>Ga0196963_10000622_pt1 | contig 30030 bp, 52 predicted proteins | sample S1_5metaG_FD_148600 | JGI IMG/M metagenome (GOLD analysis project Ga0196963, IMG submission 148600) | Soil microbial communities from Anza Borrego desert, Southern California, United States - S1_5 | ecosystem: Environmental > Terrestrial > Soil > Desert | place: USA: California | collected...
GCAGGAGGACCCCGGCAACCCAGAGTTGCACCCCCCCCTACCCCTGGTTGCATTGGGCGCGGCTGGGGCGCTGGGCCGGCGGGGTGCCTGCGTAAGGCGCCCCACGGCGGGCCACAGGCGGGCGCTGGGGCGGGTCTGGGCTGCGGAGGCGGGCCGGGGCCGCCTAGGCGGGGAGCGGGGCTGTAGCGGGCGCCGTTGGGCTGCTGTGATCCCCTGCCCCCGTGCTCTCCGGCCTAGGCGGTTCGGATCACCATGCTCGCTGGTGGCGCTTGGTGCGCTCGGCTGCGGTCTTCGTGGAATGGCATGAGGCGCATTTCAACCCGACGTTGGATGGGTCAAGCGGTGCGCCCCCATCCTTCAGTTCCACCAGATGGTCTGCATAGATGCGCACGCCTTCGTTCCCGCAGACCTCGCATCGGGCGCCCCGGTCCCGGATGATCCGGGCTCGCAGGGCTTGCCACTCGGGCGAGGTGTAGAACGGATCGGCGACCTTGGGTGCGAAGCCCACGCTGCGGCCGATGGTGCCGAGGCGGGCGGGTGCGGAGCGGAGCTTGGCGCGGGCGGGGCGTGGCATCAGGGGGTGCAGGCGCGTTCAAGCGCCCGGCCGATGCGCTCCATGGCGCGGGCTAGGCGCTCGTCGTCGGGGTGCGGAACGGGCTCACGGTCCTTGACCTGAAGCGTGGCGAGGATGCGTTCGCGCTCGATCTCGGCTGGGGTGGGGCGGAGGTAGTGGCCGGTGGGGAGCAGCGGGACGTGTGCCATGCGATGCGCTCCGTGGGGTGGTGACCGGCTTCCGGCCTTTCGCTGCTTGCACGCGCCTGGGAGAGGTGGCGCCCTCGCCGCAGCCGACCCTGGATCGCGCCCGTGAAACCATGCTGGGGGCGGGCGCGGCAGAGAGGTCCGGATGGTGGCCCCTGCGCCGGTGCAGGGGGGGAAGGAGGCGAGGCCCCGAGTGGGCTAGGCGGGTTCGACGTGATCGCGCCGGGCGATGATGCGGCGCTGGCCGCCCATGATCTCGTAGAGCAGGGCGACGCGGTTTTCGCGCGATTGCTCGCAGAGTGCGATGCGGCCTGAGAGCGGGCCTTTGAGGACGCGGACGAAGGAGTTGGCCGCGATCTCGGGCAGGACATCCGGGCGGAGGTAGCGGACGTCGGGCGCCCACTCGTCGGAGAGGACACCAGTGGGGGAGGCTACGGCGAGCATCGCCTCGACGAAGGCGGTCGGGACGGTGGCGGGCACGTCGGGGTCGCCGACCGGGGCGAGGATGTGGGCGACGCCCTTGGCGGCCTTGACGCGGTCCCAGCGGTCGGAGGGTGCCCAGAGGGCGAAGAGGTAGCCTGGGAAGGCGACCTGGATTTCGATGCGGGCGGGGCGGCTTTCGGTGGCGGGGACGGAGACGCGGACGCGGGGGAGGAACCGCTGGAAGCCGAGCGCGAGGAGGGAGGCTGCGGCGAGGTCTTCGGCCTGGAAGTCGGTGGCGAGGACGTGCCAGGCGGGCGCTTCCATGCGTCCGCACGGCTCGTCGCTTTTTTGCGACAACGCCGTCCTGATGGGAGCGGAACCTATCGGATGCGGAGCGGCTATGTCAACACTCGATTGTGAGCCGCTTACGCTGGAACCGTTGCGGATATAGGCCATGGCGGTGTGCATCACTCCCCCTCGATTGGCAGCGCGCGGATTGCGGCGGCGATGGCGCGGGCGATGTGCTGGGCGCCGCTGAGTTGCGCGCGGTCTGGGTGACCGGGGTCAGGCATGATCTCGCGCGTATGGGCCACCGCGTTCTCACACACCCCCGCCGCGCGCTCGCGCATCGCGCGCTGGCCGGCGATGCGGGCGGCATCACGTTCGTTGATGATCCGGCAGCCCTCGTTCACGGCGGCGGCGAGCGCGATTTCCATTGTGGCGCGAGCCTCCCGCAACCTTGCGACCTCCGCCTCCAGCTCCGCGATGCGGGCCTCCGCGCGGTCAGCGCGGTCGCATTCGTCGTCACCCTCGCGGATGGCCTTGGCGAGTTCATCGCGCAGCTCCGCGATGCGGGCGTCTGCGGCCTGCGCGCGCTGGTCGGCCTCTGCGCATCGGAGCCGCCACCACTCAGCCGCGTCGCGATGGCCCGCGCGGTAGGCGTCCCCGGCCTTCGCCTCGGCCTCACGGTAGCCGGCGAGGAAGCGGCTCATGGAGTTTGATCCGAGTTTGGGTGAACCCTCGCCGCCGGGTCCGCTTCGCGCATCGCCTCGCGGAACTCTGGGTCGCGCTCCATGCGCTCGCGCACCGTGTCCGCGAAGGGCCGGGGCGCCGCTTCGAAAGCCGCCAGCTTCTTCGGGTCCACCACGAACTCGGCGCCGTATTGCTTGGCAATCCTATGTCCCGCCGCGATCACCTGCTCGGCTTCGGCCGAGAGGACCCGCTTCTCGGGCATAAGCGGGTGCGTTCTGGCGAAGTCGTCCGGATGCCGCTCCTCGATCATCCGCAGGACCTTGCGCGCAATCCACTTGTCTTGTGGAGCCGCGAATGCCGCCAAGTCGTAGAGGTCGCGCACAGTCTCGCGCCACGGATTGTCGCTCATGCTCACCCCTCCCTTTCGGGCATCGGCGAGCCCGCGAGCGCGGCCGTGCTGTCGTAAGCCTGCTTCGCCTTCTGCCATGCGTCGTAGGGGTGCGGCGTGGCGCGCAGCTCGGTCCAGTCCAGCATGGCCTTCGCACCGTCGCGCATCTCCCGCAGCGCCGCCCGCAGCTTCTCGATCTCGGCGTCGCGCTGCTCGATGGCGGCGGCGGCGGCGTCCATGTGTCGCCCGAGCGGGCCGGGCTGCGCGTTCTCGCGAAGCCATACCGCGTAGTCGCGAATGTCACTCACGCTCGCCCTCCATCTGCTTGGCGAGCAGCAACAGCCACAGCGCCAGCCCAGGCATCGGGTCTTTCATCGCTCGCCCTCCATCTGCTCGACGATCTCCAGCACGGCGCGGCCTAGCTCGCCCTCGCGGTGCCACTTCCGCACGGCATCCAGCAGCCCCAGCCGCTCGCGATCCGCGCGGCGGCGCGCTTCGTCGGCGCGCCATTGCGGCCCCAGCGTCGGCGGCGGCAGCGGCGCGGTCATGCGACCACCGCGAGCAGCGGCGCGTCGGCGGTCAGCCGCTCGCGGGCGATCTGCGCATACTCGGGGTTCAGCTCGCAGATCGTGGCGTGACGGCCGAGCCGGTCTGCCACGAGCGCGGTTGTGCCGGCGCCGCCGAAGGGGTCCAGCACCATCTGCGGCACGGGCGCGTGCTCGGGGCAGTCGCAGGACGGCGACCAGCCGGTTGTGGTGACGGTCGCCAGCATCCGCGGCATGTCGCCGTCCATGCGATCCGTGCAGCCGACCTTGGCCCGTCCGGTGTGCCGCGTCGGGTCTTTGAAGCGCTCGACTTCCGTCTGCCGCTGCCACGGTGCGCCGCAATGCTGGCACTGTCCGCGTTCGGATGTGCCGGCGCGGATGCAGCGCTCGGCGAGGTCCGGCGGCATGGTGGCGAAGTGCGCGCCGCTGAACGGCTGCGTCGCGATGGTCCACACGTTGCGCGCGTTGCGGCGCTCGCGCTCGTAGTTCACGGACAGGTCGCCGCCCTTGCCGTGGTGCCCGCTCTCCTGCAACGCGCGGACCTTCGGCGGCTGAACGCCTGTCGTATGCTGCCGACCGAAGTTCTCTGCATCCTCGGCAATCGCCTCTGCGTCGTAGAAATACCGCGCCTGCTTCGCCAGGAGGAACACCATCTCGTAAGCGCTGGTCGGCCGGTCGCGCACGCTCTCGGGCATGGGGTTCGGCTTCGCCCACACGATGGCGGAGCGCAGATACCAGCCGTCCGCCTGGAGCGCGAAGGCGACCAGATGCGGGGTGCTGACGAGATCCTTCGCCTTGAGACGAAGGGACGGAATGGCTAAATATGCCCAGCAGATTCCGCACCCCTGACAGGACACATCGCCACATGCCGACGCCGAAGGTTCCTTGCCCATCGTGTGGCAAGCCGATGAAGGCAACGTCTCGGACGTGTCGCCCATGCTCGGCGCCATACGAGCGGACCGCGGCGCATCGGGAGCACATGTCCGCGCTGACCGCGGGGAAGCCAAAGCCTCACCTTCAAGGCCGCAAGCGTCCGGAGCATTCGCGCCAGATGCGGGAATGGTGGGACGAGCAGCGCCGCGAAGAGAAGCGCCAGGAAATGCTGCGGCGCAATCCAGCGGCCCGGTATCACGGCCTGTCGGCTCGTGCGGCGGCTGCGCTGGTTGCGCAGGTTGGCCAATGCCAGCGGTGCAGCCATGACGGCAGCACGAGCCGTCTTGAGGTCCACCACATTGACCGCGACAAGCGGAACCAAGCGCCGGAGAATCTGCTGATCCTATGCCACGCGTGCCATATGCAGGACCACGCGCAGGCTGGGGAAACTGGCTGGCACGCATACCACCGGCGGCGTAGGACGAGCCCAGGTTAACCCAAGCGGTTCCATCGTCGCGGAGGACGCGGCGAACCTCCCGAAAGACGCTGACCAGCTTCGCGACATACTCCTCCGCTGTCGGCTCCAGCCCAATCTGGCCATCAACCCCGTAATCCCGAAGGAGATGGTAGGGCGGCGAGGTCACGCAGGTCTGGAACACGCCCGCCGGCAGGGCGCGCATCTGCTCCACGCAATCGCCGATCAGCACCCGCGTCGTCATGCGCTCACCACGGCGGCCATGAGATCCTCCAGCATCGGCGCCGGCTCCTCCGCGCTGTCCTCGTCCGCGAGCGCCGCGCGACGCTCGGCCTCAAGCTCCGCCAGGCGGCGCGCGATGGCGGCGAAGTCGTCCGCGGCGGGGGTCATGCACAATCCGCCAGACGCAGCGCGCAGGCGCAGGTGACGGCGACGAGCCCCACGAGGCACAGCGCGAGCGCCAGCCCAGTCGCCCCGAAGATGATGTCAGGCGGCTCCCAACCCCTCATACGCCACACATCCCTTCGCACTCGTTCTGGAATAGGTCGGGCTGGCCCCGCTCGCTCCACGTCGCGAGATCAACTTCGGCGAGAGGCACCATGCTGCGATGCATGAACTGCTCGCCCCGAATACCGCGCGACTGCCCGCCGGTGCGGATCAGCGCGTCTAGCCGACACGCTTCCGCCCATTCGTCCGGCGAGCCGTCGCGGATTTCCCGCCATTGCGCGTCGCTGTGAAAGGGGCAGCCGACACAGGAGGACTTTGGCGCCGACCAGCCCGCGCGCTCCAGCCAACGCAGGCAAGCTGCCCGCGACATGCCCGCGTCAATCAGCGGCCAGACGTTCCGCATATAGCGCACGCGCGCCGGCCGCATCCTCGCGGCCTCGTCTGTGGAGATACCGACCATGATCTCCGCGAAGCCTTGCACTCGGCCGCGCGGTGTGGCGCCCAACAGCTCGCGGACCTTCCGCGCCAGCGGTTCCAGCTTGTAGTGCGCCGTGCATTGGCGCCGCCCCATGCCCGCCGAGCCGTCCGGGTTCCGGAGATACCACGGCACCGCGGCGATCCGGCCGGTTCGCCGCGACGCGCCACGCTCGATGTCATCCCGCAGGTTGCCCGCGCTCACCACGTGCACCGGGTAGGTCAGCGCCTCGCGCAGCCGCGCCAGGTGCTCATAGACCGCCCGCGGCTCCCAGCCCGTGTCCGCGAAGATGGCACAGTCCGGCGCCTCGATCTCGCCACGCGCCGCCATCAGCGCCAGCGTCGTGGACTGCACGCCCGCGCCGAGAGACAGGATGCGCAACCGCGCGCGCGTCTCGGCGGTCATGGCGCGCTCTCTTCCCGCAGCATTTCGACCAACGCAGCGTCGAACCTCGCATCAAACTCGGCACGGGTGAGTTCCGGGGTGACCAGCTTCGTGAGTGCCCATAGCGGCTCGCGCTGCTGCGCAAATGCCTCCGCGGTGAAGTCGTCGTTGTCGTCCTCGCTCACAGCACTTTCCCCCAGACGATGCCGGCGGCGAACGCGGCGGCGGTGTAGAGCCACAGGCGGAAGCGCAGGCGTGCCAGCGCGGCTTTGGCCTCGGCGAGCTGGATGGACGGCAGGAACAGGCGCGGGGTCATGGCGCCAGGGCCTTGCGGATCTGCGCGGCGCTGCATCGAAGTGTGCGCGTAGCGCTAGCGTAGCGCGCACCTTCGATGCATGGGTTCGAATGCGCCGAAGTAGGGCGCATCGAACCACGAATACCCGTAGGGTATTCCGCGCGCGCGCACGCGATATATGGGAGCGCGAAAAACCCTCGTGTTTTCAGAGGGTCATCGAAGATCGCAGCGCACCCAACTTCGATGCATTCCGATGCGCTCGTTCCCGCATCGAAGTGGCTTTTCGGGGCCATTTTCGATGCGCGCTTTGATGCAAGTTCGATGCGCCTCATGCCGCGCCCTCCTCCCATGTTGCCGCCGGGCGCCCGCTCGGCGCGCGCAGTCCGCTGCGCCGCACCCGGTCCTTGTTGCGGTATTCCTGCACCGTGAACCCCTGTGCGAGCATGGTGTTCAGCAGCGCCTTCTGAGCGGCGGGCTTTTCGATGCCATGGCGGGCCATCACCGCGGCGATGGACCGGGCCTGATCGGGCGCCAGGCGCGGGCTGTAGGGGCCGTGTGGCGTGCCCCGCTCGGCCTCCGCACAGATGAGCGCGACGACCTCAGGGTCCGGTCCTTTGGCCCGCGGTGGGGCGTTCGGGAACCACGGCTCAGCCGCTGCCACGTCCTCACCGTTGGCGAGCGGCCAGGCCACCATCTCGTGCCAGCGGGCTTCGCTCGCCGGGCTGTAGTTCGCCTTTGCGCTGTCCACACGAAAGAACGACCGCCGCCGGTCGCGCGGCACGCCGACCTCATCGGCCTCTTCCACCGTCATGGGCGTAACCGTCAGGACGATGCGGCAGGCGCCCACGATGGATGACGCTCCACGGAGGCTCTCCGGATCGCCGGCCATGCCCCCCTTTCGCGTGTGATGCACCAGCACCACGGCGCAATCCCGGCGCTGCGCCAGCGCCCGCAGATGGGCGATCACGAGCCGCAACGCCGTGTTGTCGTTCTCCCCGGCGGTGTGCAGCTCCACCAGCGGATCGAGCACAACCACGTCCGGCTGATGCTCCTCGATGAGGTCTTCCAGGTCGTGCCATGCGTCCGTGAAGCGGATCATCCCGGTGGCCTGGTCCTGCTCGATCAGAGTGCCAATGGCCTTGGGATGCGCGCGGATGACGCGCCCGGCGAAGTCCTGCGGCGTGCGCTCGAACTGCCGCAGCGCGGCTGAGTAGCGCCGCCGCTGCTCGTCCTCGTCATCCTCCATGTTGACCGTCAGCACCCGGTGGGGCTCGCGGCCGATCGGCTTGAAGTCGCCGTAGTCCATATTCAGCGCGAGAGCCGCCGTGCATGCGACGATGTAGCTCGACTTGCCAGCCGAGCCCGGACCGCCGATCAGGCTCACTGCGCCGCGCATGATGTATCCCGGGGCGATCCACTTGCGCTTCGGAATGGCGGCCTCCGCCCAGTCATCGGCGCACACCCGGAACGCCGAAGGGCGCTCCCGAGCGGACCGGGGCGGTTCGGGCTGGGCGTTGTGCGGTGGGGCCTCTGCCTCCCCCGCGTCGGGAAAAGGGTCTGGTTCCCAGCCTGGGTCTGGATCGGGCGGCGGTGGGTCCTCCGCCTGCCGGCGCCAGCCCGCGGCGCGGGCCAGGAAGAAGATGGTCCCGGCACCGATGCGGTTCGGCGGCGAGGCCGCGAAATGCGCCCAGCGGTCCAAGCACGCCTGTTCGTCATGCTTGCCGGACTTCGCGGACCAGTCAGCCCAAACGGCGCGTCCCTCCTCGCTGCCGCCGGTGGCACGCCACACGGCCATGCCCATCCGGTTCCAGTCGTCCCAGGACAGATCGGGATTCGCGACATGGGCCAAGGCCGCCGCCACGTCTGCCAGGGGCGCCTGCGGCTGGCCCGGGGTGCGACGTCCGGCAATGCCCGCCTGCATGAGGCCCGCGGCTTCCACGGCCTCCTGGAGCGCCGCGAGCGCGTCATCCAAATGGATTTCCGCCGCCTCGTTGCACTCCACAATGCGGGCGAGCCGCGGTCGGCGCTTCAGGTTCCACGAGCCCGGCCAGCGAAGCGGATGGACGGGCGGCGCGGCGGAGCGGTCGGCGCCGACCAGGACTGCGGCCAGCCACCGTGCTTCGCGCAGCTTGGCATGATCCGCGTCAGTCCGTGTCGGTTCGGTCAGGCGCCAGTGGAAATGCACCTTGGGGTGCAGTTCGCCCGTGTCGGGGTCCAGCCATTCCGATCCGGACTGGACAACCAGCGTCGGCCTGCCGAGCAGCATGTCGAGCTTGGCGCGGGCGCGGACAGGTGAGCCTTCGTCAAGTTCGACGGAGAGCGCTACGCCGTTGGCCAGGTGCGCCGCGCCGGCCTTGCGGGCATCCCGGAAGGTGGCCACGGGGGGCGCGAACACGGCCGGCTTGTCGCCATTGGCGGCGCGCGCCGCTGCGGCCACAGCCCGCGCAATGATGCGATCCGGTGAGCCGTTGACGGGTACGCCCTCGATCAGGATCGGAGCCTGCCCGCGGTCGGATTGATGGAATGCGCGCAAGGACACGAAGGTGCCCTCGTCCGCATAGCGGAACAGCGCGCCGAAGAAGCGGGAGAGTTCGGCTGTGTCGGGGGCGAGGCTCATTCAACCCTCGCCGGCAGATGGGCGTCATGCCATTCGTCGTCCGCGGCGTGCAGCCGCTCATGGCAAGGGCGGCAGACGGCGCGCATTTCCCACAGGGGAGGGAACAGCCCGAAGGCATAGGTCAGGTGGTGCGCCTGCTCGGCCGGGGCCTTGCCGCACGCCTCACACTTGAAGCCAGCCCGAGCCAGCACGGCTTGCCGGAACCGGCGCCATTCGGGCGTGTTCCGCACTTCACGGTATTCTTCGCGCTTCTGATCGGGAGTGATGATACGAGCCCGCGCAGCCGCGTGCTCTGCCTCCCACCGCTCCTGCACGGCCTTCCACCATGCCTCCCGCTTGTCGCCGTCCCACTCGGGGAAGTCGCTGTAGAACGGGAAGTCATGTCGGCTTAGGGAGCCGGTCAGGGATTTGCCGCACTGGTCGCACTGCAAGGCGACCGACAGGGCGCCGATGGAGTTCCGGCGCTTGCGCATGGACGCCTGCGTGCCGCCGCAATTGCAGCCGCCCTTCAGTGCGTCGCGCACCCGTTGGCGTGCTGTATCGGAGGAACAGCGGGGGGCGCCCGTGTCGTTGAAGTCCTGCTCAACGGGCAGAACCATCGGGACCGGGATGGCGCGCTCGCTCACCGCACCACCCCCGCCGCGCGGAAGACGGCCTGTGCATCGTCGAGCGACCGCACCACGGCGACGCGATGCCCGATGGCGCGCAGCCGCTCGTGGAACTCGATCTGTGCCGCGGTGACGACGCCGCGCGGCGCCTTGGCCTCCAGGAAGATCACCCCGCCGCCGGGGAGCGCAACGGTGAGGTCCGGTGCGCCCTTGGCAGCCCCGGCCGCGCGGCGCTTGCCCATCATCGCCCAGCCCTCGCGCTTGTTGTCAGCGCGATAGGGGACTTCGTTCGGGCTGCCCCAGACCACGGCGCCTGGCACGGCGAGCATCAGCCAGTGGCGGATGGCCTTGACGACGGCGATCTCCGGATTGCCGCGCTTGGCCTTCCGCGACGAGAGGATCACGTCGTCCTCCTCGCCAAGCAGGGTTTCCGCCGGCGCGCTCACTGGATGCGCACTCCCGCCGCGGTGCGCAGGTAGTGCAGCTTGACGGCCACGGCGTTGGCGCGGCGGATCGGCGGCCCGGGCATCGCATTCAGTTCGCGCATCAGTTCGGCCAGCCGCCCGTTGTGCAGCCGCGTGCCGATGTGGCGCCGCAGCAGCGCGAGGCGGTCTTCCGTCCAGGGCTGGTGACGGGCGCTCATGCGCGGCGTTCCTCGCGGACTATCGCCGCGAGGCGGTATATCTCGCGATGCGGCAGTCGCGTGTGCATCTGCACCACGCTCGGATCGGTGCCTCGGCGGAGCATCGCCAGCGCCTTTTCCGTGCGCGCCTCGACGGAGGACGGCCGGCTTGGATCGTAGGGCGGCGGCTCGTCATCGGCCGGCGGTGCGGGCGGCGGCGGTTCGCGAGGCGGCAGCGGACGCGTCGCAGGTGCCGCCACAACCTTCGCCGCCGCCGCCGTCCGCCGCGGCAGCTTCAGCGCGCCGACGGCATAGGCCGACACCTGATGGCCCGGGATGGGATCGCCCGGGAGGGCGTTGAGCATCTCGGCGATCCGCGCGCCGGGCGTGCCCTTGGGCCACTCTGCCCGGATCAGATCACGTCGGGCTTCCGTCCACTTCTCCGGCTTGGCTGACGGCGGATTGGCCGGGCGCCGCCGCACATGCGGCCGGGGCGACTTGCGCGGCTTGAACTGGGTGCCGACTGCCGGGCCAGGCGGACGGCTCAGGCCGAGCACCCAGGCGCGGGCCTTGAGCGCCTTGACCGTGATCTCGCGGTTGCCGAGCGCCGTGATCCGGCGCGCCAGGTCGGCGAGGTCCACCGTCTTGATCGGATAGTCCGTGCGGAGGAGCTCGTCGCGCTCGGCGCTCCAAAGCCGCGGCGCGCGCTGCTGTTCCTGCTGTCGCGCCCGGACGTGACGCATCCCCTCCTCGGACCGCTTGAGGCCGAGCTTGCGCGCCTGGACCGAGACTGCCTCGGCGGAGCCGATGTCCATCTCGCCGGGGATGGCGTTCAGCGCCGTGAGAATGTCCTCTCGCGGATCGCCGCGCTCATAGGCCGCGCGGAGATAGGCCAGGCGCTCGGGGTTCCAGACCACGCGCTTTTCGCGTCGGCCGAGGCGCAGTTGCGCGTGGGCGTAGCCGAGCACCTGATGCGTCGTGATCGGCTCGCCGGGCAGGCTGTTCAGCGCCTCGGCGATTTCGGCCGCGGAGACGTCGGAGGACCAGAGCCGCGTCAGTTCCGCAATGCGCTCGTCAGTCCACTTGTTCAGGTTTCGGTTCGGTAGGTGCTGCCGGGGGGCGGCGGCGGCCTCAAGGATGGCGAGGCGGGCCTCGACGCTGGCCAGCCGCTGCATGATGGCGGCGACGGCCTCCTCCTGGAAAAGAGCCGCCGAGGCGTGAGCCCCGGCGGCAGTTGGGGAGGAAGCACGGCCCGCGGCGGCACCGCCGGCGGACGCCGGCGATCCTGTTCCGGCCCGATCCAGCAGGCCGAGGAAGTCGTCCCGCGCCACCATGACGACGGCGGGGCCTTGCGCGACCAGCGCGCGGTATTCGTCGAGGGGCGTGGAGACGCCATGCGGAACGGATGCGTCCGCGAGCGCCCAGCGGGCGTCACGCTCTCGCGATTCCGTCGTCGCGCCGCAACCGGCGGTCTGATCCATGGTTTCCGCGGTGTCGGCGGCAACCGACACCCCCCGTTTGTTTGCACACACAAGCCAAAGCCCCGTCGGGACCTCCCGGCGGGGCTTGTCGTTAGGCGATCAGGACGTTGACCCAGCTCCATGCCAGGACGGCCAGCGCCAACAGCACGACCCAGAGAACGCTGCTGGCGGCGAGCACGAGGAGGACAGTCGCGGCGCTTGGCAACGAGCCGGACGAAAAGGTTTCATCGGGCAGCGGCGGCGCTGAGCGCGCAGCGTATTCAGACTTCTGTGACCGAACGGGCGGAAATGGTGCGATGACGCTCATGCGGACGCTCTCCCCTGCTACCGCGCGACGACCAGCCGCGCGGCGGTTGCACACACGCCAGGACCGCGCAGCCGGGCCATCGCGGCACAGGCTGCGCGCTGTAGCTCGTCGAGTTCCGTCAGCAGCCCTTGCCGCTCGGCCTCAGTGATCTCGCCGTCCTCGATGGCTTCCGCCCAGCGCGTGGCCAGTTCCCCCGCCTCGCGGAACACGGCTGCGATGGCGCGCGCGTCGGACCCGCCGCCCTCGCCGATGGGCACGAGCACATGGCCCGAGAGCCGCGCGAGCTGCGCGGTGACCAGCGGCGCATGGGCGACGCGTTCGAGGTCCGCGAGCACGTCCACCGGGACGGAGGTCTCGGCGTGGTGCGGTGACGCGTAGTCCGCGAGCGCGGACTTCTTCACGCGGGTGATGGTGCCCGCGGCCTCGACGCCGCCGATGCGGAGCAGGAGCGCGGAGGTCGCGGTCTTGAGCGCGGCGACTTCCTGCGGGGTTACGGCGCGCATGGCGCACCTCCGCAACGGAACGCTTCCGCTTGGCCGCCGCTGGGGGCTGGGCCTAGTGCTGGCCGGGCAAGCGCGGAGGCGGTGATGGAGGAGCGGGCCGGCAGCGGCGGGATGCGACTGCCGGCCCGCGGCGCCGGCCAGGCTGCCGAGGGGAGGGTTGATGCCTGGGCGGCGATTGGGGTGGGCCGGCGCGAACCGTTGACGGCGCGAACCGGCCCGGCCTCGATGGCGGGCGGACCAGCCAAGGAGGCAAGGCGATGAAGCGATGGATCGTGGCCGCGGCGATGGCGGCGCTGGGCGGGTGCATGGATGACATCCCGCTCACGGTCCTGCCGCATCCGAGCGACCCGGAGCGTCTGCTGGCCCAGGTGCCCGCGACTGATAACGTGACGCTCATGGACAGCGCCGAGCGGCGCGGTGAACTGATCGTCGGGCGGCTCCGGCGCCAGTGCGGCGAGCCCGTGATCGAGGAGACGCGCGTCACGCCGGGCGGAACCGTGGGGTTCTTCCGCGCACCGACGCGCCTCTACACCATGACCGTGCGCTGCCCCGGCGGGGCCACGCGGCCGGTAGAGCGGTGAGAGGTGCGCCGGTGACATCACTTCGCGCGCTCCGGCTCGGGGAACAGGTCGGGGCGCAGCCTGTGCGGCGGCAGCCCAGTGACCCGCGAGACGGCGTGGACGCGCGCTGGGGGAACCTGACGCCATTTCACGACCGCGGCGCGCGTGATGCCGAGAGCCTTGGCGGTCTTCGCCATCAGCCCGCGGGTTGCCCGGATTTGGTCCATTGCCTCCATGCGGGGATGCTTACCATGCGTAAGCGCGGGCTGTCCAGCAAAATACTGCCCGCGAGTAAGCGTCAGATGTGCTTACCTAAAGTGGTGGAAATCAAAGACCTAATACGAATCGAGCGGCAGCGTCGGGGTTGGTCGCAGCGGGCGCTTGCGCGCGCGCTCGGCGTATCGAACGGGCTAGTGGCGCAATGGGAGACCGGCCTGAAGCGGCCCGGGTTCGCCCTGTTCGTTGACATTTGCAACGTGTTCGGGCTTTCGGTCCGCGGCTTCACTGGACCGGACGGCCCCTATCAGGGGGAGATCGTGGACGACCCCGACGAGATGACGCTGCTGACGCTGTGGCGCGCGTTGCCGCCGGAGGACCGCCCAACGCTCCTGCGCCTCCTGGCTAAGTCGCCCCCCGGGCGCGTAATCGGCGAGGGTCGTGAGGCGCAGCCGTCGCGGAAGGGCAATGACTAGTGAAGTCACGTTCACGGCCGGCTGCTCCATGTTACCCGGCGGAACAATACCGGAACGCGCGCGACCCATCTAGGATAATCCCCCTACCCGCTCGGATTGATCGGACCAGAGTCTCCCTGGGACTGCGCTGCGCGTTTTGAGCCGGCACTAGCAGCCTCGACCTTTTGCCGGGCATCACGGGCACCGTCCACCTGGTTCCACGCGAGTTACATCACATAATCGTTAGTCCACCGCTGCAAGGTGTTTGCTAGCATGAGGTAAGCAGATTTCGCTGGACAGGCCCCCTGTGCTTACGTAAGGTAAGCGCATCGCCACCCGAGGGGATGCCGCCGATGCCGCCCGACGCCGCCCACCCTGACCTTTCCGCCATGCCGCCCGGCGCCAAGCCGGTGGCGCCGCGCGACGCCGCCGCGGATGCGCTCGGCGCCTGCATCGCCGACCTGCGCAAGCACGCAGCGGCCCAGGCCTCCGCCGGCGACCGCGCGGGCTGCGACGCCACCTTCGACCTGATCGAGCACGTCGCCCGCCTCGCCCAGATGCACGCCCGCGGCTCGGTGCCGAAGCCCCGCGCGCGCCGGGAGGCCGCGTGATGGCCGGGGGAGCACAAGAAATGCAGACCGCCACCGCCCAGCCGATTCCTGTCGGCTTTCAGTGGAAGCACATCGCATCCGGCAAGCAGTGGGTCGTGACACGCCTCCGGCCGGGCGGCGTCTGTGAAATCCATCAGGTCGGACGCTACGTCTCGGGCGAAACGCAGACCCGCTGCATCCGCAGCATGATTGCGGATGGGGTCGCGATCCCAGTGGAAACGAGCGAAGAAGCACGCCGCATCCTGCGCCGCTGCTGCGGGAGCGCCGCGTGATGCTCGGCTACGACCCCACCCGCCACGCCGGGCTGGCCTTCGCCGGCCCGTCGCTGCGCGAGGAGCGCGAGGCCGAAGCCCGCGCCGACGCGCAGGCCGAGCAGGACGAGCGCGACGAGGCCGGCACCCGGCTGTGCGAGGAGGCCGAGGACTTCTTCCTCCTCTGCGACCGCGCGACCTACAGCGCCACGGTCGAGGAGATCGGCGTCATCCGCCAGCGCCTCGCGGCGCTCTGCGACTACGCCATTGGCGTACTGGGCGACAACCGCCCGCGCGGCCAGCTTCCGCTGTTCGAGGAGCGCGCGGCATGAGCGCGCCGAAGATTACGCCGATGCAGCGCAAGACGCTGGAAGCCCTGGCCGCGGCCGAGAACGGCACGCTGACCTTTGAGGAGATGCGGAAGGCATGCCGCGCCACGATACGCGGGCACCGGATCGTCCGCATGAATCTGGAGGACGCTGGCCTGATCGAGCGCGCGCCATACGGCGGGCGCCCGAGCATGACCATCACGCAGGCCGGGCGGGAGGCGATCCGGTCATGAAGATGACGCCAGCCCGCCGCCGGACGCTTGAACTCTTATCGGACGGCGAAAGCCGCCCGGTTTGGAAGATCATCGCGCAGAGCAAGAGCTACGCGTCCGGTTATCGCGTGATCGAAGCCCTGTATGCAGCAGGGCTTATTACCGCCAAGCCGAGCCATTCAGACCCTTGGTATTACATCACCGACGCGGGGCGCGCCGCGCTCGGCGAGGAGCGCCGGGCATGAGCGCGCGCCTGCTCGACGCGGAAGCCCACTACGCCGCGTGCCTCGCGCGGAGGCTGCCGCTGTGACCGACGACCAAGAGATCGAGCGATGGATCACGCTCCTTCGCAACGCCATGGCGCGCCCCAGCGACACCGTTGTCCTGGCGGTCTGTGGCGAGGCCGGTGACTTGATCTGCATGTCGCGCGTCCTGCGCGGCACAGACCTGCGCGCCATCGCGAGCACGCTGCGGAACCTACGGAGAGACCCGGCATGACCGCCCTTCCCTACGAAGTCCGCGCGCACCTGGAGCGGCTGCTCAAGCTGGACCAGCGCCGCGTGGCGCTCCTGATGGAGAACGTCCGCGCCGTCGCCGCCCAGCCGGTGCGGAACGGCGAGGCGTTCATGGAGGCGCAGCAGGAGGCCGACGCCGCCGTGAGCGACGTCCACAGCCTGACGCGCATCCTCGCGGCCGACAACGCGGTGCGAGGGTGGAGGGCCGGGCCGAACGTGATCCCGATCACCGTCGGCAGGCCGCCGAGCCTCGCCGCGGTGTTCCCGGAGGCGCGCGGGCTGTGAGCGGCGAAATCCTCATGATCTCCGCGGACGACTATCACGCGGACTGCTGCCCGGCGCCGTCCCTGTCCAGTGGCATCGCCAAGCTGCTGATCCGGCGCTCGCCGCGACACGCGCACCACGCGCACCCGCGCCTCGGTGGCGAGCGCGCCGACGATCCGACCCGCACGATGGACAACGGCTCCATCATCCACAAGCTGATGCTCGGCCGCGGCGCCGGGTTCGCGATGATCGCCGCTGACGACTACAAGACGAAGCGCGCCCAGGAGGCGCGCGACGAAGCGCGCGCGCAAGGGCTGGTCCCGGTGCTCGCGAAGACCCTAGAGCAGCTTCAAGCAGCAGCCGATGCCGCGCTCGCTCAGATGCGCGCCCACCCGGACTGTCAGGCGTTCTTCGATCCCGGCCGGTCGGAGGCCGTCATCACCTGGCAGGAGCACGATATCTGGCTCCGCTGCATGGTGGACCGCCTGCCGGACGATCCGACTGCGCCGTGGTTCGACATCAAGGCGACGCAGTTGAGCGCGGCGCCGGTGGACTATCAGCGAGCCATCATCCGCGACCACGCATTCCAACGGAGCTTCTACCTGCGCAGCGCGCGGCACGTCGGCTATCTCCCGTCGGCGTTCCTGTTCGTCGTCGTGGAGCAGAAGCCGCCCCACGCCGTCTCGGTAATGACGGTCGCCCCGTCGCTGGCGGAGATCGCGGATCGGGAAGTCGAGCGCGCCGTCGCGCTCTGGCGAAGCTGCATCAGGTCCGGCGTCTGGCCCGGCTACGCGATGAAGACAGCTTATGTGGACGCGCCGGGATGGATGACGGCCGCCGAGCAACTGGATGAACCCGAGGAGGAGTTGGCATGACGTTCACGCTGCGCCCGGCGGTCCGGGAGAAGATCGGGTTGTTGTTCGGCATTGCCGGGGCGTCCGGGTCAGGGAAAACCCTGTCGGCATTGATGCTCGCACGCGGCGTCTGCGGCAGCGAGGGGAAAGTCGCCGTTATCGACACAGAGGCCGGGCGCGCCCTGCACTACGCGCCCAAACCCGGCACCAAGGGCGACGGCATGCGGACCTTCGATTTCCTTCACCTGGACTTCCAGCCGCCGTTCACGCCGGAGCGATACATCGAGGCGATCCGCGCCTGCGAGGAAGCCGGCGCGACAGTGATCGTCATCGACAGCATGTCACACGAATGGTCCGGCGAAGGCGGCTGCTCGGATATCCAGGCGGCCGAAGCCGAGAGGATGGCGACCGACCGCAACGGTAATCTTCAGGCGTGGAAGATCGAGGCCGTCACGGCGCCCGCCTGGAAGAAGCCGAAGCTGCGGCACCAGCGGATGATGGCCCGCCTCATTCAGTGCCGGACGCACCTAATCTTCTGCTTGCGCGCGCAGGAAAAGGTCAAGTTCGTGAAGGTGAAGAAAGACGGCCGGGACGTGACGGAGATCGTGCCCCAGGGCTTCATGCCGATTTGCGAACGATCCTTTATGTTCGAGTTGTCCGGCAGCATGACGCTGCACCCCGAGACGCCCGGCCAGCCGCGTTACGACCTCCCGCACAAGCTCAACGACGACCTCCGGGGCATCTTCCGCGAAGGCGAGTTGATCGGGACTGACGCCGGCACGCGGCTGCGCGAATGGGCGGAGCAAGGCGATATACGTCCGCCCGTGGACAAGATCGCGGAAGGCGTCCGCGAACTCGTCGAGCGTATCCAGGATGCGTCCGGCCCGGCGGCGCTCCGCCTGATCCTCGGCGAAAAGGACGTCGAGAAGCGGCGCGCCTGGCTCGCGAAGAACCGGCCCGACCGCAGCCAATACCTTGAAAGCGTCATCAGCGCCGCGGAGGAGCAGTTCGCGGGCGAAGCCGCCGAAGGAGAGGCGGCATGACCATGGACGTTCACGATCCCGGCGACGAGCCGCCGGAGCCGCGCTGGGTTGACCGCCTGCTGTGGGTGGCCGTGGCCATCGCGCTGGCAGGCATCGGGGGAGGGCTATGGCTGTGAGCGAGCGATGGCAGGAGCAGGAGCAGCGCGCGCGCGAGTGGATATCGTCGCAGATCACCGCTGCCGGCGCAGACAACGAGGCTGTGATGATGGTGTTCTGCACCACAATCACCGCCGCCGGCTTCCTCGCCAACGCGCTGAACAAAGGCGGCGCGATCAACGACATGCCGCTGTTGGAGCGCATGGCGCAGTCGTGGTTGCGCGCCTCCATGCGCGGCGAGCCCGAGCCTCACTTGCGGAGTGCCATGACATGACCCCCACCACCCAGGCCCGCGCCGCCCTCGCGCAGCGCGGGGAGGGCTCCGATGGGTGACGACGCGGAGGCCCGCGCGGTGGCGGGGCGGCTGATGGCTCGGTTTCGCGACTTGCTGATGTCGCTGCCTGTGGATGGTGAGCGGCAGTCGTGCATGAGCACGCGCACGGATTTGGTCCAGGCCGAACGGATGGGGCTGTGTGAGAGACGGCAGGCAAGCAACGCCCGCTTTTTCCGGCTGACCCCACTCGGCGTCCGCGTCCGCGCCGTGCTGATGGAGCGCGGCGATGGCTGACCTCCGCACGCTCGCGCAGGTGGCGGAGGCGTGGGGCCATGGCTGAGCGCGTGCGGGCCGCTGAGGTGGCGCGGATGACCAGCCTTTCCGTCCGGAAGGTGTTGGAGCACGCGGCGGCTGGCACGTTCCCGGCAATGAAGGTCGGCGGCGTGTGGCTGTTCGACCCCGACGCCATCGAGGCGTGGCTCAGACGAGAGGAGGCCCGACAGTGGCGCGAAAGGGCGAAGGCGGGAACATCTACCTCCGCGGCGACACCTACTGGGGACGTGTTAAGATTGCCGGCCGCGAGTATCGCAGCACGCTTAGAACGTCTGATCCCCGCGAGGCGAAAAAGCGCCTCGGGCCGTGGGTCAAGAAGCTAAAGGAAGAGGCGGTCACAGGCGCGCCCACGCCCACCTTCGAAGAGGCGGTCGTGAAGTGGGGCGAGGAGGTGCTGCCCGGGGCCGTGAAGCCCGCTGTTGCCAAGCGATACCTGTCCAGCATCGGGCAGATGTTGGACATGTTCGGGCCGCTCCCGATGAACCGCCTGACGGCGCGTGACGTGGCCGGCTATGTGTCGAGCCGCAGCGGCAAGGTTTCCAACGCTACCATTAAGCGCGACCTCACGGCCCTCTCGCGGCTGCTGGCGGCTTGCGTGGCGTGGGGCTGGCGCGCGGACAATCCAGCGCTGGCCTATGACCGTTCCATGGTTCGCGAGCGCCGCGACCCGATCCGGCCGCCGGACCCGGAGGCCGTGCGGGCGCTGATCGAGGCCGCGCCGGAAGGCATGGCCGCCGTGCTGGCGCTGCTGCACGAGACGGGGATGCGCGAGGCAGAGGCCGTGAACCTGGCCGGCGAGGAGGTTGATTGGGAGCGGGGCCAGATTCGGCTGCTGAAGACGAAGACCAGCCGCCCGCGCGTGCTGGCATGGCGCACCATCGGGGGGGATGCGGGGCCGGTCCTGCTGCGCGTGAAGCGCGCACATGGGCCGCTGTTCCGGGCCGACACTGGGCGCCCCTATCGGAACTTCAGCAGCAACGTCCGGCGCGTCATGGCTGCCGCCGAGGCTGCACACCGGAAGGCCGGCAAGCCTTTCCGCCGGTTCCGGGTCCACGACTTGCGCCACGGCTTCGCCATCCGTTGGCTGAAGGCTGGCGGCGATATCTACGGCCTGAGCCGGCACCTGGGGCACAGTAGTATTAAAACCACTGAGCTATATTTGGGTTATCTGACCGAGGAGGAACGGCAGAGTGTCCAGCGATCTCACGAGGCTTCTGGCTCGGTTGAAGCCCGAAGGTGACTGCCTTGTCTGGCCTCTGTCCAGGAACCGCGGAGGCTATGGGCAAGTGAAATGGAATGGGAAGGTGCAGCTCGCGCATCGGCTGGCCTTCCGCCTGGCGAACGGGCCGCTGCCGCCGGGGCTGCTTGTCTGCCATCGCTGCGACAACCGCGCCTGCGGTAACCCGGCGCACCTGTTCGCTGGGACGCACCGCGACAACAACCGGGATATGTTCGCCAAGGGGCGGGGGCACCGCCTCGACGGCTCGCACATCCGGGGGCTGAAGAACCCGAACGGGAAGCTTTCGCAAGGCGCTCTTGCAGAGGCGCGGGCGCTGCGCCGCTCAGGCCACAGCCTTTCGGCCGTCGCGGCCCGCTTCGGAGTGACGAAGCAGGCCATCGCCTACCACTTCCGGTCGGGGGCACAAACGGGGGCACAGACCCCGCCGAAAACCCCAAGCGCGAAGCGGTAGGAAATGGCGGAGGGGATGGGATTCGAACCCACGAGACGGGTTGACCCCGTCTAACGGTTTAGCAAACCGCGGATAAGAGAGAGGAAAGCGGGGATATGCCGGATTTCCAAGGAAACTCGGGCCGCGAGAACCGCGAACAGAACGCGATTCCGCGACGTGCTATGGCACAAGAAGGGGCACAGGGCGTCCTCTACGTCGTCTATTCCTACCACGGCTACACGAAGATCGGGCGGAGCCGGAACGTCGCGGCCAGACTGAAGCAAATCCGATGCGGCCATATCGGGCGGCTGTGCCTGCTCAGGCAGTTCCCCGGCATGGGGAACCGCGAGGGCGAGGTCCATGCTGCGCTAGATCCGTGGCGCACGCATGGCGAGTGGTTCGCGGATACGCCACTCAGCCGCTTCATGCTGGCGGAAGTGACGGGCGCAGCGGACTTCGAATGGCCGGCGCACCCCAACAAGCACCGCGACGCCGACTTTGTGACGCCCGCCGAAATGGCATGGCTCCAGGCGATGATGAAGAAGCGTCCGGCAGGCGAGCGCCCTTGGTAGCTGTTCCAAGCGCCCGGCGCCGCGCCATCCGTGCCACCGGGCGCCAGCGTGTGACGATCACCTCAGCGCCGCCCGATACCGCTCGCGCCAGCCCGGAACCCCCGGCCGGTCTGCCGCGTTCCTCGCGAATCCAGGAGGATGCCATGGCGATTGGACGCTTCGTCGCGCCGGTTGCGGCGCCGGATAGCCCCGCGGCCGAGGCCGCCGCCCTGCCCCCGGCGCCCCCGCCGCCGGTCACGACCTTCCCCCGGGTGAGCGTCAGCGATGCGCGGGCTCTAGAGGGCGAGGTGCTGGTCTTCACGGTGACGATGGACCGCCCGGCCGCTTTCGACGTGACGGTGTACTACAACACGGTGAGCCGCACCGCGCTCGGCGGGCAGGACTTCCAGCCCTATACGGGGCTGCGCACCGATTACGTCGTCATCTCATCCGGGCAGACCAGCGCCGCCTTTACCGTGCAGTCTATCGAGGACCGGCTGATCGAGCGGCATGAGACGTTTGAGGTGACCATTGGCACGAGCAAGGGCGCGGGCATCGCCGACGGCCGCGGCGTGGGGACGATCCTCAACGATGATTTCGGCGGCCTGTCGCGGGGCTTCTTTCCGCAGGCGACGGACTGGGCGCTCTGAACGCATGCCAGCCCGTCGCTGACTGGACATTGCCCTTATCGGCCATCGCGCCGCTCCATAAGACCGAGGATCAGCAAAGCCCCATTCAGTTCCGCCCGCGCGGTGGCGTAGTGGCCGAGCGTCACAGACTTTCGGGCGGCGTCCAGTTGAATGTCGAAATCCTCCCGGTCCAGTTGCCGCTCACGAAGCACCTTATCGAGTAGCGTCGTTTCCTTCGTCATTCCTCTGCTCCTGAAAGGCGCATGGCCCACGGCCCGCGCATCTGCGTGTAGAGGTGGCTGCGGCTGATCTTCCACTTCTCGGAGACCGCCACCACCGTCATCTCGCGAAGGTCTGCGATGATCTGAGCCTCGTTCTCCGGCTTGATCTTCCAGTTACGCCGACCGCCCACGCGGCCTTCCTTCTTCGCCGCTTCCAGCCCAGCTTTCGTGCGCTCCCGGATCAGGTCACGCTCGAACTCGGCGAAGGCTCCGATCATGTGAAACATCAGCCGGCCGGTCGGGGTGCCGGTGTCAATCGCCGTGGTCAGGATGCGAAGGTGGGCGCGCTTCTTCTCGATCCGGTCAGCGATCAACTTCAACTCCCAGAGGGAGCGGGCCAGACGGTCGAGCTTCCACGCGACCAGCGTGTCACCCTCGCGCAGCGCCTTGATCGCGGCCTCTAGGCCGGGGCGCTTCTTCCCCGCGCCAGAGAGCTTGTCGGAGTAGATGCGGCGGACGGCGACGCCGGCTTCGCGCAGGGCTTCGGTCTGTAGCCGAAGCTCCTGGTCCTCCGTCGAGACACGCGCGTAGCCGATCAGCACATTGGTCATGGCTGTTGGTCGCACATCGTCAAACGAGGGTCAACAGAAAATCTCACAAGTTGCTTGACATTACCGCACAAGGCGGAATAGGGTGCCGACACAGGCCCGGAGACGGGTCGTGAGACAGACCCCGGAGGCTGCTGTGACTAGCTTGGAGCCGGTCAAGGTCCGCAAGCGCGAACGGCGCGGCGGCCGTCCCCGAGAGGGCCTCGACTACACCTGGACCGAATGGCAGGTCGTCAGCGGGCGCCGGGTAGTGAGCCGACATGACACGGAGCGGTTTGCACGTGAGGCTGCTGAAAGGCTCTCCGATGCGCGCCGTACCCGAGTTGCCCGCTAAACCCCCGTACGCGCGAAAGGCGCCGAGCGGTCTCCCACCCAGCGCCTCGCTTGATTCTCGCGGCCGTCAGAGCGCCCGCATCGCCGCCTCGTATCGCTTGAGCACGTCGTCCAGGCCGTTCAGCCCGCCGTTCACGCGGCGGCGCACGGCCTTGATGTCGCCCGTATCGGCGAGCTCGTTGCAGCCCGCGTCCTGCCACCACCAGGCAGCCGTCTCGGCCGCGCCATCGGGCGTGATGATCCAGCGCAGGAACTCGTCCAGCGGATGCGCGAGCGCCGCGGCAGCGCGTTCGTAGTTCGCCCGGCCGGTGAGCTGGATCAGGCCGCGCCCGCGGAACAGGAAGCCATCCCCCGGCACGATGTTGCCGAGCCTGCCGCTATAGACCTTCTCGGCGATCCCGCGCTGGTCTGCCGCCTTGCCCACGCCGCGGCCGAGCCGCCGGGCCTCGTCCGCGTCGAACCGCGAGGGCCAGGTCCGCATCAGGCCCTCGGGGCTGTAGTCCAGGCTCTCGGTCAGCCGGCGGAACCCGCCCGTCTCGTGCAGCACGGTCGCCAGGAACGCCGCCGCGCGGGGCTTCGTGGTGATGCCCCGGCGCCGCATGGCGCGGGCGAGCGGCGCGGCCCAGGCGTCCGGCTCGGCGGCGCCGAGCGCGCGCAGGAGGTCGGGCGTCACTGAAATTTCGCCGGATGTCACAACTCGCCCGCCCGCCCCTGTGTTTTCAAGGGGTTGACGAGGGCCAGATGTCACAACTCCATCCGGTGAAATTTCACCGCGGGGCCGGAACAGCGCCGCCAGCGCGCGGAGCAGGTCGGAGAGCCAGGTCATGCGCACACCGCCCGCCAGCGGGCGCGGTAGGACGCCAGCTCCTCGATCATCCGATGCACCGGGCTCGCCGCCGGCAGCCCGTCCAGGTCCGCGAGCGCCCGCAACTGCGCCGCGGCGTCATACGGCACCGGCCGCGCGAAGGCCCGGCAGGCGCCGTCAGAAGTCGCCCCGCCGCAGCCGCTCACGAGCGCCGCCATCATCGCGCAGGCGACGATCCGCGTCCTGCGCCCGATCCACTGCCGCATTGTCCCTCGCCTCCTGCACCCGCTCGGCCATCCGCCGCCCCTCGCGCCGCTGCCAGGCGCCGAAGGTCACCACGGCCATCACCACCGCGCCGGCCATCGCCAGCGCCCGCCCGATCCGCGAGGTCGCGAACCAGAGCGCCACGGTCGCGATCACGGCTCGGCCTTCGCGCGCTTGAGGATCAGCAGCGCCCCGGCCACGATCCCGCCCATCGCCGTCACGCGACCGCCGAACTCGACCAGCTGCTCCGTCGTGAAGAAAAACACCCCCACCAGCCCGCCGGCGCAGATCGCGCCGCCGAGCCACGTCGTCCACTCGCGCAGGGCCTCCGCGCGCAGCGTGCGCAGGTCGTGCCACATCACGCGGCCTCCTTCGGGATGGGCCGGCTGCCGGCCTTCACGCGAATGCGGGGCTTCGCGAGTTTGCGGGCAAGATCGTGCGCACACTCGCGGCAGATCGCCGGGCCTCCGCAGCGCGCCTTGATGCCGTCCGCACGCGGGAAGACATGGCCGTGCCCAGTGTTGCCGTTCACAGCAGCCCGCCCGCGCAGATCGCGCCGCCGAGCCAGGTCGTCCACTCGCGCAGGGCCTCCGCGCGCAGCGTGTGCAGGTCGTGCCACATGGGCCGTCTCCGGGTTGTGGGAGGATCAGCGCCCGCGCGGGGCGCCGCTTCGCCGTGGCGGCGGAAGCTACTTCGCGGTCCTGCGGACGATGTGCCGCTCGACGGCGCGGATGACCTTGCGCGCGGTGGTCAGGCAGGCATGGCACGGGCCGGTCGTCCGATTGCTGCCGCAGTTGCCGGGGCAGAGGCCCCAGGCGCCCGCGACGACGCGCGGGTCGCGCAGCAGATCGGCGTGTGTCGGTTCGCCGCTCACAGCAGCGGGGCGGGCATCAGACACCAGATCACCATTCGACTGCCGCGCGAGCCCTGGATGACGTGCCGTCCGTCCGGCTCGCCGTAGCCCTGCCCCGGCACGGTGCGGAACAGCAGCGCCTCGCCATAGGGCGGCGGATCGTCCGGGTTCGGGCGCATCAGGCGGCCTGGCGGGACGCGGAACCACTCGCCGCCGACCTCGACCTCGTAGCGCCCATTGACCATGCGCCAGCGCACGTCATGGAGGACTTCGACGTCGTTCGGGTTGCAGCAGAGCGCGCCGTCAATGGCCCGCTGCCGGCGCAGCCAGTCGTTGTGCATCGCGTGCAGCGGCGCGTGCTCCGGGTCGAAGTGCCCGCCATCGGCGAAGGCGTCCGGCGGCGCCGGGCCGTCCGAGCCGCTTTCCTGCCATTGCGAAACCGCCGGCCCAGCGAACGCCAGGACCAGCGCAGCGGCAATGGCGCGCAGAAGCGCGCGTTGGCAACGCATGGGCTTCTCCATTGTGGGGCAGTCGGTTGAGATCAGCGGCTCACGGCCGCCGCATCGCCTCGGCGATCTCGCAGAGCGCCGTCCACACCGCGTCGCGCTCGCCGCGCTCGCCCCGCTGCTGCGCCATGTCCTCCACCGCCGCCGCGATGGTGCGCGCGAAGCACGGCCAGTCGGGCTTGGGCGAGGCGTAGTGCTCCCGCACCGCCGCCTGGATCACCGTATCCGGGTCGAGCCAGTCGGCGGCCACGTCAGGGCGCCGGCCGCGCCGAGTAATCAAGCCGGCGCTCGATGCGCTCCAGCGTGGTCTGCATGGCCCGCATCGTCGCCACCGCCTCAGCGGTGCGCTCCACCTGGACCAGCCGGGCCGCCGCGTCCTCGCGGTTCTGCCGTTCCAGCACCTCAAGCCGTTGCAGGAACTCGATACGGCTTGCGACACGGATGGCGTCCACCTCGTTGAAGCGCGCCGTGGTCAACGCCGCCTGCGTCTGGAGGTCCTTGACGCTTACGATGACCCATGAGCCGAGTGGCACGCCAATCAGGCTTGCGGCGATCATCGCGACCCGCGCCACTGCGGTCATGATCGTGTTGTTCGCAACCCGCTCCGCCAGGGTTTCCGCTCGCGACATACCGACCACCTCCATTCACGCTGTGGGCCACACGATCAGCGCAGCGGCGCGCACCTCCGCATGCGTCGTGGCCGCCTCGATCCTGAGCTTGGCCGCCCGGCGGAGTGCCTTGATCGCGCTGCCCACGGCGCCCCAGGCATCGGCCTGGGCGACGATCTCGGCGGCGACGGCGGATGCGGCAGGCGCGGTGCCGGTGGCGATGTCCACCGCCTGCACCTCGGCCGCGAGGAATGGGTAGTCGGCCAGCACGGGCGCGGCAGCCGCCAGATAGGCCCGGGCCTGCGCCTCGGTGGCCTGGTATTCCAGCGCCTGCCCGGCGCCGGCCGTGATGAAGCGGAGCCGGGCGGCCTCGGCCTCGGCGTCCACGCGCGCGAGGGCAGCCGCCTTGGCGTCCGCAAGGGACGGGCCAAGATCAAGACGCATGGCAGATGATGTCCCCCGGTAGTGGCCTAAGCCGCCGTGACCTTGCCCTTCCAGGGCTTGTGCGTCGGATTGGCGACGACGTGGATCGTGATCTCGCCGGGCGTGGTGCTCGTGACCGTCACCGCGCCGCCCACGACGGCCGGCTCCGCGTTCACCGCGCCGCGCAGCCGCACCGTGGCCTCTTCCGGGAGGCCGGTGATCACGCTCTCGGCCACACCATTGGCCGCGATGGTCGGCGCGCTGATCTCTGCCTCGATCACGGTGCGCGCCACGATGGCGCTACCGTTCCACCGAAAACCCTGATGGTCGCTGTTGACGGAGGCGAGGGTCGGTGCCGACACCTCCACCGTGGCGCCGCCATCGGGCGCATAGGCCAGCGCCGGGCTGCCCTCGGGCGCCCGGCCCCACTGGACGATCACGCCGTCCGCGTTGGTCACAACATAGGGCTTCATGCGAGCGCCTCCACCGTGCCGCGCCAGGGCTTCCACGCCGGGTCCGCCGTGACGCTGATCCGTATCTCGCCGGCCGCCGTGCTGGTGAGCGTCAGGCTCCCGCCCGTGACCTCGACCGGCCCCGCGCTGACGGCGCCGCGCACCGTCACCATGCACGGGTCAGGCAGGCCGGAAATCACACACTCCGCCACGCCATCGGCGGCAAAGCTCGCCGCGCTGATCTCGGGCGCCATGGCGGCACGCTCCACGAGCTCGCCGTCCAGCAGGCGCCAGCCCTCGGGCTGCATCCCGACCGCCTCGTAGGTCTCACGATCCACCACCGTGGTCGCGCCGCCGTCGGGCGGCATCTGCATCGCCGCCAGGCCGTCAGGGCAGTTGCCCCAACTGTCCACGGCCCCGCTCGCATCCGTGCGCACGAAGTATTCCATGGTGCCTACCGCTTCATGTTGGCGTAGGCGACCTGCTGCCGCCCCGAGACCACGATGCTGTCGATGTCGGTGCCGTCGCGCACGGCCGCGGCGCCGAGGACGATAATATACTGATAGTCGAAGTCGCCGGCGCTGGGATTGTCCACATACATGTCGCGCTCGCCATTCACCCAGGTGACATGCGTCCAGTTGGACGGGTCGCTGCCGGCCGGCTTGCGGATGAGAGCAATGCCCTTGTCCGTGTTCGCATAGCTCAGCGCCATGGCTAGTCTCCCGGATGTCCGCTGTCGCCACCGGTCCCGCCACCTTCGAGGTTGTAAATGACGTTGGCGAAGGAGTGCAGGATCAGCACCTTCGCATCGCCAGTGACGCTCATCGTCCACGAGGCGATGGCGGTCGTCGCGTAGCCGGTGCCCGGCTCGGTGCGGGTCTTCGTGGTGGTGCTGCTGACGCTGCTCCACTCACTGACGGCGCTGCCCGCGATCTTGAGCGTGCTGACCTGCAAGTCGCCGATCTGCGCCGTGGCGATGCTGGCGCTCTCGATGCTGACGCCGACGCCCGCGACCGTCCCGCTCGCCGGGCCTTGCCACGCGCTGTATTGGTTCGAGGTGTTCCGCGCCCTGATCCAGTAATACCAGGTCGTGCCGGCCGTCAGGGTATCCTTGTCGGTGTCCACCCATTGCGTGCCCATGATCTCCTTGAGCACGGTCGCGTTGCCTTCGACGTTGTCCGGGCTGCGCTTGATCTGAATGCCGGCCAGGTCGAGGTTCGCCGGATTGACCCACAGCAGCGTCAACTCGCGGATGCCGCCTCGCACCGTGAAGGATGTCGGCGCGGCCGGCGGGTCGTTCACGCCGTCCACCACAACCGTCGCCGAGACGGCCCACGGGCTCGACGCGCCCTGCTGGCTGACCGCGCGCACCGCGAAGGTATAGTCCTGCTTGCGCAGGTTCTCGAAGTCCACCGAGAGCCCGCGCACGACGCGGCTTTCGAGATGCCCGTCCGCGCCGCGCGCCTCGACCTCATAGCTGAGCGTGCGCAGGTCCGGGCTGGCCGCCCAGGAGACGGTGACGACCGTGACCAGCGATGAGCCGGCGCCGCCGCGCACGTAGTCCTGGGCCGTTACGTTCGTCGGCGGCGCCATTGCCTGCACGGCACTGGGCAGGATGGACGTGCCCGGCGCGTCGAAGTGAATGCCCTGCTCGACGCGGGCGAACTTCGTGGGATCGTGCTCCAGCGCCGTCAGCTTGAAGAGGTGCTCGCCCTCCGGGACCATGGAGAGCACGGAGAACTGCCGCGGCACCACGGACAGAGCCGGCGTGGTGGTGTGCGCTTCCTTGAGAAGCCAGACGGAGCCCGCAACCGGCAGAAGCGGCAGGGGGGCCGCCATGTTCAGGACGCTATGCTCGCCCGGCGTCATGGAGGCGACGAGCCGTTCGCGCTGCGTTGCGATGTCCGTCGAGCCTTGGATATCAGCCGCCCGCGTATAGGCCGTAAGGCTGCCCGGCACGCCCAGGATCGGCGTGGTCGCTGCGGCGCCCTGCTCCATCTGGGGAATGCCGATCCGGAACGTCACATCAAGCGCGCCGGCGGCGATCTCCGCAAAGAACCCGAAGCGAATGTCGATGGTGCCCGCGGAGAGCGTCGCCGGGAGCACGGCTCGTTGCGTTCGCAGCGCCGCCCCGGTGGGGGTGATGGCGACATAGGGGGAACCGAGGTCCACACCGCCGACGCCGCGTTGGTAAATAGCGATCCGCGGGCTGGCCGGCGCTATCCCTGTCAGCGAGCCTGCTGCCAGTTTCACAAAAGCGGACGCCGCCCAGGCGTCCCCATCCACCGCTGTGGTGTAGGCGCTGTCGAAGACGAGCCATGCGTAGCTTCCGCCGCCGCCGACCGTGCCGGAGAACCGGACGTCCACATAGGGAATGCCGTCCTCCGTGCCGGTGCCGACGATCTGCCGAGCGAGGCCGTTGCCGCCGCTCATATCGAGCCAGTTCGTCGGCATGGTGCCCGGGGTGCCGGCCGCCGCGCCCTCGCCCCGCGGGTTCCGGATGACGTTCGTCCGCGCCGGCTCCACGATGGGCGCTTGCGCTTCGGTCGTGATCGGATCGTAGGTGTAGCGCGTCTCGTTGATCGCGGCCTGCGTCAGCACGCCCGAGATGTTGAAATACCACGCAAGCGACGCGCGCGTGTAGGTCGTCACCTCGCCGATGAAGGAGAGGTAATAGGTCCGGTCGGACTTGATCTCGACGGTGCGGTCGAGCGTGACCTGCGTCGTCGTCGCGCTGATGATGCGCCCGCCTAGCGAAATGCCGGCGTAGTGGCGATCTGCGACTTCCACCACATCGCCCGGCATGAGGTCCGCGTTGTCGAAGCCGACGACGCATTCCATCGTCTCGCCGCGCTTGTCGCTCTCGACCAGCCACTTCGCGGCCGTGAGCGCCTGCCCGCGCTCATAGGCGCCGAAGGCCACGACCTCCGCCTCGCGCAGCCCGTAGCGCGCAATCGCCTCGTCGTCCTGATAGGCTTCCGGCACACGCCGCCAGCCATCGGTCGGGTCGTTGAACCAGCAATAGGCGAAGGTATGCCGCGCGCGGAGCGAGACGCCCTGGTAGGTGAACCGCCCGTCGATGACGTTGGCGTTCGTCAGCAGCTTGACCGGGACTTTCGGCATATCCGCCGTGATGCGGACCTGACCACCGCCAGCCCAGACCATGCCACGGAAGGCCGACGCCACGGTCTGCACCGCGCGCCAGGCTTCCTCGCGCTCGGTGATGGACGTGGCGCAGCGGTAGCGCGGGCGGGTGCCGCCATAGCCGTCCGGGATCAGCTCGTCGCAGTATTTGGCGATCTGGTAGAGCGTGAACACGTCCTGGAGCGCGTCCGGGATCAGGTCGCCCAGGCCCCAGCGGTCGTTGACGAGGAACGAATAGACCCACCATGCGGGGTTGCCGCAGACCTGATCGTGGAAGGTCGCATAGTCCCAGTCGCCCATGGACGTGCCGGCGCCGCTGGTCGCATAGGTGCGCGTGGACGGCGTGTAGTTCCGCGGCACGGGGATTTTGACGCCCGACACCTCGAAGCTGATCTGCGGCACCTTACCGCCGAGCTTCTCGGCGTCGAGGCCGATCATGATCATGTGGCAGTTGGGATAGGTCAGCTTGCTGTTGGTGCGCTCGGTGTAGAGGCCGAGCGTGATGGCGTTCTGCACGGCCACGCTGCCGGGGGCTGCGGTGTCCCGGACGACGCGAAACTCCCATGGTGCCGTGAGTTCGCCCCGGCTGACCACGCGGGTCCGCTCATAGGGGCTGGTGTTCTTGCCCTTGATGGTGTCGGTGAGCACGCGCGTCCATGTGCCGCCGGCGGGGCGCACGTCCACGCCCCAAACAACGGTGGTCGGCAGAATGTCGCCGTTGGTTGTGTCCTGCCGCAGAAAGACCGGCGCCCTGATCGTGATGGCGACCTCGTCCA
>Ga0196963_10000623_pt1 | contig 30026 bp, 42 predicted proteins | sample S1_5metaG_FD_148600 | JGI IMG/M metagenome (GOLD analysis project Ga0196963, IMG submission 148600) | Soil microbial communities from Anza Borrego desert, Southern California, United States - S1_5 | ecosystem: Environmental > Terrestrial > Soil > Desert | place: USA: California | collected...
CGTGATTCTGAAGCCAATGTCAGGATCGAAAAAGAAGGATTCAACTCCTACGTCAATGACCAGAATAAGGTCGTGGCTGGTTGGTTTTTTGGAAACCTCTTACTTGGCGGGGTAATCGGCATGACGGTTGACCTGATCACCCACAACCAAGGGAAGTACAAAGATCAGCCGATTTACGTGGAACTTGCTCCTAAGGTCGCCGTAGGTAATTAGGATAGCTTGTGAAATCACTTCTAATCCTGGCGGTACTATCACTTTCCGGATGCGCTTCGCCTCCGATCATGCTCTTTGACCGTAAAGGCGATAATGGATCAAACGCATTTAGCCGTGATTGGGCTGAATGCACGCGCTTGCACTCACCTAGCCGTGGAATGGTTCAATCATGTATGCAGGGTGAAAATTGGGAGCGTGTGTACTTCTCCCATGAACGGAAATCCCCTTCTTATTTAGATAAGGATTTTAAAGTCTGTGACTATCAGCTCATGGTCACTGGAAAACCTTACGGGTTTTCCGACCTTCGGAGCTGCTTAGCGGGAATGGGATGGAAACAAGAAAGCTGTATCACTGACCCTCGTAAATCTAGGCCCGGCTACTGCCTCTAGAGCACTGTAAATAGGCCGTAATTGGTCTGCGTTGAACAAACGCACATAGGGTATAGTAGATATAACCCATTGATTTAACTACGTCTTGACACTACGCATCGCGTGATATATATTCTATATATATGCCGGTAGTACTTACGGCGGGACGATTCAAATTCTGCATCTACTTCAAGGATCATAACCCGCCGCACGTACACGTTATGGCTGGAAATGCTGAGTGCGTGATCAACCTTCTTACTCGTGAAGTGATGGCCGTGAGGATTTTTACAAAACGCGACGTGAACCACATTCAGCGAATCTTAGTCGATCACTACGAGAAATTCTTGGAGCTATGGAATGACTACCAAAATTAAAATCGGCGAATTCAACTATGGAACTACGGATGTTCTCACTGAAGATGAGATCAACCTAGTCGGCGCTAAGGTTAGGATCAGCATGATGATTGATCTCGACCTCCAAAGTAAACTCAAAGAGATCTCCGCTACCCAGCACAAGGGCTATCAGACTCTCATTCAAGAGGTTTTGCGGGAGTACGTGCAGAAGTCCGCGCCAAAATCTCAAGAACAGCTCTTTAAAAGCGAACTAGAGCATATGAGAAATTTCGTGCGGAAATTAGTCATTCAAGAAGTCCCGGCTCAAGTGGAGCGTGCTCTTGGGAAGTCGAAAAAGAAGAAGACCGGTTAACGGAACATTTCTAACCAAATCGGTAACTGTTCCCAAAGCGCTTCCTCCATCTTCCGAATATCGGAATGGGATATCTTCATTTTATATTCCTTGTTCGCTCCATGAAGCCACTCATGAACCAGGCTTTTGAATAGCTCTACACGATCTTGGTTCAATGAAAGCGCGATCACCTTATGGGCGTCATCGCACCAGCCGTGATCATCGTCAGTTAACCGACCGTATAAGATGCAGTGATAGAGACGCCGGTTGATTGGAAGTAATGGCGGATACCTTTTAGGGCTCGGCGGTTTCACGCAGGAATAAACCTCGAACCCCACTTATCGCGTGCCCCGAATCCGGGGGTTTGAGTGGTCGCCTTTTGATGTGTGTACGAAAGGCCCTTTGACTCCATGTCTCCAGCAAACCCGGAATTGCACTCGTAAATGACCTTTCCTCGGACCATACGATAGACGCATCCGCCATGATGTGTGTGGCCGACGTGACAATTCATAAGCGTGTAATCCCGGTGATCGCCTAACTTCCCACGGTGGCCGTGAAAAACAAACGTGTCGTCATCGACTTGAAGCTCTTCACGCGGATCGTGAATGGTCGTCACACCTTCAAACGTGAAAAGCTCTTTCAGCTTTTCCGTTATCCAGTCCTCCGCCTCCGGGTATTCCTCTAACACTCGCTTCAAAGGGCGAATGTCGTGGTTTCCCATGAGTTGATAGCATTTAGAATTAGGAGAACGCTCTTTTACGTCCTTCCAAAACTGGACGTTCGCCTCTCGGGCTAGTCTCTGTTCTTCGCGGGGAGTAAAAACGTTATAGGACCTTGGGAATTTGGAATGCGAGTACATATCCCAAGCATCACCGTTCAAAATGACGTAATCGGGCTTAAACTCAGCGACGTACTCTAGAAATTTATTGATTACTCTCTGACTGCAAAAGGGCCAGTGAATGTCAGAGATAATCGCAAGCGTCGGGCGATCACGCGGCTCCTCAAAGGGGCGAGGCTTATAGTTAGCTAAATGCTTAACTAAATCCCTCTCAAATACGGAGTTATCGATCTTCCTCCGGTCGTCATACGTTTCAAGCCCGGCCGCCTGGAGAAGAGCTGCGAATTTGCCGAACTGTTTTTTGATCTGGTAGTGCGCGCCCTTAACCGTAGGCGCAAACTCCATAAGCGTTGGGGATCGGCCCAAATCTAGAGCCATCGCCTTCACAGAAGATATCAGATCGTGCTTATCCAATTGGTCCCCTTCCCTGGTTTCCAACTACTTTTCTTCACGTGCCGGGGAGACATGGGACCAATTCCCACTCCCCCCGGCCAAGACTCACAAAGCGCGGCCCACTCTTCCTCGCTTCATGAATTCTTTATTTCGAAATGGACAAAATCCTTCAGCTTCTCAAAATCTCCACCCCAGCGAAGTGCCGCGCCAAAGTGCCCGTTGATTTTCGTCATCATAACGGGGTCAAACTTCGCCACTCCATCGGGAGTGATCTCAAATAGGTCGATCGCCAATGAAGGCATTTGATTGTGTTTGGAGTTAGGCCACTTCACGTGTGACCTTCCCTCTTGAAAGGCTTCCATTTGCGCGACTTCATCCCGGTATACACAACTCGTGTGGATCGTCTGATAGGCGTCTTTCACCTGGTGGAACCATTCACGTATGGTGGGATGTGCATGAATCAGTTTCTCTTCGCACGACGGGCAAACAGGGCCTTGAACGTGCTTCATCGTTTCCCCTGATTGATGATCTTGGACAGTTCATCGATCCGAAAGCATCCAAACGCCTTCATTTCAGAAGCCTCAATCACCCTCTGAGTCCCGATCTCATCGGTACAAGCGAACTTGCCCGTTCCCATGATCGGAAGACAAGTCTCCCTAATCGTCGGACGGCTTGCGCACGAGACGCTGGATATCGCTACTAGTAGCAAGTGCATCTTTTTCATTCAGGTCTTCCTTTGCACGCAAAATTGCGTGATCAAACTGCGCCTTCCACCAGGGGTCTGAGAAGTAGAGCTTGAAGAGTCGAACGACGACTTCCCCGATAATGGGGGCTAGGAACTTCGCCAGTGTGGTCAAGCCGCATCCTTAGGAGGCTCACCGTCTTCGCCGATCGCGGGCTTTTTCACGATCTTGGCTAAGAAGTTGTAAACGCGCTTAAAGAACCCGTCAGGCTGTTCGCCAGGGATTTTTCGGGCGATCTTGTAACCAATGAGAATAGCTCCAGCCAAAGCAGCTAAAAACATCGCTCCAAGCTGCAAAATCTCCTGATAATTCGCGATCAGGTTAACGATAAATTCCTTCATATTTGGGCCTCCAGTTTAGTTAAACGTCTGTCGTGCGATTCAACGCGTTCGATAAAAGTAGCCATAGCGATATGCAGGTCATGAACGCCCTTAACGAGATAGATGAGCGCTGCGGTGATCATGGGAGCGCAAACACCTGCTATGATTTCTAATGCGAGCGTGTTCATTTTGATGCGACCCGTTTTTTACCTTTCCGGTCATCTGCGACCGATACTCCGAGTTGCTTAGGTTGATTGAAAATACGCGCTCCAGCGGAGCCAAGTCCGGCAGGATCTTTCGCTAGCAACCCCGTTACCTTTTCGACCGTTCCAGTGACTGGAGAAGGAAGATTTGAAATCAGACCGCCCACCTTATTGGCAGCCGTAGCAGCAACTGGTCGCCCATAGAGCCTCGCTCCTCGCGCCGCCATTCCCGCGCCAGCCCCTATCAGCCCGGCCTTCAGTAATCCTTCCGGACTAGTGTCGCCACCAGATCCAATTACAGCCCCACCCATACCGGTGATGCGATCACCAAGGGTGAACATCCGATTTGCACCCTCTCTCGCTACCCGATCACTGGCCATCGAGTTAATTTCACGAAGATTGCCGTATCGCCTGTTCAGCTTAATGAGTTCTTTTTTGAGCGATGGGTCTCCAAGCATGTTGCCGGTCGTTTCAACTAGTCCGTTGAGTCGCTCCCGGAGAAACCGCCGCATTTGGAGATAGCCCTGCTGTACCGCAGGGAGGTCACCAGCCCGCTTAGAATGATTAATCAGAGTATCTAACTCACCGATAAGGTCGTTCACGTAACGAACGTCCCCGAGCTTATTTGGATCTTTAATTAGGTCCTTCACCACGCCGATCATGGCGTCATCGTACTTATCGACGCCCACGGTGGGACGGATCTTAGGGTCAAGAGCTGCGTCTAATAATTCGCCCGCAAATTTTTGAGGATTTACTTGAATGGTGAAATTTGCATTTACCTTGTCGTAAATCTTTCCGATCTTGTCCCCAACCGTTGTAACTAGCTCCTTGCTCTTAGCTGCTACGTCGTCAAACGTCATTCCCGGCTTAGTGAGACCGGAATCAATCATCTCTTGCCCTACTTCGGCGACGCGACCCTTACCGAACGCTCGCCGAAAGTCCTTAAGCATTGCGCCGGACGATTTGAACGCTGAAAACTGGGAAGATTCTTTGAGCCTTCCTGGAAGGTTTTTTAGTGCAGTAGCGCCCTTTCTAATCCCCTCGGTTCCCACTTGTGTAAGGCCGCCGAGAACAGCGCCGGTTTTCGCGTTTTTCTTCCTGGCTTCGAGCTGCACTGGATCTATTACACCCTGCTCATCGCCTGGGTTCTGTACTGCACCCAGAACTGCTCCACCCGCTGCGGCTTGCGTGGTTCGACCCATGAGCCCCTGAGCAGGCTTCGCCAGTCCCGGAAGTTGAGTGAGTGCTTTTCCGTACATCGGCGCACTGGAAATGGCCCCGGCGACCTGACCGCCATAATAGGACCGTGGCATTTCTTCAGCGTATTTAGCGTGCCTCGCGATGTTTCGATCCCTGGCCGCAACATACGAGTCATCCGGTCCCTGGATCGTAAATCCTTGCGCTTCAAGCTGCTTATCAGTATCCGACTTCCCAGCGCCCGCCATGCGGGCAAGAAGACCAATCGGAGTAACGGAGGCGGGACTATCCGCGATAAAGTCCATGGCCTTCTCTGCACCGGCTTGAAGCTGCGGGAGGTATCCTGCGGCAACGCCCTGACCGAAGCCCTCAACGCCCGCCTGAACGTTTTCCTTGATATGACCCGGCTTCGCAGACGCGTAACTCTCCCACGGTTTACCGGGAGTTTGCGTTGAAGAATACTTCTCCCATGGTCCGCTCATTTCACCGGCTCCCATGATTTAGGGTTTGATGGATCTCCGCCCTTAAATCGGAACCCCATTTGAATCTCACCCACCGCCGGAAGTCCTCCAGCGTGGGCTGAATTTATGAGCCCTCCCGAGTCCCCAGGTTGCTTTATTGAAAGAAGCCCAGGAGAATCGGGCACTGGTAGGTTATTACCTAAACCAGAAACGTCCCATCCAGACTCTCTCAAGGCCGCAACGTCGGAGTTGCGCTTTTCTGCCAAAAGCCTGTCCACGATAGCGAGTTTGTTTTTAGCAACCTCAGGAGTGTCGTGAAGTTGAGGGAACATCCTGCGATACTTGTCTTCATCTTCTTTTCGTAGGACACCACCCTCCATGTACCGTCCAAACGTCTGAGATGCAGTCCGCATCTCTGCGTCGATAGTCTGCGCCTGCACATTGTAAGGATTCATAGAACCCAGGCGTCCTTGTACGGGTCCAAAGAGATCCACATTGTTTTCTATCGAGGATCTGACGGCATTGAGCATCTTTGGAATCGTATTACTTTCGTTCACAGCGAGTACTTTGTCTGGGGGGAGCTGCTTCCCGTTGAGTAATCCTTTTCGTTCGCGACGCTTATATTCGGCGTCTGCGTTATCTTTGTTAATTTCAGCTTCTACTCGGCGCTTCTTTAAGGTCCGTTCTTCGACCGCTTCAGGGGAATAACTAAGGACCCCATCCTGATCGATGATTCCCTTACTGAAGGTTTCAGCACGATACGAACGATCAGCATTACTTTGTGCTTGTTCGGCCATGCGCTTTCTAAGCTCCGCCTCTTGAGCTTCTTGACGTTTCTTGTCGTAATAGCTTCGCTCTGTACGATACGACTCGACGCCGCTTTTCAAACCTTCAGCCAAACCTAAAAGTAGTCCGCCGTTCATAATCAAAACTCCGATCTATTAGCGCCGAGTTTACCGGGCAAGCTTCCGGATTGTGCTCCGACCATCGCTCCAGGGGGGCCAGCCACAGCCGCTCCAAGAACAGCCCCGCCAATCGCACCGGCTGCGCCTAAGACGCTTCCAATAATGTTGGCTCGTGCTGCTTTTCTAGCCGCTTCCGCTTCCTTAAGCCTTCGATAGCTATTCGAAGCAGCTCCAAGCTGTTTCAGAGCGTTTGACCCGGCTTGCTGAGTCTCTGCGAAAGCGCGTTCGTGAGCTGCGGGTCTGAGTCCCGATTTCATGTTGTTGAGATCGCGATCATAGGATTTACGCGCCCGCGATTGCAGAGCTTCCGAGAGAGTCGAACTCGCTCCACCCAACTGACCATTCTGGCGAGAAAGGTCATCCATAATCGGCTGGAATGAGCGGGATTGATCAACGCCGGAAAGCGCTTCCGCTTCGAGATCCGCCCGCAACTGCTCATCGGGCTTATCCATCCTCATTCGTTGCTTAGTTATGAGTTGCTGAGTAACCGGGTCGAGTTCCGGTACTGCTCTATCGAAATTACCCATTACTTAGCCCTCAATGCGGCTTCTTTTCTTCCCGCAAGGTAGCTTCCGCCTAAAGTTCCCAGAGCGCCCGCACCAGCCGCGATCAACCCTTGATTGGCTTGGTTTTGTTGCATCTGAGCTGCGAAGGCGGAATCCGATGCGCCACCTTCCGCACCTAGAATGGACACGTCCTGGTCAATCGCGCCTGTTTCCATCGCATTTGCGCGATCTTGAAGGGCTGCATTGATCCGCATTCGATCAGCGGCGATATTCCGCATCGTATCGCCAGCGGCGGCGACTTCAGCGCCCTGCCTGAGTCCTGAATAAAGGAGCCCACGGCTATTGGCATTTGATTTGATCTGCTTCATCTGACTTGCAAGCTGCATACGTCGCTGATCCGCAGCCCGATTGCCCTGGTCCTCTTGAAATCCAGGTAACGCCTCTCGGTACTGGCTGGCCTGATCGACCATTCGACGCTGAATGTTGCGATTGTTCCCGATTGCAGCCTCTTGGCGCTTTCTTGCTGCCTCTTCGGGGTTATCCTGTGCGCCTGGGTTATTATTGTAGAGAAATTGCGCCATATAATTACCTTCCTTAGAAAACCAAGAGCTTAAGCATCGTTGCGCCTGAAGCCCTGACATAGAGTTTTGAATCAGTATTTGCTGTAGCGCCGTCGTAAACGGTTACGTTCGCTGAATTCCCAGCGATCAAGTAACCTTGAGGAGTTTTTCCTAACTTATGCTCTACAACCGTGTCCGTATCTGCTGCGGTAACGGATACAGTCACTAATGACGTTTGGCAGTTATCCGTTAGGCCGACATTCCCGTTGATCACGGCGATCATCTCGGAAAGTGTCTGGGCGAGATAAGGCCTAGCCTCGATCCAGCTCGCCACATTGTTAATGTCCTTGCTTGAAGTCATTTTCATTAGGTTGCCCTCTGAAAACGAGATTCAAACGCGTAACCGTAAACCGTGATCGGAAAACTTGCGGAAGAATGAATGACTTGAGCTTGAATGGATTTAGCGGAAAGCCCAAAGTCGATCCGGCCCTGAAATGGGTTTCGGTACATGGTGCGCGTCGCCTGGATCGTCGTTCCGTAGTTCGTCCGAAGATGAACGGAGATCGGGAGCGTGATCCCAAGGATGGGATTCGTATTGAGGTAAAACCTGCGGTACATATTCTCGGTCGTTTGACCCCTTGGGTGTTCAAACGATGGAGTCAGCATACAAGTGATCGCCCTTCCGAGATCATTAGGAAGAGTCGCGGACGCGTAGCCGAGAGTTCCGGTATAACCGCCGTAAAATGGCAATCGCTGGCCTAAAGCGCCCTTAGCCATGAACAGAACGCTTGGCTTAATACCCTCGTAAACAGTCCAAGCTTGAGCGACGTAATCATAGACGACGATCGCGTTATTCTCCGTTGATCCATCAATGGGAATAGCGAACCACAGTTCATTTCTCTGCCTGTCATGAATCGCCGTGGCCTGATCTCTCGCAGCATATAAATTCATGCGCGAGAAAATATCTTCAACCTTTGTGGAAACTACTCTTGGAGTAGCGCCGTCGTATTCCACAATTCCCTTGGTATCGAGGAACCACAGCTTATCTTCCCAGACGATCATTGCGCGATTAGAGACACATCCGTACTGATCTGTAACTTCGCGGAACAGGAAGTCTTCAGGGTCATTCCCGGTTACGCGGTGAAACGATCTTTCCTTAGCCACCACGAGAGATCCGCTATAGGCTTTCATGCCCGTTATGCGGTCGCCGTCGTTTGTCCTGAATTCGGCGTGAAATGTTGGCTCAATTCCTTCCGGTTCGCCGATCTGACTCCACCAAACGGTGGAAAGCTGCGAGGAGAATCCCGCCAAAAAAAGCTGATTGTTATAGATCTCCATGTATTTCGGAATGAGCGTGAAATAGATCGAATCCGGCTCAGCGCGTGTCGTAAGGGGCCATCCCGGATCGTTAAAGCGTGCCGCACCACTTGAAACGCTAATTCCGGGAATGATCGTTGTACCAAAGAGATCAACGCCTCCGGCACTTGACCTAAATAGCATGATCCCTGAGATCCCAAAACCACTCGGAATAGTAAGGCCGTAGTAATCAATGGAGTTCGTCGTTACTCCGTTCACGGTGATCGTGAACCCGCGCGAAACTGGTCCTACATAACCACGGTCATTGATGTAGGCATAAGCCGCGATAAATGTTCCTGTCACACCAGCGGTGAGAGATCCGCCCGCAGCCGCTGCCATTTCTAGTGCGGAAAACCCAGAAGGGAGACTGAACGCGCTTGTGTTCTGTCCGTCAAACTTAAAGAAGTCCTGACCGTTACAGGCAAAAAGCCGATCAACTAGTGTGACGAAATCAAAAATGGCGTTATTAAGGAGTCCTGACTTAAACGTCGTGAACGCGCCCTGCGTGACCGTGTATGCATTCGTATTTGCGGTGGCTACGATGTAGCTCGCGCCCGACAACCGCTCAAATTCCACGCCACCCGTGATCTTTCCTGAAACCGTAGCACCCGCATAATCCGCAGTGCCCGGCCTTTGCGTCAGAGCGCCGGGAACTGTGAAGTTGAGATTCACTAACTCGCGAAATTCAGACGGACCCGTAGCATAGGGAGACGCCTTTGAATTGCGCCCGCCTAATAGCTCATAGGTTTCTGATTTCTGCTTGTCGTAAGCCATTTACCAAATAGTCCCACCGCTGTAATCGGCAACTTCTCTCACTTCACGCGAGAGATCCTGACGACGCTCGTTCGCGTCGCTCACCATGTCTTTTTCGTAGGATCGAAGCTTTTTTTCTAAGAGTTCAGGAACACGGCCGTCCTTAATGAAGCCGTCTTCGCAAGCAAGGAGTGCGATCAGCTCGTGATAGCTTTCCGGAACGTCGGGCATGTCGGTATCGAGCGACATGTCACCGACTAGGTAGGAATAGCTCAGTCGAAGAGACAGAGCGGAATCAGGATAGGGATAAAGAACAATGCGGTTCTTCTTGATCGTGTAGGTTGATGGAGTGCCGCTTCCTGTGCCCACGAGATCTTTCTGATTCAGCGTGATTGGCGTGAGAGAGGAAATAGACTCATTCGGAGCCGTACCCGAAATGACCAGCTCGACCCGATGAATTTTTTTTATGTTCGAAGGTAAGACGTATTCATTTTGGTTAACTACGAGAGTCGTGCAGACATTCTTGACGTAGTAATTCTGGCCAGCCGCGATCAGCCGCTTTTGAACTTCTTTATGTGCGTTATTGATCCAAACGGTGACTTGGGCTTCGGTGAAATACCCGAACTCTAGGTCATCAAGCCAGCTAGCTACGAGATCTTTGAGCTGTCGGAACGTCACGAGATACCTTTCGGGGTCTTCTCGTGCAGTTCCCAGAGGCAGGATTATTGCACTTTGTAATCATAGTTTAACCGGGTTTTTTAGTCCGTACAAGTCTCCGATGAGTCTGCGTCCAGACAGTTTTCCCAGGTAGTCGTGATCGGAATTTCATCAGAAACCCAGTGTTCATCGCAGGGGAAGAGAAACCCAAAGGTTAGGAGCCCAATTCCGGCGGTCGCGAAATTGAGCCCCAAGAACCCCTGGGTTTCGAGATTGGTCCCAGAAATCACAACATCAATAGGATTCAAGCGGCACCTTTCTGGTTATGAAGGATTTGCGGGAGGTCTTCTAGCCACTGACGGGCCACTTGCTCCCAAGTCCACGAGTTGGCATCCCAAAAGACGCGCTTATAGCGTTCTTCGCTCATCGCGGTCAGAGTCTCATTTACATAAACCGCATAATCCATCTCCGTTATGCAGTCAGAATCGACTAGCGACGCCATTCCGGCTTTCGCCACTGGCCCCAAGGTATCGACGCACCCTCCGATTGCCCTCGTGATCTGGTACACACCGCAACATGCCATTTCAAGAGCGGTGATCTTGGAGGTTTCTATGAAATCGCTGGGCTGAACGCAGTAGGCAGAGCTTTTCATAAGCCTCATAAGCGCGTCCTGCTGCATGGCTCCTTCGTAAATGACCCAATCCTTTCGCTCTTCCATCATTCCCTTGAGCTTATCGTGCAGGGCCTGGTGTCCCCACTTCGGAAGATGCTCAATCCCGTAAGCCACATGAAGCTTTACGTCGGGGAATTTCTCTCTGACTCGGTCAAGAACGCGCATTGCACGGTCTAACCCACGATCCGGAGAAGAGGAGAACACGAATCGGTTGGGATCTTTCTCCCACGGCCCGTCATTAAACCGTTCGGGCTTAAGTCCATTCCGGGTTACATAGATCTTGTGCTCTGGAACCCCTTGAGTGCCCATCATGAAATTCTTATGAAACGGGGTAAGACAAAGAACTTTGTCATAGTTATCGGTCGCCTCCACGCCCTGCGTTTGAAGGTCATGCGACCAAACAACGGTTTTAGCGTCGGTGAGCTTATTGGAATGTCTCCAAGCGACGTGCAAATAGGGTTTATGCTTAGAGAAGTAATCAACCACCTGGTCGGCTTTTAGGTACTCGACCCCATCGAAGATCCCCTCTTTCTCGCGCGGGGAAAAGACCTTCACTTTCCTGCCTGAAATCTTATGGAGCCAGTAGGCCATTTCAATCAAAGCAGTCTCTGATCCACCCATTGCCTTTGATTTGGCGATCTCTGGATCAAATTCGTAAGCCGTCACTGGAGGAGTGGTAAAAACAATGTCTTCGCAGGGCTGGGCAAAGAGATAACCCTTAGTCGTGGTTTTAATACGATCCAGCTCCGTGATCAGCGTTCTATTCTCCGTATCCGGAAGGATGGAAAGGCTTTCAGCCGCCTCTTTCCTGGCGCGGTCGATATCCCCTAAGTGCGCATAAACCCTAGCTAGCTGATTCCGAGGGTAAACCGTGTAGGACGCCTCATGAGAGAAAATCGGCGAAAGTTGGCCCTTATTCAGAAGGCAGCCCTTAGCCGCATTATAATGAGGGACGGAATCGGCGAGTCTTCCCATCTTCAGGAACGTATCCCCCAGGATGCAATGGAACTCAGCCCGATTAGGTGCCAGCATCGCGCCCATATGCGCGAACTCAAGAACCTTCTCAAACTTGGTTGTCGTCATGTACGCGTAGCAAAGATATTGAATCGCTAAAATCCGGTCATGAAGCTCTAATGCCGGATCAGCTACTGCTGAAAGAAGAACAGGAATCGTGTCCTCTGTCTTTCCTGCCTCAAATAGCTCCTTCCCGTAATAGTACCGCATACGAGCGTCGAGCGGCCCTTCAGTCATCTTCTTTTCGAAGATCGAAAGATTTCTAGAACGATCTTTCTTCAGATCCTCTTCAGTCCGCTTATGACGAACAGCCCATGTGTTCACAACTTGAGCCTTGACCTCTTGATCGGGAAGAACTGGGATCACACCCTCATGGATGAAATATCTCCACTGCATCCCTCGGGATACTTTGAAAACGCGCTCGCGTGCGAAGGTGCAGATTGCATTTCCATTTGCGTCAGAAGCGTAATGGTAGGGTGCAACCCAATAGTCAGCCACCTTCATGACGTGATCTCGGAAGTGAATGAACGCTTCCTTATTTTCAAGCACGTCGTCGCCATCCATCCAAAAGACGAAATCGGTTGTGACCGGTTTGAAGCTTGCGTTCCTGGCTGCTGCAAAGTCATCGCACCATTCAAAGTGGTGAACCTTCGCGCCGTAACTTTCTGCAATTTTCACCGTGTCATCGGTTGAGCCCGTGTCGGTGATATGGATTTCATCAAAGACGCCTTGAATCGATTCAAACAACCGCGGAAGGTTTTCCGCCTCGTTTTTCACGATCATAGCTAGAGACAGAGTGGGTCTATTCAAGCCTAGAGTCGTTTTCTCAGGGGACTTCTAGGTTAAACTACCTTTTCAAGTCTTCGTTGCAGAGCTTGTATTGTTCGCTAAATCCTTTTCGGCAATGAGCGTTGACGATCCTCTTGAATAGACCTGCCACACGCCGGTTGCCTTCGTATAGGTCGCATTTCCTTCCTGGAATTCCTGGTTTCTTTTGAGATAGCCGAACACCGTTGAAGGATCAATAGAGGTTGAGCCGAAACTATCGGTCGAGAAGCCTAGTTTTTCGTCAACTGCCTGAATCGGGTCAAGCGCGTCGCAAATGTACCGAACCGATGAAGCGAGCGCCGCCCCACCGTCGAGCTTAAACACGATAGGCAGCGTTGGGCTGTACTGCATCTGGTAAAGTCCGCTTCCAGCCGGTGTTTCTGTGATCCCTGGGGCCGTAAGAGCGGTCACGCCAAAGGCTGAAAAGATCACAAGCGTAGGGCTCAATCCCGTGTAGTCAGACGGGTCACCTGAACCAAATTTGAAGTAATAAGTCTTAGCCATGGTCAATCCCCAAGTGTTCTAAAACGGCTGAAAGAACGTCTTTCACCTTCTCAACTGAATTAGCGTCCTTAAGCTTTTTCATCTTATCCATGCGAGCTTTCACTTTGTCGGCTTCGCTCACTTCCTTAGCCTTCACGAGATCATGAGCGGCTTTCTTATCGTGATCAAGAACCAGCACACCGCCTTGACGCTTCCAGCCTCCCACTTCGTTCTTTTCTACTGGCAACGTCCCGTGAATTCGGTCGTCCCAATCGACTCGGCTCGGATCGTAGAAGTCCCCACCGGGTCCGACCTCTATTACCTCTTGAAGTCCGCTCGGATGAGTAACGAGTAATTTAGCCATTAGGGTAACTCCATAAGTAGCGTGACTTTCAAGAAATACCGGGTTTCATTCGTAACGGCGGGAGGAGAATTCGAAAGCATTCTCACCTGATCGCCAGGGTTTAAAACCTTCATTCCTCCGAAGCTTCCAAAGATTGAACCCGTTCCTGCGGCAATGCTCGATTGAATATGGCCTATCCCCCCTCCTTGCTCTGAATTTGGGCCTACGGCACTCTTAGAGTTCACAGTGAGCTGGGCGTTTAAGCTGTTATTTGCCGCCGAGCCACCTAAGATCGCATACATTCCACGCTTCACCGCTGTAACAATAATTCCAGTGGCATCCTGATTGTTAAAGTTATGTTGAATAAACTTACCGTTCCCCACGTCCTTGAACTTGACGGCGAACTTCACTCCGTTCGTATCGGCGGAACCGGCACCGTTAGCGCCCCAAAACCAGACTTCATGCTCGGCCTGATCGCCATTCAGTAACGTCGGATACTTCTTATAGGGATCGTCGAGGTTCAAAAGCGGCTTGATCTCATCCTTAGATGCAACGTAATCAATGGCCTGAATGACGCAACTTCCGCCCGGATTGTATTGGATCGTGTGGAATCCTTCTGATGCTACCGAATGGAGAATATTAAACGTGCAACCTACTCCAGCCCCGTCAATGGCGAGAGTTCCGCCGTTGACTGTTCCAATGATTCCCACGTCTTTCCCGTAGTAACGAAGGGTCACCGCGCTACCACTTGAGCTTGAGTACTTCACCCCACCCGCGTTGAAGCTTTCCACTTCACGCGTCCATGTACCTTTAAGATAGAGCTGATCCGCGTAAACACGCCGATGAGTCCCTAGCGCACAGATCGTGGCGTTGATCGCTCCATTCGGAGTGTAGCTGTGGTTAGTCGTTAGGGCGGCTAGCTGGCCAAAACTAATGCCCTTATCCCAATTCCATTGGTAGAGATTGATCTTAGCAATGCCCAGAGTCGCGCCTAAAGACGCGCCAGGCCCAATAGCCAGGTTGTACCAACTCTGACCAGCGTCAGTGAGAATGGTCTTACGTAAATATCCGGTTGCTCCTTCGCTCATGGACCAGGCCTCTAGTCCGTTGATGTAGAAAGTGGCGGAAAGTACACCCGCACCCGCGAACTCCACGTCAGCCGCAGCGAAATAGCCTTGGATGTTGATCCTCCCCGACGCTCCATTGAAACGAAGTGCGTTCGGGAAGTTCATCGATAGTGCGGTAATCCCAATGTTCTCACCCCATAAGCAATATCGCCCATAAGGATCAAGAACTGTGGCGCTTACACCCGCTATCTTTCCAAAATCGAGCGTAGCGACGCGTACTAGTAAGCTTGCGTTGATAGCAAAGGTGGGTCCGGTAAAAAAGTTCCTGTAAATCGCGTTTGAAATTCCAAACGGAAGGGTTGGGCTAACTGTTAACGTGTCAGTTGAAACTGATCGGACGATTCCAAAGTAATGACTCGATCCATTCGGGACTACTACGCCAGAGCCCGCAGGAAACGAAGCCCCGTGTCCAGCCGATAGAGCAAGCAAGTTCGTCCCACTTGAGCCTTGAGCGATACTTACCACAGTACTCGCCGAAAGATGGGAGGCTGCGTAGTCACCACTTGAATTTTTATAATAGACGCTCGTTCCGCCAAGGGAGGAGCCAAATGTTCCCAAAGGTAAGCTTGCACCTGCGGTGGTTACGATCTTAGATTTATTGACGTAACTCGTTCCGGGTGGCAGCTCGACGTTGGCTCCAGAGTTCTCGTAATAGACAATTACGCCAGAGATCGTGAGCGTATTGTCCTGAAGAGCGATCATCCGGTAATCGTGAAGGTCATTCGTCTCGTTTGACGTGCTGTGAAAGTAAGGAATCACCTTAGCTGGAGCACCAATAAAGTTATCCGCTCCAGTAGCCAGAGAAGCAAAATCAATGGTGGTTGTATTTGTACCGTCAGTTGCTAGCTGAGCGGTCGCTGTGGCCGAGGCGTTCGGGTAAATCAGCCACGCTAACCGACGAATTCGACCAGAGATTCCAAATCCCCCGGTGATCGTGGTAATGGATGCGGTTGGTTGTCCGCCCTTCCCACTCATCGCTACAGCGCCGAACGCATACCCAGACACGCCTGGAAAATCTTCATGAAAGATCATCCGATAAGTGGCTTGATTGTTGATCCATTTGGATCTGTCCTCAATCAAAACCATGTCCTTCAGATAGAGCGTCTTTCTGGAATATTTCGGGTTATCGTCGTTAGCGAATAGATCGCCAAGCGGATTAACCGAGGCGTTCGAAGTCAGACCCGTATTGTTGCTAGCCGGAAGGGTTAAGTCTTCGAATACGTCTTTTACGTAATCGGTCCCTTCTGTACCAGCACCCGCCGCGTTTCCAAAAAACGTGATTGATCCGCTCATAATGAAGAGTAGACGGGCGGGAAAGCTCTAGCCGCTATCACCTGGCTAGACCCATGACTCCCCCGCCCGAATCCTTTTTAGTTATCCAGCCGTGTAAGTGACGATATCCTGAGTCTTCTGAACGACAACGCTCACTACAGGGCACACAGCCGCAGTGTTCGCAGTGCCGAGACGAATCTGGATGCAATCACCCGCCATGACGTTCAAAAGGGTGCTACCGGCAGCGACCATCGAAAGCCCGAGCGTGCCCGAAAGCCCGCGAACAGGAATGATGAACGAAGCAGCAAGACCCGAGATCACCGTGGCACCTGCGCCAGCGATGAACCGGCTGATCTCAAGCGAAGAGGTCGGAGCGCCGGAAGCGCCCTGAGCCGCAACGAAAGCAGCCGAAAGAACACCAGGAAACGGGATCGGAGCCGAAAGCAGAGTTGCACCCGTTGCAACCACGCCTTGAGCTACGAGCTGGACCACTTCTTTTTGCTGAGAAGCGTCCATCGAACGGTTATTGATAGGCATTTTTATTTTCTCCTATGATCGGACATTTTCATGCCCGATGTATTGATATCGTTAGTCACCTTGGCGAATTCGGAGCGCATATCTAGGGCCTTCGCCCTAAAGTCATTTCTCCGAGCGCGTTTCTTTTCTTCCTCGACTCGATCCCTAGCGGCTTGCCTTTCAGCCCTACGCTCACTTAGAGATCGATGATCTTGATGAGAATCCATAAGTGAGAGCTTGAACCAAATTGGGTCAATCCCCCGCTCCACTGGCTTTCCATTCATTGACCAGTCGTCAGTTAGAGAAAAAACGTACTGAGGATTTGAAAGAACCGGGTCGGGCTCATCCTGAAAGTAGTCGGATGCATCAACTGTGGAGCCTTCGCGAAGAATATGAATCACTCCATCTTTCTCCCGATAGGCGTACAGCCGCCTGTCATAACGGCGAACTACTTCTGTTAGTCGCTCAACCCGGCCTCTCATATCCCCGCTTCCTTACGGTGAAATGTAGTTACGAAGAACCGCGTTAGCGTTCGGCTTTTCGCAGAAAATGTTAGCGAACAAGCGCAGACGAATTTCGAAAGCGTCAGCGTCGCTCTGAGCGATCATCTGAGATCCCGTTTCGTCAGCCCATTCGAGTTCCGAAAGAACGTATTTCTTCCAGGTTTTCGGATCGAGCATGAACACGCGTTGAGGACAATCCTTATCCGGAACCCAGGGGAGCCCCGCGTATTCCAGATAGTTCTCATCCTTATTCGAGAACGTGCCGTCACCCTTCACCTTGCCCATGTACCGCTTGTCGGAGATCAAGAGCTTTTCATAGAAACGCTCCGAATCGTAATCCGAGAAGATCGCACCGATCTTGCCGCCGCCTTTAGAACGGGCCAGGTTGTGCGCTTGCTTGAGCAAGTTCAGGTTCATCTGAGCGCCGTTAGCGTTCACGACGTTGCCCTGAAATACCGGGTAGGTCGCACGGTTGATGCCGTAAATGGCGCTTGTTCCGCCATCCAAGGTATAAAGCAGACCTTGAATTTCCTTATCCAAGCTTCCCGAACGGATCACGATATCACCCGAAGCCGCCGTCACGTTCTGATCAAGCGTCAGGGTTGCAGTCGTGGTGCCCGAGATCGCCGAGATCGTCACGCCACTAGCTTTTGCTACGCCAGCGGAGGTGTAGATATCGATGACCATTCCCACGTCCAGGAACTTCGATCCGTCTTCAGCCGACTCACGGCCAGTGACGGTGATCACGTTCGTAGCAACGGCATTAGCCGAAAGAACGGCGAGATCGCATGAGCCATCCCAGAAAAGCTGACGGTTCACGTCGTTCTTGAGATCCTCAAGACCGCGCTCCATTTCAAATTCCACAATCGAAGCAAACCCGGCCTTGTCGCCCTGGGAAGCCTTGATCATTGGGGCGGTGACACCGAAACGCAGATAGTTAAACTTGTAACCAATCGTAGCGTTCTGAGTCGTCTGAGTTCCGATAGCGGGAAGATTGCCGCCATCGGAGGTAGCGCCGATGCCGGGGTTCCTACGAACCGCGACCGAACGAACAACCTGGAGACCCGCAGCTTTTTCTTTGCCCTTTTCCATCTCGCGATAAAGCGGAATGGAGTCATTGAACTGAGCGACGACTCCGCCGCTATACCAGTTCTTGAGAAGGGCCAAGGTCGCTGCAAGGCTCGTGCTTGCAAATGCGTTAGGCATATTCATTATCCTTCAAGTTCTTGCAGAGCAAAGGCAGTTGCTTCCTTGATCGTGCGAGCTTTCCTCGGAGCTTGTCCGGGAATCCCGCCGCCAGGAGCTACGTCCTTCACCTGCTGGTTAGTTTGTTTTTGCTTTTTGACTTTCTCTGCGAAGAACTGCTCAGCGAGCTTCTGATTCTCATCGTGTACGGACTTGTAAGCGCGGTCCCAATCAGCCTCAGTAAGAACTGCGTCCGGATCATCTTTCCGAATCTCGCTCAAGCGATGCTCAAGAATATTCATCGCCAAGGCTTCGTATCGGCCTTTGACGCTGGGGTATTTCTGAGAAAACTTTTCACAATTCGAATCGACTTCCGCCTTCGCTGCCTTAGCGGTCTGATCGTTGTAATACTTCTCCACGCGCTCCAGTCGCTCGGCCACTTGAGGGTCAAGAGCTGGCTTTGCCTGGTTCTCGGCTTGAGGTTTGGCGGTTTGAGTGTCGGGAAGGATATGCGAGAGGTAGTCGTGAAACTCCTTCGGATAGACCTTCTTGAACTCAGCCGCCAACGCGGGATTACGCTTCACATTGGCCAGGTCGTAACGAAGGTTGGCGTAATACTTACGCTCCTCCGCGAGTTTCTGGGTTTTGCGCGTGTAATCCTCTTGACGTAGAATGGCGTCGCGAATTTCTTTCGCAGTCCATTCTTTCTCTTGAAGCTTTAGCTTTCGATTTTCATCGAAGGAATCGAGATCAAGGAGGTCACTCGCTTGATCCGGTTGCTCCGGAGCTGCTTCACTTGAAACTAAATCTTGTGTGGGTTCAGCGGTACCAGTACTGGCAACATCGCCTAGAGTGGGATTTTCATTTTCGAACAAACCTAGGTCCAGATCTCAGGGGACTTCTAGGGCTGTTAAAGACTACTTGCGAGACTTCATACGAGCTAGCGCATCTTGCTTAGCACGCTCGCCAAGAGACTTAGGCTTTCCTGTCTCCAATCGCTGCTTATCAAACTCAGATACGTCAGCCATCATTTCGTCATCAAGCGCTGCGGCCTCATCCAGTTCCGGTGCCTTATCTTCAAGTGGCTTATCTCCCATCATAGCCGGTTCTTCAGGCTGCGCAAGAGAGGCGTCCACGCCTTCGCCGCCTTCTTTTGGCGTGATCGTGATTTCAAGCGTGATCGCCTGACCTTTACGCCCTTTGATTGCGTCCATCATTGAATCATTCATACATTTCCTAACGGTTGTGGTTGGTTGGGAACTAATTCTTCAGAAGGTGCGTCAAGCGGTGAGCTTCCGACTTCACCTAAAGCTGCTACTTCATCTTGAGCCGCCATGACGGGCTCTAACTCTTCAGCAAGTGCGGCTTGCTGACCTTCGGGTGACTTGGCGATCAGCTCTTGAAGGCAAGCTTCCATGACTTCAAGAAGAACGCCCTTTTTCTCAGGGTCAAGTGAGTCGTATTTGTCCCCGAGACGATAGGCATTCAATTCTTGCAACCAAAGAGCGTGGTTATCGAATTCCACCATTTCAATCGGTTGGCCTTCCTCGATTGCTTTGATCACTTTCTTCGTTTGGGCCATCGTCAGCGCGTAGTCGCGCCAAATTCCATTGGTATCGCCAAATTCAATCAGTGAAAGAACTTTCTCCTTCACCTTGGGATCAGCCGGATCGCCGAGTAAGCCCATATTAAACGCGTTGAGGATTTCTTGGCGCTTCAGAGTCTTCGATCCGGGTAAAGTCGATCCTCGGATCACGTAAGCGTCCGTATTTCCCCTTAGCATCTCGCCGGAAAACTCCCTAACCGTGTAAGCGAGATCAGGACCGGCGATCTTGAGCTTTCTTTTTAGCGTATAGCCACGCTCTACTGCTTTCAGGATGAGAGATCCGATTCTCGCCCATGCGTGCTCGTGCTGTTCAGTCATAACACCGATCCGCGTGTCATCTTGCTCAGTCAAAAGCTGCATCCCAATGGCGGGAATGCTTGCGCTCGGAATCGTGCCGCGTGAAACTTCCGAGATCCCAGAAATATCGTTAAATACTTTATCTAGTCGTTCTTCCTCTTGAAAAACCCACTGAGGAAGAGATGGAACCTGCACCGCCGAAGGTCTACCGCTATCAATCGCATTAGGAACAACGTCAAATTCGATGACTTCGCTTTCACCGTTGTGCAAAGTCTCTTCGCCGAGATTCGCGCCACGCGGAACGGCGTACTTTCCAGCGACGAACTTCCGAATCCATGCGGCTTTTCTTCGCATGAGTTCGTTATATTGGTCTTGGATTGGCCTTAAATGCGTGATCACGGCCTCGGGGTAGTACTTTCCACCTACAGGAATGTCGTCAAAGCGTGCGAAAGGGATTTCACCTAGCGGGAGCGGCTTATCGCAAAGAAGAATCCCATTAGCAGCCACGATCATGCGGCCTTCCGGGTGCTCTTTTGAGGGCGCTTCATACTTAGTCAGCTCAATAGCGCAGTTTTTCATCTGCTCTTGCATTCCGCCTTGAGACTGATTGCGAGCGATAAGGCTATTGACCCGACCTTCGTACATAGCTGAGAGCAGCCACGCGTCCTCTTCCTTTATGAGATGCCCCTTCTCTGGGTAATGAAGCCTGAAATAATCCAATGGCCTGACCTTGGCCTCGATGATCCAGGTTCTTAGGGCTTCCTCGAAACTTTTAGCTTGGGGATTGGGAAATATCTCGAAGGGCGAAACGACATTTACCGCCACGTCGCCCTCGAACTCAGCTCCGCCGCCCATGTCAGGCATAAGCTCGCCTAAGCTCACATCCCAGGACACTTTCCCGTAAGCGTGACCGGCTTGCTGTACCCACATGTAGAGCGGAATGCGTTTTTCATTCAAATGCTGGCGATCCCAGATCGCGGCAAGCACTTGCGCACCAAGGCGTGCGGCCTCTTTATCTTCGTTTCCATTAGACTCGGGCCGAACATCGTATTTCGGCGGGTTCTTGCAGAGACGCGCAAGACGATTTTGGATTGTCGGTAGGATCTTATTGACGTGAACGCGGTTTCGTTTGATCGACGTTCCGGCCCGGTCTATCGATTGGAACGTGCGGGAGTTCGCATTAAAGTAAATCCCATCCATTCCACACAAATAGGCAATGTTCGTAAACCAGTTGCTTTCGTTGGCAACCCGGTTGGCAGACGCGCGTGACTCCTCTACCTTCTTTCGAACGTGAGAAGCTATTTCCTCTTCGGATTTTTCGGATTGCTCAGAAGGTGAAAACGCCTTCTTTAGTTTTTCAAGCAACCTAAGCGCCTTGAGTCTTCAGGGGACTTCAGGAGTTAGGATAAGAAGTCGAAGCGAAATCTATTCTTAGTGTACCACGGCTAAAACACGCTCGCCAAGTCCTCGTCTGGAGAAGTATCAGGCCTGATCTGAGGCTCGGTTTTTGTCTTTGGATGAGCTATCGTTGCGTACTCGGCGAAATTCCGACTCATGAGTTTATTGATGAGCTTTTGAACCGTCACATAATGCATGGCCTCTCTCGCCAAAATGAACGCAAGCAAGCCATAGACTAAAAGTTCATACTCCATCATTTCGGTTTCACCTTCGATAACGCGTTCTTCGCCTGCCTCACTACATTAGCGAAGATCACGGGGTACTGAGCCGAAAGCATTTTAAGCTCCGAATCATCCCCCCGCGAGATCGCGTCCAAGATCAGGGATCTTGCTTGCCAGTAGTCGCTCACCCAATCCCCTCCACTTTTCCCTCGGTGTCGCCGTGGAGCTTGTAATGCAAGGGCGTCGCCTGTTCAGCTTCGATCTTCTCTTTCATCCCAATGGGGTAGACCTTAATCCCGCCGTAAATAAAGAACTCATTGGGCTTTCCAGTAGATGGATTCGTTCCTAGTCCACGCAGATTGTAATGCGCAATGATCTCGGGCGTGGCTTCGACGTACTCCATCCCGTTAGCTTGAGCGTGAACGATCAGGTTCATAAACTCGCTCACTGTCATTTTTACGTCATTCACCTGGGAGTCAATCATTCCAGGATCAACGTCTTTTTTCGGGCGACCGGGTTTACGAACTTTTTGAGTGGTTTCCATTAGTCATTTTCTCCTTGGTTTTGTCGTTTGGTCATCTGATCAATCACCCAACGCTCCCAATTCTTGTCATGGGGACTATGGGGTTTGGTCAATACGTCTTTTTTCTTCACTGGATAATGCACAAGCTCTTCTAAGCTAGCTAACGCATCTAAGAGATCGTCATGCATCCCCCTAGGAAAGCTCGCTAGCTCATCTTCAAGATCCTTCAGTCCTGGGGAAAGTAAGATCCTTCCCCATTCAAACCTTGGGACTAACCCCAAGATCCGAGTTTCCTTACTGATCGCCACGCGTTTTACGCCTGTGACGGGGATCGTCTTTTGACGCTTACGCATCTCTTCGGAAAGAAGATAGAGAAGCGCCTCTTGATAAGCGACGACTTCCACTCCCAACGCTTGCACCTTGAACTGGTCGCAGATCTCAAACATCTTGGAGACGATCTCGGTTGGCGTCATCCGATAGCGATTAGCCACCCGGACATACCAGCTCCCATCGGTTGAAGCGTCAATCACGATAATTCCCGTGTAATCGTGATGGTCCTTCTGACCAATCGCAGGATCAATAAACGCGAATCGGTAAGTATCTGAGGGAAGCTGATCGTAATAGCGAATCCATTCCTTCTTAAATCGCTTCTCATCTTCCGGGATCACTTCGTTTTGATACTGGTTAGCAAAGAGATAAGAACCCATCGAACGACGGGCTTGCGCTAGGAACTCCTCCGTAAGCCTCTCGGGAAAAAGAAGACTCCCGTCATCTCGGATCGCTTTTTCGTAAACCACTGACCATTGCATGGTTATTGGAATTGGTAGCGAATGAGGACGATCCCCGATCCGCCCGCTTTACCCGTTGAGGTTCCTGTATTGTTGTTGGCAAGAACTCCACCACCGCCACCCGTATTCGCTGCACCGTCGGCAGCCGAGCCACCGCCGCCGTTAGGTGCCGTGCCATCGGGTTGACCGCCGCCGCCGCCGCCCGATGCGAACCAACCATGTGGTGATCCCGCTTCCGCTACGGCGAACTGTGAGTATTGAACCCCTGCTCCACCGTTTCCAGCCAGAGTGCTCGTGGTATCTCCGCCAGCACCGCCCGCGCCTCCTCCGCCTGCGCCGGGGAATGGGGATACGCCTCCAGCCGTGGTGTCTCCGCCTTTATTGCCTTGTCCGGATGTACCCGCAGCGCCGACGTAATTTGCGTCTCCAGATCGTCCTGCGCCACCGCCCGATCCGCCTGTTCGGGCGGTGTCTGCATCGTTCTTACCTCCACCGCCGCCACCCACAGCACTGACACCAGCGAAAGATGAAGGTGAACCGTCCCCGCCTGCGGCACTTCCAGATCCGCCTGACCCGCCTGCACCCACCACGACGGGATAGGTTTGAGCGGTTACAGCGAATGAAGCCGAGTAACGGACGCCTCCGGCTCCGCCTCCGCCTGATCCGCCTCCGCCGCCACCAGCAACAATCAAATACTCCACGTTGCCCGGCGAGGTGACGACGAAATCACCGTCCCCTGTAAACTTATGGATCTTGTAATTCCCGTCCGTCGTGACAGTTCCACCCGTCGCAGCGACAAGCGAAGCCGCGCTATTGAGATTCTTTGAACCCAGTCTCCCAAATCGTGATCTTTTAGACATGTTCGGCCCCTTGGAAATCTTCATGCAGCATAAGCCCGGCATAAGCTTGGGCGAGTGCGGGAACATCTGATTCTTTGTCGTAGGCCACCTGATATGCGAACCCCATTTTGAAAAGGGGAACAGCACCCTCCACCGCTGCGTGTGCGGAGTTGATGTAAACTCCCACGTCGCAATACGCACGGTTCGGCTCGGATCGAATGTAATCAAACCGATCGATTCGTAGGTAATTCCCTGTACGCCCGCCGTTTGTTATTTCTTTTTGAAGTGCCATTTCATTTCCTCTTTAGAACGCGATCCCACGCCATGCAGCCCCAGGGTTTCCAAGGGAATAATCCACCGTGATCGTAACGTAAGTGATACGGGCCTCTGCGAAGATGGCCTCATCCACAAAGCTATTGTTGTCGGATGTGATCCGGATGCGAACTCCAAAGTTCGAGGCAATCACATCGGCCTGAGTCAAAGTGAGCCCCCACAAGTCGGAAGCGCCGCCATAGGTGGCCGCCGCGTATGCACCTTCCGGCCAGTCGGTGCTCGTGGCTGCCTTGTCGTCCCCTTGTGCGGTGCCGCCCTTAATGAGCTGAACGTCTACGTCTCGAACATCGTAGGTCGTGTTACTGGTTTGGTTTCGGCGCTTAATCGAGACCGTGATTCCGTTGATCACGGCTCCCGTGGGAACATCGGATGACGTGAAAAAGTTGGTGAGATTGAGATCAAAAGATTGGTTAGTGCCGAATCCAAGAAAATCACTCGCGCACCCAGCATAAGACGTATCCCCGTTATCGTTAGATAGGGAATTCTGAAGGCTCGAACCGCCGACGTTCGTCCAATCCGTAGAACCCGCACCCGTCGAAACGGTAGCTACGGTTCCGGCTGTTTTTGCGGAAGTAGTTGCCACCGGGTCAGCCTTTATTGATGTACGCTGCACGCCAGCGACTCGCGGTTGAATTCCATGCCCATCCAAGCTCCATCCATGCATTGGCCGCAGTCGGCATCGTGGCGCTGGCCGATGGAACATCGGTTGTCCACTCAAACGACTTTGACGATCCCGTTGCAAAGGCAAGCGTGTTCGCTGATCCCCCTCCGGTTGCGTTCTGACGAAAGCGCATAACCAAGGGTTGGCCGTCGTATTGACCCACACCTGAATCAGCCGAGATCGTGGCATTATGCCCAAGCACAAGTGTCGTCCGGTCGGCGTTATCTGAGTTCCAACTGACGCTGGTCCCGCTGGTGAGCGCGACGCTCCTGCGTTGGATCTTTTTCTCGGTGAGCGTTGCAGTCGTGCTGTTCGTAACAATGGAATCACCCGATGACACGTTCGGAACCGCAAGGGATTGAGAAGTGGTTTGAGCCGTCGTAACGGTGAGCTTTTGGCTTGAGGAGTTACCCGACGAATTGAACTGGATCGTCTTGAGTCCTGTCGTATCGGCGATATCGTAAACGACGGTTCCGCTCCCGTCTTGAAGCCGCATCGTCCGGGTTGCGGTCGTCGGGTTCCATGAGAGTGAGCCCGTCACGCCAGCCCTGAACTGATAGGACATGGTATTTACGGTGCCGTCACCAATTGAGAATGTTCTTGCCGACGTGCCTGTTTCGTTACCGTCGATTTCTAGAACCCCGACCTCAATCACGCCTGTCGTAGCGCTTGACACCGCAACACGGGCCATTCGCTGGGAGAAGTTCGGAGCCGAGGGAGCCGTTGCCGTGAAAGTGCCAGCCACGGATTCAGACAAGTAAAGGATCGCACCCACGGAAAAGGCCGATGTATCGATATTCTCGATTCGACCTCGAATGAGGATACGTCCAGAGCCGTTATTGGCGATATCTTCCGCAGCGATTCCAGCGGCAATCGTAGATTGTGCGTTCGCCCTTGCGAGCGATACGCGCATAAGAACGGCACCGCTCACCGTGGTCACTGCACCGTTGAAATAGACGGGCGTTCCTTTAGTAATCGTCGATCCGGTGCTTTGAGCAACCATGACATAGCATTCGCGGTTAACGAATTGAACAAGCCCACCAGGCGCGACCATTCCTAAATGTGATTTTGATCCCATCGAAAACCCATACAGGCGTGTCTTCGAGGATGCCCCTGCTGAAGGGGCCGCCATATCGGTGAACTCTTGATACCCGGTGAGGATCTCGTTTGTGAATGTTGGGCTTGCGCCGGAATGAATATCTTGAGGGGTACTTAGCGCGACGGTTTGACCGGCGCCGTTGTCCGTGACCGTGATTTGATTGGCGGTACCGGCAAGTCTTCTTTCGTTGGAAAGTAGCGGTTCAGCGCTGATCGTAACAAAGCTTGCTGTGTTTGGAGCATTTCCCCCAGCTCCGATATGCGGAGGTCCAATGCTATTACTGGCGTCCGCAGTGAGCTGGGAAAGCTTTTGCTGGACTCGATAAATGATCGCCACTGGATAGGCGCTAGGTGCGTCAGTGAGAGTGTAAGCGCCGTTAGCGTCAAAAGTCGTCGCAACCACGTCACCACCCGACGTAATCGCCTGTTCAAACGTAGGGCGACTCGCCGAGACCTTGGAAACCACGGCGTCCGTCGCGCCCCCGAAGTCGTCGAGTACGATCGTGGAATTTTCAGGGAGCGTAACCGTGCCGCTTGTGCCCGAGCTAACGAGTTCAAATCTTGTGGTTCTGACATATTTATCCTCGAGGGTAACGATCCGGTTGGGATCGATACCGATGAAGCCTTCCATTTTTCCCAAAGGATATTGTCCTTAGACGTTGAGCGCCGAACGTCCGCGCATGACTACAGCCACAGCGGTTGCGCCAGTAGCGACCATGTAGACCGTGCCTGAACAATCGAGGTTCACCACTTCACCAGCACTCATCTGGTATCCACCACCCCAACCACCACCGGAAGTGACGCCGATCTCCATCGATCCGCCTGACATGTACTTCACTGAGGCTGCGATCTGTCCCGCCACAGCAGTGAGGCCAATGACAGACGAAAGCCCAATGTGAATGCGCTCACCCAGGACAGAGTTAATATCTTCAGATCTAGCCATGCTTTCCCCATTTCCGCGCAAAATGCCTGGAGGCTTCATCCATCTCGCCAGGTTTCGCTGCTTTGTAGAGCGTCTTGGTTCCGAAGTGGAACGCGAAGGCGCTGAAATTAATCAGAGTGGGGATTCCGAGTCGTTCAGCTCTTAGACAAAGATCCTCATCATTATGTCTGTATTCTAAAGCTTCATCAAGAGGGCCAGCAATTTCCCAAACCTTACGCGGAATCATCGTGCAAAAGAAGGACACCCACGGTTGCCGAACCAGCATCGGGATCGAAACTCCAAAGTTTTGAACACAATGCGTGAATCCTTCCATGTCGCTGTAGTCCATGTCGGGCTTGAGTTGCACGGTCTTGCCGTCTTCCCTGGAGGCTTGGAGGTTAATCAGAATTCTCCCGCCTATGTCTGAATTACTGAGCGGGTTCATGATGAAACCCATCTCCGGATCTTGCCACTTCACCATGTTGGCAATCATGTCCTTAGAAACGATCACGTCGTCCGAAAGGAGGAGGAAGTACTTCGATGCAGGATGGGCAAGCTTAATGCCGTGGTGGACTTTCTTAGTCGCTGTATCGAGCCGATTGTCATGAACGACAAGAACAGAGGGGGGAACTTCAGGCACCGTGTCGGTGTCACACAGGAGAATGACTTCAAATTCAATCCCTTCGCTTGCGAGTACGGATTTCAGCGCGAGATCAACGTATTTCCGATTCTCATCCAAGTGGTGTGTGAGAAGGACTGTAACGACAGGATTAGATGGCACCGCAATAATCCTCATCGTCCGGGGGAAAGATCACGTCAAGCTTAGCGTTCATGATCTTGAGTTCCCGAAGGATCTCCTCCAAGATCGCCGCTAGCTTATCGTCAGGCTTCAGTGTTCGCTTCGCAGAGCGCATAACCTCTTCCCGATTCTTCGGACCGTACCCAAATACGTCGCTCAATAGTCACCCCCATAGTCGCTCATGATCAAATAGACGATCACCACGGCGGCGAAGAGAAGCATGAGAATCATTCCCTCATCGTGAACCATTAGGCTGCACCCTTCAGTTCTGGTCCCACTTCGTTTCGGAGAATGTGCCCAATCACATCATCTTCCGCGTAACGTGTTCCGATGATCGCGTAAGTACCGTCCGGCTCTAAGATTGCAGTGTTCATCTGGTAATGCTGGATCACCTTTTGACGGCCTTCGGGGGTTTCGGAGTTATTGCCCGAGTTCATGTCGTCGCCGATGATGATGGAATAGTGCTGGCCTACTTTGACCGTCCCAATGCCACCCGCCGTGATTGATGCCTCTTTGTACGTCTTCGTGCGTTGACCAATCGTGATCTCGCCTTCGTTCCACACCTTGTCTGTCCGAAAGGGTCCGAAGATCTCAGTCAGCTTAGGGGACTCTAGGTGATACCGAATCTCGCGAAGGAAGTTCTTAGAGTTCGTATAGACCTCAGAATCGAGTAGAATTCTTTCATTCGGATTTCGCAGTAACCGCCAGATAGAGTAGGCAACCGTTCCGACAGAGCTTTTGAAAGTCCCTCGGGGCATGACAATAAGTTTTCGCCTCGTGTCGGATTCAAGCGCCTCGATCATCTTTCCATGCGTGAACCAAGTCATATGCTCGTAACCAAGCAAGTCCTTTGCGGTCCAGTAGAGTGACTTACGATAACTCTCAGCTAATAATTGCCGCATGGCCTGGATCTGCTGATCCATGTTCAGGCGCTTTAAATCGGATTGAAGCTTCTTAGGATCAATCAAGCCTGATCCCCGCGTTCTTGAGATCGCATCTCTCTAGGAGATCTTGAACCGATGCACCCTTACCGTCCGTTTGAAGGTGAATATCTAGGAGATTCCGAGAGGGGAACTTCCCCGGGCACTGAGGGCGCTTGCAGCAGCAATACCATTCTTGGAATTGTTCAGTTTCAGGCACAAGCTAGCTCCGCCATTCTTCGAGCAAATCCTTGGTAGCTGTACCGCTTACCGGCTTCAGTCTTTAACCATTGCCGCCCTTCATCGATCCGCCGTTCATGTGACCCGGCTCCAATCCAGTTCAAACAATCGGGCCACGAGTTGAAGTGTCGAAAGTTGATATAGAGGTGCTTAGGAATGATCTCGCCGATATCAGGAGCGCCGAAATAGATCGGGACCACGCCAGCCACTAGGCAATCAATAATCTTCTCGGTCACGTAACCCGGCATGGCTAAGTTCTCGAAACACACCGCGTACTTATAATTCTCAATGCAAGCGATCTTGTCTCGGATTTCAGGCGCGTAACCCTGCGGCCAGCCCTTACCGTAGAGATCCATGATCCCAAGCGCGTCCTTGAGTGTCCCAATAACCGTATAACGGTGATCTTGGAGCTGATTTTCTAGCGCAGCCTGATAGGACTTCGACCACGGGAGGACCCTGGAGCTGTAGTGCTTGTTACTAGCCACCATGACTAAAGGTCTTCGGAGGTTCCACGCCTTCGGAGTCTTAAACGTCATCTCCTCATCGAATGATGGAAATGGGATGCGCTCCCCGTGGGTGAAGGACCAGGTATGGCGGAAGAACTTCATGTCGGCTTCAATGCCGTCGTAAAAGTCAGGGACGTATAGGGGACTCTCTAAGCAGAATAGAACCGATCCTTGCGCTCCTCGCTCAATGAGTTCGCGCCCATAACTCTCTTGATCCTCTTGAATGACATGGACCATGCCAGCGGGCATTTCCCTAGCCTCTTTACCAGCAACGACTTGATGACCTCTCTCTTCGGCCATTCTGATGAAGTGGGGAATCCAAGAAGCGCCGACGAACTGAGCGCAGTAGGTTGGGTCCTTAAGTTGGGACGTGCTTGCGTCACGTAGGGATGTGCAGAGGGCTAGGATCACTTCGGAACCCCATTCATCTTGATATAGGTTTTGACGAACTCTTCGACCTTGGATTGGTCTTCGGAGACTTCTTTGACCTCGACCTCATGGCGATCACCCCACTTGAATCGGTTCTTCATATTGAAGATCCAGAGCGTGGGATTCAGGCTGCGAATCACTACGTTTCCGTCGTCGCTCTTGATCGTTTCGTTGTACATTCCGTCGCGCCCAGCCTTGGCCCAGAAACGGTACGAAAGCATGTCACCGATTTTTTTGGCGTCTGAAAACTCTGGGAATTTACTCAGCCATTCATAAATCGTGCTA
>Ga0196963_10000625_pt1 | contig 30023 bp, 23 predicted proteins | sample S1_5metaG_FD_148600 | JGI IMG/M metagenome (GOLD analysis project Ga0196963, IMG submission 148600) | Soil microbial communities from Anza Borrego desert, Southern California, United States - S1_5 | ecosystem: Environmental > Terrestrial > Soil > Desert | place: USA: California | collected...
ACGGTCTCGTTGAATCCGTCGACAAGACGATGATGGGCAGAGTATTCGGCTCCGTCAATGGCAACATTCAGAACGACGGTTACCTGTTCGAGTACAACTACGTGCTGGGCAGCCCGTGGCGATTCGGCTACGAAGGCTCGGCGCTGGCGCCGTACAAAGCGCGTTTTGATATCAAGACCAACGAGACACATGGCGACGTCCGCATTTGGGGGCCCATCGAGGAGCTCGTCCGATTCGTCAATGAGGCCGACGCGTCGTCATTCGACCAGCGGGTAGGCACGCGGATCGAGCTGCCGGGGTTCGTCCGCTACATCGCCGCGCAGAATTTCGTGGCGCAGAATGACGGGTTCAACGGCTACGACGGCATGAACAACTTCTACCTTTACCGCCTTGAAGACAGCACCAAGCACGTGTTCATCGCGTGGGACGAAGACGTCGCATTCCTCCAGCCTGATTTCGGCATCACCACGCGACTCGAAGAAAACGTGCTGACCCGCAAGACGCTGGCACTCAGTCAATATTCGTCTCAGTACTTCAGCGTGCTGCTCGAAGCCGCCGAGTCGGCGTCAGGTTGGCTGCGGCAGGAGATGCAGCGGCAGCTCGACATGATCGGCGCGGCGATGCTCGAAGACACGCAGAAACCGTACTCGAATGCCGAGCATCAGGCGGAACGTGACGCGCTGTTGGCGTTCCCGGATGCGCGGATTATTTACGTCCGTTGCGAGGTGGCGAAGACCGTCGGCTCGGCGCGTCCCGCCGGCTGCCAGTGACTGCGGTCGTCAGGGCGGCAACTCCCGCGTCCGACAGCGCATAGATCCGCCGGCCGCGGGCCTGATCGAGCTTCGCGACGGTGCGCCGGCGCGCGGCCTTCGCGACGCACCCAGGCTCGGACGCGTCGAGCATGGCCGCGCAATATTCGAGGTAGCCGCGATCGAGTCGCCGTTTCCAGGGGTTGCTGAGTTTTTTCTCTAGGGTGAGCCCCCGCCAGTGGGCTACCGGCGCGAACCGCAGCAACTCGCGCAACCAGCGCTCATCGAGATTGCAGTTCGATCCGAATGCCACCGCCGTTTCGATGTACGGCGCGGCGATCACGACACCGCCAGCCTGCAGGACCGGGCCGATTTCCCAACGCAGACGGAACGCCAGATCCGCCGCATAGACGAGCGACAGGGTTCGCGGCGAAATGGTCCGGTCGCCGCGTCCGCCGGCCAGCTCGCCAAACAGCCCGGACGCGTCCCAGCGGCTGACCGCGCATTCGATGCCGGCGGCTTTCAGCTCGGCGACGACGGCGGCGGCCGCGCGGGTGACCGCCTTGCCGCGCGAGCCATCGACCGCGATCAAGCGCCCTTGATACGTGACCTGGTCAGCCATTCCTCTACGGCTTCCTCGCTGAACGTCGACCACGGCCGCTTCTTCGCCTTCTTGACGAGCTCGCGAACCTGGGTGTGCTGGCGATAGACGGCGTCGCCCGCGTCAACCGTGACGAATTGAAATACCACCGACAGGTTCTCGTACTCCGTCACGACGCGATCGATGAATCGGCCGTAGCTGGCGAGCGGATCCTCGATGCCGGTGACGTCCTGTCCGGCCTCGTAAAAGCGCGGCGCGCGAGCCGACGCAACGCGGCGCCGGGAATCCTCAGGACTCATCGAGAAATAGATCACGAGGTCCGGCCAGAGCAGCGGTGAGTACGCGTGCAGCAGCCAGTCGAGCTCGAGGCCACGAGCGGCGTCGCGCGCCAGCGCGGTAAACAGATAGCGATCGGCCAGGACGGTCTTGCCGTCCCACAGCGCCGGCAGGATGTCGTTTTCGAGGCGGTGCCTGAAGTCCACCGCGTGCAGCAGCGAGTATTCGGTGGTGGAGAGGGTGCGAATTTTCTTTCGCACTTTCAGCAACGGTTTGATCAGCGGCGAGGACGCCCATCGCGTCGACACCACTTCGTGATTCTGGCTTTCGAGCCACCGCTTCAGCAGCTTGCGCTGCGTCGTCTTGCCCGAGCCGTCGGGCCCTTCGAACGCAATCAACAGGCCACGCGAGGCTTCGCGTTCCGCGATCAGTTTTCTGACGCGGCGCAGTTTCGAGGCGGGGGGCATCGAGCGGCTACGATACCACCCGCTAGCTCTCGAGCAGCATCCAGGCCGGATCCTCGATGTATTCCTTGATTTTGACGAGAAACTGCACCGCCTCGCGGCCGTCGACGATGCGGTGGTCGTAGCTGAGGGCGAGGTACATCATCGGCCTGATCACCATCTGCCCATTCACCGCAACGGGGCGGTCGGCGATCTTGTGGAGCCCGAGGATGCCGACCTGTGGCGGGTTGAGGATCGGCGTGCTCATCAGCGAGCCGAACACGCCGCCATTGGTAATGGTGAACGTGCCGCCCTTCAGATCTTCGAGCGTCAGGGTGCCGTCCTGAGCGCGCTTCGCGAAGTCGCGGATTGCAAGCTCGATCTCCGCGAAGCCGAGCCGATCGGCGTCGCGAATCACCGGCACGACCAGGCCGCCCTCGGCGCCGACCGCCATACCGATGTCGTAATAGTTCTTGAAGACGATCTCGTCGCCCTGGATTTCGGCGTTGATCGGCGGAAACGCCTTCAACGCGCCGATCGCAGCCTTGACGAAAAACGACGCGATGCCGACACCCACGCCAAACTTCTTGGCGAACGCCTCCTTGCGACGCTCGCGCAGCTGCATGACCGCGCTCATATCCACTTCATTGAACGTGGTGAGCATGGCGGCACTGTGTTGCGCTTCGACGAGCCGCCGCGCGATGGTCGCGCGACGTTTGCTCATCCGCTCGCGCCGCTCACTGCGATCGCCTGTGGAGAGCCGGGACGGCTGCGGCGGTTGAGCCGGCTGCGGCGCGCGCGGGGCCTCGGCGGGCGGCTTCGCGGCCTGTGCGGCTGGTCCGGTCGCGTTCAAGACGTCCTGCTTCGTGACGCGGCTGCCGGACGACTCGATCGAATCGAGTTTGACGTCATGGGCTTTGGCCACGTTCTTCGCCGTCGGCGTCGCCTTCTTATCCGCGCTTTTCGCAACGGGGGCCGACTTCGACTCCTGCGCCTTGCCCGGCGCAGGTGACGTAACTTCCGCGCGCGCGCCCTCGGCCGCTTCTTCGAGCATGGCGAGCACCTCGCCAACTTTGACGTCCGCGCCTTCCTGGTGCTTGATGTTGGTCAGCACACCGGGGCGATCGGCGCTCACTTCGAGATCGATCTTCTCGGTCTCCAGCTCGACGAGCGGCTCGCCGGCGCTGACGTGCTCGCCCGCCTTCTTCAGCCACTTGGCGACGCGGGCTTCGACGACGGATTCGCCCAGCTCGGGGACAACGATGTTGGTGGCCATTCTGTCTACCTGTCTGCCTGTCTGCCTGTCAGGCTGTCTGCCTGTCAGGCTGTCAGGCTGCCTACACCTGCTTCGACAACACGCGGTCCATCTCGCGGGTTTCGATCTTCGCCTCGAACACCTGATCGACGATGGCGCGCTGGTTTGCGGCGTGCCAGGTCGATGATCCTTCCGACGGGCTCGAGTTACGCGACCTTCCGATGTAGCGCAGTGGATGCCTGCCGCTGACCGTGGTTTCCAGCAGCGGCCGCACGAACTCCCACGCGCCCATGTTCTCCGGCTCTTCCTGGACCCAGCACACTTCACGGACTTTCTCGTAGCGCTCGAGGATCGCCGCGACGGCGTCTTCGGGGAACGGGTAGAGCTGCTCGACGCGGACGATCGCCACGTTCGGGTTGTCTTTGCGGCGCTCGCTCGTCAGCAGGTCGACGGCAATCTTGCCGCTGCAAATCGCCAATCTGCGGACCTTGCCCGCAATCTCGTCGGACGCCGGATCGTCGATGACACGCTGGAACGCCCCTTCGGCGAGCTCGCGTGGCGTCGACGCCGTGAACGGGTGACGCAACAGGCTCTTTGGCGTCATCACGATCAGCGGCAGCGGATCGGTCGTCAACAACGCGGCCTGGCGGCGCAACAAGTGAAAGTACTGCGCCGCGGTCGTGCAGTTCGCGATGCGCATATTGATGTCGGCGGCCGCGTTCAGGAAGCGCTCGAGCCGCGCGCTCGAATGGTCCGGTCCCTGTCCTTCGTAGCCGTGCGGCAACAGCAGCGCGAGTGACGGCGACATCCCCCATTTGGCGCGGCCCGACGTCAGGTACTCGTCGAGGATGATCTGCGCACCGTTGATGAAGTCGCCATACTGCGCCTCCCACAACACCAGCGCCCGAGGTTGCTGCAGGTTGTAGCCGAGCTCGAACCCCACGCACGCGTATTCCGACAGCGGGCTGTTGCGGATCTCGAACGAGGCGCGGGCCTGCGGCAAGCGCTGCAGGGGCACGTGCGTTTCGCCGGTGACGGCATCGTGATAGACCGCGTGGCGGTGGCTGAACGTGCCGCGCTCGACATCTTCACCGGTGAATCGCACCGGGACCCCGTCGGCGAGGATCGTCGCCAAGGCCAGCTCCTCCGCGCTCGCCCAGTCAATCGATCGCTCCGTCGCCGACGCGAACATGGCCTTGCGCCGTTCGCGGCCGCGCTCGAGTTTGCGGTGGACGGTAAAGCCCTCCGGCACCGTCAGCAGCGCGTCGTTGATCTGTTTGAGCGAATCGATCGGCACCGCCGTGCGCGCCTTCTTCGCGGCGCCGCTCGGCGGCACCTCCGGAACGGGCGGCACGTAATCCTGCTCGGGCTTCACCGATGCGTAGGCCCGCTCGAGCTCCTCCATGCGCGTCTTCACCATTGCGTCGGCCTGCTCCCTAGTGAGGCTGCCGGACCCGATCAGCGCGCGCGCGTATTTCTCGCGCACCGTCGGGTGCGCGGCGACGATTTGGTAGATCTGCGGCTGGGTGAAGGCCGGCTCGTCGCCTTCGTTGTGGCCATAGCGACGATAGCCGACCAGATCGATCAGGTAATCGAGCTTGAAGCGCTGACGGTAGGCGATCGCCAGGCGGGCCGCTTCGATGCAGGCGACCGGATCGTCGGCGTTGACGTGAGTGATCGGGATCTTGAAGCCGCGCGCCAGGCCGCTGGCGTAGCTCGTGCTGTACGACTCTTCCGGATCGGTCGTGAATCCCAGCTGATTGTTGGCGATGATGTGGATCGTGCCGCCAACGTCATAGCCGTCGAGCCGCGACAGGTTGAGCGTTTCCGCGACCACGCCCTGGCCGGGGAAGGCGGCGTCGCCGTGAATCAGGATCGCGAGGACCCTGCCCTTGTCGACGATCGGCGCTCCCGGCCGATCGAGGCTCGTCGCCTCGGCCCGCACCATCCCGGTCAACACGGGATCGACCGCTTCCAGATGGCTCGGATTGGGAGGCATGGAAATGACGATCTGCTTGGGCAATCCATGCGCTTCGACGCGCGCCCCGGCGTGATACTTGACGTCCCCCATCCAGCCCAGGTCGACCCGCAGCCGCTGGCCCGGGATCGGATCCTTGAACTCCGCGAGAATCTGCGAATACGGTTTCTGCAGGATGTGCGCGAGCACGTTGAGCCGCCCGCGGTGCGCCATCGCGATCATGACGTGCTGCACGCCGTTCTCGGCGGCGTCGTGCACGATCTCGTCGAGGACCGGCACCATCATGTCGAGGCCTTCGATCGAGAACCGCGTCTTCCCCGGGAAAGTGCGATGCAGGAAGCGTTCGAACGTTTCGACCTGCGTGATCCGATCGAGCAGCTCACGCGCGTCGATCAGATCGTTGGGCGGCCGGAACCGGCACGATTCGACGGCGTCGCGCAGCCACACGCGCTCGTCGGGGACGAACACGTGGTTGTAGTCGTGGCCGGTCGTCGAGCAATAGATGTCGCGGAGCTTCGCGATCGCCTCGTGCGCGTTGGCCGCGCCGGCCGCGGCCGGCCCCGAGACGATCGACGCCGGCAGCGTCTTGAGCGCGTCGGCCGTCAGCCCGTGCGATTGCGGCGACAGCGACGGATCGCCGATCGGATCATGAAAGCCAAGCGGATCGAGTCTGGCCGCGAGATGACCGAAGCGGCGAATCGATTCCGCGAGTGTATGGGCCGCAATCGCGGTCGCTACGTGGTCCGCACCGTCGCGTCCGATCGACGCTGCGGTGGGGCCCTGCCGGGGCTCGTCCCAATCAGGACGCGCGTCGGCGGGCCAGGTGGCAAACGTCCGGCGCGTCGCCTCATCTACCGTCGAGGGATCGCGCTGGTAGCGCTCGTACAACTCGTAGACATACCCCGCGTTGGCCCCTGAAAACTGGTCCCACGGGTTCATAACCTTTCTACTGTATCAGTTCGGCGAATCGGCAGTTCTGCACACTGCTGCACGATGTCATACAGTCCGCCTCGAGTGAAACCGATAGCCCGGCTGTCATGGGATCCGGCTGCGGCCAGGGTAACGGCGCCGTCACTGGCAGCGCGCCGAACAGCAACCTCGCATTCACGAAGTTTCTGTTCGTCATCGCGCGGGCCGACGACGATGCGCACGGCGCGCGGCTGCGCACGGCCGGCAGCAACATCGCTCGCGGTTTCTTCAACGATTTCGACATCGATGACGCCCGCGAGCTGCAGGCGCAGCGATTCGAGACCATCCAGTTCTTCGTGCGCGAAGGCGAGCCGCCCGACTCGGAGAAATGCCAGAGTCCCTGCATTCAAAGGGCCCGGCACATGGTTCAGGTGTCGAGCAAGTACCGCCCGCGCTTGCAGGAAATCGACGACGAGCTGCGCCGCCGCATCGGTGATTCAGCCGAGATCCTGTCTCTCGAAGGCGCGTTCCGCAATCCGCGCTACTCGAGCCCTGAGATGGTGCACTACTCGAACCGTGGCGCGCCGCCGCGCCGCTCCGGGCGTTTGAGCAGGAACGCCATCGTCGTTCCGATTCGCAAGACCTCTGAGTGGTGGCAGAAGTCGGCGCTCGAACGCCACTCCTACTTCTACCCGCACGTCGATCATGCCAGCGCGACGCCGGTGAAGGGGCACGCGATCGCGGCCGAAAAAGGCATTCCGGTCTTGTTCCGGCGGGTCTACCACAACCCTGACGGCTACGAGCGGCCTGGGGAGTTCGACTTCCTTACCTACTTCGAGTGCGACGACGAATCGCTGCCGATCTTCGATCAGGTGCTCGGCTCACTCCGGGACGTCGATCAGAACCCGGAGTGGCGTTATGTGCAGGAAGGGCCGATCTGGCGCGGCCGGCGAGTGCTGCGATGGTAATTAGTGCGCGAACGCCTTCAGGTGGTCGCGCAGGATGTCGCGGCCAAAATCGCCGTTGAAGTCACGCCACACCGAATGGATGTGATTGGCGTTGTTCTGAGTGTTGTCGTACTCGATCAGGAATGTCGGCCCCTGCACCGAGTAGTAGTGCCGTTTGCCCTTTTCGGTCTCGCCCAGCCACGTGAAGCGAACGTCCTTTAGGCCAGCGGTTTTGACACGCGCCATCCGTGCCGCGGCGACATCGGCTTCCATGTTGCCGGTGTAGACCTCGATCAGCTGCACCAACAGGGCCTGCGCGTTGGGCGGCATCGCCGCATAAGCAACGCCCTGATGCGGCAACGGCTTGATGTCGTTGGCGTTGGTCGTCAGGATGTCGTTCGGCGCGACGGCATTCGCGATCGCTTGCTTCTGAAGGTCGGCTGGCAGCGCCATCAATAGCGCCCTGGCGGCATCCTCCTCTTGCGCCAGAATTCGCAGACCCTTGTTGTCGCCGTCGCGAACCTCTGCGGGATTGGCGCCGAGGAACATTGGCGAGCTCGCCACGTCGCCGCCGACCGCCCCGTCGACAACGGTAAACCGCAGCGAGACGTGATGACCTTCGACACGCCAGCCCCAGCGGCCCTTCGCCGTGGGCGTGCCGAACACCGTGAACAGATACTCCTCTTTGTCGCGCGCGAATTTCCCGCCGGCTTCGATGACCTTGAGGATGTCCTCGAGCTGCATGATCGAAGTCACCTTCAGGTAGCCCCGCGCGCTCAAGCCGCTGCGCAGCAGATCGTGAGCGAGACGACGCTGGGTCTCGTTCATTTCCTTGATCATCAAGCCCTTGCGCGGAAACATTTCGTTCGGGATGAAATGCCACCGCAGCCGATCTTCGCTGTCGAAGGCGATCACCGCTTTGGCTTTTTGATCGGGAGAGAGGCTGTCGACGAAGCCAGTCGCGGCCTTGGCCATGACCGCCGCCGATTTCGGCGAGCCCGCTACGGTGATGCCGCAGCAGACGGCAGCGAGGCTGCCTGCGACCAGGATGCGCACAGTGGTCAGACGGTCCATCGAAACCTCCAGGCGGCGGAGTTTACTACTTAAACGTGACGCCAAGGCCAAAGTGATAGCGCGTCTCGCCGTGGCGCGAGCGCGCCACGTCCAGCGACAGGCTGACTACGGTCAGGTGAAGATAGGCGCCGCCGCCAATGCCGCGATCGACCAGCGGCTGATCGGCGAGCTTTTCACCGACGGCATAGACGGTTCCCGAATCGACGAACGCCTTGACGCCAAAGCGGCCGATCGACAGCGGCGACGTCACCGGGATGCGGATTTCCGCCGAGGCGGCGAACAGATTGTCGCCCGCCTTATGCCCCGCATCGTAGCCGCGGAGATTCGCCGCCCCACCGAGCAACAGGTGTTCATAGCGCGGCAATGCCGCCGTTGACGTGATGCTGACAGCGCGGACAGCCAGCACTGACTGGCCGAGCAGACCAACGTAGCCGCGGACATCGGCCCTTTTTTGCGTCGCATGTCCGGCGTTGAACGTCACCCGGTCGACGCCGAGCGTCGCCAGCACGGCATTGCGCGGAAATGCCGGATCGACCCGCGTGTCGATCGTCACGTCGCCACCGCCGCGCAGCACGCGGTCCTGCACTGCTCCGAACGAGACGTCATCGCGTCGTCCGCTCGCTGCGAGCCGCAACCAGCGCACCGGGACGGATTCGATTCCAGCGCCCGACGAAATCCGACGATCCGCGATTTCATAATGCGGATTCACGCGGCGGCCAATGCCGAAATCGCCTGCGACGCGTTGAACCGCCCCGGAACGGAAAGTGCGTTCGACCTGCAGGCGCGCCTGGCGCTCGCCGCCCCACGTCAGGGGTACCGACACACGGCTCCGGGGGCCGAACCTGTCGACGAAGCTGGTTCTCATGCCGTAGCTGAGGCCGTAGCCGTCCTCGGAATGGAGGATGGGCAGAAACATGCCGCTGCTCCAGAACCGCTTCATCGGACTCGGGGTCAGATCGAGCGGGTCGACGCCGGGCTGTTCGTCGACGACGATCATCAGCAGGATGTCGTCGGGGTTTTCTATGGATCGATAGCGCTTGCGAACCTCGACGCTCTCGAAGCGGCCGCTGCGCTCGAGCTGACTCGTTGCATCCGCGATCAATGCTTCGGTTGCCGGCTTGCCGACGACGTCGCCGACAATGGCGAGGATATCGGCGTCGGGCGTCGTGTGATTGCCGTGGACTCTGACCTCGCCGACGACGGCAGTAGAGGACTCCTGGCCCGAGGCGACACCGGGTGTCGCTACCAAGGCCACCGCGACGACGGCAGCTACGACCGTAGAACGTCCGTAGAACCGTCGTAGAACGATCGTAGAACCAACGTTCATTTGATCTTGTAACTAACGGCCGCTTCCTTGTAGTTCAGATACTCGACCCGGTAGGTCGCATCCACCGCGCCGACGGCCAGCATCATTTCGAACTGCATCTCGATGCTGCGCGGCAGCCATACGTTCGGAAAGGCTTGCCCCATGCGCATCGTCGCCTGCACGTCGCCGACGCGCACGAGCGCTCGTCCGGGGAAGAAATCCCAGTCCATGTCGTCGAAGGTGTATTGGAGAATCTGGTGGGTCTTCGGATCGATCCACAGCGTCACCATTGACGCCTTGTTCATCTTCTCTTCGATCTTGTCGTCTTCGTCCCTGACCTGCTTATCCGGCTTGGCCCGGCCGTCCTTGAACAAACCCTTGTCGGGGTAGTACTCGACTTTAAGCGCCTCGGTATCGCCAACCCTTTCGCGACCGGCCAGCGCGTACCGCCCGGTTTCGAACTTGAACTTCAGGAAGTACGCGGACGACACGAACTGCGGTTCACGCACCTGCTTCAACATGTCCTCGGTGCTGGTAATCGGCGCGCCGGACTGACGATCGTCGGCGCTCGAGGTCTCGACACCGGCCGGCGAGATTTTGACTTCACGGTTCTCGCGTTCGGGCGGCAAGCCCTTCGCCTCGCGTTCTGCGTTCCGCTGTTCGCGCGCCTCGCGATTCTTCTGGCGGCGCAGCCACTGCGCTTCGGCGCTGCGGCGATCGCTCTCCGACAATTTGACGCCGTCGGCGGTGATCGGACTGCGAACGAAGATGCCGTCGCGGATGAACCATGTGTATTCCCGGCGCATCCCCCAGAGCGGGAACCCGCCGGGCCCGGTGAGATCGAACGACTCCTTCTCGTCGAGGACGTACTGCTGCAGCTTCTTCCAGTTGTCGTCGCGGCGCGCCACGACTCTCTGCATGAACGCATCGAGATCCGACTGGACCGCGGCCGAAACCGCAGGCGGGGTCATCGGCACCAACGCGGCGCAGCACAACACGGCGATCAGGGACCTGGCCAGCATGGAGGATCTTGCAATGAGACGAACGGAGCAGGCCGGGAGTTCGGCTTACGGCGCGGTGGTGCTGTCGGGCGCGTCGCGGCGGTAGACGACCTTGCCGTCTGCAATGGTGACCATGACTTCGGTTTTGGTCAGGTCGGGCTGCCCGCCGGTGAAGATGTCCTCGGACAGCACGACGATGTCCGCCAGCATGTCGCGTGCGAGCATACCCTTGCGCAGCTCGTCGAATGACGCCCACGCGGCATCGCGCGTGTAGGCATCGACAGCCCGAGTAATCGGCAGGCGTTGGGCCGGCAGCCAGCCGCCCTTCGGCAAGCCGTCTGCGGTGGAGCGAGTAGTGGCGACATGTAATCCGGCGAGCGGATTCAACGTCATCACCGGCCAATCGCTGCCGAAGGCAAGCTTGCCGCCCGCTGCCGCGATGCTCGCCCATACCCAGCCTCGGCTTGCGCGTTCCTCGCCAATGTTGGTCGTCCACACGTCGCCCGGCGCGGGACTGGGCGTGGCATGAACTGGCTGAAATGCCGCAACGACGCCGAGGCTGCCGAAACGGGGAATGTCGGCGGCATCAACGGTCTCGATGTGTTCGATGCGATGACGGCGACCGCGCTGGGGAGCGGTGTTGGTGGCGGCGGCCGCCTGATACGCGTCGAGTGTCATGCGCACCGCGGCGTCGCCGATCGCATGGGTCATGATCTGCCAGCCGCGCTGATCGAGCATCGAGACGACGCGATTCAATTGTTCGGCGGTGAACCGCGGCTCACCTTTGAGCTTCGGGCGATTCGCGTAGGGGGCGAGCATCGCTGCGGTGTGCGATTCGATGACACCGTCGGCAACCAGCTTGATCGCGCCGGTCTTCAACACCGGGTCGTCAGCGAACTTCGATCGGACGCGCTCGAGATCGGCGAGCGCCGCTTCGTCCAGCGTCGCGTCGGCCTTCAGAGCCTGATACACGCGCAATGACAAATCACCGCGCCTGCGCAGGCGATCGAACAACTCGATGTCGGCGGCGGTACCGCCGGCATCCTGAATGCTGGTGATGCCGACGCTGTGCGCCTCTTCAATCGCGGCGCGAATCGCGGCAATGCGATCCTCCTCGGTGGGTTGGGGGACCGCGGCGGCCATCAAAGCCATCGCCGCTTCCTTCAAAGCGCCGGTCGGTTCACCGCTGCGGGGATCCTTGACGATCGTGCCATTTGCCGGTGCCTTGGTTCTGCGGGTGATCCCCGCCAGCTGCAACGCCTTTGAATTCGCCCACCCGGTGTGGCCGTCGTAGGCAATGAGATAGGCCGGACGATCGGGGACCAGGGTATCGAGCAGCTGACGCGACGGCATGGCGCCATTGAACGCCTGGTAATACCACCCGCGGCCGGTGATCCATTCCCGTTCGGGATGCGCTTCCGCCCACAACCTCACCGACTCCTTGATCTGCTCGAGCGTGGTCGCGTCGCTGAGATTGATGTGGTCGAGCGATAGCCCGCCGTTGATCAGGTGGGCGTGGGCGTCGTTGAAGCCTGGCAGCACGGCGCCGCCTTTGGCATCGATCACCGTGGTCTGGGCGCGGCGAAGCCGCTGAATTTCGCGGTTGGTGCCGACGCGTACCACTTTGTTGCCGGTCACGGCAACCGCCTCGGCCAGGGTCTCGCTGCCATCGCCCGCGTAGACCTGTCCATTAATCACGATCAGGTCGACGGGCCCATCGTCTTCACGCTGCGCGCGAACGATTAACCCGGCGATGAACGTCACCCCGACAATGAACGCCACGGCATAAGCCGTGAGGCGGGCCGCCATTGGAAGAATTCTAGCGTGGTTTCGGCCGGGCTCGTGCGTTTCCGTGTCAGCATTTGCGGATGCGATTTGCGATCCTTGGCTCAGGCGCGGTGGGTGGATATTTCGGCGCAAAACTCGCGCGATCGGGGCAAGACGTCACGTTCGTAGCTCGCGGCGCCCACTTGGAAGCGATCCGGACGGCGGGACTGTCGGTGCGCAGCGCCAACCTCGGCGATTTCGTGGTGCGCGCACCGGCTGAGAACGATACTTCGCGCATCGGTCCGGTCGACGTCGTGATCGTTTCGGTCAAGGCCTACGACAACGCAACCGCGCTGCCGATGTTGAAGCCGCTGCTCGGCGACCAGACCGTCGTGCTGACACTGCAGAACGGTGTCGACAGCGTCGACGAAGTTGCGGCGGTCGCCGGTGAGCGCCACGTCCTCGGCGGCACCACATACGTCGCGACGGCGCTCGAAGCCCCCGGTCTGATCGTGCAGACGGGCGTGCATCGATCAATCATCTTCGGTGAAGTGTTCGACGCGCGCGGACACATCACGCCGCGGGTGCAGGCCATCGCCGACATCATGGCGGCGGCCGACATTCAGGTGACGCCGGTTGCCGACGCACGCGTGCCGATCTGGGACAAATTCGTCTACCTCGCGGCTTTCTCCGGTTTCACCGGCGCGTCTCGCCTGGCGATCGGCCATATCTGGCAGTATCCGCACGTGCGCGAAATGTTTTACGCCGCATCGCGCGAGATAGCGTCAATCGCGAAGGCGGAAGGCGTCACGATTTCCGCCGACCGGTTCCAGACGCTCGAGGAGTACATGAGCAAGCTGCCGGCGTCGACCCGCTCGTCGTTGCTGATCGATCTCGAGCAGGGCAAGCGCATCGAAGTGGAAGCGCTGCAGGGCGCCGCGGTGCGGCGCGCCGCGAAACACGGCATCCCGGTACCGATCATGTCGACGCTGTATGCGCTATTGAAACCATGGCAGAACGGCCGCGTGACCTAGCCGTCAGCCCGTGTCGTGTGGCATGGTGGCCCGCAGAAAAGCGGCCAGGCAACGATCGCGCTGCGACTTTGGAATCAGCGGGAACGTATCGAGGATGAAGCCGTACTGATCGGGCGTGATTCCGTACAGCAGGGCAGCGACGGCGTTCAGCTCCGCGTACGGCTCGCTGTCGTCCGTGACACCGGTTTTCGATAATTCGCGAGCGAGCGCGATCAGTCGCTTGAACGGTCGTGACCCGGCCGCCGGCCGTGGAACCGGCAGCCGCGCCATCAGTGACGCGCTGACGTGGGTCGTGACACGCAGCCGAATCAGGTAATTGGCGACCAGGCTGTTGATCAGCGCCAGCAGGCACCACTGCGAGCGCTCGTCGAGCGCCGTTTTCAGGCAGAACACGGTGTGCGTGGACACGGCGCCTGCCGGCAGCATCGCGGCAATCAACGTGAGCCGGTTGGTGGCGCTGGCGACGTCGCGATACGCGACGCGCGGCCGCTCGAACGTCGCCGACGCGTCCAGCAGCGAGGCGGCGGTTGCCGTGGAGATGCCGAGCTGCGATCGATCGATGGCGACTTGAAAGGGCGCCAAGTGCTTGCCTTCGATGATCGGCAGTTGCTTCGCTGTGCGCGGACGAAAGTGCGCGCGGTCGTCGGAGGCGTTCAGTTCGCGGCCGAATCGCGCGTGCCAGCCGTTGACATCACCGAGCGGCGGGATGCGATCGGCGATTGACGTCAGGATCGCGAGCGCGGTCGGGTGAACGACCTCCGGGATCGACAGGTGTTCCGGATCCCATGCTTCGATTCGCGATCGCGACACCGTCGTCATTCCGGCATCGAGATGCCCGGGATGCAATTGTTCGGGATCGGTCAGGCCGCATCTGAAGCGCAAACAGTCCGTGGAGCCCCGGCGGGTCGTTGTGAGCAGCACGAACCGGATGCTGCGATGGATCGGAAAAATCGCCCGTCGATTATCGAAGCCGAGCCACGTATCGATCGTCGTTTGATCGAACAGGTGACGCCGCAAAGCGGCGCTGCCACGATCGGCGGCGATGCCCGACGGCAGCAGCAGGCCGATGCGGCCGCCGCGTTTGGTGATGCGCAGCGCACGTTCGAGAAACAGCTGGTAACTGTTGGCGTGTCCGTTGCCCTGATGGTGGTAGCCGCGCGACTGCCTGCAGAATCGCAACGCCGCGGTCGTGTGCGCGCGTGCGACACGGCGCTGCGACGTGCTTCCCAAGTCTGCCCGCATCACGTCCCAGGGTGGGTTGCCAATCACCGCATCGAAGCCGCCGTTCGCGCTGGGGCGTCCGTCGGCGTCGAAGAACACTTCTGGAAACGCCAGCTCCCAGTGCAGCGCTGAATGCTCGGCGGCGCTGGCGCGGGCCGCCTCGAACGATGGCCGCAACGCAGCTGGTGACAGCGTGGTCGGTGCGCCGGTCGCCATCGCGATCCATTCATGAACGACGCCGTCGGCGGGCGCGCCGGCGGCGAGAGCGGCGCCGCACCACGCGTCCGCCGCGGCCGTCCATCGGCTGAGCGGACCGTCATCGCTCAGCTGCGCGAGCCACCGCTCCTTGTCTTTCACCGCATCCAGAGAATCCGACGGCACCATCGCCATTTGCAGCCGCATCGGCAGCAACCTGACGGCCATGTCGTCGGCGATGAGCCCGTCAAGGAGCGGCAGCGCGACGCCCGGCCGGCCGCGGCCGCGCGGCGGGTACGCCAAATCAGACAGCCAGGCGCCGATCAGACTATTTCCGGTGGCGACATGATGGTCGAGGAAGGTCAACGGCCGATCGGCCGCCAGCGTCGTCAGCCATAGCGACAATCGTGCAAGCTGCACGGCGGTCGGGTTCAGATCGACCCCATATAAACATCGCTCGGCGATCAGCCGCCGCGCCGTCGCGCGATCCGCGGCGCTGACTTCGGCAGCACGCCACGCGCCTTGGTCAATCATCGCTTGCTCATAGCACTCGGCGAGGTAGCGGCACGCGGCAACGAGAAAGGCACCGCTGCCCATCGCCGGATCGACCACTCGCAGCGAGAGAATCGCCTCGGGCGGCTGATCGCGGACCAACGGCATCAAGGTGCGCCGCACCAGAAACTCCGTCAGCGGCCGCGGCGTATAGAAACTGCCCGTGGACTTGCGCCGGATCGACGTTGGCTGCAGATCGAACGATGCGTGCTGCCGCGCCGGCTCGTATTCGAGAACCCGCTCGTAGACCGATCCGAGTTGTTCGACGCCGAGATCGTGATACGAAATGCGGCGCCGTCCCCCCTTTGTCGACTCCGTCGCGAGCGATAGCAGCACGTCACGGATGACCGTGTCAGGCACGGCACTGTGCTCGATCGACGGAGCAAGCTGCGGCGAAAACAGCCGCCCGTTGAACGCGGTCACGCTCAAGGTGCCGGCGTGACATCCCGCGTGCGCCAGACGCGAGATGGCTTGCATCCCGCGCCACAAACCGGGCGCCGATCGCGATGCCCTGCTTGTGAGCGCGTCGATGGTGTAGGCATCGCGATAGACGTCGTTCCAGACAGGGACCAAGCCCCGCGCCTCGGCGAAGAGCAGAAACAGAATCCGGTAGACGAGCGTCAAGGCTTGATCGAACGCGCTGATGCGGCGAGCCGCGCGCCCGCGGCCCAGCGCATCGGCCAGACGAGGCAGCGCGGTCAGCACGCCGTCGCTCAACGAGCGGCAAACAGCCGATGCGTGACGATCCGACCGCTCGACGTGCGCGCGCAGCGACCCCTGTCGGGTGCCGCCGACCACCGCGGCGCCGGCAAGCAGCATCAGTGCCGCAATGCCTCGCGGGTCGACCATCAATCGCTCCATGTCGAAATCCAGGGACGCCCGGCCCCACGCGCGTTGGCAGTCGACGATGCGCAGGGTGCGGCCGTTGCTGATCAGCGCCCACTCCGCGGCAGCGGCGGTTGCGGTTCGCAAGCCGTCGCGCCACGCGCGGCGGCCTGAAACTTCCCAGGGCACCGCGATCGCCACACAACGCGTCGACGCCAACGACGCGGCGAGCCCCGGCGCTTGCGGGGCGAAGGCGGGCCGTTCGTGCCCGAGCAGCTGCAACAACGGCGTCAGCGCGATGTCGGCAATCGCTCGCGCGCTCGACGCCGGCCCGAGCTGTCCCGACGCGACACGCCACCACCGCACCAGCTTCGGCGCGAGTCGCGCAATCTGCTCGTGATCGACGGTGGGGAGCGTCTGCTCGATGTACGACTGCGAGATCAGGTGGCCGCTGACGCCCGCGATCATCGCCGGCGCTCCGGCCACGCCGCCACCAATGCAACCGGCGTGTTGTCTGTCGCCGGCGAGACCGCCATGCTCCGCAGCACACGGCGGAGCCCGGCCTCGATGCCGGCGGCCTGGCGGTGCCGCTCCGCCGCGTCGGCTTCCGCTCGCGCATCGAAAAGTGCCGCCTGGTATGCCGTTGTCGCACGTTGTGCGATGCGCCGGCCGATCACCTCGACCCGCCGGGAGACTACCGCTCGAGCGGCCGATGCCGTTGCCGATCGCGGCAAAGACGATATTGCTTGGGCGGCCTGTGCGAGCACCTCACGCCATTGGCGATCGCCAACGGGTTGGTATCTCAGCAACACGCGATGGGCGCCGACGACCTCACTTGCAACCGATCCGGTTTCGCTCAGCGATATCGTGCGATGGACGAGATTGAGAGCGCATTGATGGCAGCGGCGCGGCCTCGTCCATCGCGTCTGCGCGGTTGCGGCGCTCGCCGGACTGCGACGCTGATCTTGATGGCGTTGCGCCTCGCTGACCGCCTTGTCGACGCGCATCGAGGTCAGCCGAGGCGATGGTGGCCAACTGACCGCCGCATCGCCGAAGATCGCGTCGGCGACGTGAATGTCGGCAGCCGGCTCGACGAACGCGTGCGCTGCCGCGCGCTGTTTTGACTGGAGGCAGTGCAGCACGCGACTCTCGATGCCGCCGTCGTGAAAAAGCCGGATCGCGTGCACGTTGCGGCGCTGACCGAGGCGATCGACCCGCCCGAGCCGCTGCTCGAGGCGGACCGGATTCCAGGGCAGCTCGAGATCGATCACCAGCCGACATCGGTGATGCAGGTTGATCCCCTCTCCAGCGGTATCAGTCGCGATCAGCAGGTCGACGTCGCCGCTGTTGAACGCCGCGACGGCTTCGCTGCGCTGCCGTGTATCGAGCCCGCCATGAATCGCCGCGACGCGACGCGTCGAGCGAAAGCAGTCGACGGCGGCTTCCAGCGTGTCCCGGTATTCCGTAAAGAGAACAACCGGTTCGCGTACACGCGAGAGCACCCGGGCGGCGCGTGAGAACTTCGAACTGGTGCGACATGCCGCCGCCAGGCCGATCAGACGCGCAATCGCAGCGCGTTCTGCGGCGTTGTCGTCCAGGCCGGCCGCGGCAAGCACCACGTCGTCTTCTGTGTCGTCGGTCCGATCGTCGTCTTGCCAAGGCAAAGGTGGCTGGAGGTTGTCGATTGGAACGGTCCCGGAGAGCAATTCGAGCCGCCGTGTCAGCGTGCGGGAGAGTGCGGGCTGGCTGGACGAGGCACGGCGCGCGATGGTGACGGCGACGAGGCGCGCCGATCGATCGTGCCGCCCGCGTGCCAACCAGATCGCTTGCGAATACTCCGCCACCGCCGACAACAACGCGGCTTCTTCGGCCGTGGGCGTCACTCGCAGCATGTGCGCCCGCCGGCGCACGACGCGTCCTACGTCGACGCGGCTGCGGCGGAACACCGACAGCTCGTCGCCGCTCGCACCGAGCCGCGTCAGGAAGTCGAACGCCGCCTGATCGCCGGAATGCGGCGTGGCGGTGATGAACACGCACCATGGCGACCGCTCCGCCAGCTGCGCCACCGCGGCGCCACGATCGGTGCCTGGCATCAGGTGATGCGCCTCGTCGACGATTAACAGATCGATCGGCGCCGCCGCGATGGCGCGCATCACCTCGGCGCGCTTGACGAGATCGATCGACGCGATGACGATCGGCTCCTGCGTCCACGGGTTGACGCCCGGCGGCAGGCTCGCGATGCGATCCGCGATTGCGGCGTGATCGAACACGGTTGCGTCGATGCGAAAGCGTTCGCGAACTTCGCTCGCCCACATCTCACGCAGGCCCGCGGGGCACAGAATCAGTGTGCGTTCGGCCCAGCCGCGCTCGCGCAGCTCGGCGAGCACAAGGCCCGCCTGAATCGTCTTTCCGAGCCCGACAGCATCGGCGAGCAACACGCGCGTGGCGCCCGCCAGGACGGCAAGCGCCGGTTCCAATTGATACGGCCACAGGTCGATTGACGCGTCTGCTGCCGTCCACAGTGTCTCTGGCAGCCGTTGCCGTGAAATCGCAGCCAGCGCCGTGCGCAAGGCGGCGCCACGACGAACCCTCGTCGGGCGACGCGCGGAGAGCCGCCGCGCTCGCTCGAAGGGTTCGATGACGCGCATCTGCTGCGCCACGTTCGACCGTCCGTGACCTTCAAGGGTGAGCACGGTGCAGTCGCGGCCGACGGTGACGTGCTTCAGGAGCCAGGGCTCGCCACGAACGTGAAGTAATGTGCCGGGTTCGAACAGGTTCGACATGCCCGGACGGTGATGCAATCGCGCGTCCGGACAGCGATCGTGCGTTCTTGGTGCGTTTCGAGAGATCTGTCGCGATCGCCGCGCAGTTTCTGCGATCGGCGATCGATGATCGTGCGGCGGATTCTGCGACCTGCTAATCGAGACGGAGGGCCGTCAGCGGGTCGACGCGCGTGGCCCGGTGCGCCGGTACGAAGCAGGCCGCCATGGTTACCGCCAATAGCACCAGCGCCGCCGTTGCCAGCGTCACCGGATCCCGCGGCGCTACGCCCACCAGCAGCGACTCGAGCAGCGTCGATAGCGCCGCGGCGCCGATCAAGCCGAGGGCAATTCCGACCAGGCAGGCACTCATCTCCTGTCGAAGCACCAATGCGAGCACTGACGAACGATTTGCGCCCAGCGCCATTCGCAGGCCGAGCTCGTGCGTGCGCTGCGCCACCGAATACGCGGTTACGCCGAACACACCGATCGCCGCCATCAGCAACGCGAGTGCTGCAAACCCAATCAACAGCACCATGGTGAGCCGCGTGCTGCCGACATCCGCGTCGATCACCTCCGCCATCGTCCGCACGTTGAACAGCGGCAGATTGGGATCGATGGAGCGCACGGTCGATTCGAGAAGCCGTCGCATCGTGGCGGCGTCACCACCAGCGCTGCGAACGACGAGATTGCCAAACGGCATCGGGGTTTGTTGGTAGGGGAGATAAAACTGCAGCCGCGACGAGTCTTGAAGGCCGTTGACGCGCACGTCGTTGACGATGCCGACGATTTCGCGCCAAGGGCCGGCGTCTTCCGGCCAGCCTTGTTTCACTCGCGCTCCGATCGGATCGCTTTCGCCGAACAGCCGCCGCGCTGCCGTCTGATTGATCACGGCAACATGAGGCGTTGTTTCGGTGTCGGCAGCGGTGACGAGCCGGCCGCGCACGAGTCGAATGCCCATGGCGTCGAAATAACTTGGCGTGACGGTCGTCCAGGCCGCGGTTGGCAGCTTGCTGCGTTCCGGTACGGGCTGTCCTTCGACGATGAAAATCGAACCCCAGTTGGATCCTGCGATCGGAATGGAGTTTGTGAATGCGGCGGCAGCTACTCCGGGAGCGTTGCCGAGCGCCTCGACGGCCTGCGACACGAACAGCCGGCGACGGGGCGGATCGTAGCGCTCCGGCAGTTGCACCGTGGCGGTCAGCACCTGATCGGCTGTAAAACCCGTCTCGATCGACAGCAAATTGTTCATCGTGCGCAGCATCAGTCCCGCACCGGTGACGAGGATCACGGCCAGCGCCACCTCGGCGACCAGCAGGGTGCGTCGCTGACCCGCAGGGGCGCCGCCGGCGCCGGTCACGCGTCCACCGCGCAGTAACGACAGCGTGCGTTCGGCTGCCGCCTGCAGCGCCGGCATCAATCCGAACAGCACACCGGTTGCGATCGACACCAGCGCCGCGATCGAGGTGACGCGCCAGTCGATCTCGATGACGTGGATGCGGGGCTGGTTCGGCGGCAGCAACGCGACAACGGCCTCGAAGCCGGCGTAGGCCAACGCGACGCCAAGCGTTCCGCCGATGATGGCGAGCAGCACGCTTTCGGTCAGCATCTGACGAATGATGCGAAGGCGATTGGCGCCGAGCGATCGTCGCACCGCCATTTCCTGCGAGCGGCCGGCGGCCCGCGCCAGCATCAGGTTGGCAAGATTGACGCATGCGATCAGCAGCATCGCGCCGACCGCGCCCAGCAGGACGTACAGCATCGATCGCGCATCGGCGACGAGCACATCGTAGAACGGCCTCACCACCGCGCTGTTGCCGCTGTTGGTATTCGGGTACTCGGCTTCGAGCTGCCGCGCGATGCCGACGATTTCAGCGCGTGCCGTCTCGATGCTGACACCGTCTTTGAGTCGAGCAATCGCCGCGAGCCCGAAATGATTGCCGCGATTGAGCAACATGCCGCGCGCCGGACCGGCAATGAAATTCTGGAACGGCAGGAAGACGTCTTCTTCACGCGCGATGGTGAACTCCGGCGGCAACACCCCGACGACGGTCACGGGTGTGTCATCGAGCGTGATCGTGCGGCCGATCGCGGACGATTCGCCGCCGAGCTCGCGTTGCCAGAACCGATAACTGACCAGCGCCACCCGGTCGACGCCCGGACGATCGTCCTCGGCTGTCAGGTCGCGGCCGAGCAGCGGTGTGACGCCCAGCGTGGTGAGCGCGTTCCAGGTCATTTGCCGCGCGTTGAGGCGTCGCGCTTCGCCGATGCCGGTGAGGTTGGTGTTGATGCCGCGCCACGCCGCCATGTGCGAGAACGATGTCTGCCGTTGCTGCCAGTCGAGAAAGCTGGGCCACGACACGCTGTTTTCGGCGCCGTTGATGAATTCGCGCGCCATCACGACGCGGTCCGGATCGTGAATCGGCAACGGACGCAGCAGAATGCCATCGACCACCGAGTAGACAATGGTGGTGGCGGCGATGCCGAGCGCCAACGTCACGATCGCCACGACCGCAAAGCCCCGCGAACGCTGCAGCCCGCGGACCGCGTAACGAAGATCCTGTATGAAGCCGGTCATGATTCCCCCACTCACAGCGCCCGGCGCCGGATTATCAACCGGGCGGCGTTCGATCGTTCGCAGACTGCGCGCGAGCGCGTGCCAGTCGGGCACTTCGTCGAGTACGGCGCGGCGTGCCTCGTCGTCGCTGGCCCCGCTGCAACGCGCCCGTTCGTAGGTCGACTCGAGCTGCAGGGCGAGCTCGTCGACGATCTCGGTCTCGCGTTCCGCCGGCACGGGCAGCGGCGGCAGGTGCGAGCGTACGTAGCGGCGCCAGTCCATCGCGGTGTTTAGACGGGCCGGAAGTTCGCGACCTGCTCGAGCGCGTCGAGGAACTCTCGCCAGACGCGCCGGCGCGCGCCAAGAACCTTGCGGCCGGACGCGGTCAACCGGTAGAACCGGCGGCGCCGCTCGCCCGCCTTCTCGATCCAGCGGCCGGCGACCCATCCCTGTTTTTCTAGTTTGTAGAGGAGCGGATACAACGTCGCCGCCTTGAAGCTGAGTCGGCCACCCGAGCGCGTTTCGATAATCTGCGCGAGCTCGTAGCCATGGCGATCCGGGCCGTCGAGGATGGACAGCACCAGAAATTCCGCGCTGCCTTTCTGCAGCGACCGCGTCGAGAAATCGGTTGGGGCCATATAGGTATGCAACATATATGACGGAGGGAAGACAGGAAGGGTTGGCTCGGAGCTAGGGAGCCAGGGAGCCAGAGAGCTAGGCAGCGAGGGAGCGAGGGAGCGAGGGAGCGAGGGAGCGAAGCAGCGAGGCAGCGAGGGAGCTAGGGGGTTTGGCCACAAAAAAAAGGTGGCCGGAACCGGCCACCTTTACAGGGACGCGAGGAGGACTGAGGTTTATTGCCCGTCGCCGAGCGACGTGGTCAGCAGCTTCGCCGGATCAGGCGCAGCCGGCAGGGCCTGCTGCTCGAGAGCTCGTCGATCGAGGCGGGCGAACACCGCCGCCAAGCCGGCTTGTTCAGGGTCGTACACGCCCCATTCGTCCTTGGCCGGACGCGGGACCGCCGGTGTTTCTGGTGGTAGTGCCATAGTTGTTCTACAGGAGCACCCCATGCAGAGCAAGCGACATGCCGGGCCTGCGCGCGGCCGGCGATCCGGCGTCAACCCTTCGTGAAAGCTCAACTTAGCGGCGATCGACTCGTCGGGGCGTTCGGTGGCGGCGCGCGGCGATGCCGACAATTCGTGTCCCCCCGCTTACAGAAATGCAACCGAGGTCACCTGCAAGATGGCGCAATTCCAGTGGATCTTATTGGGTGGGGCTGATTGCCTGCTCTGGCACACCGGTTGCCTAGTGAGTCTCCATGATCGTGAGCTTTCTTGGCACCAAGGGTGGCACGGGCACGACGACGCTGGCCGTCAACGCCGCGGCGGATATCCGCCGCATCACGCAGCGTTCGACGGTGATTGTCGATTTGAAGAACGGCCCCGGCGACGTCGCGCTGTTCCTCGGGCTGCGGCCGAGGCACTCGTTGCTGACCGCTCTGGATCATCTGGCCTGGATCGATCCGCAGATGCTGTCCCGGTATGTCGTCGAGCACGAATGCGGATTGCATGTGCTGGCGGCGGGCGACGACTTCGGGCGCCCCGCCGATCGTGAAGCGGACGCCGTCGAGCGAACCATCCGCGCGCTCGACTCGCTCTACGACTTCGTCATTCTCGACGTCGGCACCGCGCTGACCGGCGCGGCGCAGGTCGCACTGCAATTGTCGGACGTGATTGTGCTGGTCGCCAATCCCGATGTGCCTTGCCTGCGTAACCTGCAGCGCCTGATCGACGCGGTGAAGACCGCCGGGGTCTCGCCCGAGCGGCTGCAGATCGTCCTCAATCGCGCATCGGAATTCGGGGTGCTGTCGACCGCGCAGATCGAACGCGTGCTTGGATTCACCATCGCCTTCAGCGTCAACAGCGATTACCGCACCGTGGCGTCAGCCGTCAATTCCGGCGTCCCGGTGTCGACGCTGCGCGCGTCGGAGCTGAACGGCCAGCTCGACACCATCGCGCGCGCGATTGTCGCCGCGCGCGAGGATCACGCGAGACCGGTTGCCGACCAGGCGATGGTCGAACGACCGTAGCTGCGCCGGGGCTCAGGCGCCTGCGCCGCCGACTCGCAGCCGAACCACCGTCGCGCCCAAGTGCGACTCGGGCGCGTCCCAGAAGCGCTCGACCAGCGGATGCGTCCGGAGCAGCCGCTGCACCGCGGCGCGTTGCACGCCCTTGCCGCGGCCATGAATCAACCGCACGTCGACCAGCCCAGCCTCATGAGCGGCCTGGAGGTAGTCTTCGACCACCGCCACCACATCTCGCGGTGCAAACGTGTGCAGATCGATCACGTGTTCGATCGGAATCTCGACCGGTTCATCATCTGCCATGAGACTGCTTGGCGCCGAACTAATGATTTCGGACTGACGAACCGCAAACTGCCAAACTGAACGTTAACTTCGAACTTTAAACTTTGAACTTTAAACTGAGACTCTTAACTGCCGACTGACGACTGCCGACTATAGCGAGCGGTCACCTTCGTCGTGATGCCGCCGCGGGCGGTAAAGTCGCCTTCGACGCTGATGCGCAGCGGTGCGCAGACGGCGACCAGGTCGTCGAGGATCTGGTTGGTCACCGCCTCGTAGAAGATTCCTTTGTTGCGGAAGTCGAGCAGGTAATACTTGAGCGACTTGAGCTCGATGCAGCGCTCGTCCGGCACGTAGCGGATCCGAATGGTCCCGAAGTCGGGCAGTCCGGTCTTCGGGCACATCGAGGTGAACTCGGGACAGTCGATCGCAATCTCGAACTCACGCCCGGGGCGCGGATTCGGAAAGGTTTCGATCGTCGTGGGCGTCATGACAATCAGTGTACATTGACAGCCCCCAAGGCCGGGGTTAGCATACGCTCCGCTTAACAGTCATCATTACGCATGGGGGACACGATGGAAGACGCCCGGAAGATGGGCAAGTCGGAACTCTTCTCACACTTCGCGGAGCGCTTCGACATCAAGCGCACCCAGTCTCGGGAATTCTTCGATGAACTGGCGGCGCTGGCGGAGAAGGAGTTGAAGCGCACGGGGGAGTTCGTGATTCCCGGCATGGTCAAGCTGGTGCTGAAGAAGACCAACGCGCGCACCGGGCGCAACCCCGCCACCGGGCAGCCGATTCCGATCGCCGCCAAGACCGTCGTCAAGGCTCGCATCGTCAAGCAGCTGAAGGACGCGGTGCTTCCGAAAAAAGCCGCGTCGTAATTATTTTTTGATTCTGCGGGCGAGCTCACGCACCTCGAGCCGCTCCATCTTGAACTTCAGGGTGCTGAGCGGCACGCCGAGGTAACGCGCGGTCTGCGTGACGTTCCAGGCGTTCCGCTCGAGCGCGCGCACGACGAAATTCCGCTCGAACGTCCCCAACGCGCGATCCAGCAGGCTGGTCTCCGACCGCGTGCGATCGAGCTCCACGACGTGGAACTCGAACGGCAGGTCCTCGTCGGTGATGTATTCGTGATCGACGATCGCCACCAGGCGTTCGATCAGGTTTTCCAGCTCGCGAATGTTGCCGGGCCACCGGTAGTGCGCCAGCATCTGCAGCGTCGACTCCGCGATGCCGCGCACGTCCTTGTGAAAGCGCGCGCTGTAGCGCTGGATGAAAAAGTCGGCGAGCACCGGCAGGTCCTCGATGCGCTCGCGCAGCGGCGGCAGCCGGACCGGGATCACGTTGAGCCGATAGAACAGGTCTTCTCGGAACGCGCCTTCCTTCACGGCGCGCTCGAGATCGACGTTGGTGGCGGCGATCAGACGAAACCGGGTGCGGATCGGCCGTGAGCCCCCAACGCGCTCCACTTCACCTTCCTGAATCGCGCGCAGCAGCTTGGCCTGCAGATCCGGTTTGAGATCGCCGATCTCGTCGAGGAACAGCGTGCCGCCGTCGGCCAGTTCGAATTTGCCGATGCGCTGTTGCAGCGCGCCCGTGAACGCGCCCTTCTCATGGCCGAACAGCGTGCTTTCGACCAGCTCGCGCGGGATCGCCGCGACGTTGACGGCGATGAACGGCGCGTCCGGATTCGCAGACTCGCGATGCAGCAGCCGCGCCAGCAGTTCCTTGCCGGTGCCGCTCTCGCCGAGGATCAGCACGGTCGCCGACAGCTTCGCGACCTTGTGGACGGTTTCGAGCACGTCCTTCAGCGCGGGGCTCGGACCGGTGATGAAATCGCGGCCGGCCGCCTCGCCCGCGGCGTCCTGCAACGTCAGCACATGACGGTGCAGGTCCTGCCGATCGCCGGCGTGTCGCACCAGCTCCCGCAGCACGTCGGGGTCGGCGTCCTTCGTCAGGAAGTGATATGCGCCCAGCTTGATGGCACGCACTGCGCCGTCGACGTCCGGCACGTCCGAGAGCATGATCACTTCGACGAACGGGAAATTCTCTCGCACGATCTGCAGCAGATCGAGGCCGCCGATGCCAGGTTGACGCACCTCGGCGACCAGCACGTCGACGTCGTCTTTGTCCATCAGGCCGAGCGCCGCCTCGGCGGACGACGCACGGATGACGCGGTAATCGCGGCGCAGTGTCTGGGACAGGCGGTCCCGTGTTTCCTCGTGTGGGTCCACCACGAGAACGGTCTTGCGTCTCGCCGCCATGCGGGGCAGTGTAAGGTTTAACGTTGTAACTTCAAAGTCGAGTTTAAAGAGGATGCGTCGAGTATCACGATCATGACGGTGCTGTGGATGGTCGCCGTGCTGGGACTGCTGGTCGGACTCGCCGCCCTTCTCTACGCACGCCGGCTGGCCCGCCAACTCGCGCAGCTCACGCAGATGTATTGGGAGCTCAAGTACGAACACGGCGAGCTCAAGGCCAAGGTCGATCCCCGGGACGCGCCGGCGCCGCCGCCGAAACAAACGTTCGTCCCACTGTCATCGATCAAGAAGTCGTGAGCGGGTTACTTGACGACCTGTTCGAATCCGGGCCACAGTGAGGGGTTGTGGCCAACGAGTACGACGTCGTCGTTATCGGCGCGGGCACCGGCGGGTATGTGGCCGCCATTCGCGCCGCGCAGCTGGGTCTGAAAGTCGCGGTCGTCGAGAAGCAGAAAGCGCTCGGCGGCACCTGCCTGATCTGGGGTTGCATTCCCACCAAAGCCTTGCTCGAGCACGCGCATGCGTTGAAGGTCGCGCAAGCCGCGAAGGAATGGGGCTTGACCGGCATCGACGGCGCGGCGGTGTCGATCGACATGCCGGCCGTGCACGCGCGCAAGGACAAGATGATCGCCGGGCTCACCGGCGGCATCGAGATGCTGTTCAAGAAGAACAAGATCGACTGGATTAAAGGCACGGCGCGATTGAGCGGCGGCACCGGCATCGAGGTGACACTCAACGAGGGCGGCGCGAAACAGACGCTGTCCGCGAAGAAAGAGATCATCGTCGCCACCGGCTCGGCGCCGCGCAGCGTCCCCGGTATCGAGGTCGATCGGAAGAAGATCATTTTCAGCGACGAAGCGATCCACCTGCCGGCGGTGCCGAAGTCGATCGCGATCATGGGCAGCGGGGCGGTCGGCGTCGAGTTTGCGTCGATCTTCAAGAGTTACGGCAGCGAGGTGACCGTCATCGAGCTGCTGCCGCGGCTCGTGCCCGGCGAAGACGAAGCGGTGTCCGCCGAGCTCGAGCGCACGTTCAAGAAGAAAGGCATCAAGATCCTGACCGGTTCGAAAGTGACGTCCGCCAAGGCCGGGGCCAAAGGCGTCGACATCGAGGTGGTCGCGGCTGCTTCCGAAGCGTCACCGTCGCCGCAAAAACTCAATTTCGAATTGTTGCTGGTCGCGACCGGACGCGGCCCGGTCACCGATGGCCTCGGCGCGGAGCAGCTCGGCATCAAGATGGATCGCGGTTACATCGTGGTCGATCAGATGTTCAAGACCAGCGTGCCCGGCATCTCCGCGATCGGCGATGTCATCACGATGGGCGGCCCACACTATCAGCTGGCCCACGTGTCGTCGATGGAAGGCATCCTCCTCGCCGAACGGATCGCCGGCCATCACGTTCAGCCGATCAATTACGACCATGTGCCGCGCTGCACCTACACCGAGCCGGAAATCGGCAGCGTCGGCCTGACCGAAGCCCAGGCCAGGTCGCAGGGGCACGACGTGCGCGTCGGCACGTTCCCGTTTCGCGCCCTCGCCCGCGCGCGAATGGCGGGGGAGACCGATGGCTTCGTGAAGATCGTCAGCGAGAAAAAGTACGACGAGATTCTCGGCGTGCACATCATCGGCCCGCGCGCCACCGAGCTCATCGCGGAAGCGGTGATGGCGCTGCGGATGGAAGTGACGGTCGAGGAACTGATCAAGACCATCCACGCGCATCCGACGATGTCGGAGGCCGTGGGTGAGGCGGCGCACGCTGCCCACGGCGCGGCAATTCACATTTAGGGCTGAAGGCGGAAGGCCGAAGGCTGAAGGCTGGTTATGGCTACTCCCGTAGTAATGCCGCAGATGGGCGAATCGATTGCCGAGGGCACGATCGTCCGGTGGATCAAGAAGGTCGGCGACACCGTCGATCGCGACGAGCCGTTGTTCGAGATTTCCACGGACAAGGTCGACGCTGAAATCCCCTCGCCCGCTGCGGGCGTGTTGACCGCCATCAGCGTCAAGGAGGGCGAAACCGTTCCCGTGAACAGCGTCGTCGCTACCATTGGCGCCGCCGGCGAGGCCGCCCAGCCTGACGCGCCGTCGGGCGCCGGCAGCCGTGCGCAGTCGGCACAGGCGGATGGGACTCCGGGAGCAACGGTCGCGTCGCCGGCACCCCCGTCGACGACCCACCCGGGCGCGCCTCGCGCTGTCGAGGCGCCGCCGGCGTCCCAGGCCCCCGTCAGTCGTGACACCGCCCCCGATCGAGCGCCGCAGCCCGCCGGAGCGCGCGACGGTGCTGACGGCGAGCGCCATAAGTCCTCGCCGCTGGTCAGGCGAATCGCGAAAGAACACAACGTCGACATCTCGCGAGTGCCGGGCTCAGGAATCGGCGGACGTGTCACCAAGCACGACATCCTCGGATTCATCGAGGGTGGCGGGGCGTCAGCCGAGGCGCGGTCCGGGCGTGCGTCGAACGAATCGCTGCCGCAGGGAGCCGCTCTCCACGTGCGACCGGCAGCCGGCGACCAGATCGTGCCGATGTCGGTCATGCGCAGGAAGATCGCCGAGCACATGGTGCTGAGCAAGCGCACCTCGGCGCATGTCTATTCGGTCTTCGAGGTCAACTACTCGCGCGTCGATCAGATTCGCAAGGCCCGGAAGGACGAATACGAGCGCGCCGGCGTCAAGTTGACGTTCACGTCGTTCATTGCGAAGGTCGCCGTCGACTGCCTGCGCCGTCACCAGACAATCAACGCCTCGATTGATGGTGACAACGTCATCTATCGCGGCGAGATCAACCTCGGCATCGCGGTCGCTCTCGAGAACGGGCTGATTGTGCCTGTCGTCAAGGCCGCGAACGAGAAGAACACACTCGGGTTGTCGCGGGCGATCCAGGACATTGCCGACCGCGCGCGAGCCAAGAAACTCAACCCCGAAGAAGTCCAGAACGGCACCTTCACGATCACCAATCCCGGCAATTTCGGGGCGCAATTCGGACTGCCGATCATCAACCAGCCGCAGGTCGCGATTCTCGGTGTCGGCACCATCGAGAAGCGTCCCGTCGTCGTCGACGATGCGATTGGCATTCGGCTGATGGGCTACCTGACCCTCGGCTATGACCACAGGCTGGTGGACGGCGCGGTCGCCGATCAGTTCATGGCCGACGTGAAGAAGGGCATCGAGAATTTCGATCCGTCACAGGTCTGACGCGGCCGTGACATGAAGCCGTTAGCTGTACAGCGACTCGGGCTCGTGGCGTACGGCGATGCGCTGGAGTTGCAACGGCGACTCGTCGACGAGCGCAAAGCCGATCGCATCCCCGACACGCTGCTGCTGCTGCAGCATCCCCACGTCCTCACCGTCGGCGTCAAGAAAGATGGCCGCTCGCACATCCTGGCGACGCCGCAACGGCTGGCATCCCTTGGCGTCGAGGTATTCGACAGCGGTCGCGGCGGTGACGTGACGTATCACGGGCCGGGACAGCTGGTCGGGTATCCGATCGTCGATTTGAATCCGGATCGCCGTGATGTTCACAAATATGTTCGCGATCTCGAAGAAGTGATGATTGGCGTCTGCGCGGACTATGGTCTCGCAGCGCAGCGGGTCAAAGGCTTCAGCGGCGCCTGGATCGGCGACGAAAAGATCGGCGCGATCGGCGTCCGCATTTCGAGGTGGATTACCAGTCATGGTTTCGCCTTCAACGTGTCGACGGACATCGACTTCTTCAAGTTGATCGTACCCTGCGGGATCAGCGATCGCGGTGTGACGTCGCTGGCGGCACGACTCGGGCGGACGCCGCCGATCGGCGAAGTCGAGGATCGCGTCGTCGATCGCTTTGCGCGCGTGTTCGGCAGGGTTGCGACCCTGTCGGCAACGACCGGCTGACGGCGCGTCATCGGTTTCGGGGGCGGGCCGGGCGAATGTCGATCCGGCTCGGCAGGCTGCGTGACGGATGGCCGAGCAGATC
>Ga0196963_10000627_pt1 | contig 30002 bp, 20 predicted proteins | sample S1_5metaG_FD_148600 | JGI IMG/M metagenome (GOLD analysis project Ga0196963, IMG submission 148600) | Soil microbial communities from Anza Borrego desert, Southern California, United States - S1_5 | ecosystem: Environmental > Terrestrial > Soil > Desert | place: USA: California | collected...
GCCATCGAACATGAGCAGCGGCTGGCGCGCCTGCGGGTAGGCGTGGAAGATCGTGTTCTTATGGCTGTGGCGGTCGAAGAGGTCAAAGACGTAGACCTTCTGCGACGGGAAGTTGATCATGTCCATTCGGGTTGTGTTGAAGACCGTCGCGGTCGGCCCATTGCCGGGGATGTAGTAATACAGCAGGTGGTACCCCGCCTGGCCGCTGGCCTGGTAGATGCTGCTCGGGCCGGTCTGGTCGGAGAAGGCGCAGGGGACGGCCTGATAGGTGGACCAGAAGGGGAGGAACTGCTTGAACGCAGGCGACGCGGCCGGGTCGGGGTCGACCGTGCCGGCCGTGATGTTGGTGGGGTTGTTAACGAAGTTCTTCTGCCAGACGAGGGTGTCCCGATCATCGGGACAGGCGACGGCCTTCTCCGGGAAGCCATCGCCGAAGTAGCCGCCGTCCACGAGGACCATGTAGGAGAAGTTGCGGGTGAGCATCCGGTCGGTGACCGGCTGGATGGTCGGGTTCTTGAGCCAGCGGCGGGCGATGTCCACCGCCTGCGCGGCGTGGGCCTGAGGGGCGCCCTCCATGGCGGCGGTGTTGAGGTCGGCCCAGAAGCTCTGGCCTTGGCCTGTCTTCCACGAGAACGCGGCGAGGCTGCCGCGCTTGTCCATGGCGTAGGCCTGCAAGCCCACGCCCATGGAACGCATGTTGCTGAGGCAGATGTCCATCCTCGCGACCTTGCGCGCCTTCGCGAGCGCGGGCAGGAGGATGCCGATCAGCAGCGCGATGATGGCGATGACCACCAGCAGCTCGATCAGCGTGAATGCGGGAGAACGACGGACCGTGCGCGCGGGCATGTTGTGCACCCCTTGGAGAAACGCGAGGCCGTCCCGGGTTGGATCACGCATGGCCCGGAGCGGGTAGACGGGTAGCGAGCGCCACCCGGAAAACAATGTACCACGCCGGGGTGATCGGACAAGCGGCTTGGCGTCCAGTAAATAAAGAACGCCGGCGGGTATTTGGGCCCGCCGGCGGTCGGTTCGGCTGGATTTCTGCAATGGCCACGACCGTCAGGGCGCGGCCGGCGGCAAGCTCAATAGCGGTAGTGGTCGGCCTTGTAGGGGCCGTCGGGGCTGACGCCGAGGTAGCTGGCCTGAGCGGGGCTGAGGCGGGTGAGCTTCACGCCCAGCTTTTCGAGGTGCAGGCGTGCGACCTCCTCGTCGAGCTTCTTGGGCAGGGTGTAGACCTTGCCGGTCTCGTAGCGGAAGCCGCTGAGGGTGGGCTTGTTGTTGGCGTTGAGCCACAGGTCCAACTGCGCGATGGTCTGGTTGGTGAACGAGCTGCTCATCACGAAGCTGGGGTGGCCGGTGGCGCAGCCCAGGTTCATCAGGCGGCCCTCGGCGAGCACGAGGATGGACTTCTCGTTCTTGCCGCCGGCGTTGAATACGAACTCGTCGTACTGGGCCTTGATGTTGACGCGCTTGACGCCGCCCTTCTCAACGCCCTTGTAGAGCGAGGCCATGTCGATCTCGTTGTCGAAGTGGCCGATGTTGGCGACGATCGCCTTGTCCTTCATCTTCTGCATGTGCTCGACGGTGATGACGTCCTTGTTGCCCGTCGCGGTAATGAAGATGTCGGCGGTCTCGACCACGTCCTCGAGCACGGCGACCTGGTAGCCCTCCATCGCCGCCTGGAGGGCGTTGATGGGGTCGATCTCGGTGACGATCACGCGGCAGCCCTGGCCGCGGAGGGCCTGGGCGCAGCCCTTGCCCACGTCACCGTAGCCGAGCACCACGGCGACCTTGCCGCTGAGCATGACGTCGGTGGCGCGGTTGAGGCCGTCGACGAGCGAGTGACGGCAGCCGTACAGGTTGTCGAACTTGCTCTTGGTCGCGGAGTCGTTGACGTTGATGGCGGGCATGCGGAGCGTGCCGGCCTTCTGCATCTCGTAGAGGCGGTGCACGCCGGTGGTGGTCTCCTCGGAGACGCCCTTGATGCCGGCGATGACCTTGGTCCAGCGGCCTGGGTTCTTCTTCTGCTCATCGCGGAGCAGATCCAGGATCACTCCCCACTCCTCAGGGTCGGTGCTCGCGTTGAAGTCCGGGACCTTGCCGGCCTTCTCGAACTCGGCGCCCTTGTGCACGAGCAGCGTGGCGTCGCCGCCGTCGTCCAGCAGCAGGTTGGGGCCGCCGCCGTCGGGCCAGCGGAGGGCCTGCTCGGTGCACCACCAGTACTCGGGCAGCGTCTCGCCCTTCCAGGCGAAGACGCTCACGCCCTTGGGGTTGTCGATGGTGCCGCTCGGGCCGACCACAACGGCCGCGGCGGCGGAGTCCTGCGTCGAGAAGATGTTGCACGAAACCCAGCGGACGCTGGCGCCGAGGTCAACGAGGGTCTCGATGAGCACCGCAGTCTGCACGGTCATGTGCAGGGAGCCCATGATGCGTGCGCCCGCGAGGGGCTTCTGGCCCTTGTAGCGGGCGCGGAGCGCCATCAGGCCGGGCATCTCGTGCTCGGCGAGGCGGATCTCCTTGCGGCCGAGCTCGGCGAGGGTGAGGTCGGCGACTTTGTAGTCGAGGGACTGGTGGATGGAGGGCTTCAGCGTTTTGGACGGCGAGGCGGTGGCGGTCATGGGGGCTCCTGAATGCGGAAAGCGGAAACCAGAAAGCGGAAATGCTCAGTTGATGCGAGCGGTCGCGACGAACAGGCCAGGGCCTTTCGCATCGGGTTCGGTGGGGAGTTCGCGGTAGTTGACGTCGGCGAAGCCGGCGGACTTGAGCAGCCTGGTCATGCTCTGATGAGAGAAGCCCAGGTGCTGGTGGCCCATGGTCTGGCGGTACTCGGTGCGGTCGTGCTCCACCATATCCACGATGAGCAGCGTGCCGCCCGCACGCCCGGCGCGGAGGATGCGGGCGGCCTCCGTGAGGAATGCGCCGGGGTCGGCGATGTGGTGCAGGACGAGCACCGCGACGGCGGCATCAATTGTCCGGTCGGGGATCGGCAGCTTCTCAGCCACCGCCTCGACGAAAGTCACGTTGGGCGCGTCCTTCAGCCGTTCACGCGCGGCCTCGAGCATCGGGCCGGAGACGTCCACCGCGACCACGCGCTCGACGACGGGCGCGAGCAGCTCGGACGCGTTGCCGGTGCCGCAGCCGAGGTCGGCGATGGTCCAGTCGCTGCGGATCAGCGAGAGCAGGGCGAGCGAGGTAAAGCGGGCGCCGAAGAGCTCGTTGCGGAGGTGGTCCCACTCGCCCGCGAAGCGGCCGAAGAAGCTGAGGCTGTCGGTGCGTCGCTCCGCGAGCACGGAGCGGAGCCGGCGCTGGTCTTCCTCGACCTCGTGCGTGCCGGGGATCTGCTCGCGCACGGCGAGCCAGAGCGAGCGCGACTCGGTGGGCAGGTCGTCCAGGACGAGGCGATAGAACCCGGCCGTGCCTTCGGAGCGGCGGACCACCCATGCGGCGTCGGCCAGCACCTTGAGGTGGCGGCTCACGGTGGACTGGGGCAGCTGCACGACCTGGGCCAGCTCGCCAACGGACAACGCCTCGCACTCCACCAGGCGGAGAATGCGGAGGCGTGTCATGTCGGAAAGGGCCGCGAGGCGGTCCGTGACCCGGGTGAGGTTGGCAGAGTCGGCACGCTTCATCCGTTTATCCGGATGGAAGGATAGAAGCGAGCTGCCGAAGGGTCAATGGAGACTTGGGCCTCAGTCCTTCACAGGCTCGGCGGTCAGGACGACATCGTCCGGGGCGAGCGCGAAGCTCGGGCCGGGGATTTCGCCGATGCGTCGGACCTCCTTGAGGGTGTCCGGATTTGCGGGCTCGATGAAGTAGGCCATGCGGAGGTGGCGGACTTGCTTGGGGCGGTCGCCGAGGCTGCCGTAGAAGTCGGCGAGGGCGCGCTGTGGGGCGACCGTCTTGCCGCCATCGAGCTTCGCGGCGGTCTTGAGAGCCTGCTGGGCTTCGTCGGCGTTGCCGATCTTGGCGGCGTAGATACCCTGGCGGAGGAAGTCCGAAACGCGCCCGCGCTCGCTGGCGTTGCGGGCAAGGAGTGCGGTGAGGGCTTCACGCTCGCCGGCCTTGTACATGGCCTCGCACAGGGCGTCGAGGTAGGTATCGTTGAGCGGGTAGACGTCGAGGCAGGTGTTCAGCTCGTAGATCGCGGCCTTGGGCTCGCCGGCGTCGATGAGGGTGCGGGCGTAGGCGTAGCGGACCTCGACATCATCGGGCTTGCGGCGGACGTACTCCTCGTAGTCGGTCTTCGCGACGTCGTAGCGGGAGTGCTGGGCGGCGAACTCGGCGTTTTCCTTAACGATGTGGAGGGGACGCTGGTTGGTGCAGCCCCCCACTGCCGCGAGGAGGGCGAGGGTGAGGCAGAGGCAAGTCTTGCGCGGGTTCATGATCCGTCACTCCTGGGAAGGCCGCGTCCGTCGCGGCTGGGCGTGCGATAATTGGGCACGCGGGGGCGAGTTTATCGACTGGCGGAGGGTGCGGGCTGCATCCGACAGGCAGGAGTATGAAGCGGTGGCTCGCTGTGTGATTCTGTGGCATCACGCGATCCCCCGGGAGGCTGGGATGGGGGAAAGCGATCACTACGACTGGATGTTTGAGCGCCCGCAGGAGGCGGGCGGGAAGCTGGTGTCGTTTCGGATCCTTCAGGCGCTGGATCTATCGGAGCCGCAGGAGTTTGCGGCCGTGCGGACGCCGGACCACCGGCGGGAGTACCTCGAGTATGAGGGGCCGGTCAGCGGCGGGCGCGGGCGGGTCCTGCGGGTGGCGAGTGGGGAATGCCTGTCGGTTGTCGAAAGGGCTGGCGAGATGGAGGTAGTCGTGCGGTTCGATGGGGCGGGGGCGGTGGAGCATCGATTTGTGGGTCGAGATGAAGGGACCACGTGGGTGTTCAGCTTCGACCGGGTGCCGGGCCGATAGTTCGGGAAAGCCTCGACGCGCCGGCCCGGCGCGGTATGTTGGTGATCGACTTGCGTGTGCGTTTCGGTCTGGCGCGTTCTGTGCCTGTCGCCCCGATCCTGAAGGGAGCTGCCCGATGCCTCACGACTCTGGTCCCCTGCGTTCGCCCGATGCCCCGGCCGCGAATGGCGGCACCGCGACCCCCGCGCCCCCTTCGGTGCGGCTCGATGCCGGATCACCCAAGATCCAGGCATTCGAGCAGCGGCTGGGGAGCAAGGGCTCTCATGAGGACAAGTGGAAGCGGTCGCCCAACGTCACGGGAAAGGGCGCGATCCACGTGAAGAGCTTCCACTGCAAGCTCAACAATGAGTCGCTGGAGTTCATGGACCAGCAGATCAATGAGTGGCTGGACGCACACCCGCAGTACGAGGTGAAGCTCGTGAACACGACGGTGGGCGACTGGACCGGCAAGCAAGGGCGGGAGCCCAACCTGATCGTACAGGTTTGGGTGTGAGCGGCTGAGAAGTCCGGAAACGTGAAAGCGGGGGTTGAGCGCCGCATGCCGGTCCGGGGAAACGGGGCGGGGCGGGTTGTGCTTTTTGAGCCGGCAGTTATGCTGGCGTGAGCCTTGAGCGGAGTTGCGGGGCGCGCAAGGCGACTCAGGGGGTCATTCCGGTGTCCCGCCGTCCCGGCTCCGGGGCGTTTCGTGGTGTCATTGTGTGGGTCGCGCAAAAAGAGGAGTTCGTGGCATGAAGAAGCATCATGTGGGCGTGGCGCTGTCATTGGTGGCCGCGGCGGGGTTGGCGCAGGCGGTCAACGCGCAGTGCACCGGGTTCTCGGTGTCGTCGACGACCGGGGCGACGATCGTCCCCGGCACGACCGACGTGGGCAACCACGGCGATGACGTGGTGACAAACATCGCGCTTCCGTTCCCGGTGCTGCTCTACGGCGTCTCGTACAACACGGCGACGGTGTCCAGCAACGGCACGATGCAGTTCACGACGGCGAGCAACGCGTACACGAACTTCTGTCTTCCGCAGGCGAACATGGGCGTCGCGCTGCTGCCGCACTGGGATGATCTGCGCACGAACAACCCCGACGGAACCAACGGTGGTCTGGGGATTTTCACCTCGGTGACGGGCGTCGCCCCCAACCGGGTGTTCAACGTCGAGTGGCGGGCGCTGTACTACTCGGGCGGCGGGTCGCTGAACTTCCAGATCCGGATGTTTGAGGACGGCAGCCAGGTCGAGTACATCTATGGCGCCAATCCGGGCCAGAACAACAGCGCGACTGTCGGCGCGCAGCACACCAGCATGCCCGCCACGCAGTACGTGTGCAACAGCGCCGGGCTGGCCGCCGGCCTGAAGCTCACCCTTACCTGCAGCAACGGCACGCTGCCGCCGCAGGGCTCGGGCACGGCCTCGCCCTCCACGGTGGGCGCGTGCTCAAACAGCACGACGCGCCTGGTGGTGCAGGCCTCGCCGGGCTTCAACCCAGCGAGCACGGGGATGACCGTCGTCGGCAACCTCGCCCAGATCGGCGGATCGGTGGAGCAGTCGTTCTACGACGACGGCACGCACGGCGACGTGACCGCCGGCGACAACAACTTCAGCTATCTGGCTTCGCTGCCGTCTGGCATGAGCGTGGGCACCAAGACCATCCCGTGGACGCTCTCGGACGCGCAGAGCCGCAGCACGAGCGGTGTGATCACCGTCAATGTGCAGCCCTGCCCGACTTCGGGCCCTGACGTGTACGTCGGCGATCTGAGCGACATGGACTCGTACGGCACCGTCGATGTTGACCCGGGCCCCGGCACCGTCAACGTGAGCGCTTATTCGGTTGGCACCAACGCCTGCAACCTGGGCGATGTGCCGGTGCTGTGGATCGACCACAACAGCACGCCGGGCTACCAGAGCAACCAGCACCCGACCATCGCGCAGAACATGTACCGCCTCAAGAACGGCCGCTTCGAGCAGATCGGGCAGAGCTGGCTGAAGCACGGCTTCGTGTCGACCAACAGCCAGTTCTGCTCCAACAGCTGCGTGCAGCCCCCCATGGGCGGCGACCAGCTGGGCGTGAACTGCTCCGACCTGTACGGCGCGGGGCTCAACGGCAGCCAGGGGAGCCTCGGGCCGCGGAGCCAGGTGAACGCGACGACGGGCTACTACCCGCACCCCTTCACCGCACCGGCGGCACCGGCGACCATCGGCCGGCGTCTGCAGGTGTACACCAACGACGTGCTGCCGGCGCTCAATGCCGGCGCGACGTACATCGTTGACGGCCACTACGTGACTCAGGACGACGCGCAGTGGGCTAACGGCGGCAACCCCGCCGTCAACGCGTTCAACAACCACTCGTACCGGCTCGTGAACCCCTCCAGCCTGGGCGGCGCGGGTGACCCGACGTTCGCGGGCAACACCGTGCGGTACAAGGCCGGCATCCACGCCTGGCGCGACCTGGACCCAACGGTGATCCTGGGTGACGCGACCTACCTCGACACCAGCATCCACCCGACGGGCATCCGCGGGCGGTTCATCGTGGGCTGCAAGGTGACGGACAACGGCAACGGCACCTGGCACTACGAGTACGCCGTGTACAACGACAACTCCGACCGCGCGGGCGGCTCGTTCAGCGTGCCGGTTGATCCGAGCGCCACCGTGACGAACATCGACTTCCACGGCGTGTTCGCGCACTCCGGCGAGCCCTACCCCAATACGGCGCTCAACCCCGCCAACTGGGCGGGCAGCAAGGTCGGCGGCGAGGTGAAGTGGGCCTGCGCTCCTTACGACGCGGCCACGCAGGGCAACAGCTCCAACGCGATCCGCTGGGGCACGATGTACAACTTCCGCTTCGACTGCGACCGCCCGCCGCAGGACTCGCCGGTGACCGTTGGCCTCTTCAAGCCCGCGACCGCGGCCAGCCCGGCGACGAGCGTGACGGCGGCGGTGAAGGCCCCGCTGGCGCCCCCCAGCCAGTGCGGCCCGCAGGACTTCAACGGCGATGGTGACAGCGGTACCGACCAGGACATCGAGGCGTTCTTCGCCTGCCTGGGCGGCAACTGCTGCCCGACGTGCTGGAGCGGCGGCGCCGACTTCAATGGCGATGGCGACATCGGGACGGACCAGGACATCGAGGCGTTCTTCCGCGTGCTGGGGGGCAGCCCCTGCTGATCCTCAGGTCCTGAATGCATGAGTGAAGGGCCCGGTCGCAGGACCGGGCCCTTTTTCGTCTGTGCGCACCCCAATGGCCGAGGTAGACTGCATCCAGCGGGGTTGGTTGCGGTCGTCGTCGGGGCCCGGTTCCGGGCGTGGGTATTGCTCGTTTGCGAAGGAGACGGTCATGAGCGGACGTTGGTTTGTTGCGGCGCTGGCGGCGGCGGCCGGCACGGCGGGCTCGGTGAGCGCGCAGTGCACCGGTTTCAACCTCACAACGTCCACGGGCGCGACGATCGTGCCCGGGACCACCGACATCGGCAACCACAGCGATGACGGCACGACCGTGCTCGCACTGCCCTTCCCCGTGACCCTCTACGGCCAGACGTACACGCAGGCGAACGTTGGCGCCAACGGGAATCTCCAGTTCACCACTAATGTGACGACGTGGATCAACTCGTGCCTGCGGGCGTCGGCCATGGGCGTCGCGGTGCTGCCGCACTGGGACGACCTGCGGACCAACATCGCCACCGGCAACAACGGCACGCTGGGCGTGTTCACTTCGATCGAGGGCACCGCGCCCAACCGCGTGCTCAACATCGAGTGGCGGACGATCTACCGCGGCACCAGCAACAACTGCAACTTCGAGGTGCGGCTGTTCGAGGACGGCAGCAAAGTCGAGTTCATCTACGGCGAGGGGGCGCAGGCGGGCGTCAGCGCGACCTCGGGCATCCAGCACACGCAGTTCCCGGTGACGCAGTTCTCGTGCAACACCGCGACCCTCACGCCGGGCCTCAAGCTGACCTTCACGTGCACGAACGACCCGATCCCGCCGCAGGGGACGGGCAGCGCGCAGCCGAGCAACGTGTTTGCGTGCAGCGCGCCGGGCTCGACGGTGCTGAGCGTGGTGACGAGCTCGGGCTTCAACCCGCCGAGCACGGGGATGGCGGTGATCGGTAATCTGTCGACCATCGGCGGATCGGCGGAGCAGGCCTTCTACGACGACGGCACCCACGGCGACGCCACCGCGAATGACGGCCGCTTCAGCTTCGCTGCGAGCGTGCCGGTGGGGACCGCTATCGGCACGAAGGTGATCCCGTTCACAGTGGTGGACGCGCAGTCGCGGTCCTTCAACGGGCAGCTGAGCTTCAATGTGACCGCCTGCCCCACTGCCGGGCCCGATGTATACGTCGGCGACCTGAGCGACATGAGCGCGTACGGCACCGTGGACGTCGATCCCGGGGCGGCCACGGTCAACGTGAGCGCGTACTCCGTGGGCACCAACGCCTGCAACCTGGGCGATGTGCCGGTGCTGTGGATCGATCACAACAGCACGCCCGGGTACCAGAGCAACCAGCACCCGACAATCGCGCAGAACATGTACCGGCTGAAGGACGGGCGCTTCGAGCAGATCGGGCAGAGCTGGCTCAAGCACGGCTTCGTGTCGACCAACAGCCAGTTCTGCTCCACCACGTGCCAGCCGCCCCCCATGGGCGGTGATCAGCTGGGCGTCAACTGCTCGGACCTGTACGGTTCGGGCCTCAACGGCAGCCAGGGCAGCCTGGGGCCGCGGAGCCACGTAAACGCGGCGACGGGCTACTACCCGCACCCGTTCACGACCCCGCCAGCGCCGTACATGACCCCGCCGGCAGCGCAGGCCACGATCGGCCGACGCCTGCAGGTGTACACGAACGATGTGACGCCCGCGCTCAACCCGGGCGCGACGTACGTCGTCGATGGCCACTATGTGACGCAGGACGACGCGCGGTTCACGACGGGCGCCTCCCCCGCGATCAACGCGTGGAACAACCACTCGTACCGCCTCGTGAGCCCTGCGAGCCTCGCGGGCGGAACGCCGACTTTCGCCGGCAACACCGTGCGGTACAAGGCCGGCATCCACGCGTGGAAGGACCTGGACCCCAGCGTGCAGCTGAGCAACGCGGTGCACGTGGACCGCAGCGTCAGCAGCGCGGGCATCAACAGCCGCTTCATCGTGGGCAGCAAGGTGACCGACAACGGCGACGGCACCTGGCACTACGAGTACGCCGTGTACAACGACAACTCTGACCGCTGCGGCGGCTCGTTCACGGTGCCGGTGGCATCGTGGGCGACGGTGACCAACATCGGCTTCCACGGCGTGTTCGCGCACTCGGGCGAGCCCTACCCCAACACGGCACTCAACCCCGCGAACTGGGAGGGCAGCAAGGTCGGCGGTGAGGTCCGCTGGGCCTGTGCTCCCTATGACGCGGCCACGCTGGGCAACAGTTCCAACGCGATCCGCTGGGGCACGCTGTACAACTTCCGGTTCGATGCCAATGTGCCGCCGCGTGAGGGGCAGGTGGCGATCGGCCTGTTCAAGCCCCCCACTGCCGAGAGCCCGGAGACGAGCGTGACGGCGCTGGCGGGGACGCCGACCACCGCGTGCGGCACATCCGACTTCAACGGCGACGGCGACTTCGGCACCGACCAGGACATCGAGGCGTTCTTCGCGTGCCTGGGCGGAACGTGCTGCCCCACCTGCTACGCCGGCGGGGCGGACTTCAACGGCGATGGCGACACCGGGACCGACCAGGACATCGAGGCGTTCTTCCGTGTTCTGGGCGGGAATCCCTGCTGATCGCGACACGCGCGACCTTTGAGCGATGACTTGCGACGGCCCGGTTTGACGACCGGGCCGTCGTTCATTGGTCTTTACACGGCCAGAACAACTGGTAGTCTCCCCAGCACGGGCTTTCCGCGCCCGCATATTCGGGGCCTGACCGCTCCGAGAGGGAGACAGACATGCGCTTCACGTTCAACCGCGTTATTCATTTGGGCGCGCTCGCCGCGCCGGTGCTGGCATTCTCCGCCGGCGCTCACGCGTACCTCGGCGGCTTCGAGGCCGGCGATGGCTACGGCGGGTTCCTCTCCGAGGTGCGGCACTGGAACGAGGGCCAGTACGGCACCAACAACGGCGGTCCCGGGGGCAGCCAGACGGCGATCACGCCGGGCTCGGGGCTGTGGTACGGGATCCAGGGCACCATGTACCCGAACTTCAACGGCGGGAACACGGCCTACGCCACCGGTCACGGCGGCGTGGGCATGGGTGGCTCCAACGGCATGATGATCACCACCGGCTGCGACGGTTGGGGCGGCCCGGCGCTCAAGTACGGGTACCGGCTCGACGCCCGCGACCTCAACGGCGTGTCACCGGCAATGACCGCGGGGCAAACTGTGACCGTCAGCTTCTGGACACGCCCACAGCTGTTTGGCACGGGCGAGGGCGGCGGGATCGGTGCGGGCACCATCGGTGACACCGTGGAGTTCGTGGACAGCGCGGGGAACGTCGGCTTCAGCGTGGGCATCCACCAGCCCGGCACCACGACCGATTACGTGGCCTTCAAGAACACCGGCAGTTACACGCTGACGGCCATCGCCGCGGGCGGCGTGTACTCGCGCTGGGACATCCGCCTGGACCTGGCGGCCCAGACCGTCACGGCCGGGTACTACGACGGCTTCACGACGAACTACTCGGTGCTGCTGAGCGGGGCGCCGCTGGCCGCGCCGATGGCGGACCTCAACCGGCTGTTCTTTGAGTCCTCCGGGGGCGTGAACAACGCGAAGCTGTGGGCTCTGGACGACTTCTCGATGCACACGACGGTCCCGGCGCCAGCCTCGGCGCTGCTGCTGGGGCTGGGCGGGCTCGCGGTGGCGCGCCGGCGGCGCTAAGACGCGGCCCTGCACGGGGTTGACGGGCTTTCTGTACACTCGCGCCCGCCGGGGCTCTTCATGAGGCTCGCGGCGGAGGACGCACCGTGGGAAGGATGCTCGGCGTCGTCGTGCTGGTGGCCGTGGTGGTGTTTCTGGTGAAGGCCTACCGGCGGGCGAAGGTCTGAGGTAGGCTGCACCTGGAGGTTTTCGCATGCGCACTCTTGCTCTCACTGCTCTCGTTCTCGTGTCGGCCGCGGGCCTGGCCTATGGCCAGGGCACGGTCACGATGAAGCTGAAGTCCGAGGGGGTCTCCAAGGAACTCGGCTACTACTCGCCGGTGCGGGTGGATCTCTCGAAGGAGAAGCCGGCGGAGATCAAGAAGCTGCCCGAGGGCGTGACGGCGCCGATGTTCGGCAAGCTGCCCCTCACCGTGAAAGGCGAGCGTGCGTTCTTCGTGGTGGTTGATGAGCCGGCGGGGCAGCCCGCGAAGCTGTACATCGACAGCAACGGCAATGGCGACCTCACGGACGATCCCAAGGTTGAGTGGACCGGCAAGGAGAGCAAGGGCGAGGACGAGAAGACGTACACGATGTACTCGGGCGGCGGCATGATCGAGGCCGCCCCGGATTACAAGCTGCGCCTGAGCATGTACCGTTTCGACCCCTCTGACACCAAGCGAGCGGCCCTGGCCGACAAGCTGCTGTTCTACCGCGATTACGCCACCGAGGGCGAGGTGAAGCTCGCGGACAAGGCATACAAGGCGATGCTGGTGGACGACCGCGCGGGCGGGGACTTCACGGCCAAGGGCACGAAGATCGCCATCGACGTCAACGGCAACGGCAAGTGGGAGCGCACGGAGACGTTCGACACGAGCAAGCCATTCAAAGTCGACGGCACGATCTGGGAAGTGGCCGACGTCAGCAAGGACGGGCTCTCGTTCGCGGTCAAGAAGAGCGAGAAGGTCATGGAGGCGGCCGTTGAGGAGAAGACCGTTGACCTCAGCCCCGGCAAGCAGGCGATCGCGTTTGAGGCGACTCTGCTGGACGGCAAGAAGGTCAAGTTCCCCGACGACTACAAGGGCAAGATCGTGCTGGTGGACTTCTGGGCGACGTGGTGCCCGCCCTGCATCAAGGAGATGCCCAACGTAGTGGCCGCGTATGAGCAGTTCCACGACCGCGGCTTCGCGGTGCTGGGCGTGAGCCTGGACCGACCCAACGCCGAGCAGAAGATCGCGGACAAGGCCAAGGAGCTGAAAATGCCGTGGCCGCACGTGTACGACGGCGGCTACTGGGACGCGCGGGTGGCGAAGATGTACGGCGTGCAGTCGATCCCCAAGGCCGTGCTGGTGGATGGCACGACCGGCAAGATCATCGCCACCGGCGGGGACTTGAAGGGCAAGAAGCTGGCCGAGACGATCGAGAAGGCGCTGACGGAGAAGGGCAGGAGCTGATCGATCGTGGTCGGCGTCAGGGTTGGTCCGCCCCAGGAGTCTCGGCATCATCGGACTCGTCATCGCTGGGGATCGCCGATTGCACGCTGGTGACGACCGGCTTGGGACCGCCGTCGACCTGCACCCCGCGGATGATCACCTCACCCTCGTAGACGCGGGTGAGGTCGAGCGTGCGCTGCGCAAGCTCCGGGCGAGGCCGGAGTACGAGGTCGATGGTTTTCCCCTTCGGGAGGCGGCCGCTGTACCACAGGGTCCGGGTCGCGCCGTCTGATCCCCACGGAGAACCCGCGTATCCCTGGAAGTCAGCCGCGCCGCTGCTGAGCGTACCCAGGTTCACCTCTTTGCTCACGCCCTCCACGTGGTTGTGGGTTCGGGCGATGACGTCGAAAACGATGGGCACGGGCAGATCGCCGATGCTGAAGTCGGCGTGCACGTAGCTGCCGAAGAGCTGGCGGTTGACGGTGAAGTGTGAGGGGCGGAGCTTTTGCGCAAGCTCCGCCGCGAGCTGCTCGCTCGCGGGGACTCGTTCGACGCTCGCCACCCCCGCCGGCATGACCTCCACGGGCACACTCAGCTTCACCTTGCGGACACGCGGAGAGGTCGGCTTCGGCTTGCCCGCCCCGAAGCTCATGACCCCCACCGCTGACGTCCACTTCTCCACGTAGACCAGCACTTCGAGCTCGATCACCGCTGGCCCGGGGGGCAGGTCCGACTTGGTGCGAAACACGGCGACAGAGGTGTTGTTCTGCGGCATTCCCCATGCCGCGGCCTGCGGCATGATCATGATGTGAGCCAGCGGCATGTTGGGCGCGGCCGCGGCACCGAAGATGTTCTCGCTTCCCGGCTCGGGCCACGTCCTGTTCAGCTTCTCGCCATTGATGGTCGCGGTCTCGAGCCAGATGGAGGCCATGGCCTGGTCGCCCCCCGCGCGGAGCTCGTGCGCAACGCCCACCGGGAAGACGTCCCCGGCAGTCACGCGCGGGCGGGCCTTGAGTTTGGGGAGGACCGACTGGGACAGGAACCGTTGCTCGTCCTGCTTCATCAACCGCCCATTCAGCCGCACGCGGTCAATGACGTCGCTCCACTCCTTGCCCCACGCCCGCGCAGGGTCGGCCTGGCGGTCGAGTGTGTACGCGAGGATGCGCTGCTCCTGGGCGATGTCGACATTCGCCGCAGCAAGACGGTTGAAGAACTCTCCGGCGATCAGGGCCGCCCTCTTGCTGTCGACGCGGTCGACCTCCCACAGCAGCAGGCCCAGCCGCTTGTAGCGGTTGACGTCGGTCCCGGTGATCGACGCGAACAGCACCACGCCGATGGGCGCCAGCGGCATCAGCACGAACAGCACACCCGAGAGGATGAACACCGGCCGCTTGCGTCGCTGCCCGATCCGCACCGCCTTCTCACGCTTCAGCCCCGCGCCGCACTCGGGGCATGTCACGTTGGCGGGGTAGATGTTCTCGAGGTCGAACCCGCACCAGCGGCAGGTGGGGTGGTCGTTGAGGCGCTTGCCGCGGACGCCCAGGACGATGAGCAGCGTACCTAGCAGCATGACGCCGAGCAGCGCGAGCAGGATCGGTGCGAGCATGAGGCCTCCCGCCCACCAGCATAACGGCCCGCCCCGCGGTGCCGATCACGTTTGCGGGTAGTTGGGTACGCTGCCGGGCTGACGTCGACCGGTGAGAGAGTGATGACCAAGTTTATCTGGCCGCTGTTGTGCCTCCTGCTGGTGCCTGGGTGCGACCGGCGCGCGGCCACCCGGACAACCGTTGTCTCAGGGGTAACCGTGTCCTCGGCGACGGTGCACTACGGGATGCCTTCGCCCCATGGCGCGGCGGAGAAAGGTGAGTCGAGTCTCCGCGCCTCCGGTTCAAAGACCTGAGCGGGAGCCCGCCGTACTTCGTCATCGTCGTCGACAGCCCCTACATCGTTCTTGAACGAGACTTCAAGCGCGAGGTAATCGTCGCCGACGTGAAACTCGGAACGCACTTCGTGCTGCCAGACCTGTCCGTGAACGTCGGCAACGGCGCCCAAGGATCCATGAAGGATGGCCTGATCGTGCTCGTTACGGCCGGTAGTGACGCCGTCAGCACCACAAAGATCGACCCGGTCCTCAGAAAGCTCGTGTCCAACGAATACAAGAGGAACTAGCGGCCGCGTGCTCACGTGACCGCCGGAACGATCCGCAGCTCACCCTCGGGGCCTTCCTGCACCACGCCCAGCTCCTTGAGCGCGGCCAGCGCGGCCTCCTGCTCGGCCTTCTTTTTGGTCTGGCCCCAGCAGCCCTCGAAGCGGCGGCCGCCGATGTCGACGCAGATCTTGAAGCACTTGCTGTGATCAGGGCCTTGCTCGTCGAGCGTGCGGTAGGCGGGCGTGGACCCAAACGCCTGCTGGGCGTGCTGCTGCAGCACGCTCTTGAAGTTCTGCTGGTGCCCGCTCTGCGCAGCCTTCTCGACCACAGGCGTGACCAGCGGTCGGATGAACTCCGCGGTCTTGTCGAACCCCGCATCGAGGTACATCGCGCCGATCACTGCCTCGAGCGCGGCCGCGGCGAGCGAAGGGGGCATGGCGGCGCCGCTCTGCATGCCCTTGCCAAGCACCAGGAACTGCTCGAGGCCGAGCTGGCGGGCGAGGACAGCGCACATCTCGCGGCTGACGGCGTGGCTCTTGATCTTGGTCATGTCGCCTTCGCGCAGGGCCGGGTAGCGGCGGAAGACCATCTCGCACACCACCATGCCGAGCACGGCGTCGCCCAGGAACTCGAGCCGCTCGTTGGAGGAGAGCGGTGTATCGGCGGTGCTGGCGTGCCGCAAGGCAAGCTCGAGCAGGGCGGGGTCCTTGAAGTTGTGGCCGAGGAGCGCCTCGACCCTGGCGCGCGAAGATTCGTCCATAGAGCACGGAGGGCCCACCGGGGCGTGAAGGGCGGGCCAGTGCTGGCGCTTGCACGCCGACTCGCGGACCCGGCTACGGGCCGGGGCGGGCGGCATGAAAGCGAGAGCAGTGGCCCCACCAAGGGACGGGTCGAGGATAGCGACCCGGTCAAGAGCGTACCTTACCCCCGCGGATAGGTGGGCGGATTTGCAGGGGGATTTGGGAAGGGGCTGGCCGGGGCTGCGGTGGGTGTCTATTGTTCCGGCCCTGAACTGAGCCAAGGACGAGGTTTCTATGCACTACCCACACCGCACCAGCCGCATCAAGCGCAAGCGCGCCATCGGTTTCCGCGCCCGGATGAAGACCAAGAACGGCCGCAAGCTGATCAACCGCAAGCGGGCCGCGGGCCGTTCCCTGAACGTCGCGGACAAGTAAAGACCGCTCCCAGCCAGAACTGAGCCGAGACCTGCGGAGGTCTCGGTTTTTGTTGCGCTGGGGGATAGGGCGAGGGGCACCCCGAGGAGCCATGGGATCTCGGGGACAGATGCGCGGGTGCCGTGAGGTTACCATCCGCCCCGATGACCACCCCGACTCAGGCGTACGCGGACCCGGCCACACCCCAGGAAGTGCAGGCGGCGGCGGAGAAGTTCCGGCGCGACTACGCGGCGGTGAAGGAGCAGATCGGGCGGGCGGTAGTCGGGCAGTTGGACATCGTGGACGGGGTGCTGACCTGCCTTTTCGTGGGCGGGCACGTGCTGCTGGAGGGCGTGCCCGGGATCGGCAAGACGCTGCTGGTGCGTACGGTGGCGCGGTGCGTGAACCTGAGCTTCTCGCGCATCCAGTTCACCCCCGACCTGATGCCGGCGGACATCTCCGGCACCACCATCGTCGCCGAGTTTGACGACGGGCGCGGCGGGAAGGAGCGGCGGTTCACCTTCCAGCCCGGGCCGATTTTCGGGCAGATCGTGCTGGCCGACGAGATCAACCGCGCCACGCCCAAGACCCAGGCCGCGCTGCTGGAGGCGATGCAGGAGCGGAGCGTGACGGTGGGCGGGAAGACGCACCGGCTGCCCGAGCCGTTCATGGTGCTGGCGACGCAGAACCCCATCGAGCAGGAAGGCACGTACCCGCTGCCCGAGGCGCAGCTGGACCGCTTTTTCTTCAAGCTGCTGTCTACAACGCCGGGACGGGCGGACCTTTCTGAGATCCTCAACCGAACCACCACGGCCTCGGAAGCGGAAATCAGGCCGGTGCTCGACGGCCCCACCATCCTGGCGCACGGCCGGCTTATCCGGCGCGTGGCGATCGCGCCGCACGTGCAGGACTACGCGGTGCGGATGGTGCTGGCGACGCACCCGACGAGCTCGGGCGGGCAGTACGCCACGCCGATGGTCAATAAGTTCGTGCGGCTGGGCGCCTCGCCCCGCGCGGCCCAGGCCCTGGTGCTCGCGGGCAAGTGCCGGGCGCTCCTGGATGGCCGCAGCGTCGTGTCGACCGATGACCTGCGGGCGGTGGCGATCCCCGCGCTGCGGCACCGCCTCATCATGAACTTCGAGAGCCACGCCGAGGGCCTCACGGCCGACACGGTAGTCGCCAACATGGTCTCGACGCTGCCGCTGGAGGGGGCGTGATACGGACGGCGATCGCTGCTGTGCTCGGCGCGGTGGTCGTGATGCTCACGGCATGCTCGAGCGGACCTCGCGCCGCGCCGCAGGCGGTGAACCCCGCGGCGCTGCCGCGACTGGACGCGTTCCGCGACTCGCGGGTCGTTGTGACCCTGCCACCGCAGGCCGAGCCCCCACCATCGGGCGCAACGCTCGACGACGGGACGCGGCTCGAAGCCGAAGTGTTCCGCATCTTCGTGAACCGCTCGGAAGGTGCCAATGGCGAGGCATGGCTGCCCGCTGCCGGCGCGTGGGGCTCCATCCGCGCGAAGGATGCAGCGAAAGGCGTGTCCCCCTGGGTGGTGGTGGTGCAGACGCCACGCGAGAGCGACGCAAAGACAATGACCGTCGCCGGGCGCGACTATGCGCTCAACTGGCTGCCGGATGTCTCGCTGCTGCCGGTGCCTAACGAGGAGGCGCCCGAGCCGCTGCTGAATCCGTGGCCTGCCGTTGCCGATGACCGCGCCCGAGCTGACCCGGGGCTGCTGCGGCGCGTGTCCTCGGAAGCTCAGAGTCCGCTCACGCGCTGGCGGTACAAGCTGCTGTTCAATGGCCTCGCGCCTAGGCCCGCCGGCGCTGAGCCCGTCGGTTTCAAGGACCCGGTGATCGAGGCGATCGCCCGACAGAATGAGGATCGCTGGCGCGTCGCCCTCGCGTGGCTGTGGAGCGCCGACCCCGAGCTCGCGTGGCGACTGAAGCAGCGCGTCGCCGCAGTCGTCGACTTCGGCGCGGGCGTGCACGCGCCCGCGTGGCCGCTGGACCACGCGGCCCTCGACCTGCTGCTCGCCAGCCTGCTAAACGCGAGCATCACGCCCGAGCGCCGCGTCGAGCTCGCCCGGGCATGGCTCATGGACCAACCAAGCGGCGTCGCGTGGGTGATTGACGATTCCGGCGTACTTGATGAAGCACGGCGCACCCCCGTGGCCACCATCGGATTCGCCAACCTCGGCGACGTCGCCACGCGGGTGTGGGTCGAGTCGCAGGCGCGCGAAGACTCTGACTTCCTGCCGCTGCTCTCGCTGAGCTCGCTGAAGCTGCTCGTGCCCGTGCCGGGGTGTGAGACCGCGGGTGTGCTCGCCGCGGAACTGCGGGCGCACATCGGGCGGAGCGCCACCGGCCTTTCGGTGCTGTGCGACCGCGTGCCCGTGCAGCCGCCCGGGCTGACAATCGGGCCGCTCGTCCGGGATTACAGCATGCAGGCCTGGCTCCGCGGGCCGGAGGGCCTGGCCGAACTGCGTACCGAAGAAGACTGGGCCACCGCGGCGCTGCTGCACCGGCCCGCCCCCGACCCGGCCGCGCCGCCGTCCAGGCTGGAATCCCGCCGCTGGGAACTGGTGGTCGAGTGCCGCCTCCCCTCTGCGATTGACCCAGACACGCTCAAGCGGGAGGCGGTGATGCTCTACTTCGGTTCTCCGGGGAAACCCACGGCCATTTTGCGGATTGACATGACTGGCGGCGTTCGGAATGTGCTGCCCGCCGACCTCAACCTTCCACCAGAACTCGCCCCCTCGCCTGGGCAAACCGAGGTCACGCGCGCCGTCGATCGGTGGTCGTTCAGGTTCAATCCCCCCCCCGGTGCGGTGGAACACGACGGGACGCTGCGGCTGGGGATTGTGCGCACCGACGCCCGCGGGGTGCGCTCAGCGTGGCCCCGCCCCATGCTCCCCTGGCAGGCGGAGCCCGGGCGAGCGGCCCTCCACACCCGCGCGTGGGGCGGAAGCGGCGAATAACTCCGCGCTGCGCCGATGTGCCCGGAAACTCTTTGACCTCACGGACCCCTTCTGGTAGACCAATGTCCTCGGCGCGGAGGGTCCGCGCGCGCTTAACAACCTACATCGTGAGGGAGTCGTTATGAACAAGAAGATGATCCGTCAGGCGGGCGCCTCCGCGGCCCTGCTGCTGGCCGCCGCCGCGTACGCGCAGCCGACCGTCAACGAAGACTTCGGTTCGCTTACCAACCCCACCAACATCAACCGCGCGATCACGATCTCGCCCAGCACGGTGCTGTGGTACAAGCTCACGCTGCCGGTGGCTGTGCAGACGGGCACCGCGACAAACTACCTGGACATCCGTACGCACAACGGTGGCGCCACCACGATCGATACGGAGATGGCGCTGTACGACTCTGCCGGCAACTTCGCCTCGGGCGCCGTCGGCACGAGCTTCGACGACGACGACGGCCCCGGTGTGGGCAGCGCGCTCAGCTACGGCTCCAACTGCCAGGTACGCGCGAACGGCCCCGATGGCGTCGCCTTCGACGGACGCGACGGCGGCCTGCCCGCCGGCGAGTACTACATCGCGATCTGCCGCTACAACGCGACGGGCGGCAACAACCCCGATAACTTCGGCACGCCCTGGGCGGTGACCGGAGGCACAGGCGCCGGCGGGGCCATGCAGCTCGATGTCAACTACGGCACGGCGACCGAGTCGCCCCTGTTCTCTGCCGCGGCAGCGACCCCGGGCTCCGGGTGGGACAACGCGTCGGTCCTCTTCACCGCCACCGCGGCGAACTGCGGGTCGCAGGGCCTGGTCACGACCATTGACTTCTCGGCGATCGGCGGCTCGGCAACCGCCCTCATGTATGACGACGGCACGCACGGCGACGCGGTGCCCGGCAACAACGTGTTCTCGCTGGCACACACGATTCCCTCCGGCACCGCGCTGGGCAGCTACAACCTTGCCGTCACCGGCACCAACAGCCTGAACCTTGCGTCCACCCGCAACATCGCGTTCAACGTGGTGACGCCGCCCGCAACGCTGACGGCTGACGGCAGCGGTGTGTACACCGAAGTTGAGGACAACGACACCAAGATCCGCGCGAACCTCATCCAGTCGCTCGCGCCCGGCCAGGCCATCACCGGAACGACCACAGGCGCCAGCACCGTCACCGCCGGCAACGGCTCGGCCGACAACTTCCGCATCAAGACCCAGACGGCTCCGCTGGGCATCTACCGCCACCGCATCACCCTCAACAGCGCCACCAACTCGCACACGGGCACCATCCGGGGCCTCAGCCAGACCGGTCGCGTGATCAGTACGAACTCCGACATCGCGTTCCAGACCTCGTCCACGACCGCCACGAACCCCACGCCGGCGCGCAGCGTGCAGTGGTACGGGTTCGGGCGTCAGGAGGAGCTCTACTACCGCGTGACCGGCGCGACCGCCACGACCGCGCCCTACACCGGCACGTACACGCGCGAGGGGATCACGCCCGTGGACGCCGGCACGTTCGCAGAGGGGCAGATCACCATTGACCGCGCCGGCCACACTGTGGACGTCGACTTCATCGTCTTTGACGCGAACTTCGCGCCGGTGCCCGACTTCGCCAACGACACCCCCAACTCCCTCACGCGCACCTTCCCTGTCGGCACGTACTACCTGGCGTGGTCGAACTTCAACACCAGCAACGACCAGCCCGCCGCGTCCGATGACACCTCCACCGGGAGCAACGTGCTCGACTTCGGCAACATCGTCGCCAACAGCAGCACGGCGACGTCCACGAACATCGGCGTGCGGTTCACTGACGTCACGGGCTCCCCCGTCGATGTGCCGCTCACCAAGCCCGGTTTCTTCGATGTGCAGTGGGTCCGCTTCCAGGTGCAGCCGCTGACCGCGCCGACCAACCCGCGCGGCACGGGCCTCGCGACCCCCGCGACGGCGCAGATCACGACCAGCACCCTGCTGACCGTGACAGTCACCGGTGGCCTCAACCCCAACAGCACCGGCCTCGAGGTCACCGGCGACCTCTCCAGCATCAACGGCTCCTCGACCCAGCAGTTCTACGACGACGGCACCAATGGCGACGTCGCCGCGGGTGACAACGTGTTCAGCTTCCAGGCCACCCTGGTCGAGCCGCTGACGGCGGGCGCCCGCAGCATCCCCTTCACCGTGAGCGATGACCAGAACCGCACGGGCACGGGCGCGATCACAATGACCCTGACCGCCCCGCCCCAGGGCGGCTGCTGCACCGCGGGCGTCTGCTCCATCAGCACGGAGTACAACTGCGTCCAGGGCGGCGGCACCTACCGCGGCAATGGGTCGGACTGCGGCGGGATCACCTACACGATGGCGGAGAGCCCGACGACCTTCTCGTCGATCTCGGGCACGGGCACCATGCTCACCACCGTCTCGAACTGCGACGACTGCTCGCAGACCGTGACCCTGCCTTTCAGCTTCAACTTCTTCGGTAACTCCTACACGAGCGTGGGCGTGGTCTCCAACGGAACCATGCAGTTCGTGGCCGCCCCGAGCACGGCCTATCAGAACACCGGCATCCCTGCCGCCGCCGTTCCCAACAACGCCATCTACCCGCTGTGGGACGACTACAACACCATCAACACGGCCGAGGGCAGCGGCGATATCTACACGCAGGAGCTCGGGACCGCTCCCAACCGCACCTTCATCATCGAGTGGAACAACGTCACGCAGTACCGTCAGGCCAGCGCCTTCCCGGCGACCTCGGAGACCTTCCAGGTCATCCTGCACGAGGGCAGCAACAACATCGAGTTCGTCTACGGCCCCTGCTCGCCGGTGAACACCAGCGGAACCGGTCAGGGGACCAATGTCGACGCCAGCGGCGGTGACTGCACCATCGGCATCGAGAACGCGAACGGAACGCTGGCGTACAGCATCCCCAGCGCCGGCTTCAACTTCGCTTCTCAGTTGCTCACCTGGGTGTCAGAACCCGTCTGCGGCCCGACCTGCGCCGGCAACGAGTGCGGCCCGCAGGACTACAACGGGGACGGCGACAGCGGCACCGACCAGGACATCGAGGCGTTCTTCGCCTGCCTGGGCGGCACCTGCTGCGAGACCTGCTTCTGCCAGGGCAGCGACTTCAACGGCGACGGGGACTTCGGCACCGACCAGGACATCGAGGCGTTCTTCCGCGTCCTGGGCGGCAACCCCTGCTGATCGGCTGAGCTGATCCGAAGAAACACCAGCGACCCCCGCGACCTGAAGGCGCGGGGGTCTTTCTTTTTGGATTGCGTCAGGTGCAGAAGGAACCACGCCCGGGATCGGCGCCCAGACGGAAGTTGTTTGGTCTCAGAACCTTCGGCGCAGCGGAACGCGGACCTCAAGGCGCAAAAAAGACCAAAAGTGGGTCAAGGAAGCGTTATTTTGCTTTGACACCGCGGGCCAGTTGATGGTACATCTAGCCGTACGAGTCGGCCCCGACGCGGATATTCGTCTGCGCCGGAGGTCAGGTTGCAAACCTTTTTGGGGAGATGCTGAAAATGAAGACGACGTTCCTGAAGAGCCTGACGGGTGTCACGGCGACGATGCTGCTCGCCGGTTACGCCGGTGCGCAGAGCACGCCCGAGGTCGAGCCCAACAATACGAAGGCGACGGCCACCCCCGCCACCCTCGTGAACATCGGTGACACCCTCACCGGTCTCACGACGGGCACCACGACCACCGGGGCGGGCACCGCTAATGCGGACTTCTTCCGCGTTAAGACCGCCGCGGCGGCGCTGGGCATCTACCGCCACCGCCTGGTGGTGACCACTACCGGTACTGCCGGCCACAGCGCTGCCCTGATGGGCGTGCCGGCCGCGGGCACCGCGTCCGATCTCACCACCGTTCAGACCTCCTCGACAGCCAGCACCCCTGCCCGTATGTCGCAGTGGTACGGCTTCGGCAAGGAGGAAGAGATCTTCTTCCGGATGCAGGGCGCCTCGGGCACCACCGGGAACTACACCGCGACGTACGACCGCCAGCCGGTGACCGCCATCGCGGGCCCCACCGTGGTTGATGGCGCCATTACCATCTCCACCTACGGCCAGGGCCATTCGAACGACACCGAGATCTTCCTCTTCGACAGCAACTTCAACCTGCTGCGCCTGAGCGACGACGCTCCGGCCCCCCTCACCGGCACCCAGAGCCAACTGACCCAGACGCTCGCCCCCGGCAATTACTACATCGCGGTCAGCAACTTCAACACCGCGACCAGCGCGGCCGTGGAGGCCGGCGATCGGTCCACCGGCGCGGCGCGCACCGACTTCCCCAACGTCATGACCAACAGCAACACGACCGCTGCAGTGAACTGCGGCCTCGTGATCAATGATCCGCTGGGCAGCTTCCCCGTGGCGGCAACCAAGGCGGCCGCGTACGACATTGTGTTCGTGGCTTTCACGGTGATCCAGAACACCCAGCCGACCAACCCCACGGGCGTCGCTACGCGCAACCCCTCGGGGACCGTTGACGCCGGCAGCAACGTGCAGCTGAATGTTCAGGTCACGCCCGGCGTGAACCCGACCAGCACGAATCTCGCCGTGTCCGCCGACACGACCTCGCTCGGCGGCGGCGTGATCAGCCTGTTCGATGACGGCCTGCACGGCGACGGCGCCGCGGGCGACAACAACTTCGGCGCCTCTGTCACCCCCAGCGCCGCCGGCAGCTACACGGTGCCCTTCACCATTGTGGACGGCGAGAGCCGCACGAGCGGCGGCAACTTCCCCGCGCTCAATGTTCGCACCGCGCCGCCCTCCTGCCCCCCCGGTATCGAGGCTCAGTCTTTCACCGGCCTGAACTCCGACGGCCTGGCGGGCACCGCCACCAACTCGGTGCAGACCTTCACCTTCACCAGCTCCGATCCGGTGCTGGCCCTGCACATCAGCGGCCGGTGCTACGCCCAGTCCACCGCGACCTACCGCTCCGAGGCGCAGTGGCGCATCACGCCCCCTGGCGGCGCCGCGTTCAACGTGCAGCCCAACACCACCACCGGTGGCGGCTGGGACACCTTCGACGTGGTTGACCGCGTGGTCCCGATCCCGGGCAACATCGTCGCGAACGCCGGCACCTGGACCATCGAGACCTTCGAGAGCTTCAACGACTCCGGCCTGGACGCGAAGTGGAACCTCTGCATCGCGCTCGAGCCCAACAACCAGCCCACGCCCCCCGTCGTGACCGGTGTGGCTGTCGAGGCCCTCGCCGGCGCCGCCACCCTCCTGCGCGCCAACGTCGCTCCTGGCATCAACCCCACGAGCACCGGCATCACGGTTACCGGCGACCTCACCGCGATCGGCGGCGCGCCGGCTCAGGCCCTCTACGACGACGGCACCAACGGCGACGCGACGGCTGGTGACAACGTCTTCTCGTACCTTTACACCATGCCCTCCGGCACGGCCGTCGGCAGCTACACGGTCGCCCTCACCGCGACGGACGCGCAGTCTCGCTCCGGCAACGGCACGATCGCGATCCGGGTCGATGACGCGCTGAACACCGTCGCCGGCGCCGGCACCTTCACCGGTGACACCATCACCGGCGGGATCGGCTACGGCAACGACGTGGACATGTGGAAGATCTACGTCTGCGATCCCGCGACCTTCTCGGCCACCGTCGCCACGGGCGGCGGCACCCTCGGCGACTCGCAGCTGTTCATGTTCCGCGCCGACGGGACTGGCGTGGCCTTCAACGACGACCAGGCCTCTTCGGCCCTCTCGAAGATTGACGGCCCGATCGTTCAGGCCCTCACCCCCGGCGAGTACTACATCGCCATCAGCGATTACAACACCGACGCTCTCAGCTCCGGCGGGCTGATCTGGGCGAACTCGCCCTTCACCGGCGTCCGGTCGCCCGACGGCCCCGGCGCCGCTGGCGCCCTGGCCAGCTGGGACACCGGCGGCGGCGACACCGGCACCTACACCATCGTGCTGACCGGCGGCAACGGCACCGGCTGCGCCCCCGCCACCGGCAACTGCTGCCTCGCGCAGTACTGCCAGGTGCTCACCGAGGCCGACTGCTCCACGCAGGGCGGCGTCTGGGGTGGCGCTGGTTCCGACTGCTCCACCAGTCCCTGCGCCAGCAACTGCGGCTCGCAGGACTTCAACCACGACGGTGACAGCGGCACCGACCAGGACATCGAAGCCTTCTTCGCCTGCCTGGGTGGCACCTGCTGCGCGACGTGCGATACGTCCGACTTCAACGGCGACGGTGACATCGGCACCGACCAGGACATCGAGGCGTTCTTCCGCGTCCTGGGCGGCAGCGCCTGCTGAGTCCTGACTCCCTGATCCCGGTTTGCAACTCGGCCCCCGGAGCTCCTCAGCTCCGGGGGCTTTTTTTCTTCTCCATCGCCTTTGAACCCGCTGCAACCGGTCCACGCCGCACGCGGTACACTCGTTCAGGGTTCTCGTGGGGCCCCCTCCGCAAGGCCGGGTGAAGCATGAAGTCTCTGGACCAACGCCGGGAGCAGAAGCTGATCCGTGAAGCCGCGGCGGGTGACCGCGAGGCCGCGGGGGAGCTCATTAAGCTTCATCAGACCTCGGTCTACGCCTACATCCTGCGGCTGAGCGGGCGGGCCGACGTCGCCGAGGACATCGTGCAGGAAGCTTTCGTTCGGGTGCTGACGAACCTTGACCGGTTCGACCCGCAGTACCGCTTTTCCACATGGCTGTTCACGATCGCCCGGCGGGTGTTCCTGAACGTCTGCGAGAAGCGTCGGCCGGTGAGCGACAGCGAGCGCGTGGGAGAGGTGAGCGGGCGCAGCTGCGGGATCGGTCAGAGCTGGGACGAAACCGAGGACCAGTGCCAGACGCGCGACGCCGTGCAGCGCTCACTGATGCAGCTGACCCTTGAGCAGCGCGAGGTGATTGTCCTGTTCCACCAGCACGACTGGCCGATCTGGCTGATCGCTCAGCACCTGGAGATGCCCGAGGGCACAGTGAAGAGTCACCTGCACCGCGGGCGCACCAAGCTCCGCGAGACACTCGCCAGCACCGCCGCGGCGGCCAACCTCATCCGACAGGGGGTGGTGGCATGACGAGCCCCTCCTTCAGCCTTCCCCCGCCCGACGACACGCTTGAGTCCCTCGTCAACGAGGTGATCGATGCCGAGGCCGAGGGCGATGACGCCCGCGCCCTGGAGCTCATCCGCAAGGGCGCGGCCCAGCACCCGGGCTTTGGCGCCCGCCTGGCGGCAACCCGCGCGGCGGTGAAGTCCCTTCGCCAGCCCGTGTTCGTGCCCGACCAGCGCGTCGAGGTTCTCACCGAAGTGGATTACCTGCGGCCATTCCTCTCTCCGCGGGTGCGGAAGCAGATCTCGGCCACCCGCGTCGCGATCGCCGCGGGCATTGTGATGACGGCGTCGCTGCTGATGACGCTCCAGTACATGTACCCGCAGGTGACGCCGCAGGGCGCCCAGCCCGGCGCGGTCAGCGGCGTCGTAGAAGCTTCACGGGCCGACGCCGTTGCCAGCGTGCGCTCGCTCGCGTCGATGGTGGATGAGATCAAGGGCCAGATCACGGCCCCGGTGGGGAATGTCATTGGCCGGCCGCGCGGAGTCGTCTACGACCCCAGCGAGCCGCTGCGGCTTGGCAAAAGCAGCGCGTACGAGGCGGACCTGAGCGTCAAGCTCCCTCACAAGCTCGAGCAGCCGGGGTGGATCCTGGCCGATTCGCAGACGCGCATCGCCGCGGCGGAAAAGACCGGGTTCATGGAGCGGCTGATGGCCCAGCAGGCCGCCGACAAAGCAAACCGAGCGCGAGTCACTATCATCGGCGGCTCTGATCGGGCATCGGGGGCTCCGCTGCTGCTGTATGAGCAGCCGCGCCGGAGCACGTCCGTGCGCAGCCGCCCGCTGCTCGAGCAGCTCGAAGTGAACGCGGACGGAATCGTGCTCTTCGGCCCGGATGCGGCAAAGCAGGACGAAGCGAAGGACGACGCCGAAGGTGAACGGTAAAGGTCGGCTCGTGGTGGGAGCGGTCAGTTGATGAACCGCAGGATCATCCTCGGCTCGGTGATCGGAGCCTCGCTGCTGTCGGCGGTTCCCGCCGCCCGGGCGCAAGTGGTGCCAACCCCAACGAAGACCGTCGAGTCGCTGCCGGACCAGGTAGACCTGGTCATGAGCGTCCGCGGCCTCAGCAGCATCCGCGAGAAGCCGCAGGGACGCGCCCTTGAGCGGTTCCTCACTGAATGCAGCGACTGGGCCCGCACCGCCAGCGCCTGGATGGAGCTCTCCCGCCGGATGGACTTCGGCGCCGAGCAGGCGATCGACTCGCTCCTCGGCAACGCGGCCGTGCTGGCGGTGGACGGGGCGTCGGAGCAGGACAGCCCGTTGCGCTTTGTGGTGATCACCCTCATCAGGCCGGAGCAGCGGCGGGCACTCGGTGGGCGGCTGGGGGCCGTGCCGCGCTCGGTTGCAGGCAACGTTCCGGTGCTGGCGGTTGAGAGCGGGGCGTTCCAGCTCGCCATGCCCGCGGGCTTGCCCGGTGTGGATGAGGGCGCGTGGTCTCAGCTGGTCCTCTCCTCCGACAAGCCTCTGTTTGAGGGCGTGATGGGCTCCCTCGGTACAGCCGGTCGTGCTGGAACGCTGGGCGCTCGCCCGGAGTGGGCCCGGATCGAGCCGCTCACCAGTTCCGACCTGTTCCTCCTCGCACGCGGGCGTGACGCCGGCGGCACCCGGCCTGACGAGTTCCTGGCGCTCTCCGGGACCGTAACGTCCCACGGCTGGACAGCGCGGTTCCTCGCCAGCGACGCTGTGGTCGACGGCGGGATCGTCGGAATCGACGCGTCACCTGTTGCATGGCCCTCGGAGGCCGTTGACGCCCTGGAGCAGGACGCGACGCTGCTGGTAGCCGGTTCACCCTCCTTCACACACGGCAAGCCCGCGACGCTGATGAGCAGCCTGCTGGGGATGATGAGCCTGCCCGCCGAGGTGCGGCAGAACCTGCAGGGCACGGCGATCGTGGCCGTGCACGCCCCCGAAAGCACCGGTGGCTCGATGACCATCGCGCTGCCGCTGCGCAGTATCGAAGCAGCCGTGAACGCGGCCGACGCCTGGGCGTGCTCCGTCGCGGGCATGCCAGTGACTGACACCAACATCCCAACGGTGGACGGCATCCGCCACTGCACGTTTGGTGCGGAGCGTGCCCCCGCTTTGGGCGGCATGATCAGCGGCGACGGTCGGGCCGCCTGGTGCTACGCAGCCGCGGGCGGGGTTCTGCAGGCGGAGAGCACGCCCGGCTGGCTTGTCCTGTCGGTGCGGTTCGGCGAGGGCGAGGAACCGCAGGCGATGGTGCGGCGGACGGCGAGCCACCTCGCCCACGGCGCGATGCGCGACCAGTCAACCCTGTTCCGGCTGGTGGTGCAGCCGCGCCGCATGATGGCACTGATGGAAGCGTCGAAGCCGGTGACCGATTCGGCCAGCGCCGGTGTTCCGGTGAACCGGCGCGCCCTGCGGTGGCTCGACCGCGTCGATTCACGCATCGTGCGCGAGTCCAAGGGCTACGTCGAGGGGACGATCAACGCCGAGCTCAACCTCAAGCTCCTTGCATCACCGACGCCGACGGCGGGCGCCCAGCGCGAGACCACCCGCGGCCAAGGTGAGTGACGCCGGCGCGGGAATGACCGTGTACGACAAGTTGACGTTGTCGATGCCCCACGACTCGTCCGCGAGCCCCTGAAGGCCCGAGTCCTGCCAGCGGATGACGAGGGGCTGGTTGGGCGTGGCTGTGAACTCGAGCGTGATCGACCGGTAGATGGCGTCCTGGAACTCGGGGACGTACCCAAGGTTGACGCGCAGCTGGTCGGGCTCGCGGAACGTCTGCGTGTACCCGCGGTTGTTGAAGGTCTCCCGGAAGATGTTGGTCTGGTTGACGTTCACGTCGAGCCAGTCGGGCCCCGCGCGGACGCCCTGGTAGTTGATGTAGTTGGCATCGCCATCCCATGAGTCGATCGCGAAGAAGTCGAAGGTGAGGCGGAACAGCAGGTGCGTCTCACCCCCACCACCCCCACCACCCCCGCCGCCCTCACCACTGCCCCCGCCGCTGTTGCTCATGAGCGTGTTCGTGCCGATCGTCGGGAAGCCGAGCGTCAGCTGCGTGTAGCCGTTGGAGTAACGCCCGTTGTAGCGGGTGAAGGGCGTGAGCGTGGACAGCACCGAGTTGCTGCTCCACTCCGGCCCGAGCGTCTGAGCCTCGAAGTCGTTGGAATAGAACGTCACGTCGGCCTGAGCGAGTCCGGCGGCGGCGAGCAGCGCGAGCGATGCGGCGGCGAGCTTCATGGGCGACCTCTCTCCGGTTGTGCGCGCAGGGAGAGCGGCCGCGGGGTACACCCGCGTGCTCCGGCTCGGGCCGGTTGCTCGTCTGTGCGCTTGGCGTGCAGGCCCTCAAGGGCCCTTCCCGGGGAATCTGCCACAGCCGGGATACAAAGCCCACCGCGTCAACTGTGCCGGGTGTGCCGGGGCGTCAAGTCGTGCGGCCTGTGCCGGGCGTGCCGGGTGTGAGGGGCCGATAGCCTGTCGCGCACCGCCCTGGGCATGTCAAGGCCGTGTTCAACCCCCCCCCCCACC
>Ga0196963_10000628_pt1 | contig 29958 bp, 47 predicted proteins | sample S1_5metaG_FD_148600 | JGI IMG/M metagenome (GOLD analysis project Ga0196963, IMG submission 148600) | Soil microbial communities from Anza Borrego desert, Southern California, United States - S1_5 | ecosystem: Environmental > Terrestrial > Soil > Desert | place: USA: California | collected...
ACGCCGACCTAGCCGAGATCAAATGGAAGATCGACGAGGCCATAGGCGCCACCGGCCCCGAGAACCCGTGGGCGAGCATCACCCTCACCGCAGAAGAAGCCGGCGCCCTCATCGCCAAGGTGGAGGAACTTCGGGCGGTGCTGGGGCCGCTGCTGGACGACCCCTACGAAGGGGACACGGGTACGTTGTACTGCCGCTTCTGCGAAGCCACACTCGGCGGCTCTGGCGACCTGGCCTACTCGCCCCGTGACGAGCATCGCTTCGTCCACGAGCCCAACTGCCCCGTGCTCCGCGCCGATGAGCTGCTGGGGCGGGCGTGCCGCTAGCGGATCAGTATGACGCCGAGGCGCTGGAATCCCACAAGTGCCGGCCGAGGAAGCGGCGGCGCCCGGCTATGAAGGTCGGCTAGCCGAGCGCCTCCGCGATCCACTCCGGCCGCTCCTGCGCGGCCTTCTTCAGCAAGCGCACCATCACCCAGTTCGCCGACCGCTCGTGCTCGGCCCCTAGCTGCCTGATCCGCTCGTACAGGTCGGGCGGAATTCGCAGCGGGTAGTTCTTCTCGCCGACCACCGACGCGATCATATCACCCCCACATTGCGCTGGTATCGTAGATGTGATATCAATATTACATCAAACGAGGGGAGTAGCCAGTGCCTAAGGCGAGCGATCTAGCCCCGACGGTGGTCGAGGTTCCGCGGATCGAGACCCACAAGTTACGCGTCAACATCCTCGGCACCAGCCCGCTGATCCTCAACCGGATGAGTGAGAAGGCGCGGCAGGAGCTGCTGATGCCGCGCGGACGGATGAACGCGGCTCAGAAGCAGTCGAATCTGAAGCACGATCCGCTGGCCGAGTTCCGCGCCTCGCCGTACACCTTGCCGCCCGATGCCCCGACGCTGCTGGCCTTGATGGCGTCGGCTTTCAAGGGGGCGATGTGCACGGCGGCGCTCGACCTGCCGGGCACGAAGAAGGCGCAGATCGGGCGGCTGGCCTACGTCGAGGGGGACTACGTGCCGATCTACGGGACGCCGCGCCTCTTCATGTCGGTCACCCGCTCGGCCGACATGAACCGCACCCCCGACATTCGGACGCGCGCCATCGTGCCGCGCTGGGCCTGCCGCGTGGACGTGGCGTTCGTCCGCCCGTTGCTGACGGCGCAGTCCATCGTCAACCTGCTGACCGCCGCCGGCGTCACGGTCGGCGTGGGCGACTGGCGGCCGGAGAAAGGCAAGGGCTCCTACGGCCAGTTCGTCGTGGTCAACGACGACGATCCCCAGTTCCTGGCCCTGCTCTCCGAGGGGCGCGAGGGCCAGGAGGCGGCGATGGCGCACCCTGAGCCTTACGACAACGAGACGGCCGATATGCTGTCTTGGTGGTCCGGCGAGGCAGTCCGGCGCGGGTTCGCCACATCGGCATAGGCGCGGCAGGCGAGGCGAGGCGGGGTCAGGTCCGGTTGGGCAGGGAATGGCGGGGCAAGGCGTTGCCAGGCTGGCGTGGCAGGCGAGTAGACGGGGCAAAGGAGTAACGACAATGGCGAGCAACGTGGTGGCGGTCGAACTGGAGCGCATCCGGGAACGCGACGGCGTTATCCGGGCGTCGGTGGTCGTGGAGGAGGCGAAGCCCGAAGAGTCCCCTATCCACGACAGGTTCACCTGGGACGACGAGAAGGCGGCCAACGAGTACCGCCTGATCGAGGCCCGGCAGTTGATCCGGTCGGTGGTGGTGGTCAGCAACGGCCGGTCGGAGCCGATCTACGCGCACGTCGGGTCCGGTGCGAGTGAGGGCTACTACCAGTCCGTGCACGTTCTCGTGCAGCCCGCCCACCGCGACGAGTTCGAGGCAGCGCTGTCCGAACTGCGTTCCCGACTGGTGGCGGCTGCCGCTTCGGTCAGCGCGCTCGAGAACGCAGCGGCGGCCGCAACACCGGAGCGACGAGCGCAACTACGGCGCGTTGCGTCGAAGGTGCAGGAAGCCCGAGAAGCCGTCACGTCGGTGGCGTGAGCGCGGCAGCTAAGGCAGGGCGTGGATCGGCGTAATTCGGCGTGACTAGGCTAGGCAGGCTAGGCACGATCAGGCACGGCGGGGCCAGGTGCGGTGTGGCCTTTCTAAGGCTTGGCAGGCAAGGCGTGGCATCGTTCGGACAGGCCAGGCGGCGCCCGGTTCGGCAGGCGAGGAACGGCCAGGCGGGACTGGGCAAGGCGCGGTATGGTCCGTCTCGGCAGGCGATCCAGGCATGGCGCGGTAAGGTTTGAGGAGGTGCGGCGCGCCCTGGCACGGCAGGCAAGGCAAGATAAGGCGGGGCGGCGGCTGGCCCGACTGGGCGAGGGATGGCACTGTCAAGGTGTGATCTGGCAAGGCAGGCCGGGTTTGGCACGGCATCACGGGGTCAGGCGAGGTATGGCGGGGTCAGGCTTTTCGTGGCCTGGTCAGGCAGGCAAGGTTAGGCGGTGCGAGGTTTGGTGCGGCTAGGCCCCCGGCAGGGATCGACCGAATCGGGCCACTGGGGAGCGTTCTTACGCCCCCGGTGGCCTCGGCGGCATCTTGAACTCGTAGCTCTGCACGGGAACGTCCGGCATCGGCGTCGGCGGCGCGGCCACCCGGCCGGGCAGCTTCAGCTCCTCGGGTAGCTGCTGCCGGGCCGCCTGGGCGATCTCCAGCGGCAGGGTCCGGGGGTTGAAGGGCAGCGGCCGGCCGGGGATCGGGACGTGCTCCACCCCGCTCATCTTCGCCATCGAGCCGAGCGCGGCGTTGAAGCCGCCCATCTGGGACGCCGGGACGAACTCCTTCGCCATCTGCAAGGCGAGGTTCGAGCCGGTCTGGGCCAGCGTCGTCTCGTAGTCGAGGTTCTGGTTCCGCATCTGGACGAGCGCGTTGATGTCCTGGCCGCGCTGGGTCGCCTCCAGGGACGCGGCGCTGATCTGGTTGCGCTGGTGTTCGAGTTGGAGTTGGGCGCGGCCGAGCGCGTCGGCCATCTGCGCCTTGGCCGTTTCGAGGCTGATTCGCTGCTCGGCGTGCTGGTTTGCGATCCGTTGGAGTTCGTTCTGGGCCAGGGAGCGCGCCGCGGCGATGGTGTCCTGTTCCTGCTGGCGCGCCCATCTCTGGTTCGCCTCGGCGACCTGCTGGTCGTAGGTCGCCTGGGCCTGGCTGACCTTCTCCGTCTCGGGGCCGAGGTCCTGCCCCTCCGGGCCGAGGTTGCGGCGGCCGGTCGGGCGGGCGATGCTGGGCTCGGGCTTCTCCGGCTTGTCCGGCTTCGGCGGCTCGTAGTTGGGGTTCTCGATCCGGGTGCCGTCGTCAAGGACGATGTACTTCTGCGTCGTGGGCGCACTGATCGGTGACGGACGATCCGGGGTCGCCGCCTTGCGGACGCGTTCGTGCTGCGCGGCGATCCCGGCGTCCACGTCAACCGAGTCCTGCTTCCACTCACCGGCCGCGGCGTCGAAGTGCGACACGATCTTCGTGCCGTCCTCGTAGGTGACCTCGTGGTACTGCACGGCGGGCGTGTTGGGCTTGCCGCCGATGCCGAGGACGCCGCCTGACCCGTCCGCGGGCGGGGAATCGCCGGAGACCTGCTTGCCCGTTTTCGGGTCGGTCCACGCGTAGTAGGTGCGCTGGTTGAGGACGCGTCCGTGGTCGGCCATCGCCTACCTCCTAGGTGGCTTGGGTGGGCTCGGCGGGGCTGGTGGTTTAGGTGGCGTCGCCGGTCCAGGCAACGCGTACACCGGGGCTTCCTGCTGTTTCTCGTAGGGCAGCAGTTCGTTCTGGAGCCTGGTGCCCACCACGGGGATCTGGCGCAGGGCCGTGCGCGCTGCCGGCGTGGCGTTGCCGCGCAGGGCGTTGACCGCGGCGCCGGCTGCGTCGGTGAGCAGTCCCAGCGACGGCCCGAGGACGGCGCCCGCCACCATCGACGCTTGGCGCTCAGCCGGGAGCCGGTCGCTGTTGATCGGCAGCAGCGCACGGGCGGCCGAGCCGGGGATGCCCAGCGTCCCCACTCCGTACTGGATCAGGCGCTTGCCGGGGTCTTCCTCCGGGTCGCGCCCGTGCAGGGCGTTCCGCGTTTCGGTGACTGCGGCGTTCGCCAAGGGGGCCAGGATGGCGTAGCGAACCAGCGGCAGTACGTTGCCGTTCTTCGCCTCGTTCCACAGTTCCCGGCCGAGGAAGGCGGCCTGGTTGTAGGCGAAGGTCTGAAACTGCGCGACGACCCGGCCCCACGGGCTCGACGCCCACCCCGGCAAGTCCTGCGCGTCCACCCGGAATTGGGTGCGTTCCACAATCGACCGCGCGGCGTCGATTTGCTCACGCTCGGTGAGCTTGCCTCCCCGACGCGCTATGGCATCTGCGTCGAGCCCCATCGCCTCAAGCGCGCGCCGGGCTTGGAGGTTGCCGCTGGCGGCCTTGCGCGCCTGGTCGACGGCGAAGTCGCGCCCACCGACAACAGTGAAGCGGCGGTTGTACGTCTCAACCTCGTTGAACGCCGGCATCGCCAGGTCGCTGGCGCTCTTGTTGAGGCCAGGAATCACGCGGTCGGACCAGCCCGCCCCCTCGCGCAGTTCCCGCATCACGGTGTCGAGGGTTACGCCAGCCTTGTCGGCGAAGTCGCGCTCGTCCTTCCGCCACGCCTTGCCCATCGCCTGCGCGGTGCGGACCACGCCGATCACGCTGGCAGTGTTGACGAACTGGGTTGCGTTGCTCAGGGCGGCGAAACCCAGCCGGGTGAAGGCGTTGTACTGACGCAGGGCGCTGGCCGACCTCCACTGGTCGTAGGGCTTGGCGCCGACGATGGTCTGGAACTGGTCGCGCGCCAACTCGACCGGCCAGCCAGCCGCGCCGATGCGCTCCATCAGGCGGTTGGCTATGGCGTCGTCGTGGCCGAACTGCGCGACCTCGTTGATGCGCCGCGAGGCCGAGAGGACGTGGGCGTACAACGCCTCCTTCGTCTTCTCGTAACCAGGCAGGTCAGCGATGCGCTCCATCTCCAAGTTGCCGTGTCGCCGATCGGCTGCCGCTTGGACGTAGCGCTGCATGATCTGGTTGGCCTCAGCGTCGTCCGCAGCCTGCCCTGTCCGCTTCAGGTGCTCGACGATCTTCGCCTGCTCCTTGCGGTCGGTGATGCGGTCCAGCACGTCGCCCTTGAAGCGGTGCGGGAAGTAGTTGTCGATCTTGCCGGCGACCTCCACCCCGGCGTTCTGCGCCGTCGTGTAGAGGTCGTCTAGTACGCCTTTCGCCTCGGCGGCGGCGCGCGCCACCGTGGCGTTGAGCGGCTGGGCCTTGCCCTCAAGTACGTCGACCAGGTTCTCGACCGTGGCTCTGCCCTTGAGTTCGGCGACGGTCGGCATCTGCCGAATGAAGGCCGCAGCCATCACCTCCGAGTCGTCGCGCCACTTGTGGACGCGCTCGGCGAGTTCTTGGCCTGCCTCACCCATCGATGCCAGCACGTTGCGCGTCCGGTCGAGGCGGACCCGCCAGGCCGGCACCTTCTGCGGGAAGCCGGTGCCTTCGGCTAGTGCCTCCACGTCGGGAGTTATCTCCTTCGGTGGCTTGACGTCAACCTCTTTGAGCACGTCGCCCGAGGGGCCGAGGATCGGCGCGGTCTGCCCTTTCGGTGGCTTGCCGAGCGCGTAACCGCCGGCGTCGACCAGCCCACCCGTATCCCCCGTCGCCGCGGCGATCCGGTCCCCGAAGTGCCCACCGACGCGCCCGGAGCCCAACCCTTCGCCCGTCAGGTCGGCTTTGACCAGCGCGGCGCCGGCGTCGCCCACGTCGGTCCCCACGCGCACGCCCGGCATCCCGTCGGCGTAGGCGGGGCTGGTGCCCTGGTTCTGGGCCGCCTTCATCAGCCCCGAGGCGAAGTCCTGGGCATCGAGCGGGCGGCCCTCCCTGATCTTCTCCTTCGTGTCCTCCGGGGGTTGCGTGTCCTTGCCCGGCAGGTACGGGAAGCCGCGCAGCGGCCCGGCCATCACCGGCGGGAGCGGTGGAACGTCGGGCGCTGCCCCCGTCGCGCTGTCCACGGCCCGCTTCCCGGCCTCGTCCACCGTGGACGGCAGCACGGCAGGCATCGGGTTCTCGTAGACCGGCGGCCGGGTGGGGTCCTCCGGCAGATGCTCGACCACGCTCCCGCCGTACCCTTGCTCCGCGTGCACCTGCGGGCCGTTGTCTGCGAATCCGCCGGCCTCGGGCGCATCTGGGCCGCCCTGGCCGCCGATCCCCTTCAGGTAGTCCAGCGTGCGCCGCACGGGCTCGGACGGCTCGGCGGGCTGCGGTTGCTCCTGTTCCCCCTGTTGCCCGCCGAGGTTGCTCAGCCCGGCGTCCATGAAGGCGCGCAGCTCGTCGGCTTCGGAGGTCGCCGGCACCGGCTCGGGTTCCTGGTTCCACCAGGCGTCACGGTCGGGCCGGAAGATCGCCCTGAGTTCGTCCTCGGCGGTGGCGGTGAGGTTCGCCTGCGCGGCGTCGTGCCCGACCGGCGGGAGTGCCTTGCGGAAGGCGTCCAACTCGGCCGCCTCCACGTCGATCACCTCGCTGCGCGGCACCACGGTTGGGATGCGGACGGCCATCAGTACCCGTTCCTCGTGCATTCATGCGGTTCCGGCTCGTCCGCGAATCCGCCGCACCTACTGCACATCAAGAAGCCGGTCGGGCAAAAGTGGACCAACCCGCCGTGTTCGCACTCGCCGTAGTGGTGGACGACCTCGAGCTCGTGGTCCCAGGCGGGGCACACCACATCGGCCTCGACGGACACGACGTTGCCCTTCCACCTGGCGGGCGACGCCTGCACCCACCGATCCTCGAACCACGTCCTGCCACCAGAGCCGACCTCGACCCGCTTCCGGTACGTGTTGGTGTTGCTCGCGGCTGTCTCGATCATCACACCCCCACCATCTCGGCGATGCTCGGCAGCGCGAAGGGCCGGCCGGGGCCGGGCAGCGCGAACTCGTCCGTGCGGGTGAGCTGCGGGAGGGTGCCGAAGCCGGGGACCATCGCCCGCAACGCCTGCATCTGCTCGGCCGGGGTGGGTTCCTTCGGCTTCGACACGTTCGCGCCGCGTCGTCCGGCGTCCGGCATCGAGCGGGGGACGGACAGCCACGCCCGCTCGGCTTCCTTGATCTCGGGCGGCTTCGGCGGCTCGGGGGGTGGCTCGGTCAGGTGGCGCGCGGGCTCCGGTAACGGGTTCGAGTGCGGGATCAGAGGCTCAGGGCTGCGGACCGACCCGGCGGTGCCCTGGTTGACGTGGGCGACGGGGGTGCCGCCGAAATAGATGGCGCCGTTGATCCCCTGGTCCTTCCGCGCGATCTCGTCGACCGTCATCCAGGCGCCGCCGCCCTTGCGGGCCAGGCCGGTGTTGCCGACGTGGACCTTGCCCGTGGCCGGGTCGTAGTCGTCGGCGACGTAGTAGTGCGCCGCGGTTGAGATGATGACCGGCCGGCCGCTGGCGACCTGTTCGACGATCTTCCGCGCGTCGGCCGCGGTCTCGAGCTGGTGGGGGATGCCCATCTTGTCGAGCAGGCGCTTCTGGTTGTGGACGCCGTTCATCCCGCCGCCGGCCGTCCAGCCCGTCCCCTTGGCGATCTCCAGCGCCTCGCTCAGCGTCGGGTTGCGGCCGTTGAGGCGCGCGAACGCCACCGCTGCCGCAGGGCCGCAGGCGCTGTACGCCTCGGCCGTCGTGAGCGCGCGGTCGCCGAACTGGTTCGGGGCGAGCGCCGAGCCGTAGCGGGGCACGGCTACCGCGCGCCCAGGGGCACCGCGACGCTGGCGATCAGCGCCGACACGCTGATGAGGCAGCCGAGCACGAAGCCGACCGCCACGCCCTTGAGGTAGACGCGCATCGTGAGGTTCACCCGAGCGCCGCCTTCAGCTCGGCCAACGCCGTTTCGATCTTCGCCACGGCGTCCTTGACCTTCTTCGGCTGCTTCTTCGGCTTCACCGGCTCGGGCTCCGGCTCGGCGGGGGCGTCGAGCAGCGCGCTCAGGTCGCCGCCCTTGGCGACCTCCAGCGCGACGCGCTTCTGCTCGCCCGGCGGCAGGGCGGTGATGCGGTCCCAGTCGGCACCGGCGAAGTCGTGGGGCGCGACCCCATCGGCCAGGCCGGAGACGCGGTAGTTGCCGTTCTCCAGGGGTTCGACGGTCACCGCTTCTTCCCCTTGCAGGCGCAGGGCGCCTTGCCGCACTTCGCGCACTTGGCCGGGCCGGGCAGCTTGTACTGGGGCATCGGGTTACTCCTTCGTCGACATCAGTTGCGGTCCTTCTTGACCCGCTTCTTGAGCCCGGCCGTCATCTGGTACCGGACGACCTGGTAGCGCCGGGCCACCGCCAGGGGCACGCCCGCCTCGATCAACTTGGCGGCGTGGGGGAACGGCTTGTTGATCCGGTCGGCGACCACAATCACGTACTCCGTGCGCGCCACCGTCACCACCCGTTCGGGTCGCGGCCCTGGCTGGCCTCGTAAAGCGACGTGTTGTATTCGGCGTCGGCCATGTTCTGGCCTTCCCGGTTCTCGCCGGCGCGGTTCACGTCCTGCAACGAGTGGTCGCGGACGAACGTGTACCCGCCGTCCTGCCCCTGGAAAACGCGCACGCCGTCCTGGCCGCCGCCGCCGACCTCCTGGGCGCCCCTCGGCACGACGTTGCCGAACTCGGGGTGGGGGCCACTCGGCAGGCCGAAGCCCTGGCTTTGCGGGTCGGGCGGGAGCGCGAAGCCCTGGGCCTGCACCGAGAGCCCGGCGTCCTGGCCGTAGGGGCCGCCGTAGGGGGACGCGGGGCCGGGGACCATCCCGTAGTTCGCGGCCGGGCGGCCCGTCGCCGGCATCGACACCGGGTAGCCGGGGGCGCCCCCTTGGGTGATCGGGGTGACGCCCGGCTGGCGGGCCTGCTGCTTGGCGAGGTCGTCCAGCAGCATCTGCTGGCTGATCGTGCGCGCGAGGTTCGGTTCCATCGGTGGCTCCTTACGCCGCGATCCGGCCTATTCTTGGCCCGTAGCTTTTCGGCATCGCTTGCTGGATCGTGTGCAGCGCATCGTCCCGGTCGTAGCCCTTCGCCTCGAGCCCGCCGAGTACGAACTGCTGCGTGCTCTTGGGCGCCTTGAAGAAGTTCCGGCCTGCGATCTGCTGCGGGTCGGGGATCTGGGCGAGCGCCGCCGCGGCCGGGTTCGGGCGGGACGGGGCGCTGTACGCCGGCTGCTGCGGGCCCTGGCCGGTCAGGAGGCTGGCCGCCGCGCCCCGGCTCGGCGCAGCGTACCCCCTCGGCGGGGTCGCCCCCTGGCTGTCGGGGTTCCGGGGCGCGGCGCCCACCGTCATCCCGCCACCGATTGGGGTTGGGCGCGGGTCGATCGGCGCCATCCGAGGCTCGGCGGGCGGCTGGGCCGACCACAGGGCAGGACCGCTGCCCGGTACGCTGCCGCCGCCCCCGTCCAGCGGGTTCGACGACCCCGGCGCGGCGTGCCGCTGGTGGTACATCCGGCCGGGGGCGAACTCGCCCCACTCGCCGGGGCCGGGCGCCCGGTAGATCGGCCGCGGATCGACGGGGGCCGTCCGGGGCGTGTTCGCTGCCTGCTGGTTGAGCTTCGAGAACACCCAGTCGTTGACGGCCTGCTTGTGGGCGTCGCCGCCCCCGGTGCGCCGGTAGGACGCGCCGCCGAAGTGGCGCCCCTCCTCGGCCGCTTCCGGCGAGAGGCCGATCTGCCGGTACATCCCAGTCAGCTGCTCCGGCGTGGGCTCGGCCCCGCCGTTGGCGGCCTTCTGCTGCTGGTACAGCTGGTCCAGCCGCCCCGCCCAGTCCTCTCGCGCGATCGAGGGGGCCGGGGGTGCCTGGTAGAGCGTGCTGGCCTGCGTCTGCGGGCCGTAGACCTGCCCGGAGGAACGATAGACCGCGCCGTTGGCGGCGAGCTGCCCCTGCGCCTCCAGCGGGCTCATCCCGGCGAGGTTCTGGTACAGCTCCCTGGCCGTGGTCGGGCTGACCTGGCCGGTGCGGTCCAGGTACTCGTAGCCCGACTCCAGCCGCTGCCCGAGCCCAACGGGGGCGTTCACCCCCCGGACGGCGCGCTCGGAGAGCACCTGGCCGATGGTCTGCGCCACGTCGGCCTCGCTCGGCGCCCGGCCCGAGAGCGAGATGTCGCGCAGCCGTCCGGCCAACGCCGCCGCGCCGGCGGGGTCGAGCCCCGGCACCTGCCGTTGCCAGAAGGCGATCCCCTCGGGCGTCGGGCCGGTCGGGGCGTTGGCCCCCATCGCCTTGTACGAGCCGATCGCGCGTGCGGCGACGGCGTTCGTGTCGGCGAGCGGGCTGCCGGGCGTGGCGAAGGCCGCGTTCGGTGCGGCCGAGACGAGCGCGCCGCCGGCGGTGGGGGAGCCGTAGGGGTCGTCGGCGTTGCGGCCGGCCTGGGCGAGCGCTTCCCGCGCGCCGGCGCCGTAAGGGTCGGCCGCGAGCCCCCTGGCCGCGCCCAGCGCCAGCTCCGCGCCCTCGGAGCGGCCCGGAGCGGCGTACTCGCGGGCCAGCCCCATCGCTATGTCCGAGGGGCCAGTAGCGTACCCGCGCTCCGCGTCCACGGGCAGGCCGTCCATCTGGTTCGCCAGGGTGTCGAGGTTGGCCGCGACTGGGCGTGCCTGCGGCGCCTGGAACGAGGGCGCGGCGCGGGTGCCCGAGAGGATGTCGCCGAGGGCACCGTCCCGGCCGAGGAACCCCAGCACCTCCTGCTGCTTGAAGGCGTCGGCCGGGCCGCGCAGGGACGCCACGAGTTGCGCCCGCGCGAGGGCGCCACGGTCGGCCTGCTCGGCGGCCGAGAGGGCCAGGCGCGAGCGGTCGAGCCCGGCCTGGTCGGCGTACTGCCCGGCCTCCAGCCCGAGGCGCTGGCGGGCCAGGGCCGCGGCGTCGGCGCCGAAGAACCCCTGCTGCGCCAACTGCTCCCGGCTGAGGGCTTCCTGGCCGGCCTGGCCGTACCCCCGCAGGGCGAGGTCTCCCCGGCCCAACGCCTCGGAGACGCGGGTCTTGTGCTGCTGGTCGGTGAGCAGGCCGGCTCGGTAGTCGCGGTCGGCGTCGGCGATCTCCTTGCGCAACGCCAACTCGCGGTTGAACTGGTCGATGGAGGTGTCGAGCTGGCGGGTCTGGAACTGCTTCTGGAACTGGAAGCCGGGGAGCTGGATGTTGCCGTAGATGTCCCGCCGCAGCGCCAGGTCGCCGAGCCCGAGCATCGAGCGCAGGCTGATGTCGGCGCCGCCGAGGCCGATGTAGCCGCCGTCGTCACCGCCCCCCGAACCGCCGGACCCGCCACCCCCACCGCCGCCGGCGTTGTTGAACATCGCCAGGTCCTGGGCGTCGTCGCCGGTGGGGGAGCCGCCGGCGGCGATGATGCCCTGGCGTACTTCCTCCATCGAGCGCGGGCCCTCACGGGTGCTTACCTTGCCGGGGGCCGAGGGCGCGCTGATCTGGCCGCCCTGGCCCGTCATCGCGTTGTACGCCTGCTCGGCCTCGCCCTGGCTGCTGAAGGGCGTGGCCTTGCCGTTCACGACGGCGACGTAGGGTGCGGACGGGTTGCCCGTCGCGGCGACGTAGTTGTTGTCGTCGAATCCAGCCACGTTCGGCCTCCTTGCCTGCGCGGGGTTAGGTGCCCTCGGGCTCCGGGGCGGGTTTCAGCCGATGCCCCTCGCGCACCAAGTCGGCGACCAGCCGGTCGCGGGCCGCGCTCAGGTCGGCCTCGGTGCGCTCGCGCTCGGCCTGGACGCGCGCCTTCGCCTCGTCCAGGCCCGTCGTCTGCGTCATGCCGAGGTTCATCCCCTGGCCCTCGGTCACCGCCAGGTCCGCCTTCTCCAGCGGCCGGTAGTCGCCCGTGGCCGCGGCGTACAGGTCCGGCCGTGCCTCCTTGGCGAGCGCCAGGAACGCCTCCACGCCCGCCTGGGGTCGGAGCGTGACCGTCTGCCCGGAGGCGTCCTGCCACTCGTAGGGCGGCGCCAGGCGGTCGTAGTGGCGTTGCAGCGAGGTGTGGTCGGCGTAGCTCTGCTGCCGCACCAGCTCGACCAGCTCGCGCCGGGTCAGCTCCACCGCGTCCGTGCCGGGGTCGGCCATCGGCAGCTTCGGCGCGATGGCCTCGGCGACGTGGCGCACCTCGGCGAGGGCGATGTCGGCGACCTGGGCGAACTCGGTCTGCTTCTTCGCCACGCTACGTCCCCATCGTGCCGATGAGTGCCGCGCCCGCCTGGGACGGCACCTGCGGCACCCCAGACACGCCACCCGGACCCGGCCCGATCTCCGGCGCCGGACCCATCCCCGCACCGTTCGGGCTGCCGGCGAGGGCCGCGAAGTCGGGAACCTGCTGCGGGCCACCCGGACCCGCCGGCGCGACCTGGGGCGGCGCCTGGGCCATCCCCATCTCGGCGATGCGGTCGGCCTGCATCTGGCGCGTGAGCAAGTCCCCACGGCCCCACAGCGCGGCCACCTCGGCCAGCAGCGCGTTCTTGTACAGCGGGGAGTTCCTGAACTCGTCGATGGCGATACCGAGTCTCACTTCGTCCGGGTTATCCCCGAGTCGTTCGATCATCTGGTCGCGTGAGAGGCTGAAGTTCCCCACGCGGCTGGCCAGGTAGCGCTCCTTCACGATCTCGGCCGAGGGCTGCTCCGGGTTGATCTTCCACTCGATCCGCACGTCGTCGGTCAGGTCCTCCTCGGGGTCGACCGAGACGAACCCGCTCTCCTTGTCGCCGTCCTGGTGGACGTAGACGGTCTCCTTGACCTTCGTGCGCAGGATCATCCAGAGGAGCCGCGTGGCCTGGCAGAGGTGGTCCTGCAAGGCGCCCAGGACGCTGGCGTAGCGCACGTTGCGGTCGGTGAGCACCTGGGCGATGGCGAAGCCCGCGCCTTGCAGGTTGTCGCCCTCGCCCGAAATCCGGGGCGGCTCGAGCTTCTCCTTGGCCTCCTCCAGGTGCTGGATGCGCTGGAGGAGGGGGCCGAGCACCTGCGGGAACGAGGGCACGTTGAGCCTGGCCCCCGGCGGCATCCGGTACTTGACGCCGAGGTCGTAGCGCGTCGGTTCGAGTGGCTTGCCGTCCTCGCCGAGGTAGTACTGCGCCCCGTCCGGGGGCAGCTCCTCGAAGATGGGCGGGATCGCCTCCTTGATGGCGATCTGGTCGGCGACGGTGTGCAGGAACGACAGCTCCTCGACGATCGCGCGCTTCGGCTCGCTGATCGAGGAGCCGATCTTCCGGTTCCGCTCGTGGCCCTTGACCAGGCTGAGCGAGCAGCAGTAGGGGATCTGGGCCAGGCCGTGGCGCTCCTGGTAGACGATCTGCTGGCCGAAGTTCGGGCCGGCGGCGACGACCTCGGTCACCCACTCCTCGTCCCAGTGCTGCACCCAGGTGACCTCGGTGTGGTTCGCGCCGACCTGCTTGCGCCACTCCGGCGCGGCCACGTCCTCGGGCACGATGTCGTTCTTCGCCCCGAGCCCGAGCCGGTAGCGGCGGAAGGTCGCGTTGAGCGGGCGCTTCTGGACCTCCAGGACCTCGGTGAGCCGCCCGCCGTACTCGAACTGCGGGTAGACGGTCCGGCTGTCCACGGCCACCCAATCGACCGGGACGCCGCGGCCGGCCTGGGCGGCGAGCTGCTTGGCCTTCTCGGTCGCCTCGTTGAACCGGCGGTCGGCGTCGTCGCCGTGCTTCTTCTTGAACTCGGCGCGCTTGAGGCCGTACCGCTCGCGCCAGGACTCGGGCTGGAAGACGAGCTTCGACCACGCCCCGCCGTCCGAGCACTGCATGTCTGCGATCCGTTCCAGGGTCGACGGGCCGAGCTCGCGCCGGCCGCAGACGTCCATCAGGGCCGAGGTGGTGAACTTCTCCCGCTTCGTGGCGTTCTTCTGGGCGCTGTCGGTGTCCTTGGCGCCGTGGACGACCAGGGACGGGCGGTTGACGGTGAACTGGGCGCTCATCCGCTGCTGCTCGTCCTCGATGGTCGGGTCCTTGTAGGAGACCCCGGTGACGAAGGTGAGCTCGTCGGGGAGGTTGACCTCGAACGTGCGGTCGCGCGCCTTGCGCATCGTGTCGATCTGGGCGTCCTGGCCCCGGTAGCCCTGCTCGGCTTCCGTCTTGCGGGCCAGGATGTACTCGAGGGTGGGCGCGTCCCTGCGCCTAGCCATCTACCGCAACCTCCGCAGGCTCATCCCAGGCGCGGCTTTGCCGCCGACCGGGACCGTCTCCGTGACCCGCTCGCCGTCCTCGCCCCGGCGCACGACCGTGATCGTCCGGCCCGCGTGCAGCAGGCTCGGCGCGGCCTGGGTGTTGGACTGGGCGCCGAAGGCGTAGGCGGCCGGTTCCGATTCCTGGTGCCCGGCGAACGCCAGCGCGACGTGGGCGTAGTTGCTGGCGTGGGCGTAGTGGTCGGCGGCGTTGCCCTCGTCGTAGCGGGCGACGATCTTGCCGTCCGCGTCCTTCGCCAGCACCCGCACCGGCGCCTTCAACTGCTCGTAGAGCCCGTGGACGTGGCGCCCGTTGCGGGGCAGCTCGATCTCCTGCCGGAAGAAGCGCTCGAAGTTGGCGTCCAGCGAGGCGGTCCGGTGGGCGAGCACGACCCGCTCCTCCGGCTTGGCGATCGCGGTGTCCTTGTGCCGCCAGTCGGCCATGTTCGGGTAGAAGCAGCAGTAGACCCGGCCGGGGAAGCGCGCCGCGAACGACTGCGCCTTCTGCCCCTCGGGGTTGGCGTCGATGACGCAGCGGTTGACCTTGAACCGCCGCATCAGGGCGTCGAGCTCGGCCCAGTCCGGGGTGGTGCCGGCGTGCAGGAGTCGGCGGCGCTTCTCCCCCTCGGCGGGTCCTTCGACCCAGACGTGCAGGACGGTGCCGACGTCCACCCCCATCGTGACGGGGAAGGCGTCCGCCGTGGTTGGGATGCCGTAGTCGCGCTCGCACGCCCCGAGCACGTCGTCCGAGAGGCTGCCGCCCTCCGGCGCGTGGGGCTGGCCGAGGTCCTGGTTCCAGAACTCCTGCACGATCGACGGGTCGGACTCCAGCCCGTCCTCGATCAGGTAGCCGAGCATCGCCAGCGCGGCCAGGTCGGCGCGCGGCGAGTACAGCCGGTTGATCCAGAAGCCCTCAACGGTGGCGGTCGTGTCCTCGGCCACCCACTCGCCCTCGCTGGTGTGGTCCAGCGGGTGGCGGCACTTGGCGCAGACGACGGCCCCCTCGCGGGTCAGGTTGTCGGGGAAACGGAGGTATTGGCGCTCCCCGCAGCCGTCGCAGCGCAGGAAGTAGCGGCGGCGGGTGGTGTTCTGCCAGATGGGGGCGATGCCCGAGGCCGGGAACTTCGGCGTGCTGGCGCCCCGGACCCTGGGGTCGCGGCTGGAGTTGAGACGCTTGCGGGCGACCGGGATGGTCGCCTCCTTGAACTCGTCCACCTCGTCGAGCAGGAGGGTGTCGGCGTCGATGGTCAGCAACTGACGGCGCTGGTCGGCGCCGCGGATGTAGAGGTGCCCCTGGCCGACGCGCTTGAGGCGCACCCTGGCGACGGCCTGCCCCCCGGTCGGGGCGACGCCGACGCGGGAGGACAGGTACTCCGACTGCTCCACGGCCGAGTCGATGCGGGCCTGGGCGAAATCGTCCCCTTGCGCCTGGGTCGGGAACACGTAGAGCGCGTTCCCCCGCCCGGCGCGGCCGGTGTCGGTGGTGTGCAAGGCCGTGGTCAGCATCCACTCGCTGATGAACACCTGGCTGGCCTTCATCACCCAGACCTCGGGGGCGTCGCAGGCGTAGAGGTCGCGCAGCCAGGGGAGGGCCGAGGGGCGCAGCGGCTCACCGGCCAGGGTCCGGTAGGCCTCGGTCCAGGCCAGGAGCGGCGTCGGGTTCGAGGTTGGTTTGACCCGCCTCGATGGCAGCCAGGATGCGGAACGTCTTGTCGCTAAGCACCCCGGCGAAAGTCGCCAGTTCTCCAGCCGGCTGAGCGCGTCGCCAGTTCGGGTCAAGCGCGGTGGAGGCAACAGCCCGAAGCGCGGCAACGTTGTCGACGACGAGGCCGTAGACGGCATCGGCTAGGCTCTCTTGTTTTTCGTGTGGCACGGGTGCGCGGGTGACCCCGCTGGCATCCCGCCACCGGATGACGGTCGCCCGGTCGATGTTGAACTGGCGGGCCACGGCGGAGACCGTTTCCCCCGCGACGATGGCCGCCAGGGCCGCGGCTTTGACCTCGGGGCTGTACGCTCGGCCACTCGCCACCCGACCTCCTGTTCGCGGGCAACAAAAAAACGGGGGCGGCTGCCCTCGGCAGCTCACCCCCGTCGTGCGGGCTGGTGTTCTCCGCTAAGTATAGGGCCTAGAGCCGACCGCTACTGCGCGCTTGCGCGGCCGATAGCCTCTCGCGCGCCGCGCGCTGGTGGTAGCTGCGCCCAAGCTCCGCCGATAGCCACACGTCGTAGCAGAACGGCTGCGGCGGGTCGCCCCGCACCAGCTCATCCACCACCGCCAGGATCGCGTCCGTCGTCTCCGAGAGCGAGCCGCCCTCGGCCAGGGCGTCGGTGATGCGGGCGCGGAGGTCGTCGCGGGTCACGCCGCCTCCCCCTGATCAGCCCGGTACGTCCGCCCGATCCTCTTCACGTCGGGGGTCACCTTCTCGTCGCGGATCGACAGGGTGAACGCCCCGTTCCTGACGCGCGCCAGCTCGTCGAGGTGGTCGACCAGGGCTTCGAGCATCGCCGCTTCCCGGCCGGGCACGTTGACCTTCCGGCCGTCCGCCAGGATGACCACCACGAGTTTCACCAGATCCAGCTCCCCCCGCAGGGTTGGAGCCGCCGGTACGCCTGCACGCCCACCGCCTTCGCCCACCAGCGCTCAGCCGAACCGTTGGAGTGGAGCACGTCGAGCAGGTACAGGCCCGCCGACTCGGCCAGGCCGATCGACCGCGCGCAGAACGCGCTCACCGAGGTCGGTGCCCCGTCGATCACGAGCGTGGTCACGCCGCCCTGGCCCCGCGCAGCTCGCCGTTGACCAGGACGCCGCTCGAGCCGCCGACTTCCTCGGGGACGCCGCCGCGGAACGATCGGTGGTAGCCGCAGGAGCAGGTGATGGAGGGGACGTCGACGATCACGACGTCCTTGTTCCGGTAGATCGGGATGCCGCGTTCGACCTTCAGGAGCAAGCGGCGGCAGCGCTTGCCGCTCTTGAGCGTGCCCCGGCAGAAGATCGGGTAGGGCAGCGCGTCGGCGGGAACCTGCTGGTCCCTCAGCAAGCGGACACTCCTACCGTTCCGGCTCCCTCACCGGACGGCGGGGTGCTCCCCGCTCGCTGCTACGCACAAGGATAGCGCCTGAGCGCTCGTTAGGCTAATCGCCGCTCCCCCACTCCCCTAGCCCCCGCGCCCGAGGGCGGCCCGCCACTCCGCGTAGTGCTCGACGCTCACGCGCGCCTCGTAGTGCGAGTGGAGCGAGCCGATGCTGAGCGGGGCGCTGGTGTTGAACGCACCCAACGCCCGATCGAGCGTGTCGCGCAGCCGCGCGTTCTCGGCTTCCAGGCCCCGCAGGCGCTTGCGGTACTCCCAGGCACGTCGCCGGTTGCGGTCGCGGTCGGCCCAGGCTTCGGCCAATTGCTCGTTGTGGAAGGCGAGCAGGTCGATCCACTCCTGGTCCTTGCGGGCGTTCTCGGCTTCCAGGTGGGCCACGCGGTCGAGCAGCCGCTCCACGTCGTAATCGCCATCCTGCTCGACGCCGCGCATCGGGTCGCCGGCCTTCCGCGACTCGTACACGTAGGAGCCGTCGAGGAACCGCTGGCTTATCTCGCCCACCCCACCGGGCGCGGCGGCCACGCACTCGGGGCAGCGGTTGATCGGCTCGTCCTCGGCGTCGAGGTACGTCCCCGACCCGTCCGGCAGGACGATCCGGCAGGCGGTCCTCGTCGGGTGCAGCCCCGTGACGCGGTGCCACCGCTTGCCGCTGCGGGGACGGACCCACGCGGGCGTGGGCGCGGCGGCCTCCGGGTGGTCGCACCCGCACACGGCGTAGAGGCCGGGACCGATTTGGCCGAGGCCGTAGCCGCAGGTCGGGCAGGCGGACCAGGGGCGGGCGGCCTCCGGGTGGTCCCAGGCCCGGCCGCACCCGCACGCGGCGAAGTGACCGGGGCCGAGGGTGCCGACGACGCGCCCGCAGGTGGGGCAGGGGGCGGCCTCCGGGTGGTCGGTCACCCCTCGAACTCGGGGAGCGTGCGGTATTCGGCGCGGTCCATCTGCTTCACGGAGAGCGCGATGTCGGCTGGTTGGTCCTCGGCCGACAGCAGTTCCTTGACGACCCCGAGCGCGTCCGTGATGTTGTCCATCCAGACAGTTGCTTCCGGGTTCGGGAAGTCCGCCGACTTCACGCCGTACACGCGGATAACCTCGCTCACGCTGTCACTCCTTTCGCCTGTGTCGCGCCGCCCCACCTCCGGGCCACCGCTAGCCACAGGGCTGGCACCTCGGGCAGCAGCAGGGCCGGTAGGCCGCTCGTCGCTCACGTCCTTCGTCCCTCCCCTCGTCGATCCGCCGTTGGATGTCGGCCAGCAACTCCAGCGCTTCTTGCGCGGTCAAGCGGGGAACACCGTTCTTTTTGGGCTTCGGGCCACCGCTAGCCCCCACGGCCGGCACCCTCAGGGCGAGCCTCGACCAGCCAGCGGCCGAAGCGGTCGGAGTACTCGTTGCTCAGGTCGGCGTGCAGCCTCGACAGCAGCTCGTACCGCTTCGAGAGCCGGCGCAGGCGCAGGGACACGTCAATCAGCACCACACCGGCGACGAACCCCAGGGAGGCGTAGCCGGCCGCTGCCCACACCGGAATCGTGATCGTCTCAGCCATCCGTGCTCCCCCCTCCGTCCGCGCGCCGCGCCTGGACGTAAGCCAGCGAGCTGACCCGGTGGGCGTTGACGCGCACGAGCACGGCCTTGTCGCCATCGTTCCTCAGACCCAGGACTTCCTCGATGTACGCCTCGTCGGTCACCCCCTCGGGGATGATCTCGATGCTGTTCCGCGAGACACGAAGCTTCACCGGGCCGCCTCCCCTCCGTCCGCGCGACGGGCCACATCCTCATCGACCGGCTTCCCCTCCTCGTCCACTTCCTGCACGGAGAAGCCGCCGCCCATCTCGCCGCCTCGGTCCTCGGCGAAGTCGATCAGGTGCGCGGCTAACTCGTCGGATACCTTCTCCCGATCCGTGCCGTCCGGCAGGCCGAATGTCCACAAGCCCTTGACAGTGAAGTACTTCACGTCGCCTCCCCTCCCCCGTCCCGCCCCAACCGTTCCTCCGCCTTCCTGATGGCCGCCAGGACGGCCGCGAGCCTCTGGCGCTGGTAGACGCGCAACGTCGTCCCGGCCAGCATCTCGGCTTGCTCGCGGGCGACGGCCAACAGCTCGGACAACTGCTCCCTCTCGCTCACTCCGTTCCTCCCGTGGTGCCGTCCCGCCCCGCCGACGCGCCGAGGGCCGCGAGCTCAACCCTGAAGAACGTCGCTATCGCGTTGTCGGCCACGACTTCGCCGATGCGGCGGTCCACCTCCCTGTCGGGCTCGTCCAGGCCCTCCCACGGTACGAGCCACGACGGCTTCGGATTCGGCTGCTCCTTCGCCCACCTCACCCACACCTCGCGGACGATCCGACCCAGCCACTCCCTCCGGTGCGCGCACCACGCGCCCACGTCGCGCTCGACCAGCGGCCTCCGCGCCTCCTCGGCCGCCTGCCGATCCCTCTCGACGGCTTCGTTGAAGCGTCGGCGATACTCGTCGACCTCGGCAGCCAGCAGCCTTCGTTTCGTGCTGCGCTCCCCGGCCAGGAGGAACATCGAGTCGATGTGCTCGCTCTTGAAGGTTCCTAACTCCGTGATGACCTCAAGGGCGATTTGCTCCACGCTCGGGGCCGCGTCCCCCGCCCTGTCGCTCACCGCGCTACCCCGTTGATCGTGATCGCGTACTGCGGGCACGGCCGGTCGGCCTGGCGCGAGTTGCACCACGGCCAGCCTCTCGCGTCCACGCCCGTCGCGTAGATGGGCTCGTTGCTGACCTTCGCCCAGGCGATGGCCCAGGCGCAGCCCACCACCGTCAGGCACGCCAACGACCAGATCACGATCCACGCCTTCGCCTCGTCGCTCACCCGTTCGCTCCTTTCGTCACCCGCTCGGCCAACTTCCTGACGGACTTGGCGATGATCCCCAGGTGGGTCGCCGTGCGCCCCGCGTCGGTGTACCCACCCTCCCCGATCCGTTGCCCCGGCCACGCCTCGGCCAGCCGCTCGCACGCCGCCGCGTACTCCGCGCTCAGCCGGGCGAAGTCCTGCCCCAGGCAAGCATCCGTGCAAGTTTGAATTGGTTCCGATTTCGGGACTTCGTTTGTGGCAGGCTGGCGGCCGACCCCCGGCGCTGGCAGGACGGTCGCGTACCGCTCGGGGCACCGGGGCGCGTAGTGCCCCGCCAAGCCGCAGCGGGAGCAAGCGCGGACGGTTAGCGCCATCACGCGACCCTGCTCCGGTAGCCATCCCGTCGGTCGGCCTCGGCCACCAGGTCTGCGTGTTCCAGCCCCGCCTCGGTGGCCCAGAACCGCGCCCACTCGTTGCGCCGGATCCACCGCCGGCCCTGCCGCGTGGGGTCTCTAAGGGCCTCGGCGATCACGGCGAGAGCCAGGGCGCGGGCCGGGTCCGCCACGACCTCCTGGGGCGTCTTCACGCGGCGGCCTCCGACGAGCCTTCGCCTGCCGGGAGGTTGAGCCAGTATCCGGCGCCGGGCCGCCCGCCTGGGGCGGCTTCCGAGCCGATGAGCCCCGGCAGGCGCTTGCGGATCGTCCAGACGGCGTACCGCAGGCACGGAAGCGATTCCGCCAACACCCACCCGCGCCACACGCGGGCGGCCAGCCGGTCCGACCGCAGCCGGCGCGTGCCCTGCCAACGCGCCAGCGCCAGGGCGTACAGCACCTCCATCGCACGGCCGGTGAGCACCACCGACTCGCCGCGCCACTCGACGTGGGAGGTCTCCGGGTCCACCACCAGGCCGGGCAAACGGACCACGGCCGAGCGCGGCGCCGGGCGCACCTCGATGCCCCGGCGGTGGAGCTCGGCCAGCAGGTCGTCGTCGCCCACCAGGGCCAGCAGCGCGCTCGGCTCGATCACGCGGCCACCTCCTGAACCTCTATCCCGTAGATCGCCTTGACCAACTTCGCCTTCAACTTGAACAGCGGGAGACGGACGCCCTTCACGTCCACCACGACCCGCTCGCCCGTCGCCACCTCGCGCCAGGCGAAGTCGGCCCGGTAGACGCCGACCTTGACGCCGTTCACCACCAGGTCGAACGAGGGTTGGTACTCGACGTCGGCGATCTCGCCGGCCATCTCGCGCGTCTTCACCACGACGGCGAAGCGCGCCTCGGCCTTGCTGGCGAACACCCGGCCGTCGTACTCGGTCCTGCGCGCGCCGTACTTCGTCACGCCGATGCCACCCGGTACTCGCGCAGCCAGTCGGCCGCCTCGTGCAGCGACCAGCTCCCGACCGCGCGCAGCGACGACGGGAGGACCAACCCGACCGAGCCGTCCCGCCGCAGGACCAGCTCGCACTCCTTGCCGCCGACCCGCACGAGGCCCAAGACGAACGGGTAGCGGGCGCGGCCGGGCGGGGAGGGCTGGGCGCTCACGCGGCCCTCCGTCTCGGTCGCAGGAAGGCGTCCACGTCGATGGCGTCGACCACGGACTGGCGGACCAGCCAACGGCGGGCGCTGCCGGCGCTCCCGCCGTCGCTCCACACCGCCGGCAGATCGCCCAACCTGATCCGCTGACCGACAGCTCGGGTGGTGAGGCACAACCGCCGTGCGACATCGTCGACGCTCAGCAACGGATCGGCCGAATGGATCGCCTCGGCCCTGTCCCGCCACGGTCCTGCCTTGATCTGCCGCCAGTCGTACCGCTCCGGGTGTCGGTACAGGAAGTCGTCCAGGTCGTCGGCCGTCACCAGCCAACGCACGTTCGCGCCGGCCTTGATACCGCTCTTGGTCCCGCGCAGGACGCCCTCGGCGATCAGGCGCGTCACCCGGTGGTCGTCCCACCCGAGCAACCGCGCGACCTGGCGCGACGTGAACGACCGCGCCGGCTGCTGGCGCTTCCGCCCCCACCAGCGGTACATCGCGATCGAGCAGGCTTTCTCGGTTCGGCCGACCGACGCGGCGATCTCCGTCGCCGGCCGCGTGCCCCACTCGTCGCGGAGAGCCCGCAACGCGGCGCCGGTCCAGGGCGCCTGCCGCGACCCGATGAACCGCAGCGACTTGTCGAGCCACCGCCAGCCCTTCGGCCTGACGAGGGAGCTGAGCGCCACCGACGCCTCGGCCGGCATCTTCTCGGGCGCGTCCCCGCCGAGGAACCGCACCGTCGCCCGCAGGCGGGGCGCGGCGACCGACAGGACATGGCAGGGCCACTCACCCAGGTACAGCGCGGCGTGACCGCGCGCCCACGTTTGGCTCACCGCCCGTCCCCCGCGCCGTGCCCCCTCACGCTGCCTCCTTGCGTGCTTCGACGGCGGCGAGCAGGTAGCGGCCGATCCAGCGGGTGTAGGCGGGTGGGATGGCCTGGCTCAGTTCGTCGCCGGTCATCCAGTCGATGCCCATAGCAGCCGGGCCGCAATACGAGCCGATGTTCCCGGTGACTGAGGCGAACGAGTCGCCGGCAAGGAACGACTCCTTGCGGCTCAGCCCGGTCTTTGCCGATCGCTTCGTCAGCACCGGCAGCGTGTGCTTCGGGTGGTGCGGCTGGAAGACCAAGAACGACGTTTCGAACCGACGATGGCGGTACGCGCGCAAGCCGAACATCGCGCCGCAGAGTTGGACGTAGTGACCGAACGGGGCGCCGACGACGTTCTCGATGACCCACGGCTTACCTGTGGCGATCAACGCCTCACGGGTGGCCGCCAGGAGGTCGGGGTAGTCCTTCTTGATGAGGTTGTTGAGGGCGCTGTACGCCTGGCACGGCGGGCTGGCGTGGATCGCGTCGTAGTCGCGCCCGTGCTCGGCCAGGTAGGTGAGCGCGTCGCCCTGCACGAACCGGAACGGGTAGTTGGGCTGCGGCCGGATGTCGACGCCCGTCACGTCGAACCCGGCGTCGTGGTAGCCCTTCGCCGCACCCCCGGCGCAGCAGAACAGGTCGAGCAGTTTCGGGCGCGTCATCGGGCGTGCCCCCGGCCACCCGGAGCGGGGCGCTGTGCGAGAATCGCCGGTCTATGGGGCGCCACGGGCAGGGCTCCTGGGACACCGTGAAGCGCGGGAAGCGGACCTACCGCCGCTTCCGCATCACTATCGACGGCCGCACGGTCGAGCGCGTCTCGCTCAGCAAGTCGAAGCTCGACAAGGCGGCCGACGAGCTCCGCAAGCGCGCCCGCGCCCGCCTGATCGGTGACGACGAGAACATCACCCTCGAAACCTGGGCGCTCGACCGCTGGCTCGTCGACAAGACGACCGAGCTGGGCGACGAGGGCGCCAAGACCATCCGCAACTACAAGGCGATCCTCACGAAGCACGTCATCCCCGCCCTCGGGACGGTCAAGATCCGCGACATCCGCGCCCAGCACCGCCGCAACTTCCAGCGGACCCTGCTGGCGAAGGGCCTCAAGCGGACCACCGTCAACGTGGTCGACGGCGTGCTCAAGGCCTGCCTCCAGGCCGCGGCCAACGAGGAACTGCCGGTCGCCGCCAGCGTCCTCACGGTCAAGCAGGTCAAGCCCGCGGTCGAGGCCGAGCGCCGACTGACGCCGGCCAGCGTGGCGAAGATCATCGCCGGCGCGTCGGGGTCGTTCTGGTGGGCGCTCTGGGTGTGCTTCGCCTACACGGGCGCCAGGGACAGCGAAGTGCGCGCGCTGCGGTGGGACGACTGGACGCCCTCGCCGTGCCCGTCGTGCTCCGAGCCGCGGGAGTGGGAGCGGTACGGGCTGGTGGCCGTCTGCCGGGACTGCGACCGGCGGGAGGAGGACGCCGGCGTGCTCCGCATCCGCCGGCAGCTCCCCCAGCAGCCCGGCGACCCGCCGAGGTGGTTGGAGTGGATCAAGGGCCGGAAGATCGAACGCGTCGTGCCCGTGGTCCCGCCCTTGGCCCAGGTGCTCCGCGAGCACCGGACCAAGCAGAACGAGACCCGCCTCGGGATGGGCGGGATGTGGAACGACTACGGCCTGATCTTCCCGGACGAGATCGGCCGGGCGCTCGGCCACCAGCGCGTCAACTACCAGTTCGCCGCGGCCTGCACCGACGCCAAGGTGCCGACGTGGAAGGGGCTCGGCGTCCACCAGCTGCGGCACGCCGCCAACAACCTGCTGCGCGAGCTCGGCGTCGACGCCCCGCTGCGCGCCCAAATCCTTGGGCACACCAAGGAGGTCAACGAGGGTACCTACACCGCCGAGAACCTCGCGCTGGCCGCCCAAGCCCTCGGGAAGATGGCCCGAGCGATGGCCGATTGACGGTTCTGTGTCACGTTCTGGGTAACGCCGTCGCCCAACGACGACAGAAGCGCGCTCACGAACGTGCGGAAGCGCGTAACGCCGGCTGTTACCTCTTACCCTCGTATTGCGGGTAGAAGTATCCCCGAGCCGGATAGCGCCGCTTCCAGCCGCTCTCCCAATCTCGTCCTGGCGGCCGGCGGCGGCCGTCGGCTGCAATTCTGGGTAACGATTCTGGGTAACGTTCACGCCGCGTCACCCGCCATCTTGCTCTCGACGCCCTGCTTCCAGGCCCAGATGCAAACGAGGACGCGCCGACCCAGCCGGCGGGTGACGCGCTTGAGGGTCGGGTCGCTGGCGATCATCCGGTAGGCGTGGTCGACGGAGATGCCGAGGTAGTCGGCGAACTCCTGCACCGACACCCAGCGGCGCTCCTCGTGGTGGTAGGTTTCGCTCTTCCACTGGTACATCGGCTCCACCGGGCGCTCCCCCTCGGCCCCGCGGCTCACCCCGACACCGCCAGGAACGCCCGCGCCAGGAGGTCGGTCGCCTCCCTGTCCGTGAAGCCGGCGCCGACCATCCGCTCGTGGGCGTTCTGCGTGGCCGCGACCAGTCCCCGCTCCCTGGCCTCGCGCCGGAAGTGGGCGGCGATCACCGGTAGCGACAGCTCGGCGAACGCCCACCGCGCCTCGGCCCCCCTGTCGCCGGCGGCATCCCGCCGCCAGTCGCGCAGGGCCTCGGAATACAGAGCCTTGTCGTCACCCACGGTCAGCCCCCTCCCGCCCGGCGCCCGCCCGGAGCGCGTCGTCGAGTCGCTTGAAGGGACAGGCTGGGTGATGGGGCATCTTGTCCCACCAGAGGCTAGGGTCGGCGTAGCCCTTCAGCTCCCAGTCGCCGCACATCAAGCACACGCCGTCTTTGCTGTAGTCGTCGAGCAGGCTGACGACGGCCTCGGTCAGACCCTCGCGCTGCTCGACCTTGGCGAACAGCTGCGTCGGCTTCACCCGCTCCCCTTCGTCGACCAGAAGTACGTCGGGCAGGCCCGCTCGGCGAGGTAGCTCTGGCAGTACGGCTTCCCCGACGAGTCGATGCCCGTCGCGTACCTCGGCTCGTTCGTCACCTTCGCCCAGGCGACGGCCCACGCCACGCCCACGACGGCCAGGCAGACCGCGACGATCTGCACGGTGTCCGCCAACTTGTCGTTCATGCCGCGCTCCTTCCTCGGTAGGTCAGACTCCGCCACACCGGGACAGGCGAGCGGTGCCGGCGGGCGTTGGCGGTCTTCTCGAAGCGCCCCGTGTTGGCGATCACCCCGGCCTTGGCCGCCCGCAGGACCACCGCACCGAGCGCCTTGGGCTTGGCGAAGTTGCGGTCGGCATCCGAGGCGTAGCGCCACACGTCGTCGCAGATGAACTCGCGGTTGGACTCGGCGCAGGCCACGACGGCGCGGTACATCCGGTCCTTCCATTCCTCGTCGAGACGGTCGGCGCCCTCGGCGGCGCGGGCGATACCCGCGTCCCGCCGCTTGGAGGCGAGCGCTTCGTCGAGCGTGACCTGCCGCGCGCCGGGGACGGTGGGGGCGGTCACCCGGACACCCCCACGCTGGTGATTGCGATCTCGCCCCGCTCGAATGCCGCAGCGAACTCGGCAGCCACCCGGAGCGCGGTGGACTCCTGCGCGCCGAACACGCGGCACGTTTCGGCCACCCACCGCACCACGTCCGCCTCCGTCATCGGCTTGCCTTTCAGGGCGCTCATGCCGCCCTCCCGCAGAACATCGGCAGCGTCCTGGGAGCGGTCAGCGCCTCGCGCACCTTGTCCAGGTACTCGGGGAGCGCGACGAGGTAGCTGTACTGCCGCTGCTTCAGGCCTGACTGGCGCCAGCGGTCGTAGCCGCTGGCGCCAGTCAGGCCGTTCCACGCCGCCGAGTCCGTCGAGACGACACCAGGCGGCAGGCCACCTTCCGACTTGAACAGCGTGATCTTCACGCCCCACAGGTGCAGACCCACGTCCGGGAGCACGTCCCTGACAGCAGCCACGACGTCGCGGACCATCCCGCTCGATGCCCGCCGGCAGAGCGTCCCGATACCCACCCGGAAGGCCGAACCCGGCCCGTAGTGGGCGGCCATCTCGGACACCAGCGGCGCCAGTTCCTGGGCGTGGCGGCGGTAGTCCGCGACCTCCCACCCCTGCACGGTCGGCACCCAGCACCACGGCTCATCGCGGTACTCGTCCCAGAAGTGGTGTGCCATCTCGGTCGTCCGCCGCTGCCGATCGGCGACGACGCCATCGATTTCGGGCTCGCAGCAGTAGTCGAAGGTGGCCGCCCAGGCGGGGCGCCAGGTGCGGAGCCAGGCGACGTACTGTGCGGGCGTGTAGCGGTAGTCGCCCCACTTGAGGGTCGCCACGAACCCACCGCAGTCGGCGGCCTTCTCGGGCAGGTGCTCGGGCAAAGTCGGCTTGCGCAGCCCCTTGCGCGCGAACGAACTCGCCACCAGCATCACCGGGACCGGCGGCATCGCGGCGTGGACGGCCGGGTAGATGGAATCGGCGTCGAGCGTCGCGTAGAACGTGAACCGGCTCACCCCTGGCCCTCCCCCGCGTGGTCCCCCGACTGCGCGCTCACGCTGCCTCCTTGCGGGCGATCGGCCTCGCCCAGGCGTAGTCGGCGAACGGCGGCGGCTCGCCCTTGCGGTCGGCGTACTCGGCCAGGCTGGCGTACCGCCACACGTACCGGTTCACGTACCGCGCGAAGTCGCGCAGCAGGCCGAGCGTCCAGTCGTGGCGCGGCCGGTAGTCGCCGCCCAGGTAGTTGAGCGGCAGGACGGACTGGCAGTAGGGCTCGCCACCCCACTCGATCACGGACCGGACGCGCTCGTAGCAGGCTTCCATCGGCTCGTTGCCGATCAGGACGTAAACCCGTTTACGCCGCGCCGGTTCGGCCTTGAGGATCGCCATCATCCGGCGCACGTCGTCGGCCTCGCGGGTCTCGTCGAAGGCGAAGCGCCACGGGCCGCGAAGAACCGGCTTCCAGCGGCGGTAGGTGCCCTCGTCGAAGGCGCGCGGCTCGAAGCCGCTGTTGGCGTCCAGGAGCGGCGTGCCCGTCTCCTGGTAGCGGGCGACGACGTGGTTCTGGAAGTCGACGGGCAGGGCCGAGAGGTTGTTGTCGCAGAGGATCGGGGCCGGGCGGAAGTCCCAGTCGAGCGTGTAGTCGGTGCCCTCGATCTTGGGCACGATGCAGAACCAGCAGCCCACCGGACACCCGCGCGAGGCGAACGTCATCCGGTAGTCGCCGCGTTGGCGCTCGAAGCGCCGGTCGATGCCCTTCACGACCTCGCGGCCGGTCTGCTTCCTCCACCAGCCGGCGAGCGCGGTCATCCCAGGCCCGCCGCACCACACCTCACCCGCGAACCGTTGCGCGATCGCGGCGGCCTTCGGCGCGTGCCAGGAGAAGATCACCGACAGGCAGACCAGATCGGCATCCAGGAACATCCCCGGATCGCGCTGCCAGCGGTCCACCGTCCAGCCCTCGGCTTCGAGCCAGTCGGCCAGCTTCGCCGCGCCGAGGTTGTAGTGCGGGTACGAACAGTTCACGACGGTCGCCTTCACGCCGCCGCCTGCTGGTACGGCCCAACACCGTCGAGCGTGATCCCCCAGGACTCGCACATGTCGATCTGTTTTCCGCAGCCGAGGCACCACCAACGGACGGTCGTTCCCGGCGCCGCGTAGGTGCCCTCGGGTAGCTCGCTCAGGTCGTGGTCCCGCTCACGGTCGCAAACGTGGCAGAACGTGCGGACCAGCACGGCTCGCATCGCCTTCACGCCGCCGCCCTCCCCTGGGCCACCCCAACCTTCGACGCCTCGTCCGGCTCGGCGGTGTCGTCGCTCGTCCACCCGCACTGGTCGCACGTCAGGACGGGGGCGCCGAGCCAGTCTTTCCCCGAGGCGCGCAGCGGGTAGTCGCAGCCGTTGCAGTAACTAGGCATCCTCGTCGATCCCTCCCGCCGCGTACTTCGCCTCTACCGCCGCCCACACGTACTCCTTGGCCGCCCGCCGGGCGAGGTCGACGTCGAGCGCGTCGATCGCCTCGCCCATCCGCGCCAGGTAGGGGTGCGTCGCGTCGGCGAACGCCTCCTTGTCCAGCCCGGCCGCGTACCCGTCGGCCTCCTGCGCCGCCCGGCTCAACAGGCACCCCCACGCATCCAGCCCGCTCTTCCCGGCCGTGACCGCCTCGGCGATCCGCACCGCGTCGAGCTCGAACAGCCGGTCCTGCGACTCGGCGTGCAGCTCCTTCAGCCGCTCGACCCACGACCGCGGGTACGGGCCGTCGCCGCACTTCGCCAGCCACTCCCACCCCCGCGCGATCCGGTAATCGACCTCCATCGCGGCGTTGTTCGCGGCCAACCGTTCGGGACTCATCAAGACCGGCACAACCAGCTCCCTCCCGTCGCCGTCCCGATCGAGGTCCGCCCCGATCGACAGCACCTTCCACGCACCCGCACCGGACGGCGCCTCGCGCACCAGCTCGGCGATCAGGGCGCCGAGGGCGTGGTTCGCCCGCGGCTTCGGGCGTTCGGCCGCAGTGGGCTTCGGGCGGTCACCGCGGACGGTGACGGTGGCTCCGACCCTCACCGGGAACCCCCGAAGTTGCCCACATCCAGGCACACGCGCAAATGGTCAACTTCCGTGGTCAACTTCCGATTGGAGCAGGCAAGCGAACCGGCGGATTTCGAGTTCAATTGGAACTTGACCATCGCCGTGGTCAACTTCGGGTCGGTGGTCAGCTTCCGTCCCTCCCCGCCGCGCGCTGGTTCTCCTCGTAGAAGCGGGCGCGGTGGCCCTCGGGCAGCTTCCAGTACCAGCGGTCGTGGCCCTGCTTGAACACGCAGCCCGTCTCGCGCGTGATCCCCAGCTGGATGCGCGCCCGGCGCAGCGTGCGCGGGTCGACGTCGTTCTTCTTGGCGTCGGAGATGACCTCGGCGCCGACCATCGGCCCGTCGGCCAGTTTCGACTCAAGGAAGTCGATCGCCTCGTCGGTCTTGCTCAACTCCTCCGAGCTGGTCGGCTCGGACAGCAGTTCCTCGCTCGTGATCTCGGAGGCGCCCAGCCACTCGACGTGCGGGTAGCCGGCCGCGTTCTGGACGATCCGGTAGACCAGCGCGGGCGCCTCTTGCGCCAGGTTCGACTTCTGGACGGCCAGGATGCGCCGCCGCTTCGATCGGTCGTAGGGGTCGCGGGCGACCAGCAAGCCGCCTCGGGCCGTCGCCGAGATGGCGATCGAGCCAGAGCCCCGGTACAGCGCCGAGCCGCCGGACTGTTTCCTGAGGTGGCGCACCGTCACGCCGGCCGTCTTCATCCGGCGCATCAGCGCCCCGAAGGGGTTGAGCACGCGGCGCATGTCCTGGTCGGAGTTGGCGCTGATCTCCTTGGCGTCGCCCAGGAATCCGACCAGCGGGTCGACGATGACGAGCGCGGCGTTCACCGCCTTCATCGCCTTCTCGATCCAGGGCAGGTCGCGCAGCAGCTCGGGGAAAGACGCTTCACCGTCCTGGGTCGGTACCGACTGGATCAGGACGACTTTGGAGCGGTCGGCGCCGGCCGCCT
>Ga0196963_10000629_pt1 | contig 29955 bp, 28 predicted proteins | sample S1_5metaG_FD_148600 | JGI IMG/M metagenome (GOLD analysis project Ga0196963, IMG submission 148600) | Soil microbial communities from Anza Borrego desert, Southern California, United States - S1_5 | ecosystem: Environmental > Terrestrial > Soil > Desert | place: USA: California | collected...
TGCTGCGTTATCTGGATCTGGGCGAGCAACCGCCCTCCAACAGTTTTATCGCGGCCGCCGAGATCCCGCACGAGCGGCGCTTCCCTCTCGAGGTGTATCTGTGCCGGTGCTGCGGCCTGTCGCAGCTTCTCGATATCGTCCACTCCGAGGATATCTTTGACGAGTATCTCTACCTATCGTCGACTTCCAAGGCACTCTGCCGCCACTACGAAAGCATGGTCGCCGCCGCTCTTGATGCGTTCAAACCGCCGGCCCAGTCGTTGATGGTCGATATCGGGTGCAACGACGGCATCACGCTGCGTGGCTATCCCAAGGGACAGTTCCGCCTCTTGGGGGTTGAGCCGTCCTCCGCCGGCGACTATGCCCGCCAAGCCGGGTTCGAGGTCGTCAGCGAGTTCTTCGGCGCCGAGGTGGGCGCCAGGCTCGCCCGCCAGCACGGCGGTGCATCGATTGTCACCGCGACGAACGTCTTCGCGCATGTCGACGATATCCGCGGCTTTGCGGCCGGTGTACGTTCCCTGCTCGCTCAGGACGGTATCTACATTATTGAATTCCCGTATCTCGTCGACATGGTGGAGCGTTGCTATTTCGACACGATCTATCACGAGCACCTCTCCTATCTGGCCTTGACGCCGCTCACCCATCTGTTCGAGGCGGTCGGTCTGCGCGCCTTTCGCGTGGAGCGGACGGAGATTGGCGCCTCGGGGCCGGCACTGCGCCTTTTCGTGGGCCGCGAGGATGGCCCCCATGCCGTCGAGGCGAGCATCAGGGAGATGGTTGCCGACGAGCAGCATTGGGGAATAACCGAGCCGGCGCCATATGAACGTTTTGCCGGCCGTGTTGAGGACACCACCTCGCAGATCCGCCGACTCGTCGAGGACCTACTGGCTCGCGGCCACCGGGTAGGCGCCTATGGCGCGCCGGCAAAGGGCAACACGCTGCTCAATTGCCTGGGCTTCGGTGCGCGTGAAATCGCGGTGGTCGCCGAGAACAATGCCCTCAAGGTGGGAAAGGTAACTCCCGGAAGCCATATCCCCATCATTGACGATGCCGCCTTCCTGGAGAGCGGAGTCAGCCACGCTCTCCTGCTGACTTGGAATTATCTCGACTTCTTTCTTGCCAACTCCGACTTCATCAAACGCGGCGGCAAATTTATCGTCCCGATCCCAGAACCGCAGATTCGGCCATAAGCTGCGGCATGTCATCACTCGATATCGTCATTCCGGTCTACAACGAGGGGCGCAACATTCTGGCGGTGCTGGACGCCTTTCGACGCCAAGTCCGCACTCCTCATCGCGTTCTCATCTGCTACGATTCCGAAGACGACGACACATTGCCGGCCGTGCGGCACGCGCCGGGACAGGCGGATATCGTGCTGGTCCAGAATCCCAACCCCGGCCAAGGCCCGCACAGCGCCGTCAGAGCGGGCTTAGCGGCTTCGACCGCCCCGGCCGTTCTCGTCTACATGGCCGACGACGATTACAACGCGGATATCATCGACATCATGTACAGGCGTTTCAGCGAAGGCTGCGACGTCGTAGCCGCCAGCCGTTTTGTCGAGGGCGGATGCATGATCGGTTGCGATCGGGTGAAAGAGGCGGTTGCGCGCTTCGGCTCGATGCTGCTGAACAAGGTGGCCGGCCTGCCCGTCCATGACGGCACCAACGCGTTTAGGCTGTTTTCGCGGCGCCTGCTCGATGCCGTGGAGATCGAATCGCGCGAAGGTTTCACCTTCAGCGTCGAACTCCTCGCCAAATCAGTACGGCTGGGCTGGCCGGTGACCGAGGTCCCCGCCCGGTGGTACGAGCGCGCAGACAAGCCGAGCCGGTTCCGCACCGTAAAATGGCTGCCGGCCTACATCCACTGGCTGCTATACGCGATGGCGACGCGATGGCTTGGCCTGCGCATGAGCCCGCGCGCCAAGCTGCAACCCGGCCCCCGTCAGAGCGGGAATGACTTGGTGTCGAAGTAATTCCAGATATCGACGACCGGCTTGCCCTTGGTGTCGAGGTCGCGATAGGCCCGGTGCGGAACGCACAGCACCAGAAGGTCGCTCCGCTCGACGACGTCATTGAGCGGCAGCAGGTCGGGCACGGTGGTGACCAGGGGATCTGTCGCCAAGACGTCCTTGGCATGAAGGGCGAGACCTTTGCGCATCTTGAAGCTGAGTGAGGCGCGCGTGTCGTCGCTATCCGCCTTGAACGCCATACCGAGCAACCCGACCGTCATCTCGGCCAGGGGATATTTTTCCCTCAGCCGCTGAATGAGATAGAGGACGAGCCCCTCGTTCACCAGCATCGCGGCATTGCCCAGGCTAAACTCGTTGCGTGAGAAAGCCGCCAGCTGCATCGTATCCTTGAACAGACAGGGGCCGGCGGTAAAGCCGGCGCTCGGGATGTCTTTCGCTCGAGGATAGTGGTGCGTCATCGCATGGCGGATGCGGTAGTAATCGACGCCCGCCGAGTTGGCGATCATGAAGAACTGGTTGGTGATCGCGAACTGAATGTAGCGGTAGGTGTTGTTGAACAACTTCGCGAACTCGGCCTCCATGGGTGTCAGCTCCATGATCTCAGGCGAGACCCTGGCAAAAAGCTCCCGCGCCGCGGCAAGGGCTTCCGGCGTCGTCCCGCTGATGATCTGCGGCGTCTCCGCCAGTTCCTTGATCGCCAGCCCTTGAACCACCCGCTCCGGACAGAATGCCAGTTTTGGCTTTCTATCGACTGCCGCCAGGTAGCGGCTCAACCACTCGGTGGTTCCAGGATAAACCGTCGAGCGCAGGACCAGGAGCTGCTCGTCGTTCAGGTACGGCACCAGCTCGTCGATGCAGGCCTGAACGACTTTATTGACGGGATTGAGGAACTCGTCGACCGGCGTCCCGATCGTCACCACGACCACCCGCGCGGGCGCGACGTCGCGCGGGTTGGAGCTGAACCGCAGCCTGCCGTTATTCAGGGCTTCGCGAAGGAGCGTTTCGCCGCCAAGCTCCGCAAACGGCATCTTCCCCTCGCGGATGCCCGGAAAGGCGGCTTCGTTGATGTCGTAAATGAGGACCTGCAGGCCGGCCTTGGCGAATGACAGGGCAAGCGGCAAGCCGACATGACCCGCGCCGCCCACGATGCACATATCGACAGTTCCGTCAGGCATGGGACTGGGCATAAGCATCTAGACTCCAAGAACAATGCGGCGGAGATTTACAGCTCGTACACGGCTCCGGCAAAATCAGCCTGGCCGCAGCGCCTTCTTAGCTTGCGAGGACGAGTCGCGCCAGCGCGGCGCGAATGGGGGCTGGGATCGGCACCGGCTTGTTGCTGGTGCGCTCGACGAAGACGTGGACGAAATGCCCTTCGGCGCGGGCCTCGTCATCGCCTGCACCGAACAGGCCGATCTCGTAGCGCACCGATGAATTGCCGAGATGCCCGGTGCGCAGCCCGGCCTCGACCGGCTCGGGGAAGGCGAAGGAGCGGCGGAAGCGGCACAGGCTTTCCACGGCAATGCCGATGACCGGCGCCCGATGCGGGTCGAACCCGCCGGCGTCGATCAGGTAGCGGTTGATGACCGTGTCGAAGTACGAATAGTAGATGACATTGTTGACGTGGCCGTAAACGTCGTTATCCATCCACCGGGTCGGGATGGTCAGGAAATGGCGGTAATCGCCGCGCCGCCCGGCGCCGTTGGCTTTATCGTTCATGCCGGCGGTCGTAACACATGAGGAAACGCCGATGAAGGACTTGCTCGCCGCCCAGACCCTGCCCGCCGACGGCACCGCCGGCACCCTCGTGGGCCGCGCCTGGATCCCCGGCGACCCGGCGGGCCCGTCGGTCGTCTCGATCCGCGGCGACGGTGTGTGGGATATCTCCCGCGCCGCACCGACGATGAGCGACCTGCTGGAAGCCGACGATCCGGTGGCGATCGCCCGCGGCGCCGGGACGCGCATCGGCGACACCGCGGCCCTTATTGCGAACAGCGTCGAGAGCGGCCGAGACCCGAAGCAGCCCTGGTTCCTGGCGCCCTGCGACCTGCAGGCGATCAAGGCGAGCGGTGTCACCTTCGTGAATTCCCTGCTCGAGCGGGTCATCGAAGAGCAGGCGCGCGGCGATCTGACCAAGGCTGACGGCATTCGCGCGCAGATCAACACGATCATCGGCGGCGACCTGCGGGCCATCAAGCCGGGCTCCGAGAACGCGATGAAGCTCAAGCAGATGCTGATCGAGCGTGGTGCCTGGTCGCAGTATCTGGAGGTCGGCATCGGGCCTGATGCCGAGATCTTCACCAAGGCGCCATCGATGGCCGCCGTCGGAACCGGTGCCGATATCGGCGTGCACCCGATGTCGACCTGGAACAATCCCGAGCCCGAGATCGTGCTGGCGGTCAATTCGAAGGGCAGGACCGTGGGCGCCACGCTCGGAAACGATGTCAATCTGCGCGACGTCGAGGGCCGCAGCGCGCTCCTGCTCGGCAAGTGCAAGGACAACAACGCGTCCTGCGCTATCGGCCCGTTCATCCGGCTGTTCGACAAGAGCTACACGGTCGACGATATGCGCCAGTCGGAGATCGCGCTCGAGATCAAGGGGCCCGAGGGGTACACGCTCAAGGGCCGTAGTTCGATGAGCGAGATCAGCCGCGACCCGCTCGACATCGTTACCCACGCTATCGGCCCGAACCACCAGTATCCGGACGGTCTGGTGCTGTTCCTCGGCACGATGTTCGCGCCGGTCGAGGACCGCGACGTCAAAGGCCAGGGATTCACCCACAAGGTCGGCGACATCGTGACCATTGCCACGCCGACCCTGGGCGCGCTGATCAACCGCGTGTCGACCAGCGACAAGGCCGCTCCCTGGACCTTCGGCGCAAGGGCCCTGATGCGCAACCTGGCGGCCCGCGGACTGCTCGGAAACCGCTGAACCGGGCGCCGGCCGCCGGCGTGCAGCCGATGTGCGCTAACGCATAGTTCGTCGGCCGCCGCCGCCCCATGATCCCCCGGACTCAACCTACGGCTCCGAGGGGAAAGCCATGCCCACACCGACCATCGTCGTCACCGGCGACGCCATAATCACTGCAGACGGGCAGGCCTTCCGTCAGGCCGGGCCGGGGCCGCAGACCCTCGAGGTCAACGGGGACAGCAACACGCTGACCGCCAGCACCGGGACGGGTGCCGACACACTGATCGCCAATGGCAGCTTCAACCTGCTGCGCGGCGGCAACGGGGCCGACATCCTGAATGCCTTCGGCGACGCCAACACCCTGGTGGGCGGTGCCGGCGCCAATCAGCAGCTCTACGCCGCCGGCAATGAATCGCTGCTCGTCGGCGGCACGGGCCGCAACCAGAGCCTTACCGTCGACGGCAATGACGCCGTGCTGATCGCGCTTGGCAGCAGCAGCACCCAGCTGGTCAACGGCAACAACGGGCTGCTCGTCGCGGGCCTCTACGGGACTCATTCGCTCACCGCCTTCGGCAATGACAGCCAGCTCATCGGCGGAGCCGGCGCCAACACGTTAACCGCTTACGGCAATAACAACGTCCTCGTCGTCGCCGGCTGTGATGTCTACAAGATCGCCGGCACCTCGGGCTGCGGCCCGACGACGTTGCGCACCGCGGCCCAGTATCGGCTGAAGGCCGACTACGTGCTCGATCGCGCCGTCGACGGCATCCCGGAGATCGCGCTCCCGGACGAGCCCAGCGGCTGCTACAGCTACGGCGGATCGAGCTGCGGCAGCTACAGCGTCTCCTACCTGATGCAGTGGAGCGCCTCCTACCAGAGCTACGATTTCAACCGCTGCAGCCGAGGACCGGACCAGTCTCTCTATCTCGAAGGCAATGGCGGCACGCTGATCGGCGGCGGCCAGGGCTCGAACACGATCACCGCGATGGGCAACAACAACCTGCTCGTCGCCGGCGATTACGGCACCCAGACCCTGACTCTCGACGGCAACGACGGCACGGTGATCGGCGGCGGCAGCCACGGCATCCTCACCGTCAACGGCAACCGCGCCACCGTCCAGGCGGGTCATTCGGGCCTGCAGGAACTGACGGTCAACGGCAATGACGGCACGCTGATCGGCGACGGCAAGCACGATATCCTGACCGCCAACGGCAATAGAAATATGCTCTACGCTGGCGAGTCCGGCGTGCATTTCCTGACCGTGAACGGCAACGACTGCACGCTGATCGGCGGCGGCGGTATCAATCTGATGACCGCCAACGGTGACGGCAACCGGCTCGAGGCGGGGTGGGGCGTCAACTATCTCGTCGATACCGGAACCTCCGGCATCTATCACGTCGAGCGCGGCGACGGCCGGACGACGATCATGAACGGCAGCGAGGGGATGGGTGCCGCGAACGAGCTTGAGTTCGCGACCGGTATCCGCGCCAGCGACCTCTGGCTGCGCCAGCAGGGTGACGATCTGCGCATCGACATCCGCGGCACGTCCCAGACCGTGACCCTGGATGACTGGTTCGCCGCCGCCCATCATGAACTCGCCGTGATTCGCACCGCCGATGGCGGCGTGCTCGAGAACGGCGAGGTCGGCGCGCTGGTCCAGGCGATGGCCGGCAGTTCGCCGTTCTACAATATGAGCAACGCGACGATGCAGAACGCGCTGGCCGCCGCGTGGGATGCGTAAGCAGGGACGCTGAGCTAGCCCAGGATCTTCGCCGCCTTGGCGAGATCGGCGGTGAAGCGGCCGATGGCCTCGTGCCGCTCCGCCGGGTCTCCGCGCAGCAACGATGACGGATGCACGGTGGCGAGCGCGTAGCGGGCCAACGGCGACGGCAGTAGCGTGCCGCGTTCCCGACTGACGCGAAAGGCGGGACCGAACAATGTCTGGGCTGCCGTGGCCCCCAGCGCCACCAGCACCATGGGCTTGACCCGGTCGATCTCCGCCTCAACCCACGGCCGGCAAGCCCGGATCTCGCCGGCGTTGGGCTTGGCGTGCAGCCGCCGCTTGCCGCGCGGCGTCCATTTGAAATGCTTCACCACGTTGGTGACGTAGGCTTTGGAGCGCTCGATGCCCGCCGCTTCCAGGCAGCGATCGAGCAGCTTCCCTGCCGGGCCGACGAAAGGATGCCCGGCCAGGTCCTCGCGGTCGCCCGGCGTCTCCCCCACCAGCATCAAGGGAGCGTGGGCCGGCCCTTCGCCGAACACGGTCTGGGTGGCGCCAGCGTAGAGCGGACAAGCGGTGCAGCCGGCCGCGATCGCCCTAAGCTGGCTCAGACTCGCCTTGGGCGGGATCAGGTCAGCGGCAGTGTGGGGTCCCGGCTCGACGGTATGGCGCCGTACGGCCGCGGATCGCTTGGCAGACATGGTGCAAAAACAAGCGCGAACCAGCGGCGCCGGTTCCGGACGCGGCAGGGTTCAGCGGGCGGTAACCGGCTTGACCGTACGGCGCAGGAGGTCCTCGAGCTCGGCGAGGCGGAACGGTTTGTGGAGGAGCGGCTCGTCGGCGTATTCGGGCGGCACGCCGTCGCGTACATAGGCGGTGACGAAAATGAACGGGATGCCGCGGCGGCGCAGGGCAGCGGCCACCGGGTAGACGTGCTGACCGGCAATATTGACATCGAGCACGGCGATGTCGGCTTCGGAGGATTCGGCGAGAGCCGCCCCTTCGGCAACCCGGGCCGCCTTGATCACGGTGCAGCCGAGAATCGACAGGGCGTCCTCGAGCATCATCGAGAGCATCGTGTCGTCCTCGACCAGCAGGACACGAAGGCCAAGGCCGGCGCTGCGATCGTCCAAGGTGGGCTGTTCCATGGTTCTGGCTGCCATCCTCCGCTTTACGGTGTCACGCCCCGCCGGACCGTCGCGCACATCAGCCATATCGGAGATATGGGCGTTCGGGTCCCCGCTTTTCAATATAGCCGCGCCAGAGTCTGCCTAGCCTCAGCAAAAGCAGGGTAGGCCTGTGTCAAATAAGGGTCCGGCAGCGCAATATTGGCCGCCCGGAGCCACCCTGGAAGTCCGGAAAGCCGGTTCCTGGGCGATGTCGCCCCTTGTTGCGTCCTGTCGGCTCCACTCAAACCGAGCGGGTGACGCCCCCATCCACCCGGATGTTCTGGCCGGTGATGTAGCCGGCCCCCTCGGACAGCAGAAAGGCGGCTGTCTTGGCAATCTCCGCGGTGGTGCCGTAGCGTCGCATGGGAATCTGAGACACGCGCGTCTCGTTGACCGGCAGGCTATCGATGAAGCCCGGCAGAATGTTGTTCATGCGCACACCCTTGGCGCCGTGCTCGTCGGCAAACAGCTTGGTGAAGCTGGCCAACGCGGCCCGGTAGGTGCAGGACACCGGGAAGGCCGAATCGGGCTCGAGCGCCGCGTAGGTCGAGATATTGACGATGGCGCCGCCGCCCTGCTTCACCATGATCGGCGCCACCAGCCGCGCCATCCGGATGACATGCATCAGGATCAGGTCGTGGCCCTTGGCCCAATCCTCATCGGAAATGGCAAGCAAAGGCCCTTTGGGCGCGTGCCCGGTGCTGGTTGCCACGGCGTCAATGCGGCCGAATCTGTCCATCACGGTCTCGACGAGGCGGGTCAAGTCGGCGAGCGACGCGTTCGAGCCGCTGAGGCCGATGCCGCCGAGCTCGCGCCCCAGCTTCTCGGCCGAGCCCGAGGGTGACATCAGGGCCACAGCATATCCGGTCGCGGCCAGCTCGCGGGCGATCGCCGCCCCCATCCCTTTGCCGGCACCCGTAAGGATTGCAACTTTGCTGGCCATGGCCCTTCCCTTCGCTGGCGACTCCACCGGGAAGTGTGCCCGCGCGCCGGCCTCATTGCCAGCGTTGACAGATTTGGACGTCCGTCCTAATTTCCTCTAGGACCCTCGTCCAAAATCCTGCGGAGCCTCATGAGCGACGACAAGACCACCCGCCAACACATCGTCGACGCCGCCGACCGGCTGTTCTACCGGCAGGGCTACGAGCACACCTCGTTCTCGGACATCGCCGACGCCGTGCGGATCTCGCGCGGCAATTTCTATTATTACTTCAAGGCCAAGGACGAGATTCTGGGCGCGGTGATCGAAGCGCGGCTAACCGGCACCCGGGCCATGCTGGAACACTGGGAAGCCGAGGGCAAGACACCCATGGACCGGCTCCGGCGCTTCGTCGACATGCTCATCGCCAACCGGGTCGACATCAAACGTTACGGCTGCCCTGTCGGCACGCTGTGCACGGAGATGGCGAAGCTCAACCACCCCTCGCAAGCCGAGGCCAACAAGCTCTTCACGCTGTTCCGCACCTGGCTGCGCCGGCAGTTCACACTGCTTGGCCAGAAAGCGGGCGCCGACCAGCTGGCCATGCACCTCCTGGCCCGTAGTCAGGGCGTCGCGACCCTGGCCAACACCTTCCACGACGAAGCGTTTATCCGCCAGGAAGTGGCGCAGATGCACGCTTGGCTGAATTCGCAGACCGCAACGGAGAAAGAAAAGCGATGTTCATCGTCACGCTGAAATTTTCCGACAACAAAGGCCGGGCGAGCCAGCTCATGGACGGCCACAAGGCCTGGATCAAGCGCGGCTTCGACGATGGGGTGTTCCTGCTGGCAGGCAGCCTGCCGCCGAACCAGGGGGGCGGAATCGTGGCCCACAACATCTCGCGACCGGAGCTTGAGCGGCGGGTGAAGGACGATCCCTTTGTCGCGGAAGACGTCGTCAGCGCCGAGATCCTCGAGATCGCGCCCAACCGGGCCGATTCGCGGCTGGAATTCCTTCTGGGATAGCGACGTGGACGCCATCATTGCTGGCCCGGACGGAAAACCACGCTGCCGCTGGCACGCGGCCGCACCCGACTTTCTCGTCTATCACGATACGGAATGGGGTTTCCCGGTCGGCGACGAGCGCCGCCTGTTCGAGAAGCTGAGCCTCGAGGGATTCCAGTCCGGGTTGAGCTGGCGCACCATCCTCGCCAAACGCGAGAATTTCCGCGCCGCCTTCCATGATTTCGACATCGAGAGGATCGCCCGCTTCACCGCACGCGATGTCGAGCGCCTGCTCAAGAACGAGGGCATCATCCGCCACCGCGGCAAGATCGAGGCGGTCATCAACAACGCCAGGCGAGCCCGGGAGATGATCAAGCGGGAAGGCTCGCTGGCCGCCTTCCTCTGGCGTTACGAGCCTCGGGCGAAGTCTCTGGCCAGGCCGCAGAGCGTGACGACCTGCGCCGAGTCGATCGCCCTGTCGAAGGAGCTCAAGAAGCAGGGCTGGGCCTTCGTCGGTCCGACGACGATGTATGCCTTCATGCAGGCCATGGGGCTGATCAACGACCACGCCGAGGGTTGCGTGATCCGTGCCCGGGTTGAGCGGGCGCGCAAAGGATTCAAGCGCCCCGCTCCCTGAGACGCGCTGCCGTCCCTCAGGCTGGCCAGTTCGCCTTGCGGCGCAGCGCCGCCGAGGCCTCCTGCGCGTCGCGAACGACCTTGGCGTGGTCGAGCGCGGTGAACTTGTTCGCCTGACGCAGGATGCGGCCGTCCACAATCACCGTGTCGACATTGTTCGGCTGGGCGAGCGAGACGAGCGCCTCGTAGGGATCGCCAACCGGCGTCATGTTGATGTCGGTGGTGCGCACGAGAATTATGTCGGCCCGCTTGCCCGGCGTGAGCGAGCCTGTTTTGTCGGCGATGCCGAGATCGACCGCGCCGTCGAGCGTGGCAAGCTGGACGAGGCGTTTCAGCGTCAAGGGTATGGCATTGCCGACCCGGTGCCGGTGCAGGGCGAACAGCATGCGCATGCCGACAAAGGGGTCGCAGTTGTAGTTGGTGGTGTGGTCGGTCGACAGGCTGACCTTGACGCCGGCCTGCAGCAGCTCGCCGAGCTGGATGACGCCGAGGCTCGAGTTCCGGCCGGCTTCGCCCACCGGGGCGGTCGAGTAGCTAACGCCGCGCGCCTTGAGAATCTCGCGCTCCTCCGGCGTGGTCAGCAGCGGATGCACGAGCTGCAGATCGGGGCCGAGCAGGCCTTCCGCCTCGAGGATCTTGATCGGGCTGGGGCCGGAGGTGTGCAGTGTGATCGGCAGGCCGAGCTTGCGGGCCTCGCCCCAATCCTTCTTCACCATGTCGATCGTCAGCACGCCGCGCGTGGCGCCACCGATGCTCATGGCACCGACATTGCGCGAGCAGATGCCCAGGGTAAGGAGCCCGTCATTCGGCATCCAGTCGCGCTTGACCCGCGCCATGCCGTCGAAATCCATCGGCTGGTCGTCGGGCATGCCTTGCGCCGGGCCGTAAGCAAAGCGGCCGCGAATACCGGCATCGCGCATGGCCGAGAGCTCGCCGTCGGCATGATCGGGGCTGCGCACATTATGCGCCCAGTTGTGCACCGTCGTGACACCCGCACTCAGGGCTTCGGCCGAGCCAAGGATCACGGCGCGGTAGCTGTCCTCGGGCGTCATAAGCTGGCCGAGGCGGTTGCTCACCGGAAAATAGCCCAGTTCCCCGACATCGGCCCGGACATAGGGCCGGAACAGGCTGGTCCAGAGATGCCAGTGCGTGTCGATGAAGCCCGGCATGCAGATCATGCCGTTGCCCGCGATGACCGTGGCGCCGGGCGCGCTGAGGTTCGAGCCGACGGCGACGATGGCGCCGTCGCGCACGTGCACGTCGCCGGACGGCAGGTCGGCGATGGCGGGATCCATGGTCAGCACATGGGCGCCACGGATGACGAACTCGCCGCGTGCCGGCAGGGCCGCACGCGTTCCGTTGACCGCGCGGCTGGGCGTCTGCTGGGCGAGAAGCTCGCCCGAGGTTGCGAGCACTGTTCCCATGGCGGTCGCTCCCTTGAGCAGCGTGCGACGGCTCATCCGGCTGGACGTCATCGTCAACCTCCCCTGTTGGGCTTTTGTTCTTGGCGTTGGCCGAAGCATAAGGTGACCGCGCGGCGCTTGGCCAGAGCGTGCGGGGTACGCTGGTCGTGCGTGCGTGGGCTGCCTCCCATCAGCGAGGCCGCCGGAGAGGCCTCAGGCTTCGCAGCTCGACATCCGTGAACGGAACCGGGAGATGGCGCGGCGCGCTCATGACAGGCCTCCGTCGCGGCAGCGCCATGGCCGCAGGAGGCACGTACCACGGCTGCACGGCAGGGCGGGCGACGCCCCTCAATTTGGCCATCGATCATCTGCAGCATACGCAACCCAGCTTGGCGATCGAGCTCGTGCAGATCCATATCCACGATGGTGCGCGGCGGCCGCGTGGCCGCTGCCACGATCTCACAATTGTCGAAGCCGACTACTGCAATATCGTCTGGTACACCGACGCTGCGGTCCCGCCATGAATCGATGACGCCGCGCGCAATCTGTCGCTGCCGCAGAAAATTGCGTCAATCGGCTGGCCAGTGGCCAGCAGCCGGCTGACCGCTCCCCGGCCCCGGCCCTCGCTCCACTCGCCCGCCAGGATGCGCTCGCTGTCCACCCCGTGCTCCTCGGTCGCCGCCTTGAGGCCGTCCGACACTGATGGGCCGCCTCGAAATCCTCGGGTCCGGTGATATGCGCGATGCGCCTGCGGCCGGCGTGGATCAGATGCTCCGGCGAGATAGCCGCCGCTGCTCAATAGTTGACAGAGTAAAACTACATAGTATTATGAATTATACACTAGAGCATTAGGGGATGCTGTGAGCCGCGCCGCCCTGACCAAAATTGCTCGCGACATTGCTCGGGCGGAAGCCAAGGCGGAGATTCCGCGCTATCGCCAGATCATCGACGCCCTGGTTCGGGCGATCGAGCATGGGACGCTGATACCTGGGGACCGCCTGCCGCCCGAAACGGAGGTCGCGCAACTGCTGTCGGTCAGCTTGGGCACGGCGCAGAAGGCCTTGTCGCATCTCGCCGACAGCGGCTTCCTGGAGCGTACACGTCGCCGCGGAACCTTCGTCGCAGGTCGTCGGGCGGAAGATGTCTTCGTCTTTCGCTTTCGTAACCCCGAAACCGGCGCCATTCTGACTCCGTTTACGCGCGTGCTCTCGCTTGCCGTCGATGATTCGGACGGACCGTGGCGCAAATACCTAAGGACGGAGCGCTGCTTGCGCGTCGAGCGGCTTGTCTGGGTTGAAGGCGATTCACCGGCGTTCAGTCAGTTCCATATCTCGATCGACCATGGACGCCATCTTCTGGACGAACCCCTGGAGAACCTCCATGGCGTTTCGTTTCACAGAGTCCTAAGCAAAAAATTCAACCTCCCGACGCTGCGGATCAGCCATCGGCTGCAATGCCGGCAACTCTCCCCAGCGGCCTGCCGGCATTTGATTGTCCCGGAAGGCACCTTCGGCACCGTCTGGGACGTCATTGGCTATTCCAGGCAAGAGGCGACGACCTACCAATCGCTGCAGATCCCCGCCGGGCATCGCGCAATCGAACTCGACACCGCGGCAACGGCGTCATGGCTTGGACAATGGTCCGATCTTGCTGCAGGCAGCACCCCGCCGGGCGGTGCCGGGCGTGAGTTGCTTCGGGTATGACCGCGTGAGCGCCATCAGCAGACAAAGGCTGGGGCGCTGGGCTCTGACCGGCGTGGCCGGCATGACGTTTGGCTTCATTCTGCTGCCGCTGATCTTCGTCACCTGGCTAGCCTTCTTCCTGCAGGCGATCCCCTCCTTCCCGCCCCAGGGTTACAGCCTCAGATGGTTCTTCGCCATCGGCGATAACCCCAAATTCGTCGACGGTTTCTGGCTCAGCCTGCAGGTCGCGGTGCTGGCAACCACCATCGGCCTGACGATCGGTGTCCCGGCCGCGTTGTGCATCGCGCGCTACCGCTTCTGGGGCCGCGAACCGATCGGCAACCTGTTGCTACTGCCGCTGGTGGTGCCCGGCATCGTGCTTGGTACGTCGCTCTACGTCTTCCATGTCGAAGCCACGATCCTCACCGAGCTGCCTATTCTCGGCTCTCTCGCCGCGCTGATCGCCGGCCATATTCTGCTCGTCATTCCCTGGAGCGTACGTCTGGTCACCGCCAGCCTCGCCGGCTTCGATCGCAGCATCGAGGAAGCCGCGCAGAGTCTGGGCGCGACACCCCTGACCACGTTCTTCCGCATTACCTTGCCCACCATCCGCCCCGGCATCGTCGCGGCCGCCCTGTTCGGCTTCGTGGTCTCGTTCGGCAATCTCGAGATGTCGATGTTCCTCGTCGGCGCCGGACGCACCACCTTGCCGATCACCGTCCTGCAATATCTGGAGTACCGCATCGATCCGACCATCGCCGCCGTCTCGGTCCTGCAGATACTGCTGATCGGCACGGCGATGCTGGTCACCGACCGTTTCGTCAAGCTGTCGCGGGTGGTCTGAGCCATGGCGCGCCTGCAGATCGAACGGCTGTCCAAGCTCTTTGGCCCTGTCGTCGCCGTGCGCGAGGTCTCCCTCGACGTGCGCGATGGCGAATTCGTGGTGCTGCTCGGGCCGAGCGGCTGCGGCAAGACCACGACCTTGCGCATGATCGCCGGCTTCATCGCACCCAGCGGCGGCCGTGTGCTGCTCGGCAACACGGATGTCACCACCCTGCCGCCGTGGAAGCGCAATGCCGGCATGGTGTTCCAGAGCTACGCCCTGTTCCCGCATCTGACCGTAGCGGAGAACGTCGCCTTCGGGCTGGAGATGCGCAGCGTGCCGAAGGCCGAGATTCCGGGGCGGGTCATCGAGGCGCTGCGGATGGTGCGGCTCGACGGCCTGGCCGAACGCCTGCCACGCAATCTCTCCGGCGGTCAGCAGCAACGCGTCGCCCTCGCCCGCGCTCTGGTCATCCGCCCGGACGTGCTGCTGCTCGACGAGCCGCTGTCCAATCTGGACGCCAAGTTGCGCGAGACGGTGCGCGTCGAGATCCGCGAGCTGCAGCACAAGCTCGGCATCACCACGGTGATGGTGACGCACGACCAGGAGGAGGCCCTGATCATGGCCGACCGGCTGGTGGTGATGTCCGAGGGCCAGGTGCGCCAGGTCGGCACACAGCGCGATCTTTACGAGCGCCCGGCCGACCGCTTCGTCGCCGGCTTCGTCGGCCGCAGCAATCTTTTAGCCGGCAAGGTCATCGGCCCCGGCCGCTTCGAGACCGAGGCGGGCATCACCATCGCCTGCAGCGACGGGGCGCTCGGGCCCGGCATGATCGCCCTGCGGCCGGAACGCCTGGCGCTGGGCCCGGCCGCGGCGGGGCTGGACAACAAGCTCAGCGGCACGGTCGAGCTCGTCTCCTATCTCGGCGCCTCGATCGATGTGCATGTCCGTGTCTCGACCAAGGACCGTGTGGTGGTGAGCCTGCCGAACCGCATGGACGGAACGCTACCAAAGGAAGGCGACAGGATCGACGTCGGTTGGCCGGCCACAGCCGGAGTGGTTCTGGCCGAGGAGAACAACACTGCCAACCGGTAACCATAACATCAACCCGCAACCGAACAGGAGGAGCCATGACCATCAAGACGATGAAGCCGTCCCTCAGCCGGCGCAGTGCCCTCACAGGTGCCGCTGCCCTTGTGAGTGCGAGCGCCCTCGGATCGTTCCCGGCGTTCGGACAAGCGGACAAGAAGATCGTGCTGTCGACCTGGGGCGGCGATTACGCCAACCTGCTGACCAAGCACGTCTCGACGCCGGTCCTGGCGCCCCGCGGCTGGACCGTGGTGAACGACGAGGCCCAGGTCGTGCAGCGCAAGGCCAAGACCGTCGCCGAGCGACGTCTGCCCAAGGGCACCTCCGACGTCCAAGCCCTCACCGCCACCGACATCGCTGAACTGTCCGAAATGGGCGTGCTGGAGAAGCTGGATCTCTCCCGGCTCAAGAACGCCAAGACCATCATCAAGACTTTTGACATTGCCGAATCGCCCTACTTCTCGCCGCACATCTACAGCGGCAAGGTCGTGCTCTACAATCCAAAGCTAATCAAGGACGTGCCGACGGGCATCGACGCCCTGTGGGATCCCAAGAACCAGGGCAAGGTCGGCATCGTCGACATCCAGCACGTCTACACGACCATGGCCGCGGCGCTGGTCGGCGGCGGCAAGACCGGCGATTTCGACAAAGGTAAGAAAGCGCTGACCGAGCTCAAGAAGCTGAAGCCGCGTATCTACCCCAGCAACGAGGCGATCGCCCAGGCCCTGCAGACCGAGGAGGTCGGCCTGTGCATCATGTGGAAGGCGCGCGCCGTGCAATGGCAGAACGCCGGCGCCAACATCAAGACGATCGCACCGAAGGAAGGCGTCATCAGCTACGTCTCGGGCTTCGCGATTCCCAAGAACGCGCCCAACAGGGAAGGCGCCTACGCCTTCCTCGATGCCGCTCTCGAGCCCTCGGTCCAACAAGGTTTCGCGGCGGACATGGGCTACAACCCTGTGGTCAGCACCGCCAAGGTTCCAGACGAGCTGCGGGCGCGTATCGGCTTCACACCTGAAGAGGAGAAGCTGATCGTCCATCCGGACCTCGAGTTCCTGGCCAAGCGCCAGGCTGAACTCAAGGATTTCTGGGACAAGGAGTTCAAGGCCGGTTGAGCAGGGACCGGGGGCTCCGATGACTGCGTCGGCCACCGCCGACTCTCTGGTGTCGCTCGCCGCGCGCGAAAGGCGCGGCGGGCGACTCTCGACGGCCGCCCTGCTTGTCGGACCGGCGACCATCTTTGTGACGGTCGGGCTGCTTATCCCGATCGTCATTCTCTTCCGCTACAGCCTCAACGAGTTCGTGCCTGGCAGGATGATGGTCGAGGCCCTGACCATCGAGAACTACGTCCTCTTCGTCACCGACCCCTACTACACCGCCGCCTTCTATCGCACGCTGCGCGTGGCAGTGATCGTCACCGTGCTCTGTCTGCTGCTCGCCTTCCCACTCGCCTACAAGCTGGCGCGCACCCAGAGCCGCTACAAGAACCTCATGGTCATGCTGCTGGTCCTGCCCCTGTTCGTCGGCAACGCGGTACGCGCCGCCGGCTGGATGACCCTGTTCGGCAACCGGGGCTTCCTCAACGTCACCCTGCAATGGCTCGGTATCACCTCCGAGCCGGTTGTCATCATGTACACCGAGTTCGCGGTCATCGTCGGCATCCTGGCGGTCAATTTGCCTTATGTCGTTCTGACGCTACAGAGCGTCATCGAGGGCATCGACCGGGCGGTCGAGGAGGCCGCCTTCAGCCTCGGCGCGGGCCCCTTCACCATGGTGCGGCGCGTGCTACTTCCGCTCGCCCTGCCGGGCTTCGCCGCTGGCGCGATCTTCTGCTTCATCCTGACCATGAACGCCTACGCCACGCCGGTGCTGCTCGGCGGCCCGCAGTTCATGATGATGGGCCCGCTGGTCTACGTGCAGTTCGCCGCCAAGAGCAACTGGCCGTTCGGCGCCGCGGTCTCCTTCATCCTGATGACCGCCACATTGCTGCTGACCGCTGCCGCCAATCTCATGGTGCAGCGTCGCTACCGGCGCTGAGCAGCAGAACAAAACAATCTAGGGAAGAGCGTCCGTGACCAGGCCGATCCAGAAGCTTCAGCAGGACCTCCTCGGCTCGCTAGAATGGCGTTGCATCGGCCCGCATCGCGGCGGCCGCGTCTCCGCCGTGGCAGGCTGCCCGGTCGACCCGATGACCTTCTATTTCGGTGCCTGCGCCGGCGGCGTGTGGAAGACGACGGATGGCGGCACGACCTGGCTGTGCATGACCGACGGCCAGTTCACCACGGCCGCGGTCGGCGCCCTCGCCGTGGCACCATCGGATCCCAACGTCATCTATGCGGGCACCGGCGAGACCAATATCCGCAATGACGTGTCGCATGGCGACGGCGTCTACAAATCGACCGACGGCGGCAAGACCTGGACAAATATGGGTCTGCGCGACACGCGCCATATCGGGCGCATCGTCATACATCCCCGCGACGCCAACCGCGTCTATGTCGCTTCCCTCGGCCATGCCTGGGGCTCCAGCAAGCAGCGCGGCATCTTCCGCTCGACCGATGGCGGCCGCACCTGGCAGCACATCCTGTTCAGGAGCGAGCGCGCCGGCTCGCATGACATCGCGCTCGATCCCCTGAACCCGGACGTCCTCTACGCGCCGATCTGGCAGGCGCAGCGATATGCCCACACCCTGATCAGCGGCGGCGAGGAATGCGGCCTGTGGCGCTCATCCGACGGCGGCGACAGCTGGACCGACATTACCCGCAGCCCCGGCTTGCCCAAAGGCATGCTGGGCAAGATCGGCGTCGCCATCTCGCCCGCTCCTGTGGGCGGACGCGGCTGGGGCCGCGTCTGGGCGCTGATCGAGGCGGACGATGGCGCCTTATTCCGCTCCGACGACGGCGGCGCGACATGGGAACGGGTCTCCGAGTTCTCCGCCCTGCGCACCCGCCCCTGGTATTACATGCATGTCACGGCGGACCCATGCGACCCCGACACCGTCTACGTACAGAACTACCGGCTGTGGAAATCGATCGACGCGGGCCGCACGTTCCTGCAGGTGCCGACCGGGCACGGCGACGATCACGCGCTGTGGATCGACCCAGCCAACCCGCGCCGCATGATCGAAGGCAACGACGGCGGCGCCTGCGTCTCCTTTAACGGTGGGCAGTCCTGGTCGACGATCTACAACCAGCCAACGGCGCAGCTCTATCACGTCATCACCGACAACCGCTTCCCCTATCGCGTCTACGCCTCGCAGCAGGACAACACGGCGATCAGCATCCCGAGCTGCTCGCCGCTCGGCGCGATCATCGAGCGCGACTGGATCAAGCCGGGCGGCGGCGAAAGCGGCTACATCGCCATCAAGCCCGACAACAACGACTATGTCGTCGCCTCCGGCCCGAGCGGACGGCGTTTCACCAACGACGTCATGTACCTGCACGACCATGGGACGCAGCAGGACTGGCAGAACACGGTCTGGCCGGAGCTCTACGGCTGGGGCGTGGGCGCCGAGACGCTCAAATATCGCTTCAACTGGACCTTTCCCATCCACTACAGCCGACACGACCCGGATATCCTCTGGGTCTGCTCGCAGTACCTCCACCGCTCGACCGACAACGGTGCCAGCTGGGACGTGCTCAGCAAGGATCTGACACGCAACGACCGCTCGAAGCTCGGGCCTTCGGGCGGACCGATCACCCGCGACAACACCGGTGCCGAGGTCTATTGCACCATTTTCGCCTTCGCCGAATCACCGCAGCGTCGCAACCGCCTGTGGTGCGGCACCGATGATGGCTTGGTCCACCGCTCGGAGGATGGCGGCAAGACCTGGACCAACATCACGCCTGACGGCAAGCACGGCAAGGTCCCGGGCGGCAAACGCGACGCGCTGCCGGAATGGGCGCTGATCAGCATCGTCGAGGCCTCGCCGCACGACGAGGACACGCTCTATGTTGCGGCGACGCGCTACAAGCACGACGACAATCGGCCCTACCTCTACAAGACGGGCGATCGGGGCAAGACCTGGCGCAAGATCAGCGGCGACCTGCCGGCGGACGAGTTCACCCGCACCATCCGCGAGGACCCGAGCCGCCCGGGCTTGCTCTATTGCGGGACCGAGACCGCGCTCTATGTGTCGTTCGACGATGGTGGGCACTGGCACCGCCTCGGCGGCAACCTGCCCGTGGTGCCGATGTACGACCTTATCATCAAAGACGTGGAGATGGTCGTGGCCACGCACGGGCGCTCGATCTGGATTCTCGACGACCTCACGCCGCTGCATCAAGTGCAGGACCGCCTCAAGGGCAAGGCGAAGGGCGATAAGGAAGCCTCTCCGGTCCTCTTTAAACCGCGCACCACCGCGCGCCTGCGCATCACTGGCGGCTACGGCGGTGTCGCCGCCCAGGCCGATGTGTCGCGCGGGCCCGCCTGGCCCGGCATGGTCAACTACGCGCGAACGGGCGCGAGCATCTTCCGCGTCCTCCCGCTGCCCAAGCCCGATGGCGGCTACGACACACTTTATCTCGATGCGGGCCAGAACCCGCCCAACGGCGTCGTGATCCACTACTACCTGCCCGAGAAACCGAAGGGCGATGTGACGCTGACCTTCCTCGATGCCAAGGGAAACGAGTTGCGCCATGTCCGGGCTCCGGCCAAGGCGGGGGTCAACAATTTCCTGTGGAACCGGCGCATCGGCGGGGCGCCGAACGTGCTGGCCAAGGATCTCGAGCCCCTCGGCCGGCCCAATGGCCCCCAGGTCGTGCCCGGCCGCTACAGCGTCCGCCTTACGGTCGGCGGGCACAGCCAAACCCAAAGCTTCGACATCGCGCCAGACCCGCGCATCAAGGCCGGCCCGGCGGAGCTTGCGGCACAATATGACTTCCTCAAGGAAATCCTCGGCGCGCTGACCGTTGTCAACACGACGATCAACGAGGTCGATGCGCTGCTCGACCAGGTCAAGAGCCTAGAGCACCGCGCCACGGGGCGCGAGCGCGCCGCGACACTGCATAAGGCTTCGGCGAAACTGCGCCACGAGCTGATGGCGATTCGCAGCATCTTGATCGATGTCAATTGCAGCCAGGCGCAGCTTTGGGCCTGTGGCCTGCACGAAAAGCTCAACGCCCTGTTCGACACCGTCGATAGCGGCGACTACGCCCCGGCGCAGCAGACCCGCGAAGTATTCGACGCCGTCTCGAAACAGGTGGCGCCGGTGCTGACGCGCTGGCGACGGGCGCGCGAGAAGCTCCTGCCCGGGCTCAACAAGGCTGTAACTAAGGCAAAGCTGGCGGCAGTCGGCTGAAGATCCATCAACGGAGGAAGGTAATGTTCACGCTTCTGAAGTCACTTCATTCCAAACAGGTCTACTTCAGCGAGCCGGCTTCCTTTGTCGCCGCGCTGGTGATTGCCGAGCTGTTCTACAAGTTCAAGAGCTTCCTGCTCGAGACCGGCGCCTTCCTCGTGACCTGGTTCGTACTCGGCGCCATCGTCCACACGATTGCCGGCTGGCTCCTTCCCAAGACGTCCGCCGGCAGCAGTAGCTGAGCGCCGCGGCGTCGAGACAGCACTTATCGCAGGCGCGTCCGCCGAGGAGATTTGCGTGAAGATTACGCTATTGGGCACCGGCAATCCCGCGCCCTCGCTGAAGCGGATGGGGCCCGGCTATATGGTGTCGGTGGGCGACGACGTTCTCGTCTTCGATCACGGACCCGGCAGCCACCACCGGCTCCTCGAAACGGGAACCAAGGCGACGGACGTCACACACGCCTTTTTCTCCCACCTCCACTACGACCATTTCGTGGATTTCCCGCGCCTGCTGCTGACGCGCTGGGATCACGGTGCCGCCCAGATACCGGAGCTCAAGGTTTACGGGCCCAAACCGATCAAGAGCCTGGTCGACAAGCTGATCGGTCCGGACGGCGTGTTCGGACCGGACATCGAGGCCCGCACCACCTGGGAGGCGAGCCTCTACGTCTATCGCAACCGCGGCGGCAAGGACCCGCGGCAACGGCCGGCCCCCGAGGTCACCGAGATCGGCAAGGGTGACACGGTCGATGCCGGAGGCTGGCGCGTGCGGGCGGTCGAAGTGCCGCACGCCCAACCGCAACTGACCTGCCTGGCCTTACGTCTCGATAGCGACGCAGGATCGATGGTCTATTCGGGTGATACGGGGCCGAGCAAAGCGCTGGAGAAGCTGGCCGAGGGCTGCGACGTGCTCATTCACATGTGTTCTTACATCAGCGGCACGGTCGATGATCCGGCCACCCGGATCGGCACCAGCGGCCATCTCGAAGCGGCCCGCACGGCGGCGGCGGCTGGCGCGCGTTGCCTCATCGCCTCCCACGTCTATAACCAGTTCGACCGCCCCGGTGTGCGCGAGCGGGTGATCGCCGAGATGGCGCAGGTCTACGACGGCGTCATCGTTCTGGGCGAGGACCTCATGCAGCTCACGGCACAGCCGGAAAAGCCGGGCATCTTCCTGTGAGACCATTCAGAAACGGTCCACGCGGAACGGATGGATATCGATGGCGGCCGGTACACCGGATAGGATTTCGGCGACCAGTCGTCCCGTCGTCGCCGCCTCGGTGAGGCCGAGATGGCCGTGACCGAAGGCGAGCGCCACATTGTCATGGCGCGGAGCCAGACTGATCACAGGCATCGAATCCGGCATGGAGGGTCGAAAGCCCATCCATTCTCGGCCACCTTGGGTGTTCAGCGCCGGCACGGCTTGCTGGCCGAGCTCCAGCAAGGCCTTGGCGCGCGCGAAATTGGGCGGTGCCGCCAGCCCGGCCAGCTCGACGGCGCCGCCGATGCGCAATCCCTCGCTCATCGGCGTCATCAGGAAGCTGCTCTCTACCGGGCAGACAGGTCGCGTCAGCCGCACGCCGGGATTCGGCAGAGTGGTGTTGTAGCCGCGTTCCGTGTCGAGCGGCACGTCCCCAGCCACACGCCGACAGAGTTCCCGCGACCACGCCCCGCCGCAGATCGCCAGCGTATCAAAAGCCAGTGTGTCGCCGCCGTCGAGGGCAAGCGCGGAAGGCCGGCCGGCCGCGAACGCCACGTCCTGTACGCGGCCGAGCCGGATCTCACCGCCCAGCGCCCGCAGATGATCGGCGAGGCGCGTCACCACGCGATGCGGATCGAGGACATGGCCCCAATCCGGGATGAAATAGCCGCGTTGGAAGCGCGACGACAGCGCGGGTTCGAGGTCGCGGATCGCCGCGGCATCGATCTCCTCGGCACGGACGCCGTGGGAACGGCGCAACGCCCATTCCTCGTCGCCGGCGCGAAATCCCTTATCTGTCGCATAGACGAAGAGCGCTCCCTGGCGCACGAACAAGTCACCGATCCTCGTGGCAGCGATCACCGCGTCCCAGTCGGTCCAGGCGCGGCCGACCAGCGAAGCGAGTGCGGCGGTGATCGAGCGGACCCGTGCCGGCGTCCCCGCCCGCCAGAAGCGCCACAACCAGGGCAGCAGTTGCGGCAGATAAGGCGCCCGGATGGTCAGCGGCCCGAGCGGGTCCATCAGCATCCGCGGCACCTGCCAGATCAATCCCGGCATCGAGATCGGCGTGATCTCGGCTGTGGCGATGCAGCCCGCATTGCCGTAGGAGGTGCCGGACCCCGGGCCGCGCTCGTCAACCACCGTTACCGCGAAGCCACGCTGGCGCAGCGCCAGGGCGACATTGATGCCGATGATACCGGCACCCACGACCACTGCCTGACGGGCCGATGGCGCCGCCTCAGGCATCGTTAGACAATTCGCAAGGCTGAAGGCAGGAGAAACATCGTGACCTCATATCTCTTCCATGGCGGACGTTTTCTCGATCCGCGTCGCGACGCACTTGCCGACGGCGTCCACGTCCTGGTCGAAGGCGACCTGATCAAGGAGGTAGCAGACCGCCCGATCACGGCCGCCGGCGCAACACGCGTCGATCTCAAGGGCCGCACACTGATGCCGGGCCTGATCGATGCCCATATCCACATCGTGATGTCCGAAGTAAATATTCACCATCTCGACGGCGTTCCGCTGACGCTCCTTGCCGCCAAGGGCTCCGTATCGGCACGCGCCATGCTGCGGCGCGGCTTTACATCGGTACGCGACACAGGTGGCGCCGACTACGGGATGAAGACCGCGATCGAAACCGGCCTCTTCGAAGGCCCGCGCCTTTTTATCGCCGGCATGCCGATCAGCCAGACCGGCGGTCACGGCGATTTTCGCAAGCGGACGCAAAGCGGTACCTATGAATGCGCCTGCTGCTCGGGCCTCGCCTATACCGCGCGGATCGCCGACGGCGTGCCCGAGATGCTGCGCGCGGTGCGCGACGAGCTGCGCAAGGGAGCCGATCACATCAAGATCATGGTTTCCGGCGGTGTCGCCTCGCAGGCCGACCCGCTGGAAAGCCTGCAGTACCGGATGGACGAGATCGAGGCCGCGGTCGAGGAAGCAACCCGCTGGGGCACCTATGTCTGCGCCCACGCCTATGCCGCCGAGGCGATCCGGCGGGCTGTCACCGCCGGGGTGAGGACGATCGAGCACGGAAACCTGATCGACGAGCCGACCGCGAAGCTGATGGCCGAAAAGAAGGCCTATATCGTCCCTACCCTCGTCGCCTACGACGCGCTGAAGCGGCGTGGCGCCGACTACGGCCTCTCGGCCTACAGCCTGGAGAAGAACGAGATCGTGCTGAAGGCCGGTCTGCGCTCGCTGGAGATCGCCCGCGCGGCCGGGGTCAGGATCGGCTTCGGCAGCGACCTGCTGGGCCAGCTGCAGAACGACCAGGGGCGGGAGTTCCTGATCCGCTCGGAGGTCATGAAGCCGCAGGAGATCATCCGCTCGGCTACCCTGGTGAATGCGGAGATCGTGCGCCAGAGCGGCAAGCTCGGCGAGATCTCCGCCGGCGCCTTTGCCGACCTCCTGGTCGTCGACGGCGATCCCTACCGCGATCTCGGCGTCTTCCAGGACGAGGGGGCACGAATCCCCGCGATCATGAAGGGCGGCCGCTTCATCAAGAACGAGCTCTGAGCGGCGTCTGAGCACGGCTTAGCAGGGTCGCAACGGCAGAGAGATCGACGACGCCTGGGCGCCGCCGCGGCGGATGGACAGGAGCGGCGGCCGTCCATGGGGAACCTGCCCGTAATTGTCTGAATCGGCGCCGGCAATCGCGAGGCGCAGGCGGTGGCCGGCCGGCACGCGCCACGAGGTCGGCAGCAGTGACAGACGCAGGGTCGCGACCTCACCCGGAACCAGGGGAACCGCGTCGGCACGCTTGAAGCTGTGGTACGGGCCGATGACGCGATGATGCTCCGGCGCCGGGCTTTCCTTGCGATGCAACGCCCGCAGCATGCCTTCGGTGATGTAGCGGCAGGTGCCATCCGGCGCCACGTCCTCCAGATAGACGTGCAGCGCCGCGTCAGCCTCGCTAGCCGAGAGATGCAGGGTGACGACCGGATGACCCGAGAGTTCATGATCGGCCGTGAGCGGCTCGCCGGTATAGCAAAGCATACGTGCATCGCGGCCGTGCCAGTCGGTGTAGTAGTTGCGCACATCGAAGGCGGCGAGCCGCCCGTAGCGCGTGTTCGGGCCCGTCGCGAGCGAAAAATCGACCTTGTACTGGTCCTGTCCGACCCCCGCCGCCGCCGCGGTCAGGCGCCCCCTTTCAGCCAGGAACAGTTCAGTCGAGCGGTCGTGCGCCGGCCAGTGCGAGGCGGCATGCCAGCGTTCCTCCCCCATCGTGAAATAGTGCACCGGCTTTTCCTGCTCGAGACCGGTTTCGATACCGCGAAGATAGTGGTCGAAGAAACGCAAGAGCTCCGCGAGCAGAGCGAACTCGCTTTCGGCCTGCCGACGGAATGGGCTGACATTGGCCCGCGCCCCATGGTCCCAGGGACCGATCAGCAAATGACGGTTCTTGTTCGGCAGACTGAGGAAACGAGCAATGGCCCCGTTGGTATAGCCGGCCCCGTCCATCCAGCCCGAGACGGAATAGACCGCCACCTCCGGCCGCACGCCTTGGCAATAGGCATAAGGGCTGAACGAAGCTGAGGAGAAGCCAGGGTCGTAGGGCAACCCCTCTTCCTTGAAAGAGAAGTCATGGATGAAATCCGGCATGTGAAAATTGCCGAGATGTTCCCGGATCGCAGCGCTCAGCAGCGTGCCATCATCCTCGTCGACCGGCGCCGGGCCGGCCAAATGGGGATCCTTGTAATAGGCGAACTTGCCGAGCAGCTCACGGCGATCATGGTCGAGCGCGACCATCAGCTCATCGTAGGTTTCGGCCAGCCGGTTGAGCAGCAGCCCGCCCGGGTAGTAGTGGTCGCTGTAGGTGTCCCACACCGAGAAAAGAGGGGCGATGGCCTTGATTGCCGGATGCCCGGTGCTGGCGGCAAAATCAGCGGCGGCGCCGACATAGGACACGCCGGTGGCGCCAACCGTACCGTCCGACCAGACTTGTTGGACGATCCAATCGACGATCTCACGATAGTCGTCCCGCTCCTTGGGCGAACGGAAGCCCTCGCGCACGCCGAAAGACGCTCCCGTCCCGCGCACGTCGACGACCACCACGGCATAGCCGCGCGGCACGAAAAAATCGCGATAGCGACCGGCGGCGATGCTCGGCTCGGATGAGGATGGCGCACCGGCCTCTAGCGCGAAGCGGCGAAAATAAGGGGTGAAGATGGCGATACTCGGCCATTTACCGGTTGCCGGCTTGCCATCGGCAACGAGCGGCCGGTAGACATCAACGGCCAGCCGCACCCCATCGCGCATTGTCACGTAGCAGGAGGTCGGCTGACGCGAGACGCGGTAATCGGCCGGGCGCCTTGCCGCGTAATCCTGTGGCGTTACAAGCCAGCTGCCGTCATTCCCCGGACGATCGGACATTCAGATGGCCAGCGACGTCATCTGTCGACCACCTGGAAGCCATGCGCGAAGGGATCGCGATCATCGATGATGATGGTATTGAAGCCGGTAACCCGGGCCCAACCCTCGACCGAAGGGATGATCGCCTCGTGGTTGCCCACCCGCGCCCGGCCCTCGATACGGCCGGTGAAGGTCGAGCCGATGATGCTCTCGTGGATGAACTTGTCCCCTTCCTTGAGACGGCCGAGCGCGGCGAGATGCGCCATGCGTGCCGAGGTGCCCGTGCCGCACGGCGAACGGTCGATTGCCTTGTCGCCGTAGAAGACCGCGTTGCGCGCCGTGCCGCCCGGCGTCTGCGGACGTCCCGTCCATAGCACATGAGTCAGCTTATCCAGTGCCGGATTCTCCGGATGGACGATGGCATGATGCGCATTAAAGGCGGCCCGCAGCTTCGGACTCCAACGCACCAGATCGGAGGGCTGCACGTCCGAGACGTCGCTGAAATTCTTCTGCGCCTCGACGATGGCGTAGAAATTCCCACCGTAGGCGACATCGACCGTGAGCTCGCCCAGGCCCTCGACCTCGACCGGATATCCGCGGCCGAGCAGGAAGGAGGGCACGTTGGTCAGGCGCACGCTGTCGATGTACTCGCCATTGCGCTTGACCGTGATCTCCACCAGCCCGGCCGGCGTGTCGAGCTTGATGCGTTCCGGGTCGCGCGGCTTGATCAGGCCATGCTCAAGAGCAATGGTGATCATGCCGATCGTGCCGTGCCCGCACATCGGGAGGCAGCCTGAAGTCTCGATGAACAGCACCCCGACATCGCAATCAGCGCGAGTCGGTGGGTAGAGGATCGAGCCTGACATCATGTCATGGCCGCGCGGCTCGAACATCAGGCCGGTGCGGATCCAGTCGTACTCCGCCAGGAAATGCTGGCGGCGTTCGAACATGGTCGAGCCTTTGAGCTGCGGGATCGAGCCGCCGGTGACGATGCGGACAGGATTGCCGCAGGTATGGCCGTCGATGCAGAAGAACGTGTGTCTCGCCATGACCCGCGCTTACCTCAGGCGGCTGAGCGCAGCCCCACATCCGGGAGTTTCGGACGGTTGGCCAACGCCGCCTTCATCAGGCTCTCGACCTCGACCTTCTCGGCCGGGGTGAGCGCCAGACGCGGTGGCCGCGTCAGGTGCGTGCCCCGCCCCATGATGTGCTCGCAGAGCTTGATGCACTGCACGAGGTCGGGCCGCGCGTCGAGATGCAGCAGCGGCATGAACCATTGGTAGAGCGGCATGGCCTCGGCATAGCGACCGGCGCGTGCCAGGCGGAACAGCGTCTCGCCCTCGCGCGGGAAGGCGTTCGACATGCCGGAGACCCAGCCGACCGCGCCGACCATGACGCTCTCGACCACCACGTCATCGAGGCCAGCGAAGAGGATGAAGCGATCACCGACCATGTTGCGCAGATCGGTGAAGCGCCGCGTGTCGCCCGAGGATTCCTTGAAACAGACCACGGTCTCGCAATCGACGAGCGAGGCGAGGATCGAGGGGGTAACGTCATTCTTGTAGATCGGCGGGTTGTTGTAGACCATCACCGGCAGATCGGTAGCCTTGGCGACGGCGCGGAAATGCGCTGCGGTCTCATGCGGCTTCGAGGAATAGACCAGCGCTGGCATGACCATGATGCCGTCGACTCCCACGCGTGCCGCCTGTTTCGCCGTGTCGATGGCGAAGGCCGTGGTGAATTCGGCAACGCCGCAGATGACGGGAACGCGGCCGCGGGCGACACTCTTCGCGGCCTCCATGATCTGAACCTTCTCGGCGATGGTGAGCGAGCAGTTCTCGCCGACCGTGCCGCAGACGATCAGCCCGGAGACGCCGTCCCGAATCAGGGCGTCCATGACCCGGGCCGTGGCATCGATGTCGAGCGTGAGGTCGTCGCGGAACTGCGTCGTTACCGCCGGAAACACGCCCGACCATGTCACATTCGCCATCGGCCGCTCCTTTATCTGGGTATCTGGATCCATCGTTTGTCTTTTCCGACTGTAGATTGTATAAAATATCCGAGTCAAGACCGCGAGGTTAGGTGACAGCTCGAGCCGCCCTTACCTCCTTCTCCAGCCAATCGACTGGTAAGGGGCTGACCCACAGGACCATGGCCGCCGCCACGGCCGACGAGCTGCGCCGACGCATCCTGGCCGGCACCTTTCCGGCTGGCATGCAGCTTCGGCAGGACGCCTTGGCCGCCGAGTTCGGCATCAGCCGCATCCCAGTCCGTGAAGCCCTGGTGCAACTGGAAGCCGAAGGCTTGGTGACGATTCAGCCCCATCGCGGCGCGGTGGTGACCGAGCTGTCGCCAAGCGAGGTCGCCGAACTCTTCGAACTACGGGCGCTTATCGAGCCGGCCCTGCTCAAACACTCCGCGCCGCAACTCACGGCCGAGGATCACGCCGAACTTCATGCCATCCTCGCCGAATACAGCGCCGAACTGCGTGCGCAGCACATTGCCCGCTGGGGTGAGCTCAATACACGGTTTCACCTGCTGCTCTACCGGCATGCACGGCGCCCACGCTCGCTCTCGATGGCCGAAAGCCTGCTACGCAGCTGCGATCTCCACACGAGGCTGCAACTCAAATACACCGCCGGACAGGAGCGCGCCGAACAAGAGCACGCCGAACTCGTTCACCTCTGCGCAACCAGCCGCATCGACGAGGCCTGCGTCCTGCTCAAGGAGCATATCGAGAATGTCGGTCAATCGCTCGCGAGGTTCTTGGCCGCGCAACGAAAAACCTAACACCAGCGATCGTTGCAGTACGAGTCGATGGGGTCGAGCGACCGTTAGCCTCCACCGCCCCGTATCACGGGCCCGACCGACGAGCTCCAGGTTTAAGCGGCGATTTTGACGTAGTCGCACGCGGCGCAGAGGTCATCGTTCCGATGCGGCCCACAGGTGTCCCAAACGCTCAAGCTGCGGGGCAGGGCTTATCAAATCAGGCCGCTGACCCAAAGACTTACACTTTGCGCGGGGATGAGTTCGAGGCTAAGCGAGGCCGCCGCTACCGGCCACTCTCGGCGAGGCAAGAATGCTCAGCAAATCTTCGAGCATCCTCTGCAATGCCGTTGAAACTCCTGATCGTAATGCGGCGTTCGGCATCAAGCCTTCGACGATCCTTGGGTCTCTCAATTTCTACTAAGGTCCATACGAGACCGAAAGTCTCAATATCAGCGATCAGAAAATCGCTCACGTAAGCTCCTCCAAAGCGGACTTGCGGCACAACGAATCTGCAGCAACTGACCGTCGAACAGCCCAGCAAAAGAGGGTATTCTCGAAGATACGCTGGAACGGTGCTTCAAATCGCGCTGTCGCGACAGCACTCTAGCTGACTTTGCCGCTAACGCTCTGAAAAGCTTGGTGCCCCTGGCCGGACTTGAACCAGCACGCCCTTGCGGGCAACAGATTTTGAGTTGTTTCGGGCGCGCAGGCAGGGCGCGAGCTTGCCGCACGAGGCCGCGGAAATCGGGCACTACGGGATAAGTTGGGAAAGCACGGGAGCCCGGTGTTCCTGACGGCAGTGTCCCGGGAGTGTCCCGCGCGCCGGGCCTTCAATCCGCGCCAGGCGGGCCGTGAGTGGCCTCGGACCTCGCGGCCGTCGTCTGGTTCCCACTCGGGCTCCCGATCGCCTCGCTGGCAAGGAGTACCGGCGAGGACAGCGCTTCAGGCTTCAGGCTTCAGGCTTCAGGCTTCAGGCTTCAGGCTTCAGGCTTCAGGCTTCAGGCTT
>Ga0196963_10000630_pt1 | contig 29917 bp, 33 predicted proteins | sample S1_5metaG_FD_148600 | JGI IMG/M metagenome (GOLD analysis project Ga0196963, IMG submission 148600) | Soil microbial communities from Anza Borrego desert, Southern California, United States - S1_5 | ecosystem: Environmental > Terrestrial > Soil > Desert | place: USA: California | collected...
GCGTCCGGCTTGCAGTCATGGCCGTACACAGGGCGCTGCAACGCGCGCCGCCTCATCACCCATCCAGTAGCGCGGCCCACGACCACACGACGCGGCCACGTCATGGCTGCAGGAGCGGCGGGTGTTCGGGCATCGACTTCTCAGTCATGCGGGCCACCTTCTCGGCCTTCGCAAGCCCGACCCGACACCTGAGGCCTCGAGCACCGACGCCGCAGCCCAGACGGCCTTGACCGCCGAAGCGGCACTGGCACCGCACGCGGCGCTGGTGCGCCGCATTCGCGTTGCATACGGCCACCCCGATGTGGAGTTTGACCGGCAACTGCACGCACCCGTCGTCGCACTCGCCGCCTGGCTTCACCTGATGCCGGGACACCCCGGAGGTGGATTCGAACGGCGCGGCGGTGCGATCGAACAGGCGTTGACAAACTGTCTCTTCAGCCTGCAGGCCGCAGAGGGTCGGACGTTCGCGGTCGACGGCGCCGAGGGTTCGGCATCGCCAGGCCACGCCCGGAGTTGGCGCCTCGCATGCGCGCTGGGCGGCCTGTTCGCCTCACTGCCCGACGTCCTGGCAAGGATCGAGGTGGTTTCGCACGATGGCCAGGTGTGGCCCGGCATCGGCTTGCCGCTGATCGACTGGCTCCGCTCGCTTGGAGTTTCGAGGTATCACTACCGCTGGATCTCGGCCCGCAGCGACTTCGCGCGGCCTGCGGTGTACGCGGCGTTTCGCTGCATCCCGCCCGACACCATGTCCTTCATCGCGCATGGCGACGCCCGAATCGCGGCCGACCTCATCAGTTGCGTGGCCCGAACAAGCGATCCGCTGGGCCAGGTCTTCCAGCTCGTCATGAGGGTTGCTGCGGCCGTTTCAGAGCGCGAGCGAGATGGCGCAACGACGCCGGGCACGGATCAGTTCGCGGGCACGCTCAGGCGCCTCCTCGGCACCAGCGACTGGCTGCCGAACTCGCCGGGCGGCCACGTCTGGTGCGGCACGGACGGCTTGTACCTGCTCTGGCCTGATGCGGCGGTGAAAGTGCTCGATGCCCTGCCGGGAATGCGCCGCACCGGTCACGCCGCCCCGCACGACAGGCTGCTGCAGGACTTGGTTGAAGGCGGCATCGTCGACGCGACGCCCTCGCCGCTGGTCCACATTCGGACGCCGGGTCACGACAAGTCGAAGTTGGCAGTGCGACTGGCGACCCATCATCCAGTGCTTGGCGAGTTGGGGCGCAACGCAACGCCACTCGATCTTCGGGTGCATGCGCCAGAAGCCGGCCAAGGCGGGGGCATCGACACTGCGCCCCCCCGCCAGGGCGCGAAGCGCACCATCGGCTCCCACAGCGGCGACGCGAACGCCTCTGATGTCAAGGCACCGCCGGCACCCGCGCAGGGCGTGCTCGATTTCACCGGGAAGCAGGAAAAACTCGATGCTGCAGCCGACCCGCCGGTGACTGTCCTGTCACTCGACACGTCAAGGATCACCAATCCCCGCATACGCGATGCCGTCGACCAGGTCGTTGCCCGGCTCGATCACTCCTTCGACAGCATGCTCGCCAGACCAGTGGCCGCAGGTGTGTTCGTCGCGTTGACCGAGTTCGTTGGCCAGCACGGAGATGGCGCCGCCGTCGTGCGGGCACTTCACGAGGCACAGCTGCTTGCCTGCGATGGCACGACGTTGGATCGCCGCGTCGTCAGGGAGCGCATGGAGGGCGCCGAACAGATGGGCGTGGTGCTCCGCGCAACCGCCTTCGTCGGCTACTCCGACTGGGCGGGCCGGTGGCACGCCGGGCATGCAGACCGCTGCTCTCCTTTGGTCGACCGTGCCGGTTGACTCCAAGGCAGCGTCTCCGGTCCGTCGGCCCGACTGACGACCTCACGAGGTCGACCCCACCGCGATCATTGAAGCGGCTGGCCAAGTGCTACGTGGCTGACCTGTGGCTGACCGGTCCTGAAGGCACCGCCGACGTTCAGGAGGTAACAGGGCCCACGCCGCACCTGCCGCGACCGAGCGACCGTTGCTCCTGTCTGCCTACTCACCCAACCGACCCATCGGCGACATCCGCTGTGCAAAACTCATCGCACCAAAGCGGCCGGTCACGCTCGAACGTAGACGCTTCAAGTTGACCCCGCCGCGGAGGGGAAGGCCAGAGCAGTTCCGTGCCCCTGCGGCAGCGTGCTGGCGCGGGCAGCCGGCAGACTAACTACGAGCCGAGTGAGACGGCGGTGCCGTAGGCAGCCAAGATCGGCGTCGCGATCAGCGCGTAGCCCAAGCTGTTCACCACGGGCCCAGACCAGCGCACGCAACTCGCTCCGAACCGACGCGATGCCCACCCGAAGCAAGGGCAGAGACGCTCGAAAGAGGAGCTGGACGCAGGCCCCGAGGCCTCAGCCGTGGGAGCGCGGAATTCATACACGAAATCGGGGCACCCTTCTTCATTGCCCTCCCTTTCTCCCTTTGACTTCATCCCGGGAGGGACTGTGCAGGTGAAGGCAGGCCGCGAGCTGCGCGCCCGTCACTGGGGGCGGCAGCGCCCTTCCTGGTCATTGCAAAATGACCATGGCATCGCTTCCAGTGCGGGGGCGGAGCATGTAGTCCTGCTCGGCCAAGCGGCGCCGGCCGGTCGAGCGTTTACCCGGCCTCTGGTGCGGTCAACTGCCACTTCGAAGATCGGCGAGCAGATACTGGCGTCAATCTGCCGATATGTCGCAGTTGGCCACCACCAAAGTGGCTGTGGCGAAGGCCTTCCCGGTGTCTCTGATGCCTGCGCCCAGAGGTGCGCATCATCACCATCCGCAGAACCCGCCTGTCCTGCTGCGGCACCTGCGCCGTGGGGGGTTCGACGTGTACGTCCACGCTGATGGCACGGCTCATTCTCTAAGGGACTGTTCGTTCGGAGGCGTCCGCTTGGGGGTCATCGCGCTTTTGCTTCACAGCCTCGAGCACTACGTCAGGCAGCTTGAACAGCGCTTTGCTTGCCGCTGCGATGAGTATTTCTCCCTGGTCGACGGCGTTTATGACTTTACTGATCTCATACTTCCCTGGTTCGGCCTTGTAGTGCAGGACGGCAGAATCGAGTAAACGCCATGCGTCCAGGTACGCCGAACCGAGACTCAATGGATTGAACGCTGCAATCAGCCCAGTAGCGATCGCTGCAGCGAAACTAATCATCTTGATATGGTCCTTCAAATCGTCAGTGAAGATGGCAATCGCTCCCGTGGCGACCACACCAATCGCAATCAACGCTGCGCCAAAAATCATGAACGCAATGGCACAAGCAAACCACGTTCTCAGCCGTTTGTCGATCTCAGAAGGCAAGGTCATAGCGAATCTCCAGGGTGAGGATGCAGAGGTTGCGCAAGCGAGGTCGAAGTCGGGGCTCGCTTGTAGCTGGACTTACCACCTAGTCGCACGCCTAGGTACATGATCCCTGCAATGGGCCTTTTGACCCCTCGGGCACGCATGCCCCAGTAGAAGATCTGGTCCACGGTGAGCCTGTCCAGGGCGGCGGCGACAGCGTCTTCGGGGTGCCGATACAAGTAATCGTGAAGTATGGCGGCGTAGATTGTGTTTGTCAGCGGCGAAATAAATGTATGTAGCATTCGTGGGATGCTCGCGAAGTCAGTGGTCGTGAGCTTCGGAATTGCCAAAGTCCGACGTTGCCCGTCCACCTTCACTCGCACCTGCCAATCAAATACAAGAATGAAGTGACCCCGTGATCCTTGCGGAATCGTGTAGGTGTCTCCCGTTGGCAAAATAATCAACCTTCTCACCAGTGACGCATCGCGGCGCGGAGTGTTGACGCGCGCAATTACTGGGGGTATCTGGGTGAAAAGAACCCCGACGCGCTTGGGCTCTATTGACCATACAATCGCGATCAGCGCAACAACGGCGACCAACAGCCCTATCAAAACCATTTCACTCTCCAACCGAGAAGCGGCGCCGGGTGAACGCACTTACACCTGCTCGAAAGCGCTCGTTTCTAGCATCAAAGGACCCGCGGAATGCTCCGTGTAAGCGAGTGCTTAAGCAAAATTATGGGTGGCGTGATGGTGAGCTTCGCCGACACTAGGCCCGAGCTAGCGCCGGCCGCGATCGCAGCCGCGCGCCGCGGTTGGTCCGGCACGGGGACCGCGACACTGAGATCCAATAAGCTGCCCCTGGCCAGCGTCCGGACATGGCCGAAAGGGTGAGGCCGCGACCGCGGCGGGAAGCAGTCGTTTTACGCGAGGGCCATGCTGGCCACTGGCCGCTTCCGGCAAACATAGGGGAAACCCGGTTTCGGCCAAGATCCGTCGCTAGTGACCGGCAGGTCCTCCTGCTTCAGCCATGAGGCAGGATCCCACGTCGAATAGACTTCTGTGTCGTGAAATGCGGCGATCTGAAAATTCATGGTCTGGGTTCACGGTGACTGGATCGATGATCAAGAGGGGGACGGCCCCTCCGGTCAGCGCTGGCCCTTCGCACCGTATGTGCGAGAAGTGTTCGAGCGTGCCGGCTGGAAGCCCCTTCCTCCTCCAGCGCCAGTCCCAAGCGGAGACGCCCGCCGGTACGCCAAGTCCCTCCTCGAGGAGTTCGGTGGCTTGACCGTCGGGGAGACCGGTCAGGGCATTGAGGCCGCCGCAAGCGATATTGAGTTCGCTACCGAGCCTGAAGATGCGGAGCGGTACATCCAATGGGTCCAACGCTGGCCCGCGCTCCATGGTGCCGTGACCATCGGACTTGCTCACAACACCTATGTACGGTTGTTCGTGACGCCGAGCGGCGAGTTCTTGGCAGTCACTGAGCCCGACGAAAGGCTCTACAACTTTGGAACTGGATTCGCGCAGTTTGCAGAAGCATTGCTGCGCGGTCTGAGCTGGCCGCGCCCCGACCGGCCACTGTGAACTGCGGCTCTCCGGCGTCGAATGTGTGGGTGACTGGGGCGGCTTCGGGTCGGTCGTGTGAGTTGGCGGCCCACGGAAGCTGCCGATGGTCTTTCACCTGATTGAGCGCCGACGTCGGGCTGCTTCCAAGGCACACCGGTCACTCACTTGGGCGGCGCCCGGTCGTCTGGTTTCGGAGGCCGCTGCCGCTCGGCACCCAAACCCGAGGACTGTGCCCAGCCTGAAACAGTCGGCCAAGGACCGCCCACCTGTGATCAGCCGCACGAGCTCAGGCGAGCTTGGCCCACCTTGGGCAACAGGCATCAACACCAAAGAAAGAAGCGCGGACCTTCCCGTCCGGAACCACACGGCGATCGACCGCGGTTCCGAGGTGACGTCCAGACCATCCATCGGTAGTCTCTCGAACACGATGAGGACCGCGTCCAGCGAGCGCTGGATGGCCGGCCTGATCAGCCGAGGGACAGCCATGAGCAGATCATCGAGTTCGCCGGACGCCGGGCACACCGCGGACGCTAGGCAGGAACGTCCTCGTCATCCGGATCGGCGCCCTACCCTGGTCTTCCAGGAGAACTTCAGCTTCATCAAGCGCATCCAGGACCTGGCTGCCGCTGATCGCAACCTGCCGGCCATCGACCACGGCATCCTGGCCTCGGCCGCGCTTGCCTTGGTGGCCGACATGCCGGAGGCCCCGCAGCGCGTTATCGACCGCGCGCTGCAGTTGATCGTCGAGAAGCGTCGCATGGCGACCCAGTCGAACTGATCAGGCGCATCCCACACCACACACACCGGCGTTATTGACGCCGCGGCGGGCAACCGCCGCCTCACCCCGGCGACCCGATCGCCCCGCACGCACCTCACATCGGCACTGCGCATGCCAGCCGCGCACATGCGGCAGCCAAGAAGCCGATCCGCGCCGCCGCGCTCATTGCGCCGGCCCCCTGGAGCAACGTGGAGAGCTGGGAATGACTTCGTCGCACCGCAAGGCGTCGTGCTCGCCCGCGGCATCCGCGCTCACCTGCATGCTGTTGACGACGGCATGCATCCAGAGCGGTGTCGCGTGGGCGCAGCCGGGCACTGATGTCCGGCTCTCGCGATACACAACCAGTTCAGCCATCCCCGACGCTGCGCAGGTGGACCCACTGGAGGCCGTGGTTCAGGTGACGTTGCCTCGCGCGAGCGTCGCAACCGTGGGCGATGCCATGCGCTACCTGCTGCTGCGCACGGGGTATCGGCTCGCCGCGACGGAGGCGGCCAACACGCCGGCGAGTGAGCTCCTCTCGCTGCCGCTTCCGGAAGTTCACCGCGAGCTCGGCCCGTACTCAGTTCGGACGGCCCTGTCGGTGCTGCTCGGCATGCCGTTCACGCTGACCGTCGATCCGGCACAGCGGCTGGTTTCCTATCGGACAACTTCGCCTGCGGGCCAGGGCATCGACACACCGGTTGCCGAAGCGGCCCACGCTGCTCGCGCGAACAGCGGCCGAACGGGGAGCACGCGGTGAACAACGACAAGCTCCAAAGCGACACGCAGCTCCGCCCCCCAACCGCCCAAGTGAGCGTGCGTCCCCACCGGTTCAGCCCCAGAACCAAAGTCATCGCGGCGTCGTGCGCGGCAGCGGCCGCCCTTGCGACGCTGGCATGGCACACCGGCTTCGCCCTGCCGCTCGCTGCGCGGCCCGGACTGGGCGCCATGGCCTCCACGATGGACCTGGAAGCCGGCGTCAACTCGCAAACCCTTTTCCCCTCGCCTGCCGCGCTCGCGTCCGGCGCTGCGTCAGGTGCTGCATCAAGCGCAACGCCGCGTGCCGCACCCGAGGTACCGGCCGCCGTCACGCGTCAACTGGCCGCGCTCAAGACAGCGTATGAACACCTGTTGCAGCAATTGCAAGAAGCGGACCAGCGCATCGCTCAAGTTGAATCGGACCTTGCCGCGCTGAAGCAGCAGGTCCAGAAGAGCCACGCCGCACAGGCGAAAGCACAGCGGCAGGCTCGGGAACTGGCGCGGCAACTCCATGCCGCGAGAACCCCAGCCTCGGAAACGCCGCCGCTGCAGCAGCCACCAACGGTCCTCAGCGTCGACACCTGGAACGGCCGGCCAAGCGTGTCGGTACAGGTTGGCGCCGAAGTCCGTTTCCTGGCCGAAGGCGACACGGTGGCCAACGCGCTTCTCCGCAAGGCCGACCCGGCCACGCAGCAGGTCGAGTTCGTCAGCACGTCGGGTGCGGTCATGCCGACCCGCGCCGCAGGAGAAGCACGATGATGCGCCTGGCCGAGGTCCTCATTGGGCTCCACGTCGGCCTGGTGCATACGCACGGGCAGGCGCAGACGCGCACGACCACGACTTCCGCGACCACGGCGCAGGCCACGTCGATGCAGTCCGAAACCGCCGAGCAATCCGCGGCGCGCCATTGGGGGCTGACGCTCGACGACTACCGGCGCTACCAGTCGCTCATGAAGGGCGTGCGCGGAGCGGTAAGCGACCCGCGCATCAGCCCGATCGAGGTGCTGGGCATCCACGCACGCGACGACGCCGAGCGTCGCAAGTACGCGGAGATGTTCGCGCGCCTGATGGCCGAGGACACGCAGCGCGTGCTGCAGTTCCAGGTCGAATACGACCGGGCGTTCCGGCGCCTTCATCCGCAGCTTGTTGCGTTCGACTCCGGACCCGCGGACCGCAACCCGGCAAAGCCGAATACAGCGGCGCCGGCGTCGCGGCCAGGACCGGCGTTCACGGCTACGCCATCCGCACCGCTGGCGGCCAGCATCAGCCGCCCACCAGCGGTCTCCACCGGAGACCGGCTGCTGGTGTTCACGCGCACAGACTGCCGCGAGTGCGATGACCTTGTGCAGCGGGCCGCTGCGACAGCGAACCACGGCGTGATGGTCGATCTCTACCTCGTCGGCGCGCGATCGACCGACGAGGTTCAGCGCTATGCGCGCCGCGTCGCGCTCGACCCGGCCGTGGTCAACGCTGGCCGCGTCACGCTCAACCTCGATGGCGGCACGTTCAGCCGCGTGCTGCCGCGACAGCAGGACCTGCCTGCGCTCGTGCGCAAGCGTGGCCAGAGCTTGGTGCAGCTGGCGTCGTCGGACCTGTGATGGGGGGTGCGACATGAATCCCACCAGACGGAAGTTTTCGGCAGGTGTGGCCCTGTGGTCGGCGATGCCCGCAGCCTTCGCGGCCGGGCCCAGTTCGACCAGCATTCCGTCGGGCTACTCCGCGGTGGCAACCGAATTCCGCGTCCCGCCCGCAGTCCTGTACGGCGTTGCACTGCAGGAGTCAGTGATGCTCTTCGGTGAGCCGCGCCGGCGCACGCCACTGCCCTGGCCGTGGACGCTCAACATCGCCGGCAGGCCTGTGCGGCTTCCTACACGGGCCGTGGCGGAGCAGCAGCTGCGCGCCGCACTGCAGGCCGGCATCGACAGCGTGGACATTGGGCCGATGGGCATCAACTGGCGATATCACAAGCGCCGGTTGCTCTCGATCGAGCGCTCCCTCGACCCGTACTGGAACCTGCGTGTCGGCGCTGGACTGCTGGCCGGCCACTTCGCCGATTGCGCAGACTGGGCCGAGGCCATCGGCCGCTATCACTCGCCCGCCAACACGGCCCGCGCGGCCCGGTATTCCGCGCTCGTGCTCGCGCGGCTGCGGAGGCTCGGCCATGCATAACCTGCGCAAGCTCCTTGGCCATTCGCTTTGGATTGCCGTCCTCGGTGCCGCAGCGGCGGCGAGCGTCACCAGCCTCGCTGGCGTGACGGTCATCCATGAGGGTGGTCCCACCGTCCCGATCGGCCAGTACTTCGCCGCCCTGTCTGCACAGCCGTCGGTGGCGTCGAATGGTGCCGTGCCGGCCCAGGCCAGCACGCTGCCGATGGCATTCCCGATCACCACGCCATCCATGCGGCCGGGCTCGCTCCACGCACCGGTGCGCTTGCGCACGGCGGGATGGCTGGTCGCGCCGATGTTCATCGTCGGCGACGACGCCCTGTCCAGGCAATGGCTGGCAGCCAACCACGACAAGCTCCGCCGCCTCGGTGCCAGCGGGCTCGTGGTCAACGTCGCGAGCATCGACGCCTTCCGCTCTCTGCGCACGGCTGCTCCCGATGTCGCGATGGCGCCCGGCTCGGTCGAAGCGCTCGCGCGGCAGGCGAGCCTCTCCGTCTATCCCCTGTACGTCGCCGCGGACGGCCAGGTCAGCCAGATGGTGCCGTGATGGCGAGCCCGCATGCCGTCGAGAACCTGCTACGCCCGCCGGTGGAGTTGTGGAGCGCAGCGGCCGCCGCCGGCGCAAGCACGGTGGCGCAGTGGGCGCCATGGTCGCTGCTGATGCCGCCGGAGATGGCCACGCCTGCCTCGCTGCTGCTGGCCGGCTTTGCCGTGCATCGCCTGCGCCAGGGCGCTGTCGTGCTGCGCTACCACCGCAACATGAAGCGCCTGCCGACCTTCGTGATGAAGGCCAGCCAAGTGCCGGTGTCTCACCGCAAGTACTACCTTGGCCGTGGATTCCGCTGGGGCCAGGAGCACACGCAGCGCCTGCGCGACAGCCGGCGCCCGGAGGTGCAGCGGTTCATCGATCCCGGCCGCATTTACCACGCAGTGCGCCGCTTCGAGAACGCTGCCGAGCACTCGCGCGTGATGTCGAAGCTCGCGGCACTCACTGCACACCGCGCATGGTGGAACCCGGTTGCGCCATTGCCCGCGGTGGGCGGGGATCCGCACATCCATGCCGTCTCGCTGCATGAGGAGCCGGTCTACACCGACCTGGCCGAGCGTGCTGGGCACATCGTCGTGTACGGCTCCACCGGCGTGGGCAAGACCCGCCTGCTGGAGATCGGCGCCACGCAGGACATCCGGCGCGGCGACGTCGTGATCGTCATCGATCCCAAGGGCGATGCCGAGCTGATGAAGCGCTGCTATGCCGAGGCCGCGCGCGCGGGCAGGCTGGATGCCTTCTACCTGTTCCACCTCGGCTTTCCGGCGGTCAGCTCGCGCTACAACGCGATCGGCAACTTCAGCCGCATCACCCAGGTTGCGACCCGGCTCACCAACCCGCTGCCGTCGTCAGGCAACTCCGCGGCCTTCCGCGAGTTCTGCTGGCGCTTCGCCAACATCATCGCGCGCGCCATCTCGGCCCTGGGCCGCAAGCCGGTCTACCGCGAGATCCTCTACTGCATCAACGACATCGAACCGTTGTTCCTGGAGTACGCGCGGCATTGGCTCGCCCGCTCGGGGCCTGCGGGATGGGAACAGGACCTGGTTGCGATCCGCCACCGCGTCGCAAACCAGCGCGCGGTGCCGCGCCACCTGGAAGGCCGCAGCCCGGAAGCCATTGCGGTGCTGAACTTTCTGCGCAGGCACGGCATCCACGAGCCGGTGCTGGAGGGGCTGTCGAGCGTCTTCAAGTACGACCGCACCTACTTCGACAAGCTGGTGTCCTCGCTCGGGCCCCTGCTCGAGAAGTTGACTACCGGGCCGGTGGCCGACCTGCTGAGCCCCGACTACTTCGACATCTCCGATCCACGTCCCATCTTCGACTGGCAGAAGGTCATTCGCCAGGGCGGCATCGTCTATGTGGGGCTGGATGCCCTGACCGACGCCGCGGTCGCGATGGCGGTGGGCAACAGCATGTTCGCCGACCTGGTGTCGGTGGCCGGCGAGATCTACAAGCACGGCCAGGACCGCACGGTCTGCCTGCACCTGGACGAGTTCAGTGAACTTGTCGGCGATGAGTTCGTCACGATGGCCAACAAGGTGCGCGGCGCCGGCTTCCAGCTCAACGTCTACACGCAGACCAGCGCCGATCTCGAGGCGCGGATGGGGTCGCGCGCGAAGGCAGAACAGATCGCCGGCAACCTGAACACCATCGTGATGTTCCGCGTGAAGAACGTGGCCACGGCCGAACAGCTCACGCAGGGGCTGCCGGAGGTCGAGGTCGCAGCGCTCACGGCGGTCAGCGGCGCCACCGACGCCGCCGGCGAGGGAACCGGCGTGGACTTCGTGTCCCGCAACGAGGATCGCATCGCGACGCAGTCCGTCCCGTTGATCTCCCCGGCCGACGTGATGTCGCTGCCGAAGGGCCAGGCCTTTGCGCTGCTGGAGGGTGGCCAGTTGTGGAAGGTGCGCATGCCGCTGCTCGACCCGATCGGCGACACGCATCTGCCGGCCTCGCTCATTGACCTGGCCGAGCGCATGGAACGCAGCTACCGCACCAGCGAGCTGTGGTGGCGGGAAGCGGACGACGGCAGCAGCTCGGGAACGTGGGACGCAGCCACGGATGCTGCTGAGGTCCCGCAGGACGGCGATGACGCCCAGGCCACCGCGGAGCCGATGCAATGACCCAGCCTCCGGCCAACAACACCGCGCGCATCCGTGCACAAGGCAGCCCGGTCACCTGGCTGCTCAGCCTGGTTTTCGGCGCAGCCATCTCGATCATCGGCTCGTTGGCGATCGGCACGGTGGTCGAGTGGGTCGGCATGCACGTGTGGTGGAAGGACCAGGGCGTGCAACACAGCCGCGACATGGTGGCCGAAGACCTGGCCTACCTGGCCGAGTACCGGCGCAGCCTGCTCACGGAAGACACGGTGGCCTTCGCCGCCTCGTGGGCCGACGCCGCGACCCGCGCCGCGGGCGCGGCGGGCATCCTGATGCTGATCCGCAAAGGAAGCGAGCCCGCCACCGCGGGGGCGAAGGACGGCCAGCCTGCACGGCTTCTTCGCCTGGCCGCGCCGTACCTGACCGCGATGGTCCACGTGTGGCAGGACGCGTTCATCCGCCTGGCGATCGTCTACCTCGCGTTGCCGGCGTTCGCGCTCGCCTTCCTCATCGGCCTGGTCGACGGGCTCGGCCGCCGCGACATCCGCAAGTGGTGCGGCGGCCGCGAGAGCTCGTTCGTCTACCACCACGCGAAGCGCCTGCTGTGGCCGGCCTTCACCTTCGGCTTCTTCCTGTACCTCACCTGGCCGACTGGCGGCTTCAACCCGGCGTGGGCCGTGCTGCCGTTCTGCGCGGCCTCGGCATGCACGGTGAGCCTGATGGCCGCCACCTTCAAGAAGTACCTCTGACCCGAGGAGCTCCACATGATCCACAAGCCCTCCATCACGCGCACGATGCTCTTGGTCCTGCCATTGCTTTTGGCCGTTGGCACGGCGGGGGCCGACGCAGACGGCGAACGCGAGGCCCTCGCGCGCATCGCGCACGAGCTGCAACGCCTGCAGGTACAGGTCGCACAGGCAGCGCGGACTGCAGACAGCACGGCACGCGTGAAGTTCCGCTACGACTGGCTCGCCAAGGATCTCGAACTGGTGCAGCGTGGCGTAACGGATCACCTGGACGCGCCGCGGCAGCCGCGGCCGATGCCACCGCTCACAGGCGACTACCGCCGGTGAGCCCAGGCCGGAACCGCCATGAGTCCCAGCCAGGAAACCGCGTTTGCCGCGGCCGCCGGCGGCCAGACGAGCAGCGGGCTGCTGCTGGCCATCGCATCGATCGTCGCCGCACTCGCTCTCGTGTGGGTGGCATGGCTCGCGCTGCGGCTCTTCGATCGCTGGAGCCGGCGCAGCGGCGACACCGGGGACCTCATGTGGCACCTGATCCGCGCAGTGGTGGCCATCAGCGTGCTCGGCTGGTTCGTGCGGTAGGAGCGAACCGATGAGGGCACACGTGCCCGATTGAAACGCCTGGCGTGTCGTAAGGCGCCGCGATGCCCGCCCGAGGGGTTCACGGACGGGCCTCGCTCCCTTCGAGATGAGCTCAACCTCCAAGGAGAGTGATCGATGAACAAGGCCTTGCAATGGGTGAAGCGGCACCGTGCTGCTGCTGCCCTCCCTGTCCTGCTGCTGAAGTCGGCCACGGTGCTGGCGGCACTGCCGACGCCGGTGGCCCCTTCCACCGCGCCGCCATCGGGCGACTGGCTCGGGTTGATCAAGGGCTACGTCAAGGACGGCGGCCTCGTGATGGGCCTGGCCGTCGCGGTCGCCGCGTTCGTCTGGGCGGCGTGGTCGGCCATCGCGAAGTTCAACGAGGCACGCAACGGCCGCGCCGAGTGGGGCGAGGTCGGCCTGCTGTCGGTCGTTGCAGGCGCGATCCTGATCTTCGACTCGTACCTGCTCGGCACGGCGGCGGGAATCATCTGATTGCCGGCGCCAAGGAAGCGACATGGAAGACAGCGACGTGCTGGCCGACCGGGTCGACATCGAGCCACCGATCTTCAAGGGCTGCTCGTCGAGCGAGCTGCTCGCGATGCTGGTCGTGGCGATCCTGGTGTGGATTCCGCTGTCGCTGTTCCTTGGCTTCGCCATCGGCAAGGTTGCATTCGCGCTGGCGATCCTCGCTGTGGGCGTGATCGGCTCGGTGGTGCTGGGCGCGTCGTGCTTCCAGCGCATCAAGCGCAACCGCCCCGACCACTACTACGTGCATGGCGCGATGCGGCTGCTGCACGCTTCGCGGCTGCACACGTTCCCACTGGTCTGGCGATCGGGCTTCTGGGACATCGATCGCAGCTGAAGGCGCGGCGACCAACTGCGCAGGAAGGAGCAACGACATGGGCCGGTTCATGAACGCGCTCGACAACCGCGACGCCATCATCAGGCTGCAGTGGGTGTTCATCGCGCTCCTCGGGTCGCTGCTGCTCGCAGCCATCGTCGGCCTGCAGCGCGCGCCGAGCGACCTGACGCTGCACATCCCGCCGGACCTGCGATCCGGCGCGAAGCTCAAGCCCGGCGAAGTGCCGCCGGCGAACGTCTATACCTTCGCGCACTACATCTGGCAGCAGGTGAACCACTGGAGCCGCGACGGCACGACCGACTACGGCGCCGCGATCTATGGCATGCAGGCCTACGTCACCCCGGCATGCCGGGACTGGCTCGAAGAAGACATGGCGGCCAAGTCCAACAAGGGTGAACTGTCGCTGCGCACACGAGCCCTGCAGGAGATTGCAGGACGCGCGTACGAGGAGTCGAGGGTGAAACCGCTGGGTGGCGGTGCCTGGCGTGTCGAGGTCGACTTCGAGATCCATGAAACCGTGCGCGGCATGCCGGTGAAGAACACGGCCGTGCGCTACCCGCTGCGGGTGGTGCGCTTCGAAGCCGATCGTGAAAAGAACCCGTTCGGCCTGGCGGTGGACTGCTTCAACGACAGCGACCTGCCCAGCCGCATCGAGCTGGCTGCCGAAGAGCGCGCCGCCACCCGCATTCCCCCAGGGCAGCCCAGCCCGGCGAAGGGGCCGGCGGGGCAACTGCAGAACATGCTCACGAATTGAAGGGAGAGCTTGTCATGCGCAATCTGCTCGTGACGTGGCCGCGAAGTGCCACGTTCTTCCCAACCGCGCTGCATGGGCGTCCGACAAGTCCCTTCATCCGTTGCAGCGGCCAATGGATCACCGCGGTCCTGGCAGCCGGAATGGCAGGCATGGTCACATTGCCCGAAGTTGCCGTCGCTCAATCCGTCGGTCGAGACACCGGCTTGCCTTCGGCTGCGGCACCTTCCCCCGATTCGCTCTTCAAGGGCGCCCCTGCGCCGACGCAGGCCGCATCCCGTCCGCTGCCTTCTCCGCGGGCAGGAGCAACCACTGCGCCACACCGCGGCCCAGCTCCCAACGTTGAATCGACGCGGCCATCCTCGACCATCGGTGAACGCCTGGTCTGGGACAGGTCGCCACTGCAGATCTCCCTGGGCATCGGCCCCGATCACGAAAGGCCTGTCACGTTCCCGGCACAGATGCACATCGGCGTGCCGCCGGACATCGCGCACCTGCTGCGCGTGCAGACGGTCGGCCGGACGAGCTACTTCACCGCGCTGGCGCCTTTCGCGCGGTCGCGCGTGCTGGCCGAGGACCGTGCCACCGGCGCCGTGATCCTGCTCGACCTGACGGCGTCGAAAGACAGCGGCGCCTCGGGACCCGTCACGATCGTCGTGCCGCCCCCGCCGGTCGAGGGCGCCCCCGAGATCGACATGCCACAGCCCGTCGACATGGTGACCCTGGCGCGATTTGCGGCGCAACAGCTGTACGCGCCGCGCCGCCTGGCGACGCCGCACCCGGCGATCCGCCGCGTGCTGGTCGACGTGAGGCCCCTCGATGACCTCTACGCCGGCGGCGGCGTGCGCGCCACGCCTGCTGCGCAATGGCGCAGTGAAGACTTCCACCTGACAGCCGTCGTGCTGCAGAACCTGCGCCGGGAAGCCATCGAACTCGATCCTCTGCAGGTGCGCGGCCGCTGGCGCGCGATCACCTTCCACCACGGAAGGCTGCATTCGCGCGGCTCCGAGGCCGACACGACAGTCGTCTACCTCGTGTGCGACCGGTCCTTCGAGACCTGCCGCTGAACCGCCGGAGATCGCCATGCCGATGATTCGACAGAACCGGCTGATTCCCCTGCTCGGCGTCGTGATCCTGGTGATCGTGGTGGTCATCCTGGTCAAGAGCAGGAGTTCGGCGCCGTCGCACGTGCCGATGACCAGCGTTCCGAAGCCGCCGGTGCCCGCCGCGGATGCCGACAGCCCCGCCGACACCATCCGAACACTGACGGCCGAGGTCAAGGCCATCAAGGACGAGAACCGCAGGCTGCGGGACGACAACGACAAGCTCATCCAGCAGAACGACGACCTGAACCGCAATCGCGCGTCGATCGAGGAGAACGTGACGCGCCGGCTGACCGAACAGCTCTCGCGGCCCGACGCCGCCGGCTCGCCGGTGTTCACGGACCTGAACCGACGGATCGAGGACCTGGCAGCGGCCGTGCAAAAGGCGATTCCCGGTGGCAGCGGCCCGATGTCCGCATCCGGCAGCGACATCCCGCCCGGCCTCGGCTTCGACCAGCCCAGCCGCCCTGCGTCGGTCGCTGTGCAAGGCACGGCGGCACCGGGAGGGGATCCATCGGGCACGTCGGAACTGGTGTGGTCCGAGCCGCTCGGGTCGAAGGCCGTGGTGGGTGCTGACGGCCGCACGAAGCTGATCAAGGCGAGCCCGGACACGCAACACGCCACCTCCGCCAACGAGACGCCTGCTCCCGCCCTGCAATCCATGCCTGCTGATGCGTCGAACCCGGGCGCCATGGCTGCCGTCCCCAGCCGGCAGCCCTTCTTCACCATCCCCGAGAACGCAACCCTGATGGACGCCACCGCGATGACGGCCCTGATCGGGCGCACGCCGGTGGGCGGCAACGTTCGCGACCCGATGGAGTTCAAGGTCCTGATCGGCCGAACCAACCTGGCCGCCAACGGCTTCGAGGTGCCGGACGACGTCACGGGCATGGTCGTTTCCGGCGTCGCCGTCGGCGACTGGATGCTGTCTTGCGTCGAGGGGCACATCAACAGCGTGACCTTCGTCTTCCAGGACGGGACGATCAACACCGTGTCCAAGCGCGGCAGCGGCACGGCGACGGGCAACCACAACACGCAGCGCCTGGGCTACGTATCCGACGAACGCGGCGCGCCATGCATCAACGGCGACCGCATCACCAATGCGCCCGCCTACCTGACGCAGGTGGTCGGCATCAAGAGCCTGGAAGTGGCCGCACGCGCGGCCGCGTTGGCGCAGACCACGACCGTCACGACCGGCCTCGGTTCGACCACGGCCGTGACGGGCAACCAGGGCAAGTTCGTGCTGGGGCAAGCGGCCGCCGCAGGCGTGGACGAGGTGAGCGCCTGGCTGATGCGGCGGCTGAACGACAGCTTCGACGCGGTGTACGTGCGCCCCGGCATGCGGGTCGCCGTGCACCTCACCGAGGCGATCCCGATCGACAAGGAATCCACCGCCAGGAGGCTCGACCATGGCCATGCCAACCACACGCGCTCCCGAAGCCGTACCGCTCGCGGACAGCTCGACTGACCGCGTTCTGCTGGCGGCAGCGGCTTGCGGACTTGCGGCCGCACTCTCAGGCTGCGCCGCGGGCTCGAAACTGACCACGATCCCGCAGGATGGCCCGACGATGGAGCAGATCTACCGCCGGCACATGGGAAGCGCGACGGAACGGGTGCTGCCAGCGGCTCCATCAGCAAGCAGCCTGCACGCCGGCGACGAGGCCGCGCCATTCAGGCGCCATCCAGAACCGAGCCTGCAGGACATCGAAGCCCGATTCGAGCGTCTTCCCAATCCCGATCTGGTGATGTACGTCGCGCCGCACCTGTCACCGAATGGCCGCTATCCCATTCCCGGCTACAGCACGGTCTTCCCGCTGTACGAAGGCGTCGAGTACGCGATGCCTGGTGAAGCGCCTTCGCGCGGTGCAGCAGCGCTGCCGCGTCTGGCCACTTCATCATCGGCTGCGGCAGCGACGGCAACACCCGCCGCCACAGGCGGATCGATGGCAGCGCGGCGCAAGCCGGCACGCAATCCGGCGGAGGACTGATCCATGTTCGCATCCTTCGCGCAATGGACCAGCGCGGTCACCACGCACAAGCCGCCGGGTATCACGCGCCTGCGCCGCCAGGCCATCGGCCGCCCACCACCATCGTTCTCGGACCTGCTGCCGTGGACGGACTATCTCGCCGACGAGCAGGCCTTCCTGCTCGAAGACGGCGCCAGCCGCGGCGCGCTGTTCGAGCTGACGCCGACCGCGACGGAAGGCCGGACCGAAGAGTTCCTGCTGCGCCAGGCCGACGCACTGCGCAGCGCGATCAACGGCTCGTTCCCGGAGCTCGATGATGGCGAGTGGGTCCTTCAGTTCTTTGCGCAGGACGACCCGCGCATCGACTCGGTCCACGACGACCTCGTGGCCTACATCCGGCCCGAGGTGCTCGCAACCGCCTACACGCAGGACTACCTGCGTGGCATGCGCGCGCACCTCGCGAACGTCTCGCGCGTCGACGGCCTCTTCATCGACACCGAGGTCTCGGGCATCCGCTTCCGCGGCCAGCGCCGGCGCATACGTGCTGCCGTCTATCGACGCCGTGGCAGCCAGGCGCTGGACCGGGACGGCATCGGCCCGGCCGAGCAGCTGAAGAATGTCTGCGAGCGCTTCGAGGCCTCGCTGCGCCAGGGCGGCGTCGGCGTTCGCCGCTGCAGCGGCCGCGACTTCTACGAATGGCTGCTGCCCTGGTTCAACCCGCGCCCGAGCTTTGCGCAAGACTCCGCCACCCTGCTCCGCACCGCACCGTATCCTGGTGACGAAGACCTGCCGTTCGGCCGCGACTTCGCGGAGCTGGTGCTGCTGGCCAAGCCTCGGTCGGATGCAGAGCATGGCCTGTGGTATTTCGACGAACTGCCGCACGCCGCCCTGACGCTGCAGCAGCTGCGCAGCAAGCCTGCGGTCGGCCACCTGACCGCCGAGCGCCAGTTCGACGATGGCCGCTTCTACGCGCTGTTCGACAAGCTGCCCGACGGCGCTGTCCTGTCGATCACGGTGACCATCCGTCCGCAGGACAAGCTGCGCGCGCATGTTGACGCGATCGAGCGGGCCGCCACCGGCGACTCGCCGGAAGCGGAGTTGTCGAAGGAGAACTGCCGCATCGTCAAGCGTCGCATGGCCGAGGGCGACAAGCTGCTGCCGGTCAACCTGGTGCTGTACCTGCGCGGCGAGGACTCGTTGGATCTTCGCCGCAAGGTGAACAACGTCAATGCGACCCTGTTGCCTTCGGGCCTGAAGTTCATCGACCAGCGCCAGGACCTGGTCGCGCTGACGTCCTATGTACGCGGCCTGCCGATGGCATTCGACCCGGTGTTCGACCTGCGGCATCTGCGGCGCTCGCGCCTTGTCTTCTCGTCGGACCTCTCGCGGCTGCTGCCCGTCTACGGTCGCGCCCGCGGCACGGGCCGACCGGGGATGCTGTACTTCAACCGCGCGGGTGAGCCGCTCGTGTTCGATCCGCTGCACAAGCAGGACCGCAAGAAGAACGCCCACCTCGTGCTCTTCGGGCCGACGGGCGCCGGCAAGTCGGCCGCGTGCACCCACAAGCTGATGCTGCAGATGGCGGTGCACCGGCCGCGCCTCTTCCTGCTGGAGGTTGGTGGCTCCTTCACGCTGCTCGGCGAGCACTTCCGGCGCCACGGGCTGACGGTGAACCAGGTGACGCTTTCGGCGAACTCGGACATCTCGCTGCCGCCTTTCGCGGATGCCTACAAGATGCTCGACCAGATCCGCCGCCCGGAGCTCACGGTCCATGAGGATGATCTCGCTCCCGACGACGGCGAGGACGAAGGCGAGCTGGACGCCGACGTCAAGCGCGACCTGCTGGGCGAGATGGAGATCGCCGCGCGCGTGATGATCACCGGCGGCGACGAGCGCGAGAACGCCAAGCTCACGCGCGCCGACCGCTACCTGATCCGGCTGGCGATCATCGAGGCAGCCCGGAAGGCTCGGCTGCAGGGCCGCCCGCAGCTGCTGACCGAGCACGTCGCCGACGAGCTGCACGTGATCGCGAAGGACACGTCGTTGCCGGAGGCCCGCCGCACCCGGGCCGTCGAGATGGGCGATGGCATGAAGCTCTTCTGCGACGGGCTGGCCGGCCGCTTCTTCAACCGCAGCGGCACGCCATGGCCAGACGTCGACGTGACGATCGTCGACCTCAGCATCTTCGCGCGCGAGGGCTACGAGGACCAGCTCACCGTCGCCTTCCTCTCGTTCATGAACCACGTGCACGCGCTGGTCGAGGCGCGGCAGAACGAGGCACGCCAGACCATCGTGACGGTGGACGAGGCCCACATCATCACTGCCAGCCCGCTGCTGTCGCCCTACCTGACCAAGATCAGCAAGATGTGGCGCAAGCTGGGCACCTGGCTGTGGCTGCTGACGCAGAACCTGGGCGACATGCCCGACAGCGCGCGCCGCATGCTGAACATGGTGGAGTGGTGGATCTGCCTGTCGATGCCACCGGACGAGGTGGAGCAGGTCAAGCGCTTCCGCAACCTCAGCGCCGAGACCGTGAACCTGCTGCTGTCGGCACGCAAGGAGCCGGGCAAGTACACCGAAGGCGTGGTGCTGACCGACAACTTCGAGGCCCTGTTCCGCAACGTGCCACCGCCGCTTGCACTTGCGCTGGCGATGACAGAGAAGCACGAGAAGGCGCAGCGCGCCGAGATCATGCGGCAGCACGGCTGCAGCGAGCTGGAGGCCGCCTACCGCGTGGCCGCGTTGATCGAGGCGGGGCGCTCATGAGAGCCCGCCATATCCCCGTCGCGCTGGCCGCGGCGCTCGTTCAGCAAGCCACGGCGGACGGGTCGCCTTTGCGAGTGGAGGTGTTCACCCTCAGCACCGTGCCACTCACGAATGTCCGCGGCGCGACGGTGAGCTACGTCGACGCGGTGGAGCTGCTCGAACAGCACCTGTCGGCCAATCTGCCGGCGGATCCTCGGCAGGCACAGGCGTTGGCAGCGCAACGCATGGCGGCCCTCGGTCCGCAGCTTCGGGCTCGCGCAGGGGCTGCCGCGGCCGGCCTGGCCCGCGCGGCACAGCTTGGCGTCGACCAGGTGCCGGCCGTCGTCTTCGATGGCCGATGGGTGGTCTACGGTATGACCGACATCGACGCGGCGCGCAGGGTCTTCGACACCAAGGCAAGGCAACTGGGGACGAAGCGATGAACGGCCGAAGCGCACCTTCCCGGACAAGGCGTGCCCTGTGCGCAGGCGCCGTCGCAATGGGCTGCCTGAGCGTGCTGGCAGCCGAGGACACGGACACGATCACGACCGCCCAGATCGTCTCGCGCACGGTGTCCGCCGCACCTTCCTGTGCCGACTGGCGGGTCTCCGGCGTCTGTTTCTGGCTGCGCTGCTCCCTGTGGAGCTGCAGCGTCAAGACCTCGATCCGGATCAGCCACTACGTTCCCGAAGCCGTGGTTTCGACCTTCCACGACGAGAACACGCACCCGTGGGTCGACTACGGCAGGCCGCTCGCCAAGCAGTTGCTGAGGGCCGCGAAGTCGCAGCTGGGCCTGCCCGTCGACTCCGCCGGCACCCGCACACGCGATGACCGGCGCGACCGGAACAAGCTCTACCGCGACCTCGACGTGATCGGGCATCCGACCGGGCTGCTGCTGTCGATGCTTGGCAGTGGGAGCGGCTCTGCGCTGTGTCCGGTCGACGCTTCGGCCTTCAAGCCCTTCCTCAGCTCGTACCTGGACGCCATGGTCTGGCGCGCCGTGCTGCCGATCGAGTCGCTGTACGTGGAGGCCTGGGTGCCGGGGATGCGCGAGATCGGCCACTGGCCGCTGAACTCGTGGAGCGGCCTCTACCCGCGCGACGGCAACGTGATCCAGCAGCACCCCGTCAAGGGCGCGGCCGTGCTGGCGCAACGCGCCGGCGACATCACGACCCGCACCGGGCAGCCGCACGTCTACGAGTCGCTGCCCACCGGCGGCACGCGCATCGTCAACGGGACGCTGGTCTGGCTGCCACCACCGCTGGTCGAGCGCAATGCGTCGACGGGGACGTGGCAGATGCTCGCGCCGGTCGAGCAGCAAACATGCGAAGTGTTCGGCCAGAACGACTCCACGCTGCTGAAGAGTTGGGGAGATGGCCGGACCTCGTCGACCGGTGGCCACGTGTTCAACCTCTGGCGTCCTTACAGCTGCTGCTCCCAGGAGGGGCAGTTCTTCCTCGGCTACGTCGGAATGTGAAAGGGCCAGAGCCATGCCACGAACGAGGAACGGAATGGCCGCCGCGGCACTGATGGCGACGGTGCTCCAGGCGTCCGCGCAGCCGATCGTGCCCGGCGACCGCTCGATCCTGTACTACAGGATCGGCGGCGGCGAGCCGGTCTCACGGCCCGCGAATCCGAGCACGACGACGCTGAAGATCGGCCTGGGCGGAACGGCGCGCCTGAGCTACAGCTGCGGCCGCTTCGATGCCGGCGTCACGATCGAGAACCTGATGAATGGGTTCTCCAAGCTCGGCACCGCGATCAGCGGTGCCGTGAAGGCCGGTATCGCCGCGCTGCCGATGTACATCTTCCAGCGCGCATCGCCCGGGCTCTACGAACTCTTCCAGACCTATCAGAAGAAGGCCGAGACCGAGTGGAACATCGCACTGAAGACCTGCGAGGAGATGGAGGCGCAGATCAAGCAGGGCGGCGATCCCTACGCCGAGTGGCTTTCCATGGCCAAGGGCGAGCACTGGAAGGATGAATCGAAATCGACGCAGGATGCGGCTGAAGCCAAGCGCCGCGTCGAGACTGACGGCGGCACCAAGGGCCTGACCTGGATCGGCGGCACGCGCAAGGGCGGCCGCAACCAGGATGCGATCGAGGTGATCCGCGACATCACCCAGGCCGGCTACAACGTGACGTTGAACAAGCCGCCCGCGGCCCCGGCCGCCACGGTGCACCCGCCCACGACGAAGCTGACCGCGGCATTCCCGTCCCCGAAAGTCGCAGCCGACTGGGCCGTGTCGGTGATCGGGGACCGCCAGATCGCACTGTGCGACGAGGTGGGCTGCCAGGCCAAGTCATCGACGCCAGGCAGCGGGCTGCTGCCGAAGTACGAGGCCGAGCGACCGGCCGCGGAGAAGCAGCTCGAAGCGGTCCTGAGCGGTACCTCGACGCCGCCTTACGCCGAACTGGAAAAGGCCTCGGCACCCGGCGTGGCGATCACGCGCGAGCTGGTCGAGGCCCTGCGCGGGATGCGCCCGTCCGATCGCCAGATCATGGCGGCCCGCTTGGCGATGGAGATCGCGCAGGCGCGCATCGTTGACAAGGCGCTGATGGTGCGCAACGTGCTGCTCACGGGCGGGGGCGTGCCCGAGGCCGGCTGGGAGCCCGCGCAGAAGGAACTGCGCGAGCGCGTCGACCAGCTCAACCGGCACATGGATGACCTGCTGTTCGAGACGCGCCTGCGGCGCGAGGTCGTGTCCACCACCGCACGCGACGTGCTCGAGGCCTTCCGCGCCGAGCGTGCGCTGTCGACATCGACGCGACAACAGGAAGGCACGGACAAGCGCCCGCTGGAGAACGGCCGTGTCCAGTGACCGCGGTGCTGCGCGTGGCGGCCCCAGGCGCGGATGGGGTCACATGCGGCCGCTGCTGCGGTTCGCGCTGGTGCTGGCCGCGCTGATCGTCGCAGCAATGGTCGGCGCGATCGGACTTGAGCTGGCCGGGCGGACCGCCGGTGTCCAGGCATTCATGGACATCGTGCGCCCCTGGCTGATCGGCGCCCAGTTCGCAGGGACGGCCTGGTTGTGGTTGCGCTGGCAGGCGTTCGTCCGCTGGCTCGCGCGCACGGGTCGGTTGCCGGAGTCGGCAGTGCCGCCGCTGGTGCAGGCACGGCATCGGATCGTGGCGTTCGTGCTGCTGATCCAGCTCACCGTCGTCCTGGGACTGCCGTTCTCGGTAATGGACAAGCCCGGCCGATGAGGGGCCGGATCACGAAGGGAGCACGCCATGGGCGTCAACAGCTACGCGGAAATCTTCACCACGCTGATCGGCTGGCATCTGTACGGCGTGATCTGGGACGTGCTCGCGTCGACGGGCATCGTCTACCTGCCCTTCCTCTGGATCATCATCGAGAACTGGAAGACGGCCTTCATCGATGGAGAGGAATCCGGCGGCGCGGCCGCGGGGTTGCGCGCGATCGAGGTCGAGCTCTACATCGGCCTGTTCGTGATGCTGATCGCGTGCGTGCCGAACGGCATCACGACGCTCAACCGCGCCGATGTCTTCTACTCGCCGCCGGCGACCACGGCGCATCCGGCGCCCGTCACGGCGACCGGCGCCTCACCGGAGTCGACTTTCGGCACGACGCTGGGCGGCACGCCGCCGGCCGTCAAGGTGCCGGCGTGGTGGTACACGGTGATGGCGATCAGCTCGGGCGTGACGACGGCGATCATCTCCGGCGCGGGGCTGTCGCTGGACGACCTGCGCAAGGTCACCGAGGCCTCGCGGCGCGCCAGCATCGATGATCCCCGCCTGCGATACGAGGCCCAGCGCTTCTACAACGAGTGCTACGTGCCGGCCCGCACGAAGTTCCTCACTTCGCCGCTGTCCACGACGGCAGAAGCCGCGATCACCAGGTACGGCGCCGACGACCCCGAATGGATCGGCTCCCATGCGTTCCGTGACGATCCGGATCTCTATCCCGTGATGCACGCGGAGCGCGAGGTGCCGGGGTGGCCGGTCGACCCGGTGCGCGACCGTGACCAGGCCACGGCGCCGATCCCGCCGGACTGGGGCCGGCCGACATGCAAGGAGTGGTGGGAAGGCGGCGCCGTTCGGGGCCTGCAGGCCAACATCATCGCGGCGGTCGACAAGGTTTCTGGTCTGAGCAGCTTGGTGAAGACCTTCGGCGCCTCGCTCAGCGCCGAGCAGCGCGCCGACATCATCACGCGGACCGTGCTCGACAAGACGCGGCTCACCGTGATCCCGAACGCGTACGTGCCGGCAAATGACGGCGTCATCAAGGACACCTTCTCCAGCACGACGGTAATGATCGCCGGCTTCTTCACGACGTTCTTCACCTGGCTGGCCACATCGGTGCTCAAGCCGGCGCTGCCGTTCATACAGTGCCTGCTGCTGCTGGGCATCTACATGCTGCTGCCCTTCGTAATGGTGATGGGCAAGTACGGCGTCTCTTCCATGATGACCGGGGCCATCGCCATCTTCACGATCAAGATGTGGTCCGTGCTCTGGTTCGTCACGGACTTCCTCGACGACAAGCTGGCGCTGGCGATCTACCCGGATGCCAGCTCGGCGCTGGCGGCACTGACCAGCTTCTACAAGATCGGCGACCCGACCAAGGCCATGCTGCTCAACCTGGTCGTGATGTCGCTGTACTTGGCGCTGCCCGCCTTATGGAGCGGACTGATGGCGATGGTGGGGGTTCGGGCGAGCGACCTGCTCACACATGCGGGAACTGAAGCCGTAACGCCGATCAAGAACGCCGGACACAACGCCGGCACCATCGCGGGCAAGGCCACCGCCTGGGGCGCACGAGGATTGGCTCGAGGTTCTCGTGCGATCAGGGCACGCATGGATCGCGACCGCTCCCGATAGCGGCGCTTCGAGGTCGATCGAGCGTGGAGTCGGACCGGCCTACTCGTCCTTGATCGCCGGAGATCCGCTGACGGCCCCCACCCGTTGCCCGAACTCGTCATGAGCGAGCGGCTCGACGGTTCCCGATGCAGTACGGACTCTGCCGCTCCCATGCGCGAGATGCCTGGGAGCAGCCGCATCCATCGACCCCGCAAAGGCTCGCATCACCCACTCGAAGGCCAACAGACCTCCCTTCACGACAGCCGTGGTGAAGCCCATTTGATTGCCGCGCGTCATGACAGTCCCCTCTACAGGCCGCCGCCACGGAACCGGACCGGATTCAAGCCCGGTTCGCACATGCAATTTGGCACCCAGGCGGATAGCCTTTCAAGTCCAAACCCACGACGCCATGAGCGGCTCAGCAGTCGATCCGAACCACAGCCCCGACGACGCGCAACGGGACCAGCCAACCATCTGGTCGGCCAGCGAAGGCCAGATCGACAAACTTGGCTACTTCGCCTTGTGTATTGCCTTCTCGTGGCTGCTTGTCCCGCTGATCATGCTGCTGATCCGCTACCTGCAGACGCTACTCCACCACTACGAACTGACCCCGCAGCGCCTGCGGGAGCGCACCGGCATCCTGAACCGGCGGACCGAAGAACTGGAGCTCTACCGCGTCAAGGACATCGCGATCGAACAGCCGCTGGCGCAACGCCTTTTCCGCCGCGGCCGCATCGTCCTGCAGACATCGGACCGCTCGACGCCGGTGATCGTCGTGAACTGCATCGCACGCCGCGCCAGGTGGCGCAGCTGCTGCGTGATCGCGTCGAACAGTGCCGCGTGATGAAGGGCGTGCGCGAAATCGACTAGGAGCAAGACATGGCACGCACCATCACCACCTTGGCATTCGCCGCGGTCCTCCTGGCAAGCCAAGCGCGCGCATCCGAGACCGGAACCACCGAAGCCCGATTGAAGGATCGCGTAACAGCCATCACCGGAGGCAAAGTCCGACCCGACGCCATCGTGCCCACCCCCGTGCCGGGCGTCTTAGAAGTCCGCGCCGGCCTGGACATCTTCTACGTCGACGCTTCTGGACAGTACGCTTTCGTGGAAGGCCATCTGCTCGACCTGAAGGCAGGCCGCGACCTGACACGCGAGCGGCTTGACGAGGCCAGCCGCATCGACTTCGAAGCCCTGCCTCTGCAGTTGGCGCTGAAAACCGTCCGCGGGAACGGCAAGCGCCGCATCGCGGTGTTCGAGGATCCGGCCTGCCCGTACTGCCGGGCGCTGCGGACGCTGCTCGACCAACTCGGCGACATCACGATCTACACCTTCCCCTACCCCGTGTTGTCCGCCGATTCAGACGCCAAGGCACGCATGGCGCTGTGCGATGCGAACCCCTCGCAGGCCTGGGCAGCACTGATGCGCTCAGGCCAGGCACCACCCGCGCCTCGCGCTTGCAATTCGAACGTGGACAAGCTGATCGAACTCGGGACGCGGCTCAACGTTCGCGGCACTCCGACCATCTTCTTTGCTGATGGCCGGCGTGCGCAAGGCGCGGTGCCACCTGAGCAATTCATGACCATGCTCGACCACCCCCGATAGTGATCCCATGCAGGAGGCCGCATGCGCCGATTTCCCACCATCATCGTGCTCACCCTGTTCATGACGGCGACACATGCCGGCACGGGCGGCTGGACTGAACCTGCCGAGCCCGTGAACGTTGTCGTCGAAACCGGCCAGGATGTCGGCGCGTGCGAAGCTGGCGGCAGCCTGTCCTACCCCCCGCCGCCCTACAAGGGGTCAGCCTACTTCCTCTTGAAGGCGGACCCAAAGCTCGCGGCCAGGCATCGGGAGCTGACGCGTTCCCAGCTGCCTTGGCTGCAGCGCCTCGACGGACCGTCCGGAACCAACCGCCTGTTCACCGGGACGACCGGCGAGACCGCCATCGTGTTCTGGTCCTGCAAGCCGCATGACTGCGGCGACCACGCTACCTATGGCGCCTACGCACCGCGTTCCGGCCGATACACGCTGCGAGTTCTCCAGCACGGCCAGACCACCACGCTGGGCGACGCGACGCCGTTGCTGGATGCAGCCATCGCATGTGCCCGGGCACAGGATGAACAGAGTCGCGAGCGCTCGAGCCAAGCCTTGAAGCGAGCGAAGGGCCAGTGAGATGCGCACATTGGCCCTGCTTCCCGTTGTCGCACTCGGCACGGCCAGCCTGGCAGCTTGGCCCCGATGCAGCCACACGGACTTCCTGCATGACCTCGCGATGCGCGAGTCGCGGATGAAGCCAGGCGCGATCAACCCGTTCGGCTACATCGGGCTGTTCCAGATGGGTGAAGCCGCATTGCAGGACGCCGGCTACTACAGGGGTGACCTCACGCGCAAGAACGACTGGACCGGCGCATGGACGGGACGCGGCGGGGCCGGCAGCCTGGCCGACTTCTTCGCACGTCCTGATGTGCAGGTGCAGGCCATCGTCGCCTACCACGACGGCCTGGTCGGGCAGATCAGGAGGTTCGGACTCGACCGAACCATCGGCACCACGATCGCCGGAGTGGAAGTCACCCTCAGCGGGCTGGTGGCGGGCGCACACCTCGTCGGCATCGGCAACCTGCAGACCTTCATCAACTCGTCCGGCAGCACCTTGCCAAGGGACGGCAACGGCGTCGCGATCACCACCTACATTGCCGAACTGGGCGGCTGCGCGATCAGCTCAACGGCGCCCACCTTCGCGGCCGTTGCGGGTGCAACGGGCGGCGCGGGCGTAGGCCCGGCACCGCCGGCCCCTCCGGTGGTCGGCGTGCCAACGGCGCCCTCCCCCATCGCTGTGGATCCCGACACCGCGTTCACCATGGCCAGCGGCCGCAGGCCGCTGGAGGTGCGCGAGGCCATGGCGGCCATCGTCGCAACGCTGCTCACGTTGTGGCTGGTGTGGACATCGCAGGCGTCCTTCTTCGCATGGTGGAGGGGAAAGATGTCGCTCTTTGCGATGAAGGCCGACATCGTCCGCGCCTGCATCGTGCTCTGCGTGTTGCTGGTCATCTTGCAGTGAAGGTTCAAGGCTGCTGGGACCAGCCAGGGGACCACGAGATGACAGTCGTACACCAGCTCCTGCCTTGGCTATTCTTCAGGGACGCCTGCGCTACCCCTCCGCAAGATCTCCGAGACCATCCTTGACTTCGGCGACCCGTTGCTCAGCCAGCTCGACGCCGACGCGCCAAAGGACGTCTGGGAAAGCACGCTGACGATCGTCATTACCGTCCGGAACGCCGTGTCACAGTGATGCCTAGTGGAAGAGGTTCGGACGCTGTCGCAGCGGCGTCTGGAGCTGTTCCCATCGAACGGTCGTCGGTGCGGCGCGCGGGCGCCGGCTCAGCCAGGTTCACGCGCGTCGCCCGTCGAGATTCGGAACTGGCTCCAGTGTGAAAGGCTTGCGGGACCATAGATCAATCGCCATCTCCCAACGTTCGGACTGCGCCATCGGGCGCCCAGACAGGGAAAGCATGGGCCGTCGCGAATCGCAAGCATTAGAATTCCTCTCACCATTCAGGGAGAATCTAGTGGTCGAAATTGTTAAGGCATTTGTCGGCAAGCAGCTCGAATCTGGAAATTTTTCATTGGCGATAGCAGGCGCAATCGTGGTGGCGGCGCTTTACTCTGTTAGCAGGACCGATGCCATTCTGGATTTTCTTCAACGACTGCGCCTCCGAAAACTGGATGCGCTTCAGTCTTATGCCAAGCACGAACAGCTGTCGGATCGTGTTCGCACGCGGGCCGCGCAGGAGCTCAGCCGCACGATTTACACGAAGATCACTGGCATCCCTGGCGATCACTACTTCATAGAGCGCATTGATGCCATCATCGAGAAGTCGCAAGGTGATATCCAGTCAGCGCAGGTTCGCCGTGCGCGGCACTTCCTGAAGCTCATTAGCGGAAAGGTCGTTGTCAAGATCACCATGGCTGACCGAATGGAGCGTGCGTTCATTTTGACAGTCGGTTCGTTCATTCTTGGCGTGGGGTTCTGGGCCTTCGTCACGGGCATGCTCGCAAACATTCCTGTCTCCTATCGCGCCGTTCTTATTCTGATAGGCCTCGGAACGACCCTCTTTTCGTCACTGATCTTTCGCGAAGCGCAACCCATGCGTATTGCGCAGGAGTTGCATCCATTGATTGAGCAACTACAGTCCGCTCAAACTCCCCTGCCGGCGCCAGATGACAGGAGCAGCACGAAGGCAGCACTGCCGGCAGGACGACCTCGCAAGACCAGCGAAAGTCAAGCGAAAAAGTCCACCTTCTCGCCGTAGCGTTTACGCGCTGCTGCGCCGTGCAGGCGCAGCTTGACAATTGCACACCGGTCTAGAACGCCGGCGACGAGGGAGGCACTCATGGGCAGACTTGCACGGCTGCTTCGCATGGCAGCGCTTGCTTTGCCGATTGCTGTATCGGCTTCAGTGCCGGTATTGCAGGGATGCGGTGGCGGGGGCGACTCATGCTGCAAGGTCTGCGATGTCGGCAAGGCCTGCGGCGACACCTGCATCGCCTCGAATGCGACTTGTACCGCTGGCTCGGGCTGCGCCTGCAATAAATAGCCGGCTCCAAACCCGTCGGAGGTCGCATGAAGGCAGCACTACTTGCGCTCGCGCTGGCACTCACACTCTGCATCCCGAATGTCGAGGCAAAAGGAAAGTCGTATTCCTCTTCTTCGTCCTCGAAATTCGCCTCCGAATGCCCTTGCAGCGGATCCAAACTGTGCAGCGGACCGCGGGGCGGCACGTATTCCATTTCGCAAAGCGGAAGCAAGCGATACAGGAAGTAGGGACAGCCTACGGGCTCCCATCGTGGATGTCGCGCGCATACGACGAACAAGTGCTGCGGAAGGAAGCCCGGACATTGGAATACGTTGCACAGGCCCGGCGTGTACTGTCGCTGGTGCTGGCTGCTGGTCGGTCATCAGCCTAGCGCTGAATCGATCGTCCGCTTGCCAACCACTGCCGGCGCATATCAGAACCAGGCAAGACTCGATGCCCCGCTGAGCTGTGAGGTTGCCCCTGCGAAACGGAGTGCATAGCCGGGTCGTCAGGCGGCAGTCTTGCGCTGCGCCGCCAACCAGCGTTGCTCGTATTGCATCGGGCTTTGGAAC
>Ga0196963_10000631_pt1 | contig 29878 bp, 46 predicted proteins | sample S1_5metaG_FD_148600 | JGI IMG/M metagenome (GOLD analysis project Ga0196963, IMG submission 148600) | Soil microbial communities from Anza Borrego desert, Southern California, United States - S1_5 | ecosystem: Environmental > Terrestrial > Soil > Desert | place: USA: California | collected...
GGTATCGCTGCGCTCGAGAAGCAGATCAGTGAGCTCGCCGTCGACCTCAAGAAGGCGGCCGATGAAGTGAAGGCCAAGGCCGAAACGACCCAGACCGAGATGAAGAACCTCGGCAAGGTCACGGAAGAAACCAAGAAGGCGGCGGACGAAGCCCTGATCAAGCACAACGAGATCAGCGAGCGTCTGAAGGAAGTCGAGCAGAAGATGGCGCGCCGCGGCGACAAGCCCGAGCGCCAGAAGTCGCTCGGCGAGACCGTCACCGACGATGCGAAGTTCAAGGACTTCGTCAAGTCGGGAGGCAAGGGCCGCATCAGCATCGGCGTCAAGGCGATCATCTCGGCTCTGACGACCGACGCCGACGGCTCGGCCGGCGACCTGATCGTGCCGCAGCGCGTGCCTGGCATCGTCGCCCCTCCGGAGCGCCGCATGACCGTTCGCGACCTGCTCACCCCCGGTCGTACCGACAAGAATGCGATTCAGTACGTTAAGGAAACCGGGTTCACCAACTCGGCCGCGACCGTCACGGAAACCGCCGGCACGGCGAAGGCGCAGTCGGAGATCAAGTTCGACATCGTGACCTCGGCGGTGACCACGATCGCTCACTGGGTGCTCGCGACCAAGCAGATCCTCGACGACGTTCCGATGCTGCAGTCCTACATCGATGGCCGCTTGCGTTACGGCCTTCGCTATGTCGAAGAGAACCAGCTTCTCAACGGAGCCGGCACTGGCACCGATCTCAATGGCATCTATACGCAGGCAACGGCTTATTCGCAGCCGATCACTCCGTCTGCGGCCGGCAACTTGACCAAGATCGATGTCATCCGTCTGGCGATGCTGCAGGCGTTCCTCGCCGAGTACCCGGCGAGCGGCATCGTCATGCATCCGTCCGACTGGGCCGACATCGAGCTCACCAAGACGGACGAGGGTGCGTACCTGTTCGCCAATCCGCAGAACGGCACTGACCCTCGCCTTTGGCGTCTGCCGGTCGTCGAAACGCAGGCGATGACCGTTGACAAGTTCCTCGTCGGCGCCTTCAAACTCGCCGCGCAGATTTTCGACCGCGAAGACGCCAACGTCGAGATCAGCACGGAAGACAGCGACAACTTCCGCAAGAACCTCGTGACGATCCGTGCGGAAGAGCGCCTTGCTCTCGCCGTCTATCGCCCCGAGGCGTTCATCAAGGGCGACTTCAGCGACTCGCTCGCCCTGTAGTTCATCCTCACACCGCAAGAGATAGAGCCCGCCGGGTGACCGGCGGGCTTTTCGATTCATAGGGCAGGGGAAGTTTTTCAACGCCCGGAGAGACCCGATGAAGCTCAAAGCCCTCGATCAAGTGCACGTCAGTTCGGTCAAGCCCGACAGCCTTCGTCCGGGCGAAGAGTTCGAAGTCAGCGATGAGGTCGGCAAGAGCTTGCTCAAGGCCCATCCGCAGAAATTCCAGCAGGTCGGACAGCAGGTTTCGGAAAAGGCGGAAGCCGCTCCGAAAAACAAGGCCGAAGGCGCCGCTCCGGCGAACAAGGCCAAAACCCAGCGCAAGAACAAAGGCGAGAAAAAGACCCCCGTCTAATTCGCGCGCGCCCAAGGCGCCCCGGCGCCGCATTCTACGGAGAAGAAAATGCGAAGAGTGAAAGTGACCGTCACCACTGACGGCAGCGGAGATGCGACAGCTTATACGCCGCAATTGTCCGGCAAAATCTACGGCGTGAGCTACGTCAAGCCCGGCTCCAATGCTTACGCTGACGGCGTCGACTTCGTCATCACCAACGAAGCGACCGGGCAGCTCATCTGGGATGAGGACAACGTGAATGCGACCGCGCATCGCGCGCCGCGCCAGCCTGTCCATACTCAGGTAGGCGTGGCGGGTCTTTACGCCGCCTCGGGCGAAGGCGTGCTCGTACCGATCGCGGTTGCGCAGACTCGCATCAAGATCGTTGTCGCTGCCGGTGGCGCGTCAAAGGTTGGTGCCTTCCACTTCCACATCGACTGATGCCACTGACTCTGATTCAGCCGCCGTCGGACGATGTGATCACGCTCGAAGAGGCGAAAGCCCACCTTCGGGTCGATCACAGCGACGATGACGAGTTGATCGAACGTCTCATTAAAGGGACGGTCAATCTTCTCGATCCTGCCGGCGGCGGCTGGCTCGGTAGGGCGCTGCGACCGCAAGTCTGGCGTCTGAGTGGTGACGGTTTCCCGACAGGTTATGCCGGCTCAGGTTATGGCAGGAATTTTCGGCGCTATGACGAGATCGAACTGCCGTACCCGCCGCTGATCGCGGTCGACAGCTTCGTCTATGACGATGCTAACGGGGTTGAGCAGGAGCTCATTGAAGGAACGCACTTCCGGGTTATTCCGTCGGGTCCGAAAAACAAGGCGCGGGTTCTGCCAATCTACAACGGCGCGTGGCCATCATCGGTGCGCGGCGATGTCGAGTCGGTTCGCATTGAATTCAGCGCCGGTTATCCGGTTGCGTCTGGTGACGATCCCGAGTCCCTGCCCGAGCCGATCCGGGTTTGGCTTCTGATGAAGCTCGGAACGCTTTACGAGCACCGCGACGAGATGTCAGCGCCGCAATCGGCAGCGCTCCCGCCGTGGATCGAAAATCAGATCGAAACCTTCCGCATCCATTCCTAACAGGAGCCCATCATGGCTGACCTTTCCATTACTGCTGCGAATGTGATCGCCGACTCTATGGCGGTCAAAGAATCCGGCGTTGCCGGTGAAACGATCACTGCCGGCAAGGCCGTCTACAAATCGTCGACCACGGGAAAATTCTTGCTGGCGGATTCCAACTCGGCCACTGCGGAAGTCCGAGTCCCCTATGGCATCGCTCTCAATGGCGCTTCTGACGGTCAGCCGCTGGTGGTGCTCAAGTCGGGAGACATCACCATCGGCGCGACGATGACGGCCGGTGCGTCCTACTGGCTTTCGGATACGCCGGGCGGTATCTGCCCCGATGCGGATGTCGGTTCGGGCGAGTATGCGAGCCTGATCGGCGTAGCGAAGTCGACGACCGTTCTTAACGTCGGCATTAAGGCATCCGGCGTTGCGCGCTAGGTGCCGTGGGTAGTTTTCAACGACGCCTTCGATTTCCGCCTGACGCCTCGTTGCGTCAGGGCGTACCGCGCCGGGCAAATCGCCCTGGTCATGCAGCGCTGTGCTGCTGCGGCGATTGCTGAACGCAAAGCGCGCCTAGCGACGGAGTCGGAAGCCAATGCCGGGCGCAGGAGAGCTCAAATGGCGGATCGGCTTTTATCCGAAGGTCGCCAGCGAGGATGAATACGGAAACACCCAGTACGTTTATGCGGATGTTCCGTCCTTCGTTTATTCGGCTCTGGTGAAGCCGAAGCTCGGCGGCGAGGCAATCCTTGCGGGACGGCTTTCCGGTACGAACTTCGTGAACATCACGGTTCGGGCGTCGAGCGATACTCGCCAGATCACGACGGATTGGCGCGCCAAGGATGAGCGGTCGGAAACGCTTTACAACATCCGCTCCAACCCGATCGATCCGGACGGCAAGCGGGTGTGGCTTGAAATGTTGTGTGAACAGGGTGTGGCCGCTTAATGGCCCGCCGCTCTCGCAACCTGTCGGTTGCTCAGTTTCAGCAACTCATGGAGCGGATCCCGAATGAGGTTGCGGCTGAGCTTGAGGCCGCGGTCCAAGAGAGCGCGGAGGGCATGGCCGCACAGATGCGCCAGGCCGTGCCTCTCGGCATCGACGGCAGAAACGAGCTGCAGGAGTCCATCCAGGTCACGCCGGGGAAGCATCCGCTTCGCAAGGTGATCCGGGCGGGCGGGCCGCTCACAACCCGACAAGGCAAAGGCAAGCCTTACGACTACGCGCGCGCGGTTGAGTTCGGCACGATGGACATGTCTGCGCAGCCTTTTTTTTGGCCTGTGTATCGGCTGACCAAGAAAAGCTGGAAATCAAAAATCGCTCGTATGGCGAAAAAAGCCATCGCGAAGGTGATCCCGATCAAATGAGCGAACTGGCGCTGAAGAAGGCGATCATTGCCAAACTGAAGGCTGACAATACGGTTGCGGGTGATCGCAATTACGATCGCGCGCCGTCCACTCCGCCCCCAACCTTCCCATACACGACACTAGGGCCGTTCGACTCTCTTACCGAAGAAGCGGACGAGTACGACGGTAAGGACATCTCGTTTCAGGTCGACGTTTGGGCGCGCGGCACGGGCAATCTCGCTGCCAGCGTAGAGGTCATGCAGATCGGCGAGGCGGTACGCAACGCGCTGCACGAGGAAGAACTGACGCTTGATGGTGCGCGCCTCGTCGCGCTCACGATCGACCGCGTGAACTACACGCGAGATCCCGATGGCATAACAGAGCACGGGATAGTGACGGGCCGCGCCCGAACCGAACCGACCGCGTAACACCCTCAATATCTCAAGGAGAACTGCCATGGCGAACGCGACGACTCGTCGCTGGACGAAGATGACTATTTGGCCTGGAGACGGCGGCGACCCAGAAGACTTCACGTCGAAGGTCTGCGGGCTGACGTCGAAGAACTTCAACATTAGCGCCGAGGTGTCCGAGTCGAATACGACGGACTGCGACGATCCTGACTTGCCGTCCTGGGTCGAGCGCACGGTTCGCTCGCTGTCGAGCGAGGTCACGGGTTCAGGCACCATGGCCGAAGAAGTCATGCCATTCTGGCGCGATTGGATGCTATCGGCCGAAGCCAAGAACGTTCGCATCGTCCTCGACCTTGCTGGCACGGATGGATACTTCGCCGGTCGCTACGTGCTGACACAGTTCGAACTCCCAGCAAATCAGGACGACGGCAAGATCGGCATCGGAATTACGCTGCAGTCCGATGGCGAAGTCACCTGGGTGAACGGTTCACCCTGATGGCTGTGAACGGTAAGATCACGCTTGCGTGGGCCGATGGGGAACACGACTTCAACATCGCCAAGATCGGGCAGATTTTCGAGCTGCAAGACAAGTGTGGCTGCGGCCTGATGGAAATCTTCAACCGTCTGCGGGAGGGCCGCTGGCGGTTTGAAGATATTCGGGAAACGATCAGGCTCGGTCTCATTGGTGGTGGGAAGACGCCAGCCCAGGCGCTTGTTCTCACGAAGCGTTATGTCGACGAGCGCCCACTGGCTGAGAACACGCAAGCCGCGATGGCGATCCTGATGGCGGCTATTGTGGGGCCTCCCGAAGAGGAACAGCCCGCAAAAAAAGCCGAGGCGGATCGGGGCGAGACATCCTCGACTCCAAGGGACGGCTTATCCGGTCCGCCATCTACGCCGTCGGAGCTGGGCTCGGCTGGCGCCCTTGGGAAACCCGAGACGCCACTCTCTTCGAACTCTCAGCCTGCATCGACGGCTTCAACGCCGCCAACGGTGCAGAGGAGCAGCCGACAGCCCCGACCATCGAAGAGCTCGAAGAGCTTGTCGGGCGTCACGCCGCAATCGTGAGCACAGCGAGACACTGAATGCCAGGGGAACCCGCACTGGTCGCCGCGCTTGAGGCGCGGCTGACCAAGTTCGAAAAGCAGCTCAAGGAAGCTGGCACGATCGCGGACCGTGAGGTCAGCAAGATTGAGGGTCGGTTCTCGAAGATGAACCCCGGCTCGAGCTTTCTTTCCGGGTTTGCGAAGGCTGCGGTGGGCGCCTTTACGCTTGAGCGGGCCATATCGGGTGTCATCAACACGATTCAGGTCGTCGGGAAAATCGGCGACACGGCAGATCGCGTTGGTGTAACGGCCGAACAACTGCAGGAATTGCAATTTGCGTTAAAGCAGTCCGGTGCCGAGGCCGAACAGGCTGGTCCGGCGCTTGAACGATTTTCCGTTGCAATCAGTAAGGCGGGCGCGGGTGGCGGCCTCGCCAAATTCTTGAACGACAACAACGTAGCACTCCGCGATCAAAATGGAAATCTTCGTTCGAACGGGGAGTTGTTGTCTGAGGTCGCGAACCTCATCAAGAACGCCGAAAGCCAGCAAGATAAGCTGAACATTGCGGCGCAATTCTTCGGCCGCCAAGCTGGCCCGGCGATGGTCACAGCCCTGTCAGGCGGATCGGCTGGACTCGCAAAGTTAGCGAACGACGCGCGTGACGCTGGCGCGGTGCTGCGCGACGAAACGGTAAAGGAAGCCCAGCGTCTTGCAGACCAGTGGGATAAGTTGGTCGATTCCTTCACCAAGGGCGGGCAAAGCGCGATCATATCCGGCGTCCGGGCCGTTCAAGGCTTTCTGGATAAGGTCGAGCAGTGGGCAAATACGGTCCTTCCTATTCTTCGTGCGATCAATCAGTTCAACCCGGTTGCAATGGGTTGGGATGCCTTATTCGGCGGCGCAAGCGGTGGCGGCTTCGATGAGTCAGGGTTCGCCGAATTTGCAAGGAGCGGCTTAGCCAAAGGCCCGACGCGCTTCACAGTCACGCCGGACCCAAACCGCCGCACCAGCACGCGATTTTTGGGTTCTGGTGGAGGGCGGAAGGACGAATTCACGCGGGAGATCGAACAGCTCCAAAAAACCATCGCAATGATGGACGCCGAAACCGCGGCGATCGACCGGGGCACCGTTGCCCGCGACAAAGCCAAGGTCGTGGCCGAACTGGAGACGGCAGCCAAGCAAGCGAATGCTGCCGCCGGCCTGAAGAATACCGAAGTCACGGACGCGCAGCGCCAGAAGATCGACGAAATGGCCGCTGCTTATGAAAGGGCACGAGCCGCGTCGGAAGCGGCGAACGGACCGCTGCGTCAGTTCGCCCGCGATGCAGCCGACGTGAACAAGAACCTGCAGACCGCCGCAGTCGATGGGCTGAAAGGTCTGGAGGACGGGCTTGTCAGCATCATCGAGGGGACCAAGACCGCGAAAGAAGCCTTCAGCGATATGGCGAAGCAGATCATCGCTGATCTAGCGCGCATCGCGATCCGCCAGAACATCACGGGGCCGCTTGCGGGCCTGTTTGGTGGAGGCGGCGGGTTGGCGACGATATTCGGCGGTGCCCGTGCCGCTGGCGGTCCGGTTACGGCTGGCCGGTCTTACTTGGTAGGAGAAAACGGACCCGAACGCTTCGTGCCGAATAGCATGGGGCGCATCATCCCGAACAGCGCGCTGCGGGGCGGTGGCATGACGGTGTCAATACCGATCACGATCGACGCCCGTGGCGCCGACCAGGGCGCGGTCATGCGGATCGGGCAGGCAGTGGCCGAGCTGAAAAAGACGCTGCCTAAGCAAATCCTGGCGGTTCAGCACAACATGCGAACCCGCGGCACTGTGTCGGCGGCAGGGTAATGGCTCGGCTACTTGATTGGCCGGTCGGCCTTGGGCGTATCGCCTATCAGCGCCTGACCGGACCTCGCTCGGTCGGTTCTGCTGCGACCGAAAGCATTACGGGTTTTGTGCAAACGGTCGCCAGCGCATTCGGCGTGTGGCGGTATCAAATCTCGCTGCAGCCGTTGCGGGGCGGAAAGACGCGGCACTATCGCAAGATGGTCACGGCGTTGCATGGCGGCGCCAATGCGGTCCGTGTGCCGTTCAATGACCCGGACGTGATGACATTTCGGGAAGCCGGTGTGTCGGGAATTCCGGACACGAAACGCTTCCCCACAGTAAACTGGTCAAACGGCCTTCCCTGGTCAAACGGCGAACCGTGGCAGCTGTCGCGCCCTATGGTGCGGGTCGCCCAAGACGCGGCGGTCGGTGACACGATCATCGATCTCGAGGACGAATTCTGGGGCCATACGATCGAAGCGGGATGGCTCGGCTTTATGCCTTTCCACTTCGGCAAGTATGAAATCACCGAAGTCATTGCGCCCGGCCAGTATCGAATCTGGCCACCGTTGAGAAAGGGCCTACTTGGGTATCTCCGGTATTCGGCTGACTTTGTTGCTGCTGACTATCCGGATGGCGCGGTCTCCTGCGAGCGCAATTCCGATGGTTATGCGCAGAATTCTAGCGGCGAGTGGGAGCTTTTTGCGCCCAATGTTGCGCGGATAACTGATCTCGGTCTGTTGATCGAGCAGGAAGCGACCAACTTTATCCGCAATAATTCGATGCAGGGCGCGGTTGCCGGGACGCCAGGAACAAGGCCGACGAATTGGCCAAGTATATCCCTTGCCGGATTGACTCAGACTGTTGTCGGCGTGGGAACGGAATTGGGTGTCAATTATATTGATCTCCGCTTCAACGGCACGGCGAGCGGCGGAACGCTCCAAATTCCTTTAGAGGCAACAACGCAAATCGCCGCCGTTCAGGGTCAAAGTTGGCGGAATTCTGCTTTCCTGAAGTTGGTGAGTGGTTCGTTTAACGGCATTGCCTCGAGCCGCCTTCGGTTGAGCGAATGCAATGCTGCTGGGGTTGTGCTGACAAACGGTGACTTTATTATTTCTAACCCGACCGCAACGCTCACCAGGTTTTCTCAGCCTTACACAACGGTTAACCCGACGACAGCCTTCGTTCGTCCTGCCGTGATGTTTGTTGCAACCATTGGTGCAGCGATAGACTTCACGATCCGAATCGGGTGGCCGCAGCTTGAACGTGACTCGGTGACGTCGCCAATCAGGACTACAACCACCGCAGTGACCCGTGAAGCCGATGTCATTTCGCTGCCAGTCGCTGGCTTGCACAAACTCACTGCGACGTTTGATGACGACACGACGCAGGAAATTGTTAACCCCACAAATCTGACTGCCGCTTTGCTAGATCGCACGCTGATCAAGCAGGTAGCTGGATTAACTGGTCGTACTTATGCCCACCTCAGTCCCGTGGTGGCGATGCGGCTGGAGAGCGAAGCCGCCGGAACCGTGCAGCGCGGCATCATGGCCGCCGAAGGCAACATACTGACAATGGTCGAAGTCGAAGACCAAGACGTTCGCGACTATTTCGCGGATTAGCCATTACAGATGAGCGCGGTCTTCACAGAAGCCGACATGGATCGGTTGGCGCTGCCGTTTGTGGCACGCGCCTGGCTGGGTGAGTTCGATTTCCCGCGTGGCGTTCAATATCTGCACTCAGGAACCGGGCGTGTCACGATTGACGGTCACGAATTTATTGGTGTGTCTGACCCCGCGAATAAAAGGCTTGTGGGCGTTGGTCAGATTGAAGAGCCGCAGTTCGGTGCCGCCGCAGCCGTAGCGATCGTGCTGTCTGCTCCCTCGAAGGAGTTGATTCAGCAAGTGTACGCGGATGCGCGGGACATTGAGGGGCGCGCAGCAACGATCTATTTCGCGCAGTTCGACGCCGAGACGCAGGCGCGCATCTCCCAGCTTGTCCCGATGATCCGACACGGGAAAATGTCGGCTCCTTCAATTGAAATTCAAGGCCTACGGATTAGGCAGGTGAGCCTTACGGTCGAGAATATCTGGTCTGCGCATAATTATGCGCCTGGTGGGCGCTGGTCTCCTGCCGACATGGAAAGGCGTTTCGCCGGCGACAAAGGCGGTGCCTTTATCGGAGTCAAAATTCCGGAGAATTGGACGTGACCCGCGTTGAGCTGATGCAGCAACACATCGTGTCGGCAGAGCGCGATGTGGTGATCGGGGTCGACGATTGCGGGCCTTGGGTTGTGCAGTGGATCAGGCTCGCATGTGGAAGAGAGGTCAAGTTTCCTCGTTATCGAACGCGCGAAGAGGCTTATGGGCTGATTAAAACCGCGGGCAGTCTCGTGGCGTTGGTCGACCCACTGCTTGCTGATGTCGGTATAACCCGCACTGACTATCCGGAGTACGGCGACGTTGTGGTGGTCCGTTTATCCAAGCGCGACGTGGCTGGGATCATGTGCGATGGCGGCCTGGTTCTGTTTCGAGGGGAAGAACGCGGGGCCACTTTCATCAATCCGGGCAAGTTTCTTCTTGCCGCATGGCGTGTCCCGGACAACGGCTAATGTTTCCAGTATTGGTACTCGCTGCAGCGTTGGCCATGACGCCGACCCCCGCTTATGCCGGGATCGAGGCGATGATCGGCGCACAGATATTTGCGTTTCTCGCCGCCGATATTGGTCTTTCGGTCACGGCTTCGCTCGCGTTGACGTCGGCCATAACGACCCTCGGCCCGCTGGCGCTGCTGGGTGGCGCGGCGCTTCTCCTCACGCCGAAAACGCCATCGTCTATCGATCCCGGTCAGGCGCGACAGACATTCGAGAATGCCTCGGCACCCGAACTGCGCGCTGTCGGCCGGGCGCGCCTAGGCGGACTGAAAGCGTTCGGTAATACGGTCGGCAACGACCGCTATCGCCTTATTTTTCATTGCAGGGGTCTGATCGACGGTTTCGAAACTTTCTATCTCGCCGGTCGCGAGGTGATCGTGCAGCCATCCGACGGAAAGGTGGTGTCGCGGCCGTGGCTGCAGGGCGACGGCTCGACGACTTACGCGTATCTTAAAACCAGTCTTGGGCCTGACGACAAGACCGCTTGGGCCGATCTCGTTGCCGCATTTCCGGCATTGTGGACGTCGGATCACCGTGCGCGTGGCATTGCGCAGACGCTAGCCAAGTTCGTTAATCCGGGCCTCGGCACGACCGACTTTCTTGCGCTCTATCAAAGCGGCCCACCTGAGCTTGAGGTCGTCGTTCGTGCCGAGTCCGAAGTTTATGACCCGAGAATCGACGATGAGCAGTGGACCGAAAACGGCATCCTCAATGCTTTGCATATTCTGCTGAGTTACCCGGAGCGTTCGCTCGACGACATAGACTTGGAATTTGTGGCCGATGAGGCGGATCGGGCCGATGCGGTCGTGGCTACGCGGGCAGGAAATGTTGCCCGGTCGCGATGCTGCGGGGTGTGGTCTTCAGAATCTGCTCGGGGCGAAAATTTGCAGCGTGTGCTCGATTCAATCGGTGCATGGATTGTGCAGCGTGACGGCGGGTCGAAAATCGGTCTGCAACTGATTGATGATGATCCGACCGCGGAAATGACGATTCCGCTTCGCCACATAACCAAGTTTTCTTGGAAGGCTGGTCCCGATGGCGTCGAACGCCCGAACCGGTGCCGCTTAAAATACTACTCACCGGAACGCAATTACGAATTGGCGGAGGTCGATCTTTCGGGTGTCGCATGGGCCAACATTCAGGATGAAATCGACGCCTACGGGGAAAAGCCGCTCGAGATCGAACTGCCCTTCTGCCCCAATGCGGGACAAGCGCAACGGCGCGCGCGGCAGATGTTTGCACTGGCTCGTTCCAACAGCGGCACCATCAAAACCAACATGGCGGGGCTGGCGGTGTGGGGGTGCCGCATCGTCAACTTCGAATTCCCGGACGACCTTGGCACGATCAAATGCCTGATCGGAGCTCCAAAGGTGCTCGATGGCGAAGGAGAGGTCGAAATTCCCTTCCGGGTATGGCCGTCTTTGCCAGCTTGGAACACGTCGACCGACGAAGTCGACGCTCCGGATCAGATTCCTGAGATTGCGCTCGGCGAGGAAAAAGACACGCCGGACACGCCCGCCGAAGCGACTGTCGTTCAATATCCGGCCGGCGATTACGAGACACGGGTTCGTTACACGGTGCCGGCCGATGCTGCGGGTGGAGAAGTCGAGTTTGCTTATCGCACTTACAACGCGCGTGATTTGCCAAACGCCTGGCTGCCGATGGTCGAAGAAGAGACGACCATCCATTTCGCCCATGTGCCCCTCGATCTTCGCGGTGAGCGTGGGGAATTCCGGCTTCGCACATACGAGGAAGGTAACTCCTCGAAGTGGTCACCCCTCTTCAATGTTCCGTCGCTTGCAATCAACAACGCTGCGCCGTCAGCACCATCGTCTGCAATGGTGGGAGCCGATAAAGTCGCCGTCGCACCTAATAGTCTCAACGTCGCTTATCTTCGGGTCAACGGCGGTTCACCTATCCCGGTGTGGCCAGGTCAGACAACCACCACGGTCGTTTTGGTTGGCCACAGCATCGTTGCGTATTCGAGTAATGGCACGGCGAGCACTGCGCACATCGTGCTCTAGTTGACTGCTTAGCTCCACCTCCCATCAAAAGATAACAGGATTCCCCAATGACCGTCTTCACCAAGCGGGCTGTCGAAGTATTTGCGCCGACGACATCAGGCGGTGCGCCGCGTGGCCCCGACATGGGGCAAGCCCAGCTATGGGGAACGGAGGTTGAGTCCGCCACTGCGACCGGTGGCCAACAGTTTACACCGTTGCAGTTTGAGGCTGCGGGCGACGGCATTGCCGACGACGGCGCCGAACTCAATGCGATGACGGAAGCGGCCCGTGAAACGCTGGAAGATCCAACTTTCATCGGCAACATGGATCTAGCCAACCATCGTTATCGCTCGACGATATCGATCGACCTTACGGGAATGCGGTTCGGATATGGAAAATATATCAGCAACGGGGTCATTCTGTCCGAAGCCGAGGACAAGGCCGCGCTCGATTTCACCTACTCGTTCGGTCTTCCTGTTTACAAAGTCGTCGTGCAAGGGTCGGAGTCAGCCCGGCCAATAGTAGGCGCGTTGTGGGCACGGCCTGCAGCCGGAACGCCGTCAGCGGAGCATAGCGTCAGGGATAGCGTATTCGCCGGCTGGTATGGGCTGGCCGCCGGGTTGAACTACGCTTCAGAATCCTTCGTTGCCGACAGGTGCGTCTTTGAGAACGAAAATAGAGATGCTGGCGCCTATGCGCTGATGTTCGCAGGGCACAGCGCCGACCTGACCGGCGTACAGTCCGATTTTGAGCCGATTGCGAGCGGGGAAAGATCGAACCTTTTCATCTCGACAAGACAAGTCCGGGCCAGCCGATCGGCTCCCGCGCCGTTCAACATCACGAACATCACAAATGCTAATCCGCCGGTTTGCACTTTCACCGGGACCGCGCCGGCCAATGGCGACCAAATCCTGTTCCGCCCGACGAGCGGCATGGAAAGCCTTGCAGACGTGGTGCTTACGGTCGGAAGTGTGGGCGTCGATGGTGCCGACAAGTTTCGGTTGGTCGGCGCCAATACGACAAGCGACGGAGCGTTTGGGGGCGGGCAGGAGTTCTGGCGCACCGGGACGCCGATCTATATTTCGGCGTGCGGTGCACATTACCACGAGAATCTTTACGGTCAGGCTTGGGGCGGTTCCGGCGCCCACATAGTTCACAGTGGCGAACCCGGTGTGCAGATTCGCGCGCTGCACATGAAGGCGCATTTCGAAGGCTCGGCTATCTCGTCGCTGCTACACTTCAAACACGGCGCGCAAGAATTTGAGATCAACGACCTGCAATTCCAGGAGCACAACAATCAGTGCGTCGGGTCTATTCTTTCCACTGACGGAAGCGGTATCGGCTTCGTCAAGTTCGTCAACAGCAGCATCTCCATCCTTGGTCTGAATGAAACGCCAGTAGATGGAATTTTTGACGAACCTGTTTTCTATCAATTCAATGGCAAGAGCAGCCTTCGCGTCCCATCGGGTCTGCTGACCGATAATTCGCCAGGGCAACTGCGGCGCCTACCGGATGAAATCGTTGTAGAGGATGCGGCGTGGCCGGCCCGGCGATACAACTTTAACCCCAGCCCAGCCCATGTTCAGCAGCTAGACAATTGCAACAGGTTGTTCGCCACGGTCACCAGCGGCGCTGTTGCCTACAATCACGGCTGGCTTGATCGTGTCGGGTCGCTCGGCGGAACGATCACAGCTGCGGATGGCGCGGGTGCGGTAAACCCGAATACATACGTGGCGCTGGCGACGGGCACCACGACGGACATGTCCGATAGTGGCTTCAAACGTCGAGGTGCCCGCATTTTCCGGCCCGATAGCGGTGACATGATGTTTGAGTTTGTATTCAGTATATCGAACGCGCAACTAGCATGGGCCATCGGCTTTGAAGCAGCGAGCTCAATCGGAGCGCTTGCTGATGCGGATGAGATTGCCACGCTCGATGCTTCCGATGTCGTGACCGTGACCGCGAACAACGCGTTCGGGATCATGCACGACCCGACCGGAACGACTGACGTGATCTATTTTTTCAACAGGAATGCGGGCGGCTTGCCGTCGAGAGTGTCAACTGGCGTGACACTGGCCGCTGCGACGAAAATGTGGTGGCGCATCCACGGCGGGGCGAATGGCATCGGGTTTGCGTTCTACAGCACGGACGGCATTGATTTTACCCGTGTCGCCCGCGTTACGAACGCGTTCGCGACTGCCGAAAACTATGCGCCAGCGATTGCCGGACGGATCAGGGGCGGCGCGACGTCCCGTGAGCTTCGCTTGTATGCGGCTAATGCAATTTGCTTGCGGGTCTGATGAACGGCCGACCTAAAAACCCGCACTTCAGGCACGGGTCCGTTTGGGTCTCCGCGTCCTCGCACATGAGCATGGACCGGCATTCATCGCATGGCTGGTCGGCGGCGAGACGCCTGAGGTCGTCGGGGGTCACAAGGGTTTTTCGCATTCGTCCAGCGTAGCACCATCAAGTATGAGCGACTAGCCGCCTCCGGGCGGCTTTTTTCTTTGCAGTGGGTAAGACCCGCAATTTCCCAAGAGGCAAGAATGGCCAATATCGCTGCGCTAAAGGCGCGGAATGCCGCCCGCTGGCTCAATGCCAGGATCACCCGCGGGCCGGAATTCGCCAAGGTCGCACCCCGGCTTGTCGCATACAAGCCGCGCTATCAAGCGGTAGAGGCCCTCACTGGCGTCCCTTGGTTCGTCATCGCGGTGATTCACCAACGCGAGAGTGCGGCCAACTTCAACGGCGTCCTGCACAACGGCGAGCACATCATCGGCACCGGCAGGAAGACAAGATTGGTGCCGGCCGGCCGCGGGCCGTTCTCGACATGGGAAGCGGCTGCGATCGATGCGCTGAAGAACTGCCATCCCTACGCCGCCAGATGGACCGATTGGTCACCCGGCGGGGCAATGACGCTGCTCGAGCAATACAACGGGCTCGGCTACGCCAACAAAGGACTACCATCGCCTTACGTGTGGGCCGGCACTGATCAATACGTCAAAGGCAAGTACGTCGCGGACGGCAAGTTCGATCCAAACCATGTCGACAAGCAGCTCGGCTGCGCGGGCCTGATCTTGGCGATGCGGCAGGTCGATCCGTCGATTGCCTTTGCGGGCGAGCGGCCATCGCTGGAGCCGACTCCCGTTCCGTCACCGGCCTCGGATCCACAGCCGAAGAAAGACGCGACCGGCGCTGTCGTTGCCGGTGGCGCGGTCGCAGCGGGCGGCGGTTGGACTGTTTGGCAGTTCTTCTCCGACTACTGGATGCATGCCGCCGCCGTCGCCGCTGCTCTCGTCGTTATCGCCATCATCGCTCATCGCTTCATCAAAGGACGCTGGATATGGACTGGTCGTCAATCGCAGGCCTCGTCGGTAAGTTCGCTCCAACCCTCGGCGGATTATTGGGCGGAGCTTTTGGCCCAGGTGGCGCCTTCATCGGCGACAAGGTTGGTCGCGTCATCGCCGCAGCGCTCGGCGTCGAAGCCACGCCGGAAGCCGTCAGCGAAGCGCTCCAGAAGGACAAGAACGCGGTCGAACGTCTCCGCATCCTCGAAGAAACCCGCGGCAAAGAGATCGCGGCCCAAGCGGACATCGAAATAAAGCGGCTCGAGACGAACGCCGCGCAAGCGACCGTTATCAACGAGACGATCCGCGCCGAGGCCGGAAAGGTCTCTTGGTGGCACTGGCGCCATCTACTCGGCTATGTGCCGGTCATCCTTGGCGTTGAGGTCGCCGCGCTGTTGCCGCTGGTGGTTTTGGGGCGGATTACTGCGACGGAAGCATCGGCGCTGGTAGGCATTCTCACGCCGTTCCTAGCGATCATCTCAGGTCTGCTCGGCTACGTCGCCTCCGATACAACGAACCGGATCAATACTGCCATAACGGGCCAGCATTCAGCGGGCGGGGTGATGAACACGATCCGCGCAGCGCTTCCGGGCGGGAAGTCGAAGTAATGTTTGAGCCAGCCTTCATCGGTGCTGTTGCTGGCCTTGTCGTCGCCGGACTGGCGGTGCTTGGGTTTTGGATCAACTGGTCCGAGCGCGTCACGAAGGCTCAAGGCACAAGCGAGAATGCCCTTCAGGTTGCCGCCGAGGCAGACGAAAGCTGCAAGGAAGCCCACCAGCGCATCGATAGCTTCGAGCGCATCATGGCTGAGACGTCTGATCGCGCTCGTCGGGAATTCGGCGAAACAATCGCGGCCATGCAGCATAAAATCCACACGTTTGAAACTTGGTCGCGTGATGAATTTGTGCGGAAGCAATCATTGGAAATGATGCTCGCCCGCAACGAAAAGGCGCAAGAAATTCGAGACGAGCGCCTGGAAAAACGGCTCGACCGGATCGAAAAGAAGATCGACGAGTCGACAGCGTTCCGTAGCGCGTAGCCCTTCCACAACATCGGAGACTTGATGATGCTGACGCGCATAAGCGCGGCAGTGATCGCTTGCGCATGGCTGGCATCGATCACTGCCGCGGACGCTACGCAACTAAAAGGTGGCCGCTGCGATAACAACGGGCGTTGCGTTTCGTTCGAAGTGTCGACGGAGTTTTCTGCCAAGCGTGGCGATCCAAGGCCGGCGCGCTGGTGCGGTTGGTGGCTGCGGCAGAAGCTCGGCGTCGTCGACCGGCGCTACAATCTCGCCCGCAACTGGGCACGATTTGGCTCACCTGCGTCCCGCCCTTGCGTCGGCTGCATCGCGGTGTGGCGCAGCCACGTCGGGCTTGTGACCGCGGTGCCTGGCCCCGGCCGTATCGTGCTGCTGAGCGGCAACGATGCGAAGGCGGTCCGTGAGCGGGAGCGCTCGAGTAGAGGCGTTATCGCGTGGCGCTATCCGCACGGTGGGATGGCGAGCCGGTGAGGCGCTTTTCCGATTTCCGTTTCCCGCGGGACCAATGGTCGGCCGGCGAAATGGCGACGGCCGCAATCGGCTTCACGGTCGGACTGCTAGTGATTATCGCGTTCGGATTTTTGCTCGCATCGAATTTGCCGATCCGATTCTAATTCTCGGACGGCTCACGTCGCGCAGCCGCTCCGAATGACGAAGCCCGCCGCGGGAAACTGCGGCGGGCTTTTTTATTACGCGCGCTTGCGCTCGGGGACGCGCGGCTCGCTGACTTGGCTCTGGAAGCTGCCGTCGTGGCCGTGAACGATGTCATCGACCATGCGCGCGTCGATAGTAGCCGCGGCCATCATGCGCGCGCGCGCGGCCTTGGCGAAGAATCCCGAGCGCGTTTCACCGATCGCGGTTGCGACCTTATCGACGCGGTCAAGCAAGCCTTCGTCAAACGTCATATTGACCCGCACCGATTTGGTCGGCGGCGAGTAGGGGACGAAGGCAACCGTGGCATCTTTGGCGTCACGCACGAACGCGGGATCGGCCTTGAGCTGCGCCAAGGTGCGCGGCGCGGGAACGTCGCCGTCCTCGGCCAAGCCTTCGACATGGAAGGCGAGAACTTCTGCCGCTTTGGCGAGGGCTTCATCCGGGGTGCTGCCCGTGGTGATCGCGCCGGGAAAATCCGGAAACGATACGCCGTAAACGCCGTCTTCCTCGTGGATCAGGGCGATGGCCTGCATTTGCATGTCCCCTTTTGTTACTCTCACCATTCCCAGCCCGCTTGCTGGTAAACCGACTTCAACGTTCCGGTCGGAATGTCCTTGGCTCCCATATCCAGTGTCACGCGACCTGTTTTGGTGTTGTGTTTGAACTGAATGTGGTCGCCCGGTCCCTTCCGAACTTCGAACCACCCGTCCGCTTCGAGCATCTTGCGAAGCTTCTTGGGGTTCCTTTCCTTGCCCTTGGCGCCCATGTCCCTGTTCCTCTTTAGTGTGTATAGAATACACACCGGGGCACGGGACGTCAAGCGGTAATGTGTATCAATGTGTATTAATAAACGCCTACGGGCGCAAGGGGTTCCGGGGCTTAAAAATCAGGCTCGGACGGGCTTAGCCATCCCGTTCGTCACACGAGCAGTTCGGGTCAACCATCGAGCCCGTCCCTCACACGCAAATAGCCGGGCGCCTTCACGTTACGCACCTTGACCCAAGACCGGCACGGCTTGGGGCCTGAGATATATTCGCCGTTTTTCTTCTTGGACACGATACCCTCAAGCCCCATCCGGCACGCGGCCTTGAATAGCGCCGGCCCGTCCTCACCGGCGTGCTCGACCAATTCAAGCCCCGGTGTCACGCGCTTGGCCAGCAGCTCAGCCAGCATCGCCTTGCGCTCGATCAGTGGCCTTGCCCGCAGATCCATGCCGTCCAGCTCAAGCAGATCGAACGCGTAAAGAAAGGCCTCGCCGTCATGCGCTCGGCAGTGCAGCCGGTCGAAGATTGCGATGCCCTTCGTATCAGTGCAGACCAGCTCGCAATCGAGCGTGGCGGATTCCGCCGCCAGGTTGCGCATCCCGAACACAGCCAGCTTGTAGCGATCGGTCCAGTCGTAGCCGCGCCGCGTGAACAGCCGCACGCGATCGGCATTCTTCCGTGCCAGCATCCGGTAGCCGTCGTGCTTGATCTCGTGGACCCAGCCCGGCCCGCTCGGAACCTTCTCGGCTTTGGATGGGATGCAAGGATCGATGAAGCCCGGCGGCTTGAGCCGGGGCCGGTCGTTTACGCGCCACAACATGAGGCGGATATAGGGGTTGCTTGGGAAATGTGGAGTCTTGGGACTACTGACAATCTTCGAACCGAACTAGCCTTCAGTACTCTGGCACCGTGCAAGGTGCTGGCGGCAGCGGCGCCCAGCCTTTCACCATTTTGAGCGAAACAGCCCGATCATCAAGCCAAAACTCGCCGTTGAACACGCAACCAATCTCCCACTCGGCGCCTTCTTGCCAATTCACAAAGCCAAGGATTCGTTTGTTCTGCGGTGCAGCCCGTAAGCTATTCTCAGCGGCGGAGCGTCCATGATCGTCGCAGTAATGCCTGCGCTCACCAACGGTGCCATCGCTTACAAGCCGGAGCGTTTGAGTCGCCGCGCGCTCACACTCGCTGCATTTCGGACCCGACGGCTGAAATTGGATAACAGTCACGATCTTTCCTTTCCCTCACCTTGCTCCATTGTCAGAGTACTGAAGGCTCTCGCCGCCTGATGACTGATCGTAGTCCATCACTTTAATTCTGGCGGCTTAATCCATCCAACAGCAGTACCACCTTGTTTCTTCTCTTTCGGTCCCGAATCCCAATCAGGTCTGACTTCAGCTCCAACTCTATTGCATTTGGAGCATTTTACTTTCGCAGACAGTGTTACGACCGTTTCATCATCACCAAGTCCTTCAATACCGATAGAGGAATGGTGCCAGCAGGGATCTCCGCAATAAACAAGCAGTTTTGTCATTCCGTGTTTGCGGAAGTCTGAGATGGTGGGGAGGGTGGGCATCTGGGACTACTATCGCCTACGTTGTGCGTGAGCCTTCAGTACTCTGACGCTGAGCAAGGTGAGGGATAGCGGTCATGTTGGCCTAGCCGCTTATCGCGCTTTCGATGTGCGGGTAGGCGAAGCGCGGCGAGGATAGGGTAGGACCGGCGGCACAAAGGCGGCGCGCTTTCTGGATAGCTTCGGTCTGCACGACTTCGGACAGAATCTTGTCGATCTGCTCGTAATATTCCGCCGAATGGGTGTTGAAGCCAAGCTGGCAAAGTTCTCTTGCCCTCGCGATCTTTTCAATATTCTGCATTTGAGTCTCCGTTGCTCTTTCACCTTGCTCTACCGCACGAGTACTGAAGGCTGGTCCGGCTCGATGATTGGTAGTAGTCTATAGCGACCAGTTCACGCACTGCGTACCAGAAGCGCCACATCACGCATCCTGCTTCGTTACGCTTGCCTGCTCAACACTGCGATCAAATTCCCGCTCGATCAGAACAATAGCCTCGCGAGCATCAAACGTATCATTGCCCCACGCCTCGCACGCCTTGTTTATTCGGCCCAGCCGGTCCATCGCTTCGTCTCGCTCCCGCTGTGCGGCTTCAAGAGCGGTGGCGGCTCCACGAAGCATCTCGACTAACCTTTTGGCCTCAAAGTCGTAGAAGCACGAAATGACTGCAATATAGGACGGTGAGGCGCAGTCACGAACGCCGCCATTTGAGAACGGGTTGGTGGCCTTCTGTAAGCGGGCAGTCCGCTCGATGCGTTCTGCGAACTCGACAGCTTGCCTCCCAATCAATTCCTCATATCCGCTCATGGCTTTGGCCCCGGTGCCTAGCATCTCGTCATAGACCAAGCTCATTCCGATCTCCTTGTAGGGTGAGTAAGTATATCGCCGTAGCGCCAGGACTTCCCGCAATCCCAACAAAAGCCGTTCGTCACCGTGCCGTTCGGCCCGCTGACAGTTGACGAATAAGTATCGCGGTGTTCGCATTTTGCCTGACGCAACCGCTTGTTCTTCTGCATCAGGGTTTCGGCGGCCAGTTCTTGAAGCGTCATGGCTCTGTGATCCGCGATGTTTGGGCTCCAACGCTAACGGCCGGGTTTCCTACAATCCGCAACGTTTCTTCCCATTGTCGCTGCATTGCGTTCTTCAGCGCCTCTGCACGCGGGCACGTTGGCAACAGACAGCACCGCCAATCGAGTGGACAATTACAGCCCTTCACGGCTTCGTCTCCGTTATGCTTTCAGATTGAGCAACATCATCGGCATTACCTTAAACGGGTCGAAGAAGCCGTTGATGTCGGCAAGCCTGATGATCTCGGCGGCGTGGCCTTCGTGATGACGCTCAGAATCTGCCGCTTCCATTCTTTGCGCCAGTAGTCGGACGTATCGCCACCGGGGAGGCGCCGCTCCCCCACCTCCACATCCCCGGCTGGGCGGGCGGGCGGCCCCGCTGTCCATCCCCGGCCATCGCAAAGCGGGCAGGCGTGAATGCGCTCGATTTCCGAGATCGGTATCTTTTGCTCTCGCTGCGTTGAATCCCAACGAACCCAAACATCATCGCCAGCTCGCGCAAGCAATCTGCCACGCGCTCTACTGACCTTGGCGACAATCTGATCTCCGACTTGCCACTGGGTCATTATGAGTGTCCCCCTGTCACTGCTAGCGGTGCGGTTGGCGTAGCTCTTTGAGCGGCACGTTCACGCAAATAGCGCCGCCGTATCCCCACGATGTAATTCCATGAGATGTGCCGACCGGGCAGGGCCGACTCTGCCGCCCGATAAATCTCCTCCGCGCTGAGCCCCTCGCGCGTGCCTTGCTCGACGTAACTCTTGATGGATCGGCTCATCGCTTCTGCTCAGCTTTGAATTGATATGGATTGGCGGCCCGGAGGCTTATTACTTCGTCTTGAAGTTTTGCTATTTCAGCGAGGCAATCCCGCAATAACTGCGCCGCTGCACCGAATTGCTCTGTATCGTCTCCGCACTCGTGCAATCTCTCAATGTTGTTGAGCCATACCTCCGCGTCTGTTTTGACGCTCATCGGCACCCCCACGCGGCACGACGCGGCGCTGTGCCTTTTCGGTTAGCCACTTTCGGAAAAACGCTATGAGATTCAGCGGGGCCATCCGCGCCGGTTAGCCAGCCTAAGTGCTTGTTTTCCTGAGTATTCACCTTAACGCCGCCTTATTCGTTGTTCGCTGTGAAGCCCTGATTTACGGGTACTTGTAGCACGGTTAGCCACTTGCCGGAGAGGAGGTTAGCCACCTTAACCCCTCCGATCTGGTATCGCTTCGATTGCAATTCTCGCCATCCGCCCCTGATCGGCCGCCTCGATGTAGCGCTCGATCTCCTTCAACGTCTTATGTCCCGACAGCGATGCAATGCGCTTCGAACTCTCGCCGCCTTCTGCGAGCTGGCGCATCACGCCCTTGCGGATTCCGTGGGGCACACATTCACGCGGTAGCCCCGCCTTCTCAGCGGCGGCGATGACGAACTTCGAAAGCTGGTCGCCGTTCATCGGCTTGCCGTCAGCGAAGCCGACGAGGTTCTGACCCTTGATGCCGTATGCCTTCACCGATCGCTTGAGGGCTGGATGCACCGGGATCATGAGCGCCGTCCCGGTCTTTTGCTGCACGATGGGGATCTCGCCCCGCATCACATCGGCGCGCTTGATCGCCGCCACGTCGCCTACGCGCTGGATGGTATAATAAAGCGCATCGTAGGCGAGCCGTTCGCGTGTCCCGACCGGCCAACGCTTCTCGTACTTGGCGAACTCATCATCCGTCCAGGTGTGATGCGTTCCAATCTTGTAGTTGTCGATGCCTAGGAACGGATTGGACTGACGCCATTTGATCGTGATGGCGTGCTTAAAAAGCTGCCGCATGACGGCCAGCGTCAGGTTGGCGAGCGCCGGCCGATCTTCGCCAATCTCCTCGATGATCTTCCGCGCCTTGTCCTCGGGCAAATCGACCGCGCTACGATGGCCGTCCTTCGCCTCGATATGCTTTAAGACGTGGCGATATGCCTTCTGCGTTCCAGCCGAGCGGTTCTTGAATTTCGGTGATGCCTTGAAGCTGGCGATGAGAGCGGAGAGTGAGCGCGGCCCGCCTCGGGATTCACGCTTGACCGGCGCGTGACCTAGCGCGGCATGATACGCCAGCATGAACTCTTGATCGCCGGGAATGCCGGGCAAGGGGACGCGCTTGAAGCCACGACGGCGGACGTAATACCGATAGACCCCGTGGCGGTCCCGGTAGCCGTGCACGTACCGAAGCCGGATGCTGGTCACCGATCCGCCCAAGAGTTTCCTTCTCCCTCATTTTCTACCGGTAGCGCCTCGAAAGCCATATCGAGCCGGCGCATATCCCACACCTTCCGGCCGTCGATTATGCGGGCTCCGGGCATCCGCCCATCAGCCACCATTTCATCGAATTTCGTAAGCCCCACGCCCACATAGATGGCGGCCTCGATCCGAGACAGCCCGCGCCGAGGGGCGCCGGCTGCCTTGACCGCCAATGCTGCGCCGGGCCGGCTCATCTACCGCACAACTCCTTGAATTGCCCCACCGCGTCTGCTGCGTACTGCCTCGCATTCGGCCCTGCGTGCTCGCTCTCCAATACGGCGAGCCATCGCGCTACCCGATCCCCAGCTTCGAACGCTTCCGCTGAGAGCGCAGAACAATTGCGCTCCATCCAGTCGCAGAATGCTTTGTGGTCGCTCATCCATGAGCTTATGCGTCCTGGACCTTGGCCAATTCAATGGCTGACGTTTTGAGCGTGATCAAAGGGTTATGCTTCATTTCGCGTTAGCTTTAGCCAGGCAGCACTTCGGACGCGAAGCCTCGGTTCGAGACGAAGCTGCCGTTTTTGTCGATCAGTAAGACATTGCGCCGTGCGCAATCGGGGCACAGCCGATGACGCCGCCAATCGCCCTTGTTGTTGCGGCTGACGACTAGGTTCATCCAGTTGTTCGCCTCGTACAGTCCCGTTTTCGGGTCGGGGCTCTCCCGGCCGCAGCCTCCGTCACATCGAATGATCTCAGCCATCGTGGCTATCCTTAGTTTTGCGTTAAGTCAGTCGGCCGAGCACGAACCCGGCGGCAAAAATCGAGGCGGGAATGCAGCACAGGATTACCGCGCCCGTGACGGCTTGGCCGCGCATGTAGCAGCGGAAATCGCTGTGGTACGGGATCGGCCTCAGGAAGATCATTCCGCGCAAAAAGAAGCCTACACAGCGCCAGTTCATTGCGCCCTCCAACGGTCAAGCCAATCGAGGAAGCGCGCGGCCCAGTAGGCGTAGAGCATCGCCGCACCGAACATTCCCAATATGAACACGGGTGGGATGATGTATTTAAGAAGCAGCCCAGTCATTGCGCGGCCTTTTTGATTGCGTCGATTGCCATCTGGCTTTCCGCCGGATGGTCTTTGAACATCGTCGCGTTCAGAAGGGCGCGGCAGGCCGTGAGCAGGTCGGGAGCCGCGCGCTCCAGAGCGTTGCGCGTGATGTGGGCGTGGAGGTCTTTCAGATACACTTCATGGCAGGAGCACCCGCGTTTATCGACCTCGCAGGGATAGCCACCGACGAGTGGACAGAAGAAGGCGTAGTAATCGCCGTGGTCAATGCTGCTGGCGACATCCTCAGCGGTGATGATCGTCTCTCTCATGGCGCTATCCTTAATCAGCCGGCACCGCTGAAGATCTGCTTCAGGCGGCCGTACCCGTATTCGATTGCTAGCTCGTAGAACTCTGCGCTGGTGATCGCCCGATCGTAGCCGTCCTCCTTCTGCGACTCGCTCAGCGAACTCTCTTGCAAAGCCCACTTGCCGAGGCGCTCAGTCAGAAAGGCTCTCCAGCCGTCTCCTGTGGCCATGACCCCGCACGCTCGTCGCAACTCAAGCGACAACGTGTTCTCTATGTCGGCCCAGGTTGTTGGCCGAAGATCGAGGTTCGTTTGCGCTGCTTTCTTCATCGTTGATCTGTCATCATCGGCATTCGTGCCGCCACCAACCCTGCTTGCCTTTCGCGGGAATTGGCGTTGAGAATTTCGTCGGCTCACTCAGGGGCCACGCAAAGCGACCGGGCGACCAATCGCCTGCAATTCGATCATCGTTGTTCGCGGGCTGGCATTCTGTCGTCGGGATGCCGCCCGACAGTATGACGGTGCCGAGGATGCAGCCGAACGGAAGGCTGTGGTTGTAATTGCAGCCGAACGTATCGAGGCAAAGCTCGTGCAGTTCTTCGCTGATCTTTTTCAGCGGCGGGAAGCTGGCCGTAGCTTGGAGCGCGATATAGCCGCCGACATACTTGAGCGGCGGCGGACGCTTGCGCGTCTCGTGGCGCTTGATGCGCTCGAACACTAGGGAGGCGTAGGGCTGCCACAGGCTGATCACCGGGAACATGGCTGGTTGCTGCTGTTGTTGGGTCATTAACCGTCGCGGCCTTGGCCGGGTATCGTGCCGAGGCCATGCAGATCGCAATGTTCTAAGGCGTCAGTCTCGCAGGTGCAGACGCGCGCATGGCCGTAGCGCCTCACTCTTGAGGCGGTCGATTGCTCTTTCGAGCCGATGAACGAACGAGCATTTTCGGCAAGCATCGTTGCCAAAAGCCCACCGGCCTGCGCATCGAAGGCATCTGCTTGGCGTCGAGAAATAAATCCCGTCTCGACCATTTCGTTAAGCACGACAGCCAGCGCCGTCATGTCGATTGCGCGGCATAGTTTGTAGTGGCGCGCGGCGTGAAGCTCGCCGTCCGGCGTATTACGAACGAGATTGACGCCGAAATCTTCTGCGGGAATGAACTGCTTCATTGCGGATAACCTCTCGTTAAGCGCCTTGGCGCCGCACTACGCCGCAGGTCGGACAGACCGGTGCCTTCGGTTTGTTGCCCTTGTCAGGGCGAACGTGGAATGTTCGCTCGTGACCGCGCATGGCGGCGATCACGTCGGGATGATCGGTGCGGTGTGGCGGCGCATCAGGGTCGCCATCGCCTTGTTCCGTGCGATACTTTTCAAAATCGTCGGCAAGTTCGTGCAGGCTGCGGACATATTCCGGGTCCAAGCCGTTGGCCGAACAGGCGGCGGCATAGGCCCGCAAAGCAACAGGCGCGGCAGGGTCGCGCGCACCGAGCACAAAATGCGGCCAGTGCGGCACAGTGCCGTCACGGCGGACCACCAAAAACTTGCCTTCCCTGTATTTCTCAGTCTTGGCCCAAATCTTCATCGGTTTTCCTTTCGCCTTAACATCGCCATTGGAATGCTCACCGCGGCCAAACCGGCGCGCCCGTGCGCCGATCGACAACGGTTCGGTTCAATTTGATTTTCACGTCTGAGCGCTTGCCGCCTGGCAGCGCTTTCTTCCATGGATCGCGGATGCCATTGTTGCGGTCGAACTTCCGCTTCGCCTGCGCGACGGTCGGCTGATCGTAGTTTGCTGTCTTAAAGCGCCAGCAGTTCCTTGTAAGGACCGCGCAATTCTCGAGCGAGTTATCCTTGCTGATGCCGTCGCAGATGATGTGTTCGAAAAAGGTGTTTGCTGGTCCCAATTTCAAGCCGCAGGGAGTCGTGAACACATAAGGAATGAGATGGCATTCGCAGATGCCATTTGATCGGGCGAGGGCTTCACGTTGTGTTGCGGTTGGGAATTCCAGGCGGGGCATTAGACGTGCCACTTCTCGGCTTCGCTGCCGATGCGATAGCTGCCGAAAGGACTCACAACGATGTCGCCATGACGAAGCCAGCCGTCCCCGCGGATTGGTCCAAATAGCGCCCCGCCGACGTGAATAGCTTTCCGCTGTCCCGTGACCGCGTTTTCGCGATACACCCATACGCCCATGCGCTCGATGGTCCGCCACGCGAATAGGGATTTGATCCAGCGAAGCATCGGCTCACCCCTTCGCCATCATGATGATGCCGACATTGGCGACCGAGCATCCGCCCAGGAAGATCGCGAGTCCGTAGTTCGTCGCTCGCGCTTCAAGGATCGCGCAGACGGCATAGATCGCTGTGACGATTGCGATGAGGATGGGGCTCAATAAATCCTCCGTCCGCAATCAGCGCAGTGCGGCTTTCCGTTCTTCAAAAAGGCAGAGACCTTTTCGCCTTCACAGTCGCAGCGTTCTTCATCCGCATAGACCGTGATGCAATCGTCGATATCGTCGCTGAGCTCGGGGCGGATGCCGCGCTTGCGCTGCTCACGGATGCCGATTGCAGTGCCGGCGATAAGTGATGCGGCGATGGCCGTAATGGTGAGGGTGATGCTCATGAAAATGCTTCCTCGATCGTGCGGCCGGCGCGCTCACGGGCACTTTCATTCGGTCTCAATGCTGTCTCCACGACGCGCTGTGCGCTCACCATTGTTTGCAGTGCTCGGGCGACCCTGCGGCCTTCCTTGGTCAAAGCCGCGAATTGTTTGGCCTTGTGTGCTCGATTGACACTGATGGAGAGCAGCCCGCATTCACCGAGCGCAGCGATGGTGACGTCACCGAACCGCACTGCACCCGTGTTGTCCCTTCCAACCCACGTCGCCTTGCTGTTGCTGCGCCTTAATCCGCCGTGGCGGATCATATGGAGCAGCGCCCGTTTATTCGGCGAGTTGGTGAAGGGCTTGTAGGTCATCTGCACCCCGCGTTGCCTGCGAGGCCACAGCAGCCGCGCGCTGGCTTGAGGACGGGTTTCAGTGCCGCGGCGAGGCCAATAGCGAACCCAGCCCGCTTTATCTCTTCCGGCGTCAGGGGTTCATGCTCGACGACAAAGCGCCACGCCATGCACTCAGATGCGATGCAACGCGACCCCGGACCGTCATCGGGCATGGACTCATTGCGGTTGACACCAGCGCCGGCCATGCCACCGATTTCGCCTGCGCTGGTCGCTTCGTAATTGCGCGCAAACGGGCACCATTTCTTGCGGGCGTCTTCTTCCGTCAGCAGGTTCATCCCGTCCCCATCCTCATCAACTGGTTCACCCGCGCCATGCGGGCAGTGAGTGCACCGAGCGGATCAGAATGATCGAACAGCGGAGAGTCCGTGACGTACTGAATGCCATCGGTGACGTAGAAGTTTGCGGCGATGACCGCGGTCACGCTGCGGTCGCGCGGGCGCTCATGCGGTCCGATGAAGGCCGGGACGCCGTTGCGATCATCCTGGGTCTGTGCCGAGCGGGCGCTGATGCCTGAGCCGTAGCTGTTGGCTCTCGCCCTTGCGCGGTCACGCCGGGCCAGCAGATCGACTTCGACCGGTGCAAGGTCTGTGACCTTCGCATCGCGCCAATGTCCATCATCATAAATGCGAAGGATCAGCTCCCCGTTCTGACCGGTGCGGAATCGGACATCGCGCTTGATCGCGTCCGGGAAGCTGAACGCACCTTCGACTTTCTCAACGGGACTGACGCGACCAGAAACCCGAAGCGCCGGACCGGAGTCCCGCGCCGCCGCTCGTCGATCCATTTCTTCAACCGAATAACCGCCACGAAATAACGCCATGACACTCACTCCACTGACAAAGACGCAACTGACAAACAGGACAAAGAAGATCAGCGCCGTGGCTTCCGCTGAATACGCAACGCGCGGAGACCACGGCGCGAAGCCGCCGGTAGGCTGGGGGGCTTGGGGGCGGCTGGGGAACACTAGGCGGCGACCGCATCTTCGAAGTTGATGATGCGCCGTGCGTTAGTTGGCGGCTCCGCTTCCTTCTCGCCGTCAATCTTCACGCAATATTTCGCCGGGCCGTACTTATAGACGGACTCAAGGATTCCGGTTTCGATGCCGCGGATGCAGATGCGTGTGCCAAGCGGAAGGGGCGGTTCTGGCCTTACGCGTTCGGCCCAAGCCTTTTCTGCAGCGTCAAGCTGAGAGTGCAACTCGCTCGCATGCCCGTCGAGAATTTCCGCCATGTTGAAGTTGCAATCCCAGCCATAGTCATCGTCCAGATTTTTGGCGATGCAGTAGCCGTCGGACCAAATGCCAGGCTTCAGTCTCGAAAGGTCCCGCACAGCATCCTCGACCTCTTGCGCCTTCAAGTGACGCGCTTCGACTAAAGCAGCGACGGTGATCCGCGCCGCTGCGAGGTGCATTTCGTCGGTGACTTGCTTGGGCCGGAGCTCGTTCGCCATCTTCCCATCTCCATAGGGTGACGGAGGCCCTAGACCCCCGCCATAAGGTTGCGTTTAATTGACCCTTCGCCGCCCGGTAGAGGCGGGGTCGGGGAGGATTTCATGCGTGGGGATGCGATTGCCGCCCTTGCGGGCGCTATGGTTTTGGCTGGCTGCGCGACGGCCATGCGCGGCAGCTCTGAGACGGTCGTATTCGACAGCGTTCCGCCCGGCGCGGAGATGCGATCTATAATCCTCAACCCATGCGCGGAAGAGGGCTCGTGCCCTACGGAGGATGAACGGATGGTCGTTGACCGTTCTCAACCGCCTGGCCCAGCGTGCGTTACACCTTGCTCGATCAGCATCCCCCGAAAGCAGGAACTGATCGTGACGTTCACAAAGCCCGGTTACTTGCCGCAGACCGTGGAATTGCGCTCCAAACTGAGCGCAGAGGGCGGCACGCTGGCTGTTGCCGGCGCCGCCGTCAGCATTACCGGGTTTATTGTTGATGCGGCGAATTGCGCCGGATGCGACCATTACCCGAACCCGCTGAAGGTGACCCTTCAGCCGGTCAGCAGTGGTGGTGTGAGGCGATAGCGGCATTCCCGTCTCCGAGGCGACGGGAAAACCCTAATTGTTTACAGAAAATCTGTCAACAGGTTTTCTGTTGAAAACCGACTAATCGAGTTTCAGGCCGAAATCACGGGTGAAGCTGCCAATCGATTTATTGGTTCGGCCGTCCATTAGCCGCACCATGCCGTCGTCCTGGCTGGTGAAATGGTACGCATAGACCACGCTCACGAATGTCTGCTTGTCATCAAAGTCGAGATTGTAAAAGCGAGGCCCGACCGAAACGCGGGGCAGGGTGCCCGGCGTCTCGACCTTGATGAAGATGCGCTCGTTAAGCAGGCGCTGGATGATGTCCTGCCGCTTCTGCTGCATCTGTGGCGACTTGTCGAGCGGCGGGCGGCTCGGCTGTGGCGTCGGGCCTGCTACGCCTTGCAGGAGCGTGCCGCCGCCTTGACTAGTCTGTGTTGACTGCGGCTTCGAATAATAGACGTAAATTCCGAGCAGCCCTATCACGCCTATGGCGATGAGCTTGCTCATCAGCCTGCCTGGCGTTTTCCAATCGCAGCAAGTTTCGCCTTACGTCCCGGCGGCATGATCACCAGAATCTCGCCTAGCCATACGATCCGCACGTTCTCGATCGGATCTGCGTTGAAGCTCTCGAGCGTGTAGACGCCGCGCTTTGAGCCCGTCCGAAGCTTCTTGAGATAACGCGCGCCAGTGTTTGTCCTCACAGCGACCTCGGAGCCGATGAACGCTTCCGGATCGCGCGTCGTGTTCGAGCAGACGATCAGCGTGCCAGGGTCGTAGCGCGGCGACATGCTGTTGCCCTGCACCTCGAAGGCGATTGCGTCGACGCCGAGCGGAATCGGTAACTCGACTTCGTCCAATCCTTCTTCTGGCACCTGCTCCATGTCGGGGCTGATCTCGGCGCCAGCACCGATTCGGCCCATGATGCGGAC
>Ga0196963_10000632_pt1 | contig 29870 bp, 66 predicted proteins | sample S1_5metaG_FD_148600 | JGI IMG/M metagenome (GOLD analysis project Ga0196963, IMG submission 148600) | Soil microbial communities from Anza Borrego desert, Southern California, United States - S1_5 | ecosystem: Environmental > Terrestrial > Soil > Desert | place: USA: California | collected...
CGAAGACGATCGTGTCTCCGGGGTTGCCGAAGTTCAGTTGGCCGGGTTGGTTGGTGATGGTTGCCAAGTGCTTTAGTTCCGACTTTCGTTTTCAGGTGCGGCCTTCATGCTGGCCGGGGTGGTTGATGGTGGTGGGCAAGGTGTTTTATTCCACTGGCATTTCAGTGCCCAAGCGCACGTTGGAGCCAGTGATTCGGTTAGTGAGATCGGGGGATTACTTGCCTTCCACTTCTCGGATCATCGCGTCGGTCACAGACTTGGCAGCGTCAAGCGCGTCGAGCGCGGCGAAGAATTTCTTGTTGTTGTCCACCACGTCGAACACCGCGTTGAACGTCGCTTGATCGGGCGAATACGTGACGGTGGGCATGTTGACCGATATGCGCGGGTCGGGGCCGACTGTGGGCATGTTGGTTCCGATTCGCGGATCGGGTCGAACGGTGGGCATGTTCGAGTAAACCGCCGTTGCGCCCTGCTGCCATCCAGCGTAGAAGCCGGTCGATACATCTTGTCGCGGCTCAACCGCGTTGGAGATCGTCATCGACGCGACTTCCGGCGCCTTCCCGCTGCCCGCGCACGTCTCGCAGACGCGCGTTGACGTGAACAGCTCGATATGACCCCGCCCGCTACAGGTGGTGCATTTCATCATTGCCCCTTGGGGTCGGTGCGCTCCAGCAGAACCTTGATGTCGCCGCGCATCTCGGCGAGCGTTTCCGCCCGGCGCTCTTCGTTCATCTCAAGTTTCGTCACACGAGTGTCCAGCGTGCGGATGGTCGTGAGGATCGAGCCGGCCGCGATCAACAAGCTCCCCGCCGTGACGATACGCTCGAACGTCAGCCACGACGCGAGCTTCTTGTGTGCGTCCGACTCCGCACTCATTTCGTCCCCTTCGCTTTCTTCACGAGATTCGTCACAGATTCGCCCTGCGCCGCTTTCAGCTCGGCGCGCTTCGGCTCGTCGGCCGGGATGAATGGCTCAACCGTTTTCACCACCGTCTCGAACGCAGACTTGTATTGCTTGCCCCGGAGGAACAGATAGAGATTCGCCGCCGCCAGGAGCCCGCCCGCCGTCGCCGCGCCAGCGCCCGGATTGCCCGTCGCGGCGGTTACAGCCAAGCCGATCGCCTCGGAGACGCCGGGCTGAGTCGTGGCCCTTGCCTGCGCGTCCAGCGTGGCGCATCCGCACACCGAGATCACGAGGATCGTCAGACATGCGGCCAGCGCGTACAGGGAGACGCCTAGCTTCTCCGTGCGCGTGAGTTGTCGGGTGTCTTCAGTCATGCGATTAGCAACTCCGATTGCTTCGATTCGGCGGCGGCGATACGAAGTTCAGCCGTGGCGAAAATCTCCGCGTCCTTTTCGATGCCGATGAAGTTCCGGTTCGTGTTCAGGCAGGCAATGCCCGTCGTGCCGCTTCCCATCGTGTTGTCCAACACCGTCTCGCCTTCGTTCGTGTAGGTGCGGATCAAGTATTCCATGAGCGCAACGGGCTTTTGCGTTTGGTGCAGCCGTCCAGTTGGCGACACCGAATCGATCTCAACAACCGAAATCGGAAACTTCGCAGTCGTCTTTCGCTCAAAGACGGGACGGGCAAGCCGATAAACGCCACCGCCCTTTTGTCTTGCAGATGATCCGACGTGGTTCGGCTTTCCGCGTCTCATCTGAGGGTTGAAGGTGAATGACGACGGCGAGAACACGATGATGTCTTCGTGCGCTCGCATCGGGCGACGGTTCGCCTTGAGATGCCCAGTTGCTCGCGACTTCCGCCACACGTCAGCATGTCGGAACCAATACGGATTGCTCATCACCAGCGCACTCGTAAACGGCTGCGAGGCCGTCAGCACGATCGCGCCGTTACGCTTGATGATCCGCTTGTAGTGCTTCCACAACGGCTCAAACGGGATGACCGTATCCCACTTGCAGGCCGTCGTACCGTAGGGCAAATCAGCGAGGATCAGGTCGATCGACCCATCCGCGATCGCGCCCATCTCGACAAGGCAATCGCCGTGGATAAGCCTCACGGGATTTCCAAACGCTTGAACACTTGCGACACGAGGATCAACGCATCGAACCAGCTAATCAGCCCGCGCCGCACCCATTCGTTCACAGCTTGTTCCACGGCCATCTCGTCGCCGAACTCCCAGCGGACGTGGTAGCGGTGGCGGCCGGTGAAGTAATCGACTTGCTGCATGGGCTAAAAACCACGGCGCGCCGAGCGTATCGGTCGCGCCGTGCGAGGAGGGAGACGCGGGCATTCGGGATGCGCTGAAGCCGCTGGTAAACGTCCTTTACATGGTTGATTGAGAGACGTACCGGGAGCGGCTTGTATCGAAGCGGCGGTTAGGCCGCTGATGCCGTGTCGAGCCGAGCGGCGATTGCCTTTAGTCGCGCTCTGGCACGGGCGATAGTTTTGTAGATGCAGGGCTGGCTAATGCCGCGCTCTTTGGCGAGCTTGCGCATCGAAACGCCGTCGATTGCCCATCGACTTAGTACGACGCGCTGGTTTTCCGGCAGCGCGGAGAGGTGGTCTAAATTCAGCACCATTCGAGGCCGCGAACGATCCCGGCTCCCACACCGAGAGTTGCCCACTACCTATACCGGCGTCGATACCCGGTATCGCACCTAGTCGTTCTCTCGCATCCCCGCCGCCCTACTAAGCTCCGCCAACTGTTGCCGCTCCACGGGGTCTAGTTGAATCCACCACAGATACACGTTCCCCCACCGCTCATCCTTCCATCGCGGATTCCATCCGGTCTTGCGTCTCACCTCGTGGAATCTGTAATCGAGCAGGTAAAGCGGGATGTCCGCGCCCTTGCAGCGCAGCTCGTAGATCATCAGGTCGATGCGCCGCCGCTCGCGTTTGGTGAGGAGTGTTTCCGATTCGACTTCGGTCACACGCGAGCCCGCGCCGGTGATTCGGCGTTGGGGCGGTGCGCCGCCGTGCCTAAGCTTCCGACTCCGCCGCCGCTGCTTGCGCGTGACCATCCGTGGAATCTCCCGAGTTGTCTGCCCCGTTCATCCGTGACTTGCGTATCCGCCAGAATTGCCCGTCCTGGCGACACGCGAATTATATCATATAGCGCATTGCCTAACTATCTTTTCCCGCCGCCTTCAACGTCAGCCTGTCTTCATCGTCCTCGGTCGCGCGCTGAAGTTTGCCGATAGCCGTGCACGTCTCTTCCAACGCCGCCCGATTTGCGTCGGTAGGCATGACCGAGACCAACAGCGTCCGGGCCATGCTCACGCGCATTGCGTTCCGCACAATCTCTGCGTCTCGTGGGTTCATTTGCTCTCCGTCCCGTCCCGCCCCCGTTGATCGAGCAGGGCCAACACCGATTCGGCGTTTCGGAAGTCTCCGACCGTTACCGCGAAGTCCTCGCCAGATTTACCCGGCAATGGACACACGCCCGCGATGCGCTCGCAATCCTTCCGCCCATTGCACAACGCGAGCTGCGCGTACTTCGCGAACGGCCGCAGCGCGTCGGCTACCCGCTGCTCGGTCGCGGCGTCCCCGAATTCCCTCGACGTCATTGATTTTGATGCAGAATCGCGGGCGGACTGCGTTTTTGCGCCAGAATTGCCCGTACGTGAATTCCCTTCGACGTCGGGGGTCGCGGTGTCACGGGGTGGGGTGGCGAGGGCCAGCAACAATGCTTGGAAGTTGTCGCGGAACCACTCGATAATCGTCAGATCGCAGGCGTTGTCCGCGATCAGCCGTTTCAGTTCATCGTGCAGCTTGCCCTGGCTCATCGGGTGCTCCGGGTTGGGGGTCATGGGGTGGACTCCCGCAGCGTAAGTTTGTCCTCGTCGTCCTCGGTCGCGCGTTGAAGCTGGACGATGGCTTTTAGCGCATCGATTAGCGCCTGCTCATTGGCATCTGTCCGAAGCACTTGGGCCAAAAGGTTTCTCGCCATGCTGACGTAAACCGCGTTGCGGATCATCTGCGCGTCTCTTGGCTTCACGGTTTCACCTCCGCTTGTGGCTCGGTACGCAGGGCGGCGGCAGCGGCTTCGCGGGTGCGCGGTGCAAGTTCCGCAATCCGCGCGAAGATCGTCGGCTCGTTCTTCGGCGCGCAGATCGGGCATTGGTTGCCATGCTTTGCCGCGTGTTCAAAATCCCAATACGACGCCTCGTGGTGCATCACCAATCGCGCGTCGCAGTCCCTCAGTAGCGTCCGCAACCGCTCATTCTCCCGTTGCAAGGCTTCGACCCGCTCGTCGATCGTCCGTTTCGCTGCATCGTTCAGGACGTAGGCGAGCGCGTACTTGTAGCGATCTTCGAGGGTTGGATCCCCGCGCAGGGCTTCGGCGAGCCAGCGGATGCGATGACTCACGCGGCAATCTTCGTTCTCGAATTGCGGCGCACCGGCTTCGTCTAGCAGAATGTGCGTGTTCGTTTTGAACAGTCGCGCCTTGGTGAGTGCATCGCGCACACACTGCAACTTCGCCAGCAACGATGATTCGCCTTCCGCGCTGGACTCGTGCTCGATGAACGATTGGATTGAGTCTAGCGCGTCCTCGACCTTATCCTCCCCAGGTGCGGCGTCCGCTCGTGCTTCAAGCTTGTAGAATGGGTGTATCACTTGCCAGCCGCGTCCGTAGGTTTTGTTCAAGCACTCAACCATCTGCTGAAGCTCGTGAACATTCAGCCTTGCCATTGCCTTCGCTAACGTCTTTACTTCATCCTTCATCGCTCATCCTCTCGTTCGGGGTGTCGTCGGGCATCGGGGCCGCTAACACCACACTTCGATCGTCGTCGGCGAATCCGTTTGTGGGTGGATCGACCCGAAGCGCTCTTTCCATCCGTAAGTTTCCCAGCTCGCAACCGACGGCGTGTGCCGCTTGCGCCCGTTCACGCGGCGAACAACGTAATATTTGCCCGTCTGCAATTTGACCTTGGACACACATCGCCAGCGTGATCCGCGCATTCGCCGCACGCGGTTCGCCAGGGCAGTGAGCGTGTTGGCCTGTCGTAGATCAATCGCGGCCCTATCACGCGACGCTCTCGCATCACGCGCGAGATCACGCGCGACTTGTTGAATAACATCGGGCTTCTTCATGGCTTCACGCCTTCCTTCCGCTGCGGCCAGCCGCGAAGCACGCGAATCGTCGCGAACAAGTCCAGCAGGTCTTCGTCGTTCGCTGTGACCACCCCGCGCTTGGCCATCGAGCGCTCTATCAATCGCAGTTCTGTGTCGCTCTTGATCACGTTCCGTTTCGGGTCCGTCTCCACGACCTCCGACGCCGGGCGGGGTGGGGGCGAATCAGGTTCAGCACCTTCGGCGCACGCTGGGCAGGGCATGATTAGCGCCGGGTTCCGATGCCACGGGTGGTCACAGGGTTGGTTGCTCATCGTTTCATCCTTTCTCGGCTCCGTCGCGTCCGTGGCGGCGGGCCTGGTCGGTCACACTGCCGCCCCACCGTTTTCGGGTGGAGGGAAATACTCGTCGCCGCTTTCAACCATGTTCCCGTCGCTATCGCAGTAACCGACGAAAAACAGACTCGCGCCGACGCGCATGTATCTGGCCATCAGTCGTTCGCCACTTGGCCGACGCACCTCTTGGTCGCTGATTCGCACGTCCACTTCCATGCCGTCGTGCGGGCCGCCGCGCAGTTTGATCGGGACCGTTTCTTCGCTCGCCATACATCACCTCAGTTCCTTTCGTTGTGTCCCTCGATCGCGAGACGACCTTTCGGCGTTAGCGATGCGCGGCCCGATGGAAGTTCCAATCTCAGGTAGCCATCGACGGCAAGTTGCACGCACCGCGCCGCTGTGTCGCCATGCACGTCGATGCACGACGCTTCATCCGCCGCCATCCGCAGCAGCGCCACGTCGCCATTTGATAACTCGCCATCGCTCATCGCCGTCACCTCAGTTCCTTTCGCGTCACGCCGCCACCTTCTGCTGATCTTGGAAGTACACTGCGATCGCGAGCGCAGCCCACATATCTTTTGCCACGCCGTAGAGCGGGCCGGGATTCTTCTTGTTGCCGATCGCCTTCTGTTTGCCGCCGAATCGGTCGATCAATGCGGCGCGGATGTTCGAGTCGTTCGCGCGCGGGTGGTTGCACAGGTGCAGCTTGATGTCCTTGCGGTACACCTTCGCAACGGGGCGAATCGACGCTTCTTGGAATCTGCCGATCCAGACGCACGTCTCGAACACTTCGCGACCTACCGCCATCCCGTAGCTCGCGATCATCTCGATTGCGATGTAGTCGATGGCCGCGCCGTATGCGCCGATGTGCGTGATGGGATTCTTGATGATGCGCATCATCTGTTCGTTATCCACCTTGTCTTTCACGACGACGCGGCCGTTGTCGAACACGACGAACGCGCTCTGTTTGTCGCCTGGATCAATCGCCAAGACTTTCATGCCTGCTCCTTTGCTGTCTGCACCTTCATGGTGGCGGTCATCCGAGATCGGAGTGCGGTGGATGGCTTCATCGCCTGCACCCCTTTCCCTCAGCGCATTGCTTGCGCACGCCGTCGTAGAAGCATTGGACCACGAGGTTCTTAGCGCGCCGCCGCTTCCGGCACTTGTCACACCACATCATCGAGTTTGGCGCGAACGAGAACGTCATGGGCGGGTCGATGTTGTTGTCGATGAACTTCGTCGCCGGTTGCCACGCCGCGCTGTAAATGTGAACGCTCACTTGCTCTCCCTCTCCCCGTCCGCGACGGGAACCAACTTGCAGCGGACCACGCGGGCGTTCTTCGGGTAGGCTCGCCGGAACAATGCCTGCTTCTCTTTCAAGCGATTCCGCACCCACATCTCAGCGTGTCCGATGTCCAAGCATTCGATGACATCGCCGGTTCGCCTGACGATCGCCCACATCGGTTGCTCCAGTCTCATCCGCTGCACCTCTTTCTCTGTCTCTCTCGTCGCGCGAGTCCGCGATCACGTCACCGCTTGCGCTTCAGCACGAGGCCCAGCGCGTCGCAGATCAGTCCCAAGTCCGCGCTGTTGATTTCCGTCTCGCCACGGATGAACTCGTAAATCGTTGCGGGTGGAACGTCGCGTCCGTTCTCGCGCTTGCCCTTTAGCATTTGCACAAGCTGGTAAGTGGTCAGGCCACGGCGTTCCATCTCCGCGAGTACGGCGTCTCTGAGGTTTGGCATGGTGGCGAGCATATCGTTCACGCGATCACGCCGTATAGTTCGGCGTCCGTTACGCGACGCGAGATCGGGCCGGGCTTCACCTTCCGCTTCGCGCGTTCGGCCTCCGCCCACGCCTCTTTGAAATCCTTTGAGAACCATGCCATCCCCGCCCCGCGCCAGCGCTTGCCGTCCCACACGTTGCAGTGGCTATCGCGGATGAAAAACGCGCCCCAGCATGTCGGGCCATCAATCCGCACCATTGGCATCTCCATTTGTTCGCGTGTGGTTGTCATACGGATAAGCATACTACGCCAAAGCAGAATAGCAAATCAAATCCGCCCGGAATTTTCTAATCGCTATCGTGATCCCAACTCTGCTCCCCCACCGCCAGCACGAACGAAAGGATGCGGTGATCGACGCCCAGGCGGGTCACTTCCCACGGGACGCGGACGGGCTTCGCGGCTTGCTCTTTCGCCTCTGCGGCGCGTTTCATCTGCCGGCGGCACGGCTTGCAGATGTGCAGGGTGGTCGGCTTGCCGCACTTCTCGCATGGCATTCGACGCTGGTTCTTCGATCGGCTGCGGTAGGTGGTGTCGAATTTCATGTGCATCATTGGACGTACTCCGCTTTCACCTCGACCCGTAGCGAGACGACGCCACGGTTCAACGCCATGCGCATCCTCTGCGAACTCATCTTGAAGAACGCGCACGCCTCACGGAACGAATCGAACTCGCGCTCACCGATCCGTACACGCTTGCACCGTTCCGGCTTCGGTGGTTGAACGACCGGGGGCAGCACGATCGGCTTGCGCGGCTGGAACCGTTCGTCATCCTCAATCGCCCGTCGCGCGATGAGCTTGGCGCGGTCGATGGATAGGCCAACGCCCCACGTCGGCTGCTTGATGACGGTCTGCATCTATGCTGCCCTGCCCTTCTGGATCTGTTCGTAGAGCCACGCGAGGAAGCGGGCGTTGTCGAGCTTCACGAACTTCTCGGTGGGTATCCCGTTCGCCCGCTTGTATTCGTTCATCAGAACGTCTTGCTCGGTCGGGTTGAGCTCGCCCAGGTAGTCGCTCGCGATCTTCTGATTGCGGACGCTGGCGACCTGATCGGCCGGCGGCTTGTAGATCGTCGCCGCCCCGTTCACCTGCGCCGGCCCGATCTTCATCGTGCCGCTCGGCTCGTGGAGACCCACCCACCCGTTGCTTACCGAGTGCTCGATGATCGCAACTGCCCGCTTCGGGCCAACCTTTTCGAGCTTCTTTAACGCCAGTCGCTTGGCCTCGTCGGTCATGCGGTCTTTGGCTTTCATCTGATCGCGGTGTCTGCAATAGCACTCCCAGGCGACGATGAACTCCGGCGTGTTCAGCGAAGCGGGAATCTCCACAGCCCCCGCTCGGGGCCGCGTCTTCGTCTTCGTTTCCGTCTTCGTCTCCGTATCTGATTCACCCTTGACCCCGTCCGTATGGGGTGGTGGTGGCATCAATAGGGGGTCGTACAGAGAGGTTGAAACGAACTTCTTCGGCCCGTCGCGGGTCTGCTTCTCGATGTAAGCAATCTCGTGGTTGCCATCGAGCCACGGGTATCGAGAGCATTCGGAGTTGCCGCACCGCTGCCACTTGGTGACTTGCAGGTACGGACGCCCCGACCACTCATACGCGATGATGAGCCGGGCCTTCGTGAGCTCCGCCAGCGCCTTGTTGAAATCTTCGACTCGCCGCGACGTGCCGAGCGGGAACAGATGGGAGCGTAGCATTTCTACCCTGCCATCGAACCGGCCGGCGTCATCACACTTGACTAGAAGATTGGAGTAGAACCGATGCGCCCAGTCGGTCAGACCGGCGACGGATTCTGAGTCCACAAAGCCATCACGGAGAATGCGATTAGGCACTTTCGACCTCCTCGCACCTCGGTACATGCCGCAAGTTGCGAGGCGGGCGGATGCGACGAATCAACCGCGCCTCAGCCATCAACCATTCGCCGTATCTGCGATAGGTCCGGTACTTGATCCTCAGATCATCGAAGTAGCCCCAGAACGTATGCAGCTTCTGGACTGGCTCTGACCATCGGATTTGATACCCGCCGAATCGTCGCCGCATGTTCGACGCACTGCCGATGTAGAGCAGTTTTCCATCGCCATAGACGACGTAAACGCCAGGCTCGGCGGGCGGATACCAATCTTCTCCGCCGTCGTCGTCGTGAATCACGTTCCATTGACTTGGCATCTTCCTTGACCTCGTTCCGTGAGATCCCGACGCGCAGCATGGCCGCGCAGTCCCGTTCCCGATGAAATTCAATCCGGTGTCTCTTTTTGCCCGAGAGAACACCGGCACAACACAAAACCAGCCCCATGCTGGTCGAAAGCGAGACGACGCCGTTAGACGCCGCCGCGCTGGCCCCGATTGCCTGCCGAAGCAGGAGTACAAGCGGGGGCTACCAGATCGGCCTTGAACTAGCCGATCGCGAGGGGGGCTTCCCCCAAGTTGGACTTCTTCTTTCCTTCGTCCACGCAAAGCATGATGAGCATCGTCACGCAGTCCTTGTTCGCGCACGTGCTGATGTACGTCACCCGTGCGCCGGTCTGCTCCGCGCGTTCGTATTGCTGTTGCGTCCAAATCATCCGCCAGAGGATCGGGTTGCCTGGCTCATCATTCTTGAGCTTCACTTCGGCGTACACCTTGCCGTCGCTCAATCGGCGTCCCATGTGCGCGTCTGTGAACTCCCGTTTGACGGCCTCTTGTAAGTCGCTCATCGTTCAACGCTCCTGTCTGGAAGCCCGCCGCTCCCCCGTTAAGGGGAGCACGGGACAGCTAGCCGGTGAACAAATTCTGCCAGCGCGGCCATCGCGCGCTTCTTCGTCTTGTTCACTTCGTCCCATCCCGTGTAGCCGTACATGGAGTCGTTCGCGTTGGCGCTCTCCATCACCTGTTTATGCCGCTGCACCGCGTCCTGATGCTCGATGAGCGATTCCACGAAATCATCGAAGGCGTTTTCGATATTCCGCATCCCTGCTGTTCTCCTGCCCCACATCGGGGGCCGCTAAGTCACTTGCCTTTGGTAACGCACACGGCGTTGCCGACGATCTTGAACGTCCGCTCGGGACACATCGCGCGCAGCAGTCGGACTTCGACCGCCAGATGAATCCGCCACAACGCGCGGACGATGATGTTCGCCTCGCGTCCTAGTACGCGCTTACTGAACTCCTCGGCCTGATGCGCGGCGTTACACGTCCACTCATGCAGCACGCCATAGATTCGCTCGTTCATACGACATCCTTTCAAAGCGGAGCCGCGCCGGTTAAGACGCGACTCGCGGCCCACGCCGAAGCGAGGGGGCTACCAGACACGGCTTCGCCGACCGCATCTTGAAAAGCGTGCTGCTAAGTCACGCTCTACGGCCCGGCCCGAAGGCCGGGAAAGTCGCAGCCGCCGAATCGAACGGCGCGGCCGGGTGTTATGCCGCCGGTGCGCAGCACGCTGCGTTCTGGAAAGGGCGGGCGCTCATTTGCCTTGTCGCGCTCCTTTCTCATGGGCGCCCGCCCGGAGTTAGAAGCTCGGGATGTCGTCATCGTGGACCGTGCGCTGATCGCCGTCGTTGCCGCTCGGCCCGCCGATGAACTCGAAGTTCTCGACCACGACGGATAGCTTCGTGCGCTTCCCGCCGCCGTTCTTGTCGTCCCATGAATCGAACTTGAGTCGGCCGTCGATCAGCAGTTGTTTTCCCTTCTGGCAGTGCTTGTTGATGATCTCCGCCTGCTTGCCGAACGCGGTGCAGTCCACGAAGGTCACTTCCTCCTTGTCCTTGTAGCGCCGGTTCGTCGCCAGGCCGAACTCCGCCACCGCCATCTGTGACGGGAGGTACTTGATCTGCGGATCTCTTGTGAGGTTGCCCTTCAAAATCACCTTGTTCATGCGTTCGCTCCCGCCATCTCTGGCTTGTTGGTTTTTCGCTTCGGTTCTTTCAGCTCATCGAACTTCCCGGCCTTCACCGCCTCGATCCACTTCGTTCGTTCGTCCATCGGGGTGTCCTTGAGGTACAGACCCCACTTCTTCGCGATGAACGTGCTGCGGATCACTTGCTTGGCGCGTTCGGGGGTGAATCCCCTGGACTCGTAAGCCTCGGTCAGCCGGATCTCGAACTGCTCGTCGGCGCCGATCTCGACCTCGGACAGGTCGGGATGAACCTCTGGCTTTGCCGCGGGCTTCGGAGCCGACGTTGCGGCGGCCCTTGGAGTTGTGCCGTTTCTGCCCGACGCGGCATTGCCATCGTCGTCCTCGCCGCTGCACACGTTTGCGATCGCCGCCAGCCCGTATCGCCGGGCGTAGGTGAGTCCCGAGCCGTAGCCCTGCGGATCGTCCTTTTGCAGCTTCATCGTGACCGTGCCACCGACCCACTCGCCGGACTTGTGCAGCAGGACAGTCTGCAAGGCGACGTGGCCGGGGTCGGCCGGCACCGGCGATTGGATGATCGCGATGCCTTCGCTCAACAGCGCGTCTTTGCACGCCGTCACGACCGAGGCGAGGTCCGCATAGTGATTTCGATAATGAGGATTCACGCTGTCCTTCAAGGCGCTTTTGATCTTGGCTTGCGCCGTCACGAGCGACGCGGCTAGCGCTGCAATGGATTCGCTCTTTTCCATAACGTCTCTCCTAGCCCTTCCGGGCGGTTATCGAATGCTCAATCGGGTGCCGCGCTCGCCGTAGTGCGCGAACGGCAATCGTCGGCCGGCGTCCAGTGCTTCGCGGATCTTCTCCATGTCGGGCTTGCGCTGGGTGACGACCTTCTCGAACTCCGGCTCGATCAGGGTCTCGTCCAGAACCACCGGCTGCTGCCCGCCGTTCTTCGCGATCGACACGGTGTATCGTTCCGTCTCGATCTTCTTGATGCCCTGTTCTTCAAAGAAGGTCTTTAGCCGCGCCTTGAGAAACCCCGCCGCGTTCAGGTCCGTCTCGACGCGCTTTTGCAAGCGTTGAACTTCTTCGTCGCGGGCCTTGGCGCGGAGCTCGAACTCGCGAATCAGCGCGCAGTACGAATCCACCTTCTTGTCACGCTGCTCGCCTAGTTCGTTGAACCATTGGGTAATCGTGTCCTCAACTTGTGAGATGTCCCCGCCGTCCGCCGCGATTTCAGCAACCAGGGCGTCCAGCGTTCGCATCTCATCGGAAATCTGTAACAGTGTGCTCATCGTTCACCTCTCATGTTTAAGCCCCCGCCCGCGCTTTCGCGCGAACGGTGGCGTGATTGATCTTCTCCTGCGCGTCCGCGATCACGTCGGCCTCGGATGCGCCGTAGCCGTACAACTCGCCCGCTTCCCACCAGGCGCGGTCGCGTCCCCTAAAGGTGATGAAGCGGATGCCGCGAAACTCATGTTCGCGTAGCTGGTCGTAGTGTTTGCAGAGGGTGGGGGTCATCGCGGCACCTTCATGCCCTCGCCGGTTTCTTCGTAGAGCGCTTCGAGCTTGGGGCGAACGCGGTCAACGAGCGCGTCGTAATTGGCGCGCGACATCTCCTGCTTCGGGAGTCCGTTGAACATCGGCTCGCCGTGCTTGCACTCCGGGTAGACGTACTCGCACCCGCGAATCGCGAAGCACCAGACCATCGGGCCTCTGCACTTCGGGCATTCTGGAACTGTTACCGTGTCGCTCATGTCCCTGTGTTCCTTTCTCCTGCTCTGCTACTCACCGTGCCGCCACCCGTGCGCGGGGCGGGTCAACCGACGTTCGTGTACATGAGCGGCTTGCTGAACATCGCGCGAAGCGGCTCGAACATTCGGAACTTCACATCGAACTCGCGCGTCTCGGGCATCGCCTGACGCCTCGCTCGAACTCGCGCCCATTGCGCCGCCCGCCGCCGCCCGCGCGTATCGTGATGCGTCATCGGCAGCATCGGACTCACCTGAACCGGGACGCCGGACATCGCCGCCGTGATCTCCGTCGCCATCGCGACTTTCTCGCCCGCGACCTTGTGGAACGAATCGAACGCCTGTTGCGACACGAGCAGGCAATTCGGTAGCTGGATGCAATGCGTCACCCGCGTTTGCAGACTCCGCAGCCGCCGATACAACTCGCGCGATGCGTCGCGATTCGCCGAACGTCGTGGTCTAAATCCATGCTTCATGTTCTGTTCCTCTCACCGCTGCTCTCTGCCTAACCGCGCAGGCTCACCCACGCGGCTCCGGTTCCTTCGTGGTTGATGGGATAGCGTTCACCGCGTCGATTACGTCTTGAGCGATCTCCTCGCACTCGCCTTGCGACAAGCTGCATTGGTGGTGATACGCGAGCGGCATTCGGTCGATGATTTCCTGCAACCGCCCAACGCACGCGAGACACCAGCCTTCATCGGAATGCGGACAGTTCATCAAGTGCGGCATCGTCATCCGCTTACCCATTCCCTTTCTCTCTGAGGTAGCCGCGCTCCCGTGCCTCCCACGACTTCAACGTGAAGCCCATCGCGCGGGCCGCATCGCCGTGGCTCTCGACCCAATCGTGGTGTTCCTTGCACAGCAGCCGCACGAGCGCCCACGCCCACGCCGGATCAACCGCGTTCCAGAACCGCCGTTTAAGGACATGGTGGCGCTCGCACCACAACCTGTGGCAACCGGGGAACTCGCACCGATCACCCTCGAATGAGTGGCGATGCGCGGCCGCGCTGATAAAGACCGCCTCGGCCTCGGTGATCGCGGGCTTCCTGGCCGACCGCTTCTTCACGCGCTTCGAGCGGGACGGCGGTGAGCCGGGACGTAACGGGACGCGGCGGTGGAGGGAGGGGTGGGTCAAGCGGCCACCGCCTTTCGCGCGAGGACGTGCGGCAGCACCTGCTCGCCGATGTATTTGCTGTACGCGGGCGGGATCGCTTGGCTGATTTCGTAACGTGTCGCCCAGGGCATCTGCATCACAGCGCGGGCCTGCTCAAGATTCTCCGGCTTGTTGCAGTTGCCGCCGTGATCGTCTCGCCGGCGAGTGCGACGCGGCCCGCCCGTACCGCTTACGTCGATCGGACTTCCCTGTCGCTTGTGCAGGCAGAGGCGTTTCCGCAACGGGATGTTTGACTCAAAGATTCGATGGCGACGAACGCGCAGCCCGAACATCGATCCGCAATACATCGTCGGCTTGATGAGCGGCGCGCCGGGGACGTTTTCGATGACGTACGCCCCGCCCCACGCAACCAGCCGCTCCCGTGTTCGCTCGATGAAACACTCGTAAGACTTTTGCGGATGTAGGTGTCGCAACGCGCTGTGCGCTTGGCACGGTGGCGACGCCCAAATGAAGTCGAAGCCATCGAGCGGGAACGTCATCGCGTCGGCCTGATGGAACGCGAACGGATAGCGCGGTTGCGGCGCGATGTCCACGCCGACAACCTCGAAGCCCGCGAGATGCAGGCCCATGCCCGCACCGCCAGCACCGCAGAACAAATCGAGTGCGCGTGGCTTCACGTCCCGCTCCCTTCCCCCGCGTGCTTGCGGGACGGGGAGAGGGCGCGCAAGATGCCAGCGCTATGGGCTGCATCGTCCGACTGAATCGGAACGGGGAGTACTGGCTTGCGCGATGGTCGATTAACGGTCGACGCGGCGGCAAGAGTCTCGGATCCACCCGGGAACTGTCGCGGCGGTCTGCAGAAGCCTTGTGTCGGCAACTGCAGGCTGAGTTGGCCGTCGACGCCGCCCCTGGTCGTGCACCGCGCCTGTCCGTATGGTGCGAGCAGTACAAGCGCCTGCGAACGAACCTGTCGTCCGAGACGATGAAGCTGGTCGACCAGACCACCCGTTACCTGCAGGAATACTTCAAGCTGGATCCGCCGATTGACCGTATCGCCCGCGTCGACGCCGCCGAATGGCGTGCCGCCCTGCACCGGGGCGAGCTGCACCGCGCGAACGTCTACCCCAAGCCCGACGAACTGGCGAAGCCCGCAACCCGGGCCCGGAAGTACCGCCAGCACGTCGACGCCGCCAGGCCGCTGTCCGAAGCGACCGTGGCGAAGCACGTAAGAACCGCCAAACGAATGTTTCGTGAGGCGGGCCCGGACGGGCTGCGGTTGATCCCTGCAGATCCGTTCAAGCCCCTGAGTGGCAAAGCGCCGGACATCGACAAGTCGTGGTCGACGGTTACACCGGTCGACATGACGAAGATCCTGGCGGAATGTCCGAACTGGTCGTGGAAGATGCTGTTTGCCCTTTGCAGATACGCGGGCCTGCGCCGAGGTGAATGCCTGCGACTGCAGTGGCAGGACGTGATATGGGCCGAAAACAAGTTGATCGTGAACGCTCGGGTCAAGCGCGGCACAAAGAAACGCACCCGGGTCTGTCCGATCGAGCCCGCCCGACTGCCCACCGGATTGCTCGCCTTGCTGCAGGAAGCCCACGCTGCAGCGGCACCCGGGTCGACGCACGTTTGCCCGGGGATCGACAAGTCGACCACCAGCCAGCACGCCAAGCGGATCCTGCAGCGGGCCGGGAAGGTCTACGGGGATCCCTTCCACACGCTCCGGCGAAATCGCGAGATGGAATTGGCGGCTGTGTACCCCATGCACGTCTTTGCCGAGTGGCAGGGGCACAGCCCGGAAGTCGCGCAGAAGTACTACTTGCGGGTCGACGAAAGCCTGTACGATCCGCCCAAACCGGCACAAAAACTGGCACAACGCGGTGGGAAGGCACGACGGAAAACGTCGTAAGTGCTTGTCATTACTGAACGTCCCCGACAGGAGTCGAACCTGTAACCTGCGGCTTCGGAGAACTTGGCAGGATCCGCGATGCTGGTCGACGGGACCGTGAAACTGCAGACATTCCAATCGTTCTGCGCTTTCGCTGCGCACTGGCTGCGCCGTGCACAAGGGATGCGTTTGGCACAAAACTGGCACAGAGTTACTCATCGTGCCACCGTCTCTTCCTGCAGGTCGATGAACCGCACGATGCTCTTGAGCGAGTAGCGGATCCGTCGACCGATCTGCAGACCCTTGAGCCGTCCGCTCTCGCGATAGTTGCGGAGCGTTTCGCCCGGGTTGGGCCCGTCGACGCGAAGGATCGCAGCAGCCTCTTCCTCGGTGAGCACCAAGGGAGCCGGTCGACCATCCGGCATGTAAACTGATTCACTCACGCCACGACCTCCAACAATTCGCGAACCTTGCCCATCGTGCATTCGTCCGTCTCTGGGCCGGGCCCGTTCAGTTCGGGCTTGAGGATGCGAATGAACGCTCCCTCGACCTTGCACAATTCCGCTGCAGGGACGGGCCAGAAGAAAGCCGAATCAAATTGCTTGCTCGCTCGGTGCGCCAAGACGCGGGTGTGCACGTCTACACTCTGGCCGACATACACAATCACCCCGGCTCGCACGAGGAAGTAAATCCCACTTACCCTGGGCGGCAGAGTCATCATCTGCAGGTGTTCAATGAGACGCAGTTGAGGCGGCGCACACATCGCGCCGAGATTGCTCGTGTCCAACTGCACGACGGCAGATCGCGGCATTGGCATCCCGTTATGGCATTGCACTAAGTTCGCCTTCACCCACTGGCTAATTTCACCAAGGCGGAACTTGGGCTCGCCGCCATCCACGCGGTAGTGCGGTGCGAAACCCGCTTCGCACAACTGCAACAACCGTTCGGCGGGGATTCCGACTTCCTGAGCGGCGCGGTTCACCGAGTGCAACTGCGGGGTTCTGGCGAGTTGAGCAAACGTCGTGACGCTGGGTGCTTTTCTTTTCATGGCGACAATCTACTGCTGTTTTCCCGACTCAAATCTCGTGACAACTTTTCGCCGTTAAGCCAGCGAAACTTGTTACCGAATGTCCTCGAATGCGACCGAATATTTTTCTGCGCCGCCACCGGATTTCGCTTGCTCGCTCATCGCTTCGTCACCTGTTGCCCGGCCTCGGGGGTTGGCTCTAGTTCACATGCGTCTATGACCGGCCTGCCGCGCGTTCTGGCGAATCCAATTCCAACGCGGGTTCCATCCTTAAAGATCACGACAACGCTTTCCTCGTCGTGCTCAACGGCCTGCACGGTCTTGCCGAGCATCGCGGAGAATGCTTCGTCATTGTCGCTTACGCTCATTGCGTCACCTGTTGCCCGGCCTCATCGTTCAACTGCGTTGCCAGCTTCGCAGCAGCAGCGATAGCAGCAGAGAAACGAGTGGCGTCGGCAGGCGCGAAGTAGAAGCCACCGTCGTCAAATCCGATCCACCATTTGACATCACGAATGGCAAACACTTCTACGCCGCGCCAATCTCGATCTAGCGTAGCCGCCCACTGGTTGCCGTCGTGCGACAACGTGAACGTGACTCCCTCGACCTCGCGAACTTGTTTCTCTGTCGTGCTCATCTGCGTCTCCGTCCTCACCGTCCGTCGCCACACTTCTCGATCTGTTCTTCGATCGCCGCCAGCAGCGCGTCCTCATTCGCGACTTCGCCCGCACACATCGTCCCGCCACCGGGCGAGATGAAACCCGCGAGCCAACCGTTCCAGAACACGGCGACGGTGAAGGGCGGCACATCACACCCGTTCGCCATCGTTCCTTCGTCAGCACCGACGATCTTTCGCTTCTCGCGCGCGCCGTTGATCCACAAGTCCCAGCCCCGCGTTTGCGATCCGCTGATCGGGACGTGAAGCGGCGATGTGTACTGACTGAGCGGCGCTTGCTTTCTGGCGATGACAAGCTGCGCCACGCGATCCATCAGAACCGGAATTGCTGTCGTGCTCATCTGCGTCTCCGTCCTCACCGTCCGTCGTCGTGGCCCGGCTCACTTCGCCCGCAGATACCACGGCTTAAACCGCTGCTCAGTCTTTCGACAGTGCGATTTCATGCCTTCTGGCGGCGCGCTCAGTCCGCCGTTAGTGCCGTTTTCGTGGATCGTGTGCTCGCACTCTCCACACAACGGCGCGCCGCAGACGAACTGGAACGTCTCATCGCAGGTGTGCGTTGCCGGCGCATCGCACGACGCGCACTTCATTACCGCGTGCTTGTCACACTTCCCGTTCGTCGTCGCAGGCATCGGGCATCTGCCGATCCACGCCTCGATGAAGTCACATTGGTCGCTCACTTGCTCTCCTTCTCACCGTCCGTCGTCGTGGCCCGGCCAACTTCTCTCATCAAAGACGCGGGCCGGTTCGATCCGGCTCTCGGTTCATCCGTTCCATCAGGTACGTTCACCGATCTCCAGTGGCGTCTCTGAACAAATGGACACCATCCTGTGCGTGTCTCTCCACGCCGCCGCGTCACTTCACTTCGTTCCCTTGACGCGCTCCGTCGCTTGTGGCTTCTCTCCGTTCACGAGCGAATCGACAAAGAGCTTCACCAAGTCGCCCTTCGCCCAAAGCGTGTCTTTGTTGCCAACGCGGATCATCCATCGCACGAGTTCCATCGCGGCGCGGGCCTGTTCGTCCAGTCGCGCCGTTTGAATCGGCGGCTCGACAAATCGCGCCGCGTCGGGTTCGTCCGACTCGATGATGCAGATGAACGCCATCTTCTCGGCGCGTTCGATGTCCTCTTTCGACACCGTGCCGCGCTTCACGATCATTAGCGGAAGAAAACTTGGCTTTGCGGCTTCACTCATCACAGTCTCCAAAAGGTGGATCGGCGGGCTTCGCGACGGCCCACGCACTTGCCAGTTTTGCGCCCCGAACCACCATGAGCGATTACCTTGCTGGCCTCGTCATGTAGCCGCATGGGGCACCGATCCCTTCTCAATCTCCTCCGCCCTCGCGCGTAGTGCGGCGGGGTCGTTCCAGGCGTTGACCCGCTCGGCGGCGTAGGCGCGATACTGTTCGTCAAGGTTTAGCCACAACTCCACGTCAGTCCCGAACGCCTTCGCAATCTTTTCAGCGGTGCTGCGATCAAGGCGCATCGACGGATCATCGAGATACAAGATCAACTCAAGCACGCAGCGATCGTGATCCGTGCCGCCCATGCGTCGCGCCATCTCGCCGATGCTCCAATCTCGCGCGTCCATTTCTTCGCGCACGAACTGGCCAACCGGAAACGCTTCTGCTGGGACGCGCTTTGTCTGTGCTTCTGCCACTGTTCAGCCCTCCGCCTTCGTTGCGCCCGTCGCCGCAGATACGCGCCGCTCGTCGCGCTTGTTCAGGATGCGGGCGATGCGTCGCACGAATCGCGTCACGTCGTCATCCGAAAGGTCGTCAGGGAACGATTCGCCTTCGATGAGCCGAACGTGCAGCCCCCGCAATGTGGATGATGTTTTTTCGTCCGGCTTGTCGCCGTAGTACAAACTCCCGCCCCACTCGTAGTACGAGCATCCGGCGAGCGGCTTGTCTGCACGGATCGCACCTGCAATCTCTTTCACCCGTTCCCGATTAGCTGTCGCCTTCTCGCTCATGGCTTCACTTCTTCCTTCTCTCCGTCCCCGGCGTCAGCGGGGGCCAGCTCGATGCTTGCGAACTGTTCCCGGTCGATGCTTCCATCCATAAATTTCTGCGCCGTTGTCGATCGCCTTCATCATCGCGGCGCGAAATTTGGGCCTCAGCGTCACATAGACGCGGCCCGAAATCGCCATTGATGAGATGGGCAGGAACCCGCAGAACGGGCAAAACAGTTCGACCCAATCAAGCGACTTCCAGTTGCCCGACCGAACTGCCTTGTCGTACTTGCGCACGAACTCGGCATCTGGCATGACGCGATACATCTTCTCATCGAGTTTAAGTGGTCGTGTTCGCATCGCGTTTCACCGCTTCGGATCGCTGATCCGCTCCCTCGCTTGGATGAGAATCTGTTTGGCTGTAAGCATGGCAACCTCACTTGAGCATCATCACGAGCACGCCGACTCCGACGCCGATCAACAGCCCCGCGACCAAGGCGAGAACAATCATGGTCACGATCACTTTGCCGATGTTCCGAAACGCACTGCCGTCCATCGTCATCTCCTTCACAGGGGGCAATCCCACGGGTCGCTCACGTTCTGTTGGTCATACCGTTCCCGCTCGTCCAGCACGTCCGCCAGGAGCCGGTCGGTGCCGGCCTGTTCGTCCAGCCGTTCGGCTAAATGGCCGTCCAGCATCCGCATCGCGGCGCCGGTCTGCCCGGTCTGCATCAGCAGCGCGAACGCCATCCGCTTGTTCTGCATCTTCAAGTGGTCGAGTAACGCGCTCATCGTTCGATCTCCGGGGCGAATGCTTTCACGATCGTTTCAGCTTGATCGCGGGTCATGCGATCCCGTTCGTCGGCTTCGATCCTGTCGAGGTAGGCGTCCACGAAATCGTCGGAATTTCGTTCGCGTAGGCGGACGCGGGGCTCGTGATACTCTTCCAGTGCGGGACGCTCGGGGAGCGTCATACGAGGGGCGTTCTTGCGAATGTCGAAGGTCATCGTGTCACCTCGCGCAGCGGGTTCGCGTATGCGACCTTCATTGATGCGTGGGATCGAAGCGCAACTTCCCAGTTCGCCATGAGCAGCAGCACGTCGTCGCCGGGCCTCGCGCCGCAGTTTACGCCGTTGATCTTGAACCTGATGGTGACGCCCAGCAGATTCGCGAGCCTCACCGCGTCTTCGCACGCCTCGGCTACGGACCTGCCGGGGTGGACTGTGAAATCAATGCTTCCGACGCTCATGTCATCCTCCCGCCACCGAGCGGCCCAGCAGCCGCGCCGTAATCGTGCAGCATCCGGCGTTCGCGGCGCGGATGAGCAGGTCGAACGTCACGTCGTCTTTAATCAGCGTGGTCAGTGGCCGATCATCCGTTTTGCCGCTCGCGAATCGGTTCAACGTGCGGGCGAGATCCGCGAAGGCGTCCATGTTCTCCACGGCTTTATCCATCGCGTCGTTCATCACCGCCTCGTAAACCGAGTCGGCACGAATTAGTTCGTTGTCGTTGCTCATCTCAGCGCCTCCACCGGCGGCAGTTCGCACAGCCACACCATCAACATCCCAAACGTCGTCAGCACGATCGCGCCGATGCCGAGCAACACGAACAACGTGAGCAATCGCATCTGCCGCGCCTCTTCGCGAAGTTCGATGTCGTGTAAGGTGTTCACGCCGCCTCCGTTTCGCGTCGGAACGGTTTCTCGAATGCCGCACGCTCGGGCGCGTCATCCGGTAGCCGATCATCGTCCGCCGCGTCCTCGCGCAACCGACGTTCGTGGTTGCGGAACCGCCGCTCCGATTCGGGAAGCGGGCCGTACATCCACCGTCGCCGCTCGCGTTCATTCGTCGTCTGTTTCATGGGGTTGATCTCCTGCTGCGTTCAGGAACCGTGCGACCTTCACAATGGCGAACACCGCCAACGCGCCGCCGATCAACAAGCCGATGAGCCACATCGCCTCACGCTCCTGCATGGATCTGCACCGCCGCCGCCAAGTGGCGTTCGATGCGTTCGGACTTCTCGATCAAGTCGAATCGTCCCGCGTGCGGGTGCGTCGCCGTCAACTGCGCGTCCGACGTGGACAGCCCCGCGTGGATCAAGTGCAAGTCGCGGTCACGCTGATCCGTGTCACCGTCCCCGTCCGCGTCCAAGAACCTCTCGGGCAGCGGCTCGGCGGATTCGATCGAGTACCCGGCGCCGAAGAACACGATGTTCAACAGACGTTCCCCGTGCTGCTTCGGCAGATGCTTGACCATTGCCGCGAAGTACAGGACGTTCGGCACCGTCTCGCCCTTGCACCAGCGGGAGACGGTTTCCTCGGCCACGCCCAGCTTGATCGCCAGCCACTTCTTCGTGATGTCGCCGGCGAAGATGTCCGTCAGCACGTCGGCCAACGTCTCGCCATCCCGCTTCGTGTTGAATCTTTTCAAGTCACCCACAGAACTGCTCCTTCCTCTCGTGCTACTCTTGTGCTCAATGCTGGCCGTCCGACATATGCCCCCGCGAAGCGCACCCCGTGCGCAGCCTTGCGCGCATTCCCTTCAGGATGCGCCTCGGCGGAGGCCTCTCGAACTCAACTTGTCGCGAACGCCCAGCCGATCCATTCAAACCCGTGCGAGGTCGTTAGACGCCCGCACGGGGTGGGTGGGGAGGAATCTCATGCGGCGTTGCCGCGCCGCTGCCATGCTCGTGGCGAAGAGGTGATATGACGACCTCGCTCATCCTCCGTGAGCGTGTCCCACACGTTCAACAGCACTTCCTGAAACTCCGCGAACGACAAACGCCCCTTGCGCTGTGCGATCCGCTCGTAAGTCTCCGGCCGCGTGCTGATGCTCTTCGTTTTCACTTCTGATTTCCGATTCATGACGGGCGAAGTATTGCACGCGAACGGCTGGCTGTCAACAGAAATCTAGTAATACATACTAGATTTCTGATAACTCTATGTAATTTAAGTGGTTGCGTTGTGTGCGTCTGGTCGAAACAATGGACGTGGTGAAAAAGAAAAAGCAGACGGAGAACGGGGATGAGCCAAGCGAAAAGCGCTCGACAATTCAGATCTCTGAACAATCGCACAAGGCGATGATGGGCGTGCGGCTGGCGAAGCCGAAGCCGTCGCTGTATGCCGTGCTCAGTCGGCTCGCGATGTGGTATGCGAGGCAGGAGGAGTACGTTCAGACCGCGATCATCGGTGGCGTTGACCGAGGGATGGAGTTCGTTTACGCCGACGCGCTTGAACGGCTGGCTAAAGAGCTGCGCGCTCGCGCGATTGGCAGGGGCGAAATACCGGACAATTCAATCGCCTTCAGAACAGAGGTTCTTCGCGAACCGGAATCAGGTGAGGTGAGTCACCCGAACCGTTCATCAGAAGCGCGCGGGTGATTGCGCTCACTCCAATCGCCACGGCGACCTCACGCTCCTTGCTCGTCATTCCGGGCGCGATCCAGAGGATGTGATCCTTCATATCCGGTTGCGAGCCGATCGGCAGGCCATTATCCGCCTTCAATTTGTCGGGCGAATCCTTCAGCTCGAACCAAATTCCCAAAACTTCAAACACCCTCTTCATGCCTCACCGCCCTTGCACGAGATGACATGCGAACGTAACGCATCCTACCAGAACAAACGCCGTACTGAGTAGGTGCGAATCGCGTTTTTCGTACTATTAGGCTGGCCCGTCCGTGGCCCTGTGAGGGAATGGCCCGCCTGCCCCAAGTTTCTCCGGCTCTCTCCCAGCCGGCCCGTAAGAGTTGCCGCGCCATCGGGGTAAACCTTACGTCCCGCCCATCTTACTAGCCAGACGGCACAAAGGTTCTAATATTCCGCCCCGAATGTAAAAGAATTTGCGGCAGCGCAGATTTTGGCACGGGAATGCACGAAAAACGCCCCGCCGCCATGAGCGGATCGGGGCGCGTGACTAGGAGATTCGGTGGGGATGCAAGGGGTGTGCTACTTCGTGGGCATCTCGCCATGCGCGACCACGGAAACGGTCCAGCGGTAGCCGCAGGAACAATGCGATTCGTAGTATCCGCCAACGCGGACTTCCGTGTCACAGTGCGGGCATGTCACCTCGAACCATTCGACGGGACCGTCATCGCCCATCGTCTCACGCGCTGTGACTTGCGAGGTGGTCGTTTCCTGTGGGAGTGCTTGGGGCTTTGGCATCGGGAGCAGTATAGCACGGATACGGCCACCCGCGACGGTCGCATTCCGCGAGTACAAGTTGCATCTTTCGTTCGTTGACCTCGATCGTGTGACGCGCGCGAGCGATGCGATCTCCACAGGCCACGTAGGCCACGAGCGCGTCTAGTTCGTCATCAAGGTCGCCGATGGTGATTGATCGCGCCATGCCGAGAGTATAGCACATCATCAGCGCGAGCGTTTGAAGTCGCCAATGCGTGTGTCCCAGTCCCACCTGGGCCAGCGCGGGACGGATGACACGATGTTCTGGCTGTACCAGACACCTGGAACGTGCAGCGTACTCCCAGCGCGGTTGCACGAAACCAAAACGACCTCGCGCCCCTCGGCCATATCCTTCAACAGCCACGCCGCCTGCTCCGCCGTCATGCGTGGTCGAGGTGGATCGGGCCAGATCGTCCACACGCCTCTCTCGTCCGGCCCGCCGTGAACCATCAGTAACAGAACCGGCTTGCCGAAGTGGCGCTCGCAATCTTCTAACCATGCCTTCGTTCCGTGGCTCGTGTTCGCGCTCCAGCAGACGGCAAGCGAGCCCTTCGGCGTTGTGGCGACGGGGCCGGGAGCGTGACAGCCCGATAGCGCAAAGGCTATGAGCACAAAATGTACACAGGCGCGAATCAAACGACCTTCCCGTTGACGATCCGGCAGTTTTCGACGTGGTATTCGGCGCCCTCGATCGACGCGAGCGCGAAGCCGTGGTTCCAACGATTCAGCGGCATGTACTTCGGCGCGAGGTTGCACAGGCAACCCAACGACCAGCAGCTAGTCGGACTGCGGCGGATGTCGCCTTCGGTGTGTTGACTGGATTGGTGGAAGTGGCCGCACAGCGCCGATGCCTTGGCGCGAAGAAAGAGACCGCGTGCGGGGTTGACGGGGTTGGAAATGGCGAACCGATATTCGTGGCCGTGGATGACGTTCAACTTCTCTATCTGCATTACGCGGTTCTCTTCGACGTACTCGAACCCGAACCGCTTGAGCTTCAGCAGTTTCTTCAGCCGGAACTCGGGAACCCCGATCAGCTCCGGCGCTTTCTGTTGAAGGTATCGCTCATAGCGGAACTCGTGATTGCCTTCCTTGTAGACCTTCCGCTTGAAGATCCCGCCCAACCGTTCAAGCACCATGCGGGCGATGTCCAACTCCTGATCGAATCTCCGTGCGCGGGGGTCGCGCTCCCAGTTGGAGAGTTGGTAGCAATCGAGGAAGTCGCCGTTGATGAGCAGCCAGTCCGTATGACCTGAATCAATCGCGTGGTTCACCGCGATCTCACAAGCCTCTTGATCGTGATACGGGATGTGCCAGTCCGATGCGATCAATCCCCTGCCGGCCAACTTCAGGCTGACGTGCTCCACCGGCTTGCTGTCGCTGGCGGGCATCTCGAACCGCTCGTGCTTGTTCGTCGGCACGACGGCGCGTTCTTTCGATCGCGCCTGCTTCCCGTTTTCCCCCCGGTGGTGCCTGACGTGCGTGCGCGCGTGCTCGTAATCGTTGTAGAGCCTGCTGTGGTCGCGCATGAGCATCCGGGCTAAGGTGCGCGTCCCGGCGTCGGGGAACTTCTTGCAGTAATCGCGGGCGGTCTTACTGGCGGCATTCAACGGCTTGGACAATCAACCCTCCGTGGTTTGGACTTGCACGGCGCGGCACATTCGCCGCACCCTTCGAGGCAGTAGCTATCGCAGGTCGATAAGGGGACGTTCGCCTGGGGCAAAGATGTCGGCTTTTGCTGTTTCAACGTCAGGTTTGCGTGTATAGAAATGCCGGTGGTTTCCAATTTCGGGGGCGGAAATCGTGGGCTAATCTGACAGCATGGACGCAACTAGTTATCATCGCCTTCCGCTGATTCGCGGATTCCGGCTGGTGGACACAGCGAATGATGAGGTGGACTTGAAAGCGTGGCCCGCGAAGGTCGCTGCCGGACTCGGCATTGCCCTGTTCCTGGCGGGCACTTACATCGTCGCCGCGATGGAAGATGGCTCGGTGTCACTGAACACCGGACTCGCGCTGATCGGCGTCATCATCGCGATCCTGCTGACGATCGCCGTCGTGATGCATCGCTTACAGGAACATGGCGGCGTGTGGTTCAACCTTCACCGCTCGCGCCGTGGTTTTCGCGTAGTCGTCAAGCCGAAAGACAAGCAATGAAACGCAGGGCATTCACGCTGGTCGAGCTGATGGTGTCGATCGGGATCGTGCTGGTGCTGATGATTGGCGTCAGCACCGTGTTCCGAACCATCTCGCAGACCGTCTCGGCCGGGTCTGCGGTGAGCGACAACACCCGCGTCGCACGAGCAGCACAAGCGGTCTTCGCGCAGGACTTCGGCTCGATCGTGACGGGGAACACGGCCCCATTCATCATCATCGAATCCGAGAGCATCGCCGCGTTCCGCAATCGGCCCGACGAACTCTCGGATCGGGACTACAACGCCGCCGCGCCAACCGCTGCGACGATCCGCACCATCGACGTGAATGGAAACAACTCTGAAGGCGATGCAGGTGTCGGGGGTGAGACGATCTCTCCTGCGACACCAAACTTCCGCAACCACCGCTCGGACAATCTCGCGTTCTTCATCCGCGCCTTGACCAAACGACAAGCGGGCAACCCCGGCCAGAATCTTATCTCACCCATGACCGCCGAAGCCGCGTTCGTGAAGTACGGTCATCTGCGAATGTGGGATGGTGTCGGCTCGCTCTCATCCGCTACATCGTTCAAGAATCCGGGCGAAGGGACGTTCGGCAACAACGCGAACAACTTCTACGGATCTCAATTCACGCTCGGGCGCATGGCGATTGTGTTGACCGAGGGCGTGGATACGGATGGCAATGGGTTCGCCGATCAAATCTTCGACAACTCCACACCACCACAAGAGCAACGATTCTGGCGACGCAAGACGGCAGCGGGGCCGACCGCTCACCGTGTACTCGCTCCGCTATCGGAAGGTAGCCAGATCGACAACGCTGCGCAGCCGGTGATTCAGGAAACGGCGACGGACATCGCGGGTGTGAGCCTGAACCAATTCCGCGCCTTGATGCTCGCGTACTTGGCAGACCCCGGCTCGCCGGCCGACTGGCCCGACCGATTCACCTACCGCTTCTGCGCCAACTCGTTCGCGCCACCACGTCCGCTCACGACGCAATCGCTCGCACAGACACTTCCCGTGTTCGTGCCCGGCTGCGCTCAATTCATTGTCGAGTACGCTGGCGATTACATCGCGCAGAATAATGACCCCACGAGTCCGACGTTCGGGCAGACGACTGGCTGGTACAACAGCACAACCGCAACAGAACGAACCGATGGCAAGATCGACTACATCCTGATCGGCACGGGCGCGACACGTCGCAAAGAGGTCAGGTGGTACGGGTTGCCGCGTGATACCCGTAATGCTGGCACGATCCCCGGCAACGTCACGTCGCCCGACAACGCGCAACTTTTCAACGTCGTGCCCCTTCGCGATGTAATCAGAACCGCGCCGGGTGAAACGGCGAACATGACCGGCGCGCCATTCGAGAAGGTTGTCCCTGCGGCAAAGACCGATTACCTCGCAACTACTGGGTTACAGCCAGCCGAACGCTATCAGTGCGCATGGGGGCCGAACGATCCGAAGCCGAAGCTCATTCGCATCACTCTGGTTCTCGATGATCCTGCGGGGCGGAATCCGAACCCGGATGGGCAGACGTTCGAGTACGTCTTCGATCTCCCCTAATCACGGCTGGGACTTCCACAGCATCCGCCGCTTCGCGCCCGCCGCTGCTCGATCTCCGGTGAAGTGTCCGGTGGGATCGGACACGCGCTAACGTGATGCTTCCCGCCACACCGCTCGCACTTGTCGAAGTATCCCTTCGGGCATCCCTCGCGCGAAACTTCGGCGATGTCCCGCCCCTGCGGATCGGCTAAGCACGGCACTGAACCCGTCGCGACCTTCACAGCGCGGACGCCGAATTTGCATCGGTGGCAGACGTGGATCATACCGGCGTGATCGTTACCGAGCCGTTCCTGCCCATCGTCAAACCACCGCCGAAGAACGTCGTGTTTGCGAAAGCCGAGTGGCCGTTGGAAAAGTTGCCGCCCTCGTCGCAGACGAACGGGCTCATGTTGCTGCCCGAGCCCAGCGCGTTACGGGCGAACACGATTACCGTTCCTTCGTCCCACGGATCGTCGCCATCGGATTGGGAGAATTGGACATAGATCGAGGCGTCCGATCCGCTCAACTTCTGAAGCAGGATGGAAATGCGATCCGATGGTACGGCGTCACCCGTTCCGCCTGGTCCTGTGTAGCCAGTCATAATCTGCGCCGAATACGGCTGGTTGTACTCCCAGATACACGCAGCGGTTTGCGAGAGCGTGAACGTGCCGGAGAACGTCGTGCCGGTGGTGAACTCGCCGTTAATCAACCCGTCGTCAGATTGCCGGTTAGCCGTTTCAAGTTCCACGCTCGCGAAACTCGCTGTGTACTGCGCTGGCGTCGTGTCCGATCCGCAGTTGGCGCAGGGCGTGCCAGGGGTGATCGTGCCGCAGCATTCGCAACCTGACCCCGAGTCCACCGCTGGACTCCCATTGCTCATCAGGTACGGCGTCCCGTCGTCTCCGATGAGCGGATGCCCGGCTGCGCTGTATAACCGTGGAGGTCGCCACAACGGGGCGAAGCGCGTGCGTCTGAGTTGTCTGCGGGGGGTTAGGAGCATTCGGCGAAGTTCGGGCGTTCATCTGAATCGACCAACGCCCACGCATTGTCGATGTAGGCGACGCGCCCGCGTGTCGCGACCATCGTCTTGCCGATCGGCCGGTTGTGATCCGGCGAGAGTTCTTCCGCGACCACGTTTCCGTTCTGGTCTGTCGCGGTGTACGTGTAAGTCGGGGCGCCCGATTCATCACCATCCACCCCGCCGTCCTGCGCGAGCGTCACATCCATGCTTGAGGGCCTGGCTTGCAACGCGATCGCGATTGGCAGCCCGTCGTCTGCGCCGCCGTCCGTAGTTTGTCCCGGCGCGTTCAGCATTCCCGTGATCGAACCGGACAACATCACAGGAACGATGTCGCCTTCGATGAACGGTGGCGCGCCGTGCGCCTCTAGTGCGTTGACGACGATGATGTCGATCGGATCAATCTCGATGCCAAGGTCGGACTCCTCGATCGGCCCGGTCGTGTCGTATCGCGGGAAGCCGGTGTACATCGTCGCGGCGTAGAACCCGTAGGAAGTTTCAACGACGCCGCCGATCTTCGCGAACTTCGGCGCGTATTGATTCTGCGACGTGCGCGATTGCGAGGGATGCCCCCCGGCTGCGCGCTCGTATGCGCGAACCACCCGAGCGATCCGGCGAGCGGACTTCTCATTAAAATTTACTGGGTCGTTATCGGCCAAGTTAGAAGTTCGTGGTGGACGTAATCTTCACGCGGCCCGAAGGCGTGATCTTGTTGGTGAGCGTCACGTAGTTCGTATCGAGCAGGTAGGTGCCGGCCGAGATGTTCGGCGTCGTAATCGTTCTGGCAACGCGAGATTTCGTCAGGTCAATAGTCCCCGCATTCGCGTTGGCCGTCGTGATCGTTCCCGTGCTGTTGGAGATGATCGTTCCGCCGTTACAGGTGAGCGTCGTGATCGCGCCCGCCCCACCCGTCTCCAGCGTGCCGGAATCCGATTCAACGGTGGTCGCCGCGCACAACACCAGCCCGGCGCCGCTGCTTTGCTTGTACGTGGTGAGCGTCACGCCCGTTCCGAGCGCCACGCGCGAGAGCGTGCCGGAAACGACCACCGTTGCAACCGTCGCCGTCTGCCCAGCCGCCAATGCTACTTCAACCGATCCGCCTTCGACCCGCAGCGTGGTCATGCCGGAGCCGAGCAGGTGCGTGCCATACTGCCCCGCAGAGGCCGATGCCGTGTTGACGACACGGGGTGCCACAGTTGAGCTTCCGAAGTCGTAGTACGCGGCCCCGGTACCGTAATCCGTGAAACCCGTACAGTTCAGCTTGAGGTAGAGGCCAGCCCCGCCGATCGTCGCCGTGCATCCGGGGGAACGGGTGAAGCTCGCGATCGCCGTTCCCGATTGCTTCAGGCCATAAAGGATCTTCGTTGACCCGGTGATGATGACGTTATCCGAGGCGGCGGGAACAGACCCGCCCACCCAGTTGCCCGGCGTGTTGTAATCGTATGGCCCCTTGTTGGTGACACTGGCCGACCGCGCAAAGGTCTGTGAGTCTGAACCGCCGCCGCCGGTTTCGGTTGTGGCCGCCGTCAGGTAGAACGGTGTCCCCGCCGTATCTGCCGTGAAGGTAATCGTTGTCGCGCCCGCTACCGCTGTG
>Ga0196963_10000633_pt1 | contig 29783 bp, 56 predicted proteins | sample S1_5metaG_FD_148600 | JGI IMG/M metagenome (GOLD analysis project Ga0196963, IMG submission 148600) | Soil microbial communities from Anza Borrego desert, Southern California, United States - S1_5 | ecosystem: Environmental > Terrestrial > Soil > Desert | place: USA: California | collected...
TGGCTCCCTATCGGCCAGCTGCTGACGAATGACCTTCTCGCACGCGCGGCGCCACGCATTCGCCATCGCATGACGGTCCAACCGCTTCAGCGTGCCCTGTTCCGTGACGCCAATCGCGATCAGCTGCTTGAGTGCATCCACGGCGGGCGGCTCAAGCTGCGTCCATGTTTCCTTCGCGCCCTTGCCCTTCCGCCTGGGCCGGCGCCTGAGGGCCACCTGGGGCTCGCCGTCGTCGTTCGTGGCCTGCCAGTCAATGTCGGTCGCCGGGTTGATGCGTTCAATCTGGGCGGGCGGCAGGCCCGTATACATCATGAAGAGCATCGCGGTCTTGGAGTGGCTGACGGTCGGGCGGGGTTCGCCTTTGCTGGGCCGTCCGCGATCGGGCATCTCGGCCAGGATGCGCGCGATGACCTCGAGCGGCTGGCCGCGGGGCTCCGGGTCGGGTTCTCGCGGGCGCGTGACGCGGCTCACTGGATTGGGCTGGTCGTCCGTGTTGGTCTTCTCGAAGATGGCACTGAGGGCGGATAAGCGCTTCTTGACGCTGGACGCCGCGACACCGTCACGGAGCCAGCCGGCCACGATCTGTTCAATCTTCAGCTTTGTCAGGGCGAAGCGGGAGCGCTCACCGAACGGCACGCCGTCGCTATCGAGCGCGGTGGTCCAGTGCGCGCAGTACCCGGCGGCGTTCAAGTGCTTACGGCGATCGCTGATCGTCTTGAGGTAGTCGATCGCATCGGCGGCGAGCGAGCCGGATCGGGGCGTGGCGGCGCGTGCGGCTTTCCGTTTGAGGCGATCGCGGACGTCGATCAGGTGGGCCAGCGGTTCGCCGTGGGCGAAGCGGTGCTCCTTCTGGCCTTTGACGCAGACGGCGATGCCGGTGTCATCGATCCAGATGCAGGGCTCGTTCGGATCGAGCTTGCGCCGTTTACCGCGACGGCCCATCCGTCGTCTTTCGCTTGCACACTCCGCACGTACCCTTGTTCTTTTTGCAGTGCGCACAGGCTGAGCAGTTCTTGCACGCCTTGCAGGGATTCTCTCCGGTGCAGGTCGCGGCACGGGACCATGACGGCAAGACCAAGCTGACGGCGAGGACGAGTAACGCGCGTCGAGCGATCATTACTCGCTGGCCTTTACCGGATCAGCGTCCGACTGGCGCACGCGCGTGTATTTCACATCGCACGCGGCCGCAACGACTGTTGGTGGCTCGAGGTCAAGCCAGATGCCGATGGCTGGGCGTGTCGCATCGCCGCCAACGAGTCGCGCTGAGCAAATGCCGGTCTGTCCACGCTCGCGCAGTGCCAGCAACGTCTGTTGATAACGCGGCGCGTCCTCGCGTGTGAGATACCCCAGCGTCTCGCCCTCAAACGTCTTGACTGCGACGGCATTCGCATCGTGCGGGTTCTCCGGTTCTGGATGGAGCAGCACGCGAACCGGATCGGTCCCGGCGATCGCTTGCAGTTGTCGCAGTTGCGGCTGGTAGTGCGACTCGCCGACCACTTCGATAAAGAATCCGCGTCCGGTGCCTGGTAGAACGGCCGTGAACTTCCGCGAACGAGTCGGCGCGGCGGGCGGAGCTGGATCTGATGCTGGCGGCGTGTGGCTGATTGCGACAGCAGTTGGCGATATAGATGGCGTCGGGCCTGCCATCCTGGTTCTAAACAACGCGGCCCCAAGCACCCCGCCGAACGCGCCCGCGAGCCACAGTCCGCCGATGGTGGGGCCGAATGCGATCATTGCGCGAGTACCGGCGATCTGTGTCTCGTCCTTCGACGCGACCGCCACGAGCATGTCTCGCGGTGTGGGCGTGATTGCGAAGCACCCATACGACATCGCCATGCAAACAATGGCGATAGCGACATAGAGGCCGCGATACCCGTCACCCTTGTATGCACTGCGTGCGATGCAGATGACGATGCAGGCCATAGCGAGAAGCACTAATAGACCAGCCATGCGAGTCTCCGTGTTCCCCGTTAGCGTATCGTTGCGACTACCAGCGGTTGCTGGCAGTGTTTACAGATCGTCGCTTCGCCCTTGACCCACTCCGCGCAGTGCGGGCACTTCTTCCGGTTCGCGTCGCTCTTGTCGATGCCGCTGACGAAGAACATCAGGAACGCTAGCGGCCCGAGGAGTAATCCGCCCAGCACGCCACCGACAACGGAGAAGCCTTTCCGTTGCGCGGCCGCGACACCGATCAATGCGCCGAGTAGCATCCATGCAATCCACATTTCACGCCTCCAAATGTGCGCACCGCTGGGGGGCGGCAGTGCTGGTCTGCACGGCGCACGGTTTCAGCGTTTACTCCAATAGCGCTCCGATCACAATCTTTTGATCAAGCAAAGCGATCGCCTTGTCAACCCGCTTTTCGAGTACGGCGAACGCGATGGGCCGTTCCTTCATCAGCCGATCCAATTTCTTCAAGAGCTGTTGCGACCTCATCGAGGGAGTCCGAGACCTGCAACACTTTGCGGGCTTGGGCTTGGTATCGAGCAACGAGAGATTTGAGTCGTGCGAGTTCCACACGAGCCGCAGCTGGGACATTGGCTTGTGCTCCTTCCTGTGAAAGATCCGACGTTTGATCCCGCTTCTGACAAGCGAGGTCAAATGCTCGGTTCACACCGGAAACGAACGCCTCTAGCGGTTGCCCTAATCCCACTGCGAGTTTCAGTAATGACTCAACGGTTGGTTCCTGTCTGCCGCTTTCCCATTTCGACAGCTGATTCTGCGCAACTCCGCATTTCGTGGCCGCTTCATCTTGGGTGAGGCCCATTGACACACGAATAGCCCGCACGTTCTTCCCAATTGTCGGCACGGTCGGAGCATACGCGCCGTAACCTTGCGCTGGCAAAGGAGTTACCGGAATATCCCATCTATTCATTTCAAGTATTGACAGGAATATTCCGCTACGTTATAGTGTGCGACGTGCTGAAGGAACATCAACTCGCGCAGCTGCGAAGGTCGCCGGGCGAGCCTAATCGCGTCAAGAAGGCGATGGACTTGCTGGAACTGACGCAAGTGCAAGTTGCGGACGCCATCGGAGTGACGCAGTCACATATCAACAAGATAGCGAACGGCAAGTACAGCGAGTTGAATTGGGACACCGTTCGCAAGCTGTCCGATTACTTCGGTTGTGACCCAACGGTTCTCTTTCCTTCGAGGGCGGCCTGAGATGCGCGCCACCACACATACGGTGATGGCGGCCATTGGTGGGCTTCTGGGCGGGTGGCTGCGCGGACCGGAACAGCATGAGCGTGAGTGTCTGCTGAGCCTCGGCACGGTGTCATCAATCGTCCGAGGCGAAACGGTAGGGAAACCATGATGCAGAAGCGTTCCGCCTGCGTCCGTGGCGACAAGTGCTATCCGCTCACGCATAAGTCGCGGCTCAATTGCGCGCTCTACCACCACGCCGACTTGACGCCGGAAGAGATCGCCGACAAGTCCGAGATTGCCTTCAGTCGGCTGAAGAACTACGCGAGCGAAAGCCAGCCGAGCGATCTGATTCCGTTCAAGGCGCTGGTTCGCTTCTGTGCCGTGACGGGCCGCTGGGATGTGATCGACGCAGAGTTGAATGCGCACCGGCGCGGCGTCGTGGAATTCGAACACGTCGCCACGGCGGACGCGCTGAATGAATCCATCGATGTGAATACGGCGGCGGCGCGCGTGCTGGAACAGGTGCGCGAGTTAAGCCGTGATGGCCGGCTGGATTCCGCTGATCGGGCCAAGGTCCGCGAGATGTTGCGCACGGTGCGCACGGAAGTCGAACAACTCGACGCTTCGCTCGACGTGCCCACGGTGAGGGTCCAGTGACCATCGTCACCGATTGGGATCAACTGCCGCTGGTGATGCGCGTCGACGACATCTGCCGTCTCACCGGATTGGCGAAGGGCACCATCTGGAACCGCTGCCAGAAGAAGCAACCGATCTGCGGCGGCCCCGTCAACTACGACTCCAAGCCGTACTTCTGGTACCGCGAGCACGTCAAAGCGTTTTTCGAGCGTGGCGGATCGGTGCGGGTGATGCCGAACGCGCGGCGGAAACCGTTGGAGCGTGCGCGCGAAGTCCGAGAAGCGAAGGCGCATCTGTTGAGGCACGCGTCATGAGGACACCGAGCCACGGCGCGATGACGTTCGGCCACATTGCGATTGAACCCAAGCGCGTCTCGGATGCGTCCTGGTGGGTCGGCCAACCGGCGGACGGTTTTACCGAGCGCTGCGCGAAGGCGATGCAGACCCATGTCCCGTTGGATGACGTGAGCAGCTTAGAGACGGTGATCTATCAGCGTCGGGCGGACGTGTTGGCGACGTTGATCGGTTTACGGAAGGGCAAGGCGTTACGGGCCGTGCAGGGCACCGACGTCGTGCGACGGCACTAGAAACAGTTCGGGCCGCTCGATGGTTCAGATCGAAGCGGCCCGGAAGAACACACGAGGTGAATCGTTCGATGGCCAAAGTAGCACACCACGAATTCCCGGAGCAAGACCTGATGCAACTTCCCAAAGGGCGTGCACGACTGTGTGGTTATTGCGGCCGGTCGTTCGTTGTCCGCTACCTCATGGCACCGCAAGTCATGTGCTCCCACTCCTGTGCGCGTCGTGAACAAGCCAAGCGGCAGGCAGAAGCACGGAAACGTCGCTGCGAGTTGACAGCGGCGTTGGGTCTGAGCGCGTCGGACCGTCTTCCGTTGGGCTACTCCGTTGACGAGTACGGCGTTGTGACCTCAACCCTGAAAGGCAAGCCGCGCGTTGTGGCCCCATCACGTGACCAGAAGGGATACCTCGTTGTCCGCGTCAACGGAGCGCTTCCCGGTCGGCGTGTAAGGCGGTGGGTGCACGTGCTCGTGGCAACGGCCTTCCACGGATCGCGGCCATCGCCGGAGCACGAGGTGCGGCACCTCGACGGATGCAAGACAAACAACCGTGCTGACAACCTCGCATGGGGAACGGCGAAAGAGAACGCCATGGATCGAGAGCGCCACGGACGTACGCGGCGTGGTGCCCTCAACGGTAGGTCTCACGATGCGCGACGGCGCCGACAGATGGAGGGTCTTCATGCCTCAGTTGCCCGCTAATCAGGATGTTGTGGTCGATCGGGACATCGTCATTGATCTCCTTGGCTGGACCGATGGCCCCTTACCAAAACAAGAGATGGAGCTGGCCGCGTGGGAGTTGTTCTGCGACTCCCATCCGGGCGGGTTGTGGACGGATCGCGGCTACAGCGAAGAGCGGAACAAGTGCCGCCGGCAGATCCTGCGCGCCTACACGCGGTTCCTGAAGATGGACCGCTGGACGCTGTCCAACATGATCGAACGGCTCGAAGCGGGGTTCGGCGGGTTGGTGTTTGGCGATCGGGGCTCGTCACCCACGGAGCAGCGTGAGCTGCACGCCTACGCCGTGTCCTGCATCGAGGAATTGTTCGCCCGGTTCATGGGCGATCGCAAAGCGGCCCGGCAGGCGGTGGCGCCGGCGTATGACCAGATGCCGTGGTCGGTGCCCTGCGGGCAGGGGATTGACGACGCCTGGCGGCAAGCCTACGTCGCGTCGAAGTTTGCCGACGTGCTGACGGATCTGACCTGCCCCGGCACGCCGTTCTCGAAGTTGGACGTGAAGGATCGCGCGTGGTTGCGTGGGCAAACGGAGCAGCTGGTGGAGGACGCCGTCGCGCGGTTCCAGTCGCATCCCGGCGATCCCGGCTACCGCCCACAGGACGAACCCGAATACGACTTCGAGGGTCGCACGGAGGACGAACAGTGACGACCGCCATGATGCCGCGTGACGCGGCCACGCTGGCCCCGGCGATCACGCCGGATCAAGTTGAGCTCATAAAACAGACCATTGCCAAAGGTGCCAGCGACAACGAATTGCAGCTGTTTCTGGCGCAGTGTCGGCGCACCGGCCTCGATCCCTTCGCGCGCCAAATCTATTGGATCAAGCGCGGCAACCAGGGTTCCACGCAAGTCTCGATCGATGGCTTCCGCGTGATCGCGGAGCGGTCGGGCGAGATGGACGGGCAAGAGGTGTCCTGGTGTGGCGAGGATGGCGTCTGGAAAGACGTGTGGCTCGCCAAGGTTCCACCGGCCGCCGCGCGGGTAGTCGTCTACCGCAAGGGCTGTTCGCATCCGTTTACGGCGATTGCCAAGTGGAGCGAATACAACGCCGGCGGATCGATGTGGTCGAAGATGCCGGCGAACCAACTCGCGAAGTGTGCCGAAGCCTTGGCGTTGCGGAAAGCCTTCCCGCATCAGTTGAGCGGTCTTTACACGCCGGACGAAATGGCGCAGGCGGACGACAAGCCGGGCGTGGTGGTCGAAGCGCCCGTCGCGGGTCGATTGCAAACCACGACCAGCGGGGATGTTGTGGACAACCACACCGGCGAAGTCGTGGACGCGGCCCCGGTCGATCTGGCTGAGGGCACCTACCTGATCGCGCGCTGCGAGGACTTGAACGGGCGCGGCAAGAAGAAAGGCAACGTCACGTTCTCGGATGGTCTGACGGCGACGATCTGGATGGGTGACGCGCAGTTGTTCGATCTGTGCATGGACATCTGCCAGCGCGAAAAAGCGGTGACGCGCACGCTGAAGGAAAAAGAGGGGTTTGCGCCGACGCTCAAGGGTGTGCGGCTGCTCGACGCCGAGCACGACCAGCGCGATTGGACCAACGACATTCCGCCGGCGGATCAGCCGTTTTAGTCGTGATGGCATTTACTGGCCCCAACTGGAAGCCGCCGAAGGGCTCCGGTCGGCTCGCCCGGCATGAGCGACGGCGCGAGGACGAGCAGGCGCTGCTGGATGCCTACGCGGAAGTTGATCTGCGCGACGGTTCGATCTGCTGGGTCACGGGCCGATTCACCAAGGCCGGCGATCCCGATGCCCGTCGTCGTCGCGAGCATCACCACCTGAAGGGGCGCAACGTGCGGCCCGATTGGGTGACGGTGTCGAAGCGGATCATCACGGTCTGTGCCGAAGCGCACGACCTGATCGAAGGCGGCTTTATCCAGGTCGAAGGTACGGACGCGACGAAGCCGATCTTTTTCCACTGGAACGAATCCATGATGCGCGGTCGTAAAAAGCCATTCGCGATCGTGGGGAAGCGGAACTGGAGCGCGGCGTGACTCGCGAGCACTTCACGTTGATCTGCGTCGAAGAGAACGGTCGGAAGCGCCTGCAATTCGCCGCGCCGGTGCGCTACGACAAGTTCGTGAAGACGCTGGCGCATGGGCAGGAATTGCGCTGCGAGATTAGCGATCCGGTGCGCGGCATCAAACGCAACAACAAGCTCCATGCGTTGCTGGATGAAGCCGCCGAAGCCTTGGGCTGGGAAGACCGCGAAGAGTTCAAGGAGCAAGTACTGCTGCGACTACGGCCGGATGGCGTTGATGAGGTCACGGGCTTTCCGCGGCGGAAAAAGACGCGCCACATGACTGACGACGAAGTGGATCAGTTGTGTCTCGAGTTGAAGACGTTCGTGTGGCACCTGATGCCGGGATTTGTTTTCAAGTACGACCAGGAGCAAGCGGCGTAGGTTGCTGCCTTGAATTCGTCGCATCGCGGGGGAGCACGTTCCGGTGTGCGGGCTGCTTACCGACGCGGGACGTTTCGCGATGCGACGTGTTGAAGACATGGACGCGGAGAACAGATGAGCAACGAAACGGTTAATCCGGCACTGGTCGAGTACTGGGCGACGGCGCTTGAGGCCGTGGTCTTCGGGAACTCGCATATGCGGTCCGAAGATGCGCGTGACGTGATGAACGTCGTGACCGAAATGCAGTCATACGCGCGCATTCATCGCAACCTTGCGGCGTCATCGCTCGGCGGCGAACGCATCAAGGCAAACAGTAAGGGCGTGAGACAGGTCGGAGAGACGGCCACGTATTGAACACGAACGACCGGAGCGGCGGCGTGGACGGACACGCAACTGATCGGGTCTGCTGGAAAGTCGCGGGGATGCTGTAAGTCCGACGCCTGCAACGATGGCGGCGGTAGGTGGGCGCCTTAACCGCGAGAAGTAGCAGTAGAAGCCGGTATCAAGCCCGGCCCGTTTCGGTCGTTCGTGTTGAGCACGTAACGAAAGACGTAATCCCGACTGTAGCGCATGCCCGACGTGTGCGCGTTTGTGAGGTTGATTCAGTTTCGACGCGCGAGCGTCATTGGCGAAGAGCAGCCCGAGCGCTCTAGCGGAGTCCGTAGCTGAAGAGCGGACACCAAGAGGGGATGTCCGACTTTCTGAGGGACTTGTGTCGGCCCCGACCTGATCAGTTGTGAACGATCTGGGATCAAGTGGCTCTCTGACCTGCGAGAAAGAACTTCTCAAGAGCAGATCAGGGAAAAACAAGTCCCTTATTGGCGCGGTGCAAGTTTAGCGAGAGGTGAGCACATGGGCGAGTCACACGGGATTTTGTCAGAAGTCGCGGAGCGCATCATTTCCAATTTGGAGCAGATGGCGTTGCCGGAAACGGCGCACGCGGAGCGCGCGTTGATGGTCGATGAAGTGACGGGCGTGCTGGAAACGATGTTGACCACACTTGGGTTTGTGCGACTGGTGAAGCCCAATGAGTGATCCACGCAGGGAGTTTATTCGCGCCATCGCGGAATACCTCTGCGGAAATGCGGCGGAGATGAGTATTCGGCTGGAGATGGGTCGAGACGATGCGAGGCGGTGGGCTGATCTGCGGAACGCCTCTCCGTTGCGCGGATGGGTGACGGTCGATGAGGCCGAGAAACAACTAACGGAGTTCTTTGACGTGCCGCATCCGGCTACCGGCGTCACAACATCCGCGCGAATCAACCGAACGCTACGACGCGGGAGAAGACCATTCGGTATGAGCGACCAACACTTCAAGGCGTTCACGCACGCGGTGACGAGTTATGGAATCAACCCTTCGCAGGACAACTACAACCGAGTCCTCAAGGCGCGTGAAGCCATAGAGATACCGAGCCTTCAACAGGCGTTCTACGCTGGGCAGCGATCTGGCTGGAATGCCGCACGCCGTCCCGATCTCGCCAACGAGCCGATCATTCCTGCCGCCACGCAGTATCTCGACTGGCGCGATTACGAAGACGCGCGCGCCAACACGACCCATAGTGAGCGGTTCACGACGTGCGAGCGCGCGGTGGAGCGTGGCGATCTGTCGCGTGGTCCGGGCGGCGCGTTAGGACAAGGACGTGGAGTGGCATCGGCGCAATACACAGAGGGGGCACCACGGGCGGACGAGGCCCGCCGTCCACTGCTGCACTTCGTCATTCGGAATTGGGCGGATCGGCTAGAGGCGGCCGTTGATCCGGAGACGGCAAGGGCTGGCTTCGCGGCGGTGGTGCGTGAAATGCGTGACGCTAATCATCGTCTGTGGTCCGAAGACGCCGTGCTGATGATGCTTAGCAACAGCGGCATCGATATTGAGTGCGGCGCGTGCATGGAAGTGGCGTTCACCGGCGTGACGACCAATCAACACACCTGCTCTCAGCACCCAATACTCGACCAAATCAATGAATTACGCGCGACCAACGCGCGGATCGCCGCCTACAACACTGTCGCGAAGGCGCAACGTAGTGACGCGCTCGCGGCTCTCCGGGACTTATGGTTCTGGGCGACCGATAGGGCGAACGACAACGACCGAGGCGAGTTCGTGCCGGATGGTCTCGGAGCCAAGGTGCTCGCAGTGCTGAACGACCCGCAAGAGAAGTAAGGGTATGCGCGTTGGCTGTCCACTCACCCGAACCCGTTAGCGAAACGAAATTGCTGGTGGAAACCTACGACCGTATGTATCAGGCGCAGTTCGGTAATCCCGCAGACATCAACTGGCCGCGGGACATGAAGATCGCCAAGGAGTTGCTGGGTAAATACTCCTTTGCCTCTCTGACGCAGTGGTTACGGGCGTACTTCGCTTCGACGGATGACTTCATTCGCAACGGCGGGTTCACGTTTCCGCAGTTCAAGTTCAATCTGTCGAAGCTGATCACGGCCTCGTCGCAGGGAGAGACGGTCAGCCGGAAGTCGCTGCTGTCGATGCAGGGCATCTTCGGCAATCCCCCGGTGCGAACGCCGATCCGCGATGCGCTGGCGTTTTTGGCAGTCGGGTTTCGGACGGAGATTGACGCCCCACAACGGCGTGCCTTCGAGCGCACGTTAGACGAGTTGAAGGATCAGCCGGTGATCTTGTTGAAAGCCGCGCAGATCCTCGTGGATGAAGCGGCGAACGGGCGGCAGTTCTACCCGATCCCGATGGCCCATGACCTCAAAGGTGCGTGCGCGAAGGTGATCGACGTGTTGCGCGCGGAGGCGTTCGTTAAGGGGACGACGGGCTGCACGCACCACCGCTATCTCGAGGAATTCACCCGCCCAGACGGCACGACCTACTTTGATCGCTGCTCGTGTTATCGGCGCGGCAAGTTGGCGATGGATGCCGTTGCGAAGCCGTTGGGCTTACCGGAGCGGTCAGAGTTGGAGCCTGTGATGGAGGCCGAGGCATGACGGATCAACCGAGTCTGTTTCGCCAGCGGGAGCAGGAAGACGCGCAACGGCTCACGGCAGCGTTCCTTACAGCTTTATCCGATGGGCAGTGGCATCTGCGCCGGGACTTGTGCCGACAGATTCCTGGGTTAACGGAACGCGGGGCGCGGTTGATCGCCTCGGAGTCGAGAGGGCGCGTGATCGGATCGGCAAGGGGCTACAAATTGACGATCCACGCGACCCAGGCGGAAGTGGATCACGCGGAAGCGCAACTGAGAAGTCAGGCGCGCGAGATGTTGAGGCGGGTCATCGCGATTCGCAAAGCAAGGAACGCGGGCGGGAGGGCGGCATGAGGATTCGCTGGTACTGGCTCTCGTTCGTCCGTGGGCCGCTGGTGACGTTCCATCTGCTGCGCCCGTATGAGGTGCGCTGGCGCGTTATTCGCGGTGTCCAGATCGGAAGTTGGTTCGTCGGCGCGATGCGATCAGCGGACGTGCCGTTGCCGCCGGATCTGAGGCGCGAGCCAGCGAAATCGGTATCGCGTGGAGGGATGGCGGATTGACCCCCTACTACGAGCAAGACGGCATCGCGATCTATCACGGGGACTGTCGGGAGATTTTGGACACGCGGACGCAATTCGCGTTGGCGGTCGTCACTGACCCGCCGTATGGGACGGGTCAGAAGATCAAGTACGACGTGTATCGAGACTACATGCCCCAATGGATCGAGCTAATGACATGGCTGCTCGAGTTGGAGTGCCCGATGGCGTTCACGATGAGCCACTCACGATTATTTGATCTTCCGAAAAAGCCGCAGTGGATCGGGTGCTGGGACAAGGTATTCACAGGCGGCATTGTGCACGTTGGCGCGAGCCCATCGTGGGAGCCGATTTGCTTTTACAACCTGCCTGCTGGCGATCGCGGAAAACCGCGATGGGATGACATCTTCCGCGTTCCGCCGCATGGGCACCCGGCGTGGAAACAAGACGAAGCAAACGGGCATCCGTGCCCAAAGCCAGTAGGGCTCTACAAGAAGCTGATCGGCGTAATGCCAGAGGATCGCATCATCGTCGATCCGATGATGGGGTCAGGTACGACGCTTCGGGCCGCGAAGGACTCCGGCCGAAGGGCCATTGGGATTGATCTTTCTGAAGCCTACTGCGAGATTGCCGCCAAGCGTCTTGCCCAAGGCGCACTCCCGATGGAGTTCTCGGCATGAAGCGCGGCCACAAGTACGGCGCCAAGCCGACGACGGTTGACGGCATCCGATTCGCCTCGAAAGCGGAAGCGAAGCGGTATAGCGAGCTCAAACTGCTGGAGAAGGCCGGCGAGATTATCGGCCTGAAGCTGCAACCGAAGTTCGACATTCACGTGGCTGCGTTCGTGCGCGATTGCCCGCCTGGTGTTCGGCATCCGCAAAAGGTGTGCTCCTACATCGCTGATTTCGCTTACTACGACAAGTCTGGTGTCGCGATTTTTGAGGATGCAAAGGGCTTCAAGACCCCCATGTATCGGCTCAAAAAAAAGATGGTCGAGGCTGAGTACGGCATCCAGATCACGGAGATCACCAAGTGACCGCCTCGGATCGCGTCCGCCGCTTCCTCTGTGAGAACGCGGGACAGTACTTCCGCGCGCAGCAGATCGCTGAGCGGCTGAATCTCCCTCGTCGCTGTGTCTATGCCACGGTGATCAATGCGTGTTGTACCGGACAGGTGGAACGGAAACATCCCGTCCATCTGGGCCATACGCGCGGGCAGTGGTACCGCTGGAAGGCGGCGGCGTGAAGCAGCCGCTGGCGATCGATCTGTGCTGCGGCCTGGGCGGCTGGACGGAAGGGCTGCTGGCTGAAGGCTACCGCGTGGTCGGCTTCGACATCGAGCGGCACGTCTACGGGGAGCATCGCTACCCGGCGCAGCTCGTCCTGCAAGACGTGTTGACGATCCACGGCGCGCAGTTCAAGCACGCCGATCTGATCGTGGCGTCCCCGCCCTGTCAGGAATACAGCTACATGGCGATGCCGTGGTCGATAGCCAAGCAGAAAGCGCGGGACTACGAGAACGGCGTCCTGGACGTGAAGCAACTGACGGCCCTGTTCGATGCGTGCTTTCGGATTCAGCGGGAAGCGTGCGAAGCGGCCGGACGGCATATCCCGCTGGTAGTGGAGAACGTGCGCGGGGCGCAGCGATGGGTCGGGCGAGCTCGGTGGCATTTCGGATCGTTCTACTTGTGGGGTGATGTGCCGGCGTTGATGCCGATCACGCGCAAGGCGATCAAAGTCGCGGGGTTTCGCTTCGACGGCAGCGGGCGGTCGTTTCAGTCAGAGGCTGTGAAAGGTGTCGGGATTGGCTCTATCTCATGGGGACAGGGGGCTGGCAATCGACACCCGAACGATCCGCGGAACACATGGAGCAAGAGCCCTGCGCGAAAAGCAGCCTCCGCGATGATCGCCAAGATCCCGTTGGTGCTGTCGCGGTGGATCGCCCATGCGTGGAAACCCACTGACCTCAGCGATCGGAGAACGGCCTAACCATGCGTGAACTCCTCGACGTCTTCGCCCTCGTCTTCGGGGTGATCAGTCTGGTGGCGATCGGCTTGTTAGTGATCGGCGGCTTGGCCTACCGAGTCGCACAGCGTGATCGGGATGCGGGAGGCGACGACGCCCACGGCGGTCGTGACGACCTTCGCTGGTGACAGGGATGCAGCTACCGCACGACGCACAGGTGAAACGAGGGAGACGATGAAGAAGGCACCGGCCAAAAAGATTCGCGCCTTCTTCCATCGCGTGCTCTCCGGCTGTTTCTTCAACCACTCCCCCCACTGGCACCGGGTGGTGATCAACGGCGTGTGGACGCGGCAGTGTGATCGCTGCCTGGAGCCGTTAACCGCGATCCTGGTGAACGACGAAGGGCGGGACATTCAGCCGGCGAAGGTGCCAGCGATTACGCCACGGCACGCGCAGATTGAGAAAGCGAAGCGGACACGAGCAGTGAAGGCCACGCGGCCGAAGTTGGTCAAGGCGAGTTGAGATGCTGACCCGCAAGCCGGTCAAAGGCGATCGCGTGCGCTGGCCGCACTGGCCGAAGGATCGGATCGCGGTGGTGGTGCGGGTCGAGGGCAATCTCTGCTGGATTCGCGAGGACGGCAGTGACGAGGCCCATCCCTTCCTCTGGCAGTTTCCGAGGACGCAGACGTTGAACGAGTTAGCGGAATTGGTGGAGCCACAGGAGAGCCCAGCGATGACGAGGAAGCGAGCGTAACGGATGGGCACCAACTACTACCACGAAACCAATATCTGCGAGTGCTGCCAGCGGTGCGACGTGACGCACATCGGCAAGTCCTCGTACGGCTGGATGTTCACGTTTCATGGCACCGACACGATCCGTTCGTGGGCAGAGTGGAAGGAAGCGCTGAAATCGGGCCGAATCCGTGATGAATACGGCGAACTGGTGACCGCCGAGCGGTTCGGTGAGTTGGTCGAAGCGAAGCGGTCGGAACAACTGAATCACACCCTCTACTGCCGCAACGAACATCCTGCGCATGCGGAGCGTAATTGCTGGCTCGACCCCGAGGGCCATCCGTTTTCCTCGTCGGAGTTCTCATGAAGTCCTCATCTCCCTCGCCTCGCCGGACGAGCGGATCGAGGTATCAGGCGAAGCGGATGTGGCACATCAGCGCCAGCATCGACGACTCCCGGTGTTTCTATGCCTTCAGTGCAGAGAGCGCGAAGTTCCTGGTCAAGTTACTGAATACCTCCCCGGATCGAGGACGGAGAAAGGCCAAGCGATGACACACGACGACGAGCCGCAGACGATCCGGGAGATCGCGAGACAGGCGGCACAAGACGAGGTGCAGTGTCCGCACTGTAAGCGGTGGACGTGGCACTCGGGCTGGTGCATTCACTGTTTCGCCTTATTGACTGGGAAGCGATGACGATTTCAGAACTGAATCAGATCACGCGGGCGATCCGAACCCTCGATTGCGGGGTTCACTTCTGCCGGTATTGCCCGGCGCAGAGTGCGAGCGGTTGGCAACACGACGAGCACTGCCCCTATGCGAGCAGCGTCCGTGACGCCGAGGAAGCCCGTCGCATTCTCGATCGATGGAGATCACCAGTCGGCGGTGCCTCCGTCTCGTCAGAGCGACAGGAACCGCAGGAGACGTGCCCGAAGTGTGGTCAGGAAGCGTGGATGCCCGGCGCGTGTAGTTCGTGCGAGTTTACCGACCGCGTCAGAGCCGCAGCCGGTCGTCCCCTCCGTCCGGTATCGGGAGGGATCGAACGAGGAGAGGAGAAGGATTCTTGCGCAGGGCTCATCGGTCACGCGATACCGGATGTAGCGGAGACCGAGCCGCGTCTGAACGGTTGGCAACTATTCGGCACGCACCCCAAGGACGGGCGCTGGTTGCTGGGATGGCATCACGACTTCGGCCACTTTGTGTTTCGCGATGGCCCCGGACTCGTGACCGGCGAAGATCCGATGCCGACGCATTGGATGGCGTTGCCGCCGTCGCCAGCCTCGGGAGCGGAGAGCGAGACGCCCCAGATAGGACAGGTTTCGATGAGAAGTGACTGCATGACTTTATGGGATGAATACGACGCCATCGTGTCGGCGATCGCTGTCAAGGGCGTGACCGAGCGCGGCGAGAACATCGAAGGATGGTTGGCAGAGCGTCGGGCTGTCGCTGACGGTTTTAGGGCTCGCATCGTCCTCGATGCGGTGGGTCAGTCTCTTCAGGTCGGCAGCGGCAACCAAGCGTCTACCGCGTCTCTCGCTCCCAACGAGCAGGAGCGCAGCGCGATCCCCATTCTCTCTCAGGGGGGATCACGATCGGTCGCAGAGGCGAGACGGCAGGCGGTATGTCCTCATGGCAGCGGTGCCGGACATGGCTACACGGCGTCAGGCGACGGCACGGCGCGGCGTTATTGCGAGGTCTGCGGACTCACATGGTCGGTCGGAGCCGACCCGCAGAAGATAACCATCGATGCCTTTGCTGCCGCCGTGCGAGCCGAGCAGCAGGCCGAGATCGAGCGGCTGCGGGAGATGCTATCGCTGCAAGCAGCCAATGACGGTATGTCCATTGCGACACTCAAGGCCCGTGCCGCGAACGCCGAGCGGGAACGGGACCAGTGGCAGGGGCGCTACATGGAACTCGTCAAAAGCAACAGCACCGATTATCACGATCAACTATCAGCTGCGCACACAACGACGGCGCTGCACGAGGAAACCGACCAACTCAAAGCTCAACTGGGCAAGGCCGAGCGGGAACGGGACGCCCTCAAGGCGCAGATCGAGCAACTGACGGCACGGGCATCGGCAGACTGAGGGAAGCATGGCAACCAAAATCGAGAACGCGAAAATCACAGGCACGACGCTCGGGATCGAAGGGCACGGCATCTTCACGGCCTACATCCACCTTGAAGGCGACGGCTGGGGCGTCAGCTTCGGTGGCTACGCCTTCGACTATTGGAGCGAAGCCGATAAACGGCGCGTTGGGGCCAGTTACGGCATGGAGTTCATCCGCAGACTGATGAACACCGTCGGCGTCGAATCGTGGGAGAAGTTACCGGGCGCGTTCGTCCGCGTGGACAGCGAGGGATGGGGCGGGAAAGCCAAGCGGATCGGGCACATCACAAAGGCGCAGTGGTTTGATCCTGAGGCGTTGTTCGCTGAAATGCGAGCAGCTGACGCCGCCCTTCGGGGGTCACAGGAGCAGCCATGAACCCAGAAGATAACCCCAACGCTTCGCTCGGTGAATTGATTCAGCGGGCGTGGCAACTGGAAATGCAGTTGCAACGACAGGAGCGGCAAACCGTCGAGAGCATTCAAGCTCAAACCGTCCGCGAGCGGATCGAAACGATCAAGCGGCAGTTAAAGGAGCAGCCATGACGCAGACGCCGACGTTCGGACAAGTGTGGTTGCTGGCGACTCCCATAGCGATCATCGGCCTGTGGCTGATCTGGAGGCTATGGTGACGCCGCGCCCACTCCACACGTATCGACCGCAGCATGACGAAGATTGCGAATCGCGGACGTGCAACCACTGCGGCACGTCGCAGGCGATTTGTGACTTGCACGCGGACGGTCACGCCTTCGAGCCGATGCCCTGCACCTGCGGCTTGGATCTCGCCCTCGTTCGATCCGAAGGGGAGCCGACCGGGTGGAAGCCGATTGAGACAGCACCGAGGAATCGCATCAAACTCTACGAGCAGCGGGCGATAGGTGGATGGTGGCACAAGGTCTACGGTTGGCTGTGGGGCCAACTCGACTTTCACCCGGACAAGCATCACGACGATGGCGGCTACTTCCTGGTCAAAGGAGGAGCGCCAACCCATTGGACGACACTGCTAGCTCCTCCCGCGCCCTCAGGACGGCAGGAACCATGAGTGAGCCGTTGTATTGCCCTCACCTGTTCCAGCGCTTCACGATCTGCGGCTACTGCGTAGAGTGCGCTCCAGACCTGCATCGCCAGCACGACGCCGATATGGCGGCATATGTGGACGCCGCACAACGCTTTGAGGCGGAGACGGGCCAGCATCCGTTGTCAGACTGGTACGCGTTTGAACAGTGGCAACAGCGCACGGCTCACCCAAACGGTTCATCCGGCGGTGCTTTGACGGGATCAGGGTCGAAGACCACTTCCACGGTGGCCCCGGAATGACCGACCACACGACATTGGCGCCACATGCCATCCACGCGGAACGGTTTGCCTTGGCGTTCGCCCCACGTCGCCCCGAATTCCACCTCGACGTAGCTGCCGATCTGCAAGGAGCCCTGGGATCGCACGGCACGTTCGATGGCCTTGAGCTCGCCGGCACAGATCACAGGTCGGACGGAGAAGTCGCGAGCGGACATGAAGGGAGATTGTAGCGATGGACAGGGTCGATCGTCGGCAGCGGTGGGAAGTGCGCGCTGCCAGCTTCATCGGGCATGAAGTCGCCGGCCCGCTCCGCTGGTGGAGGCACTGGCAGCAAGGCCGCCTGCTAGACATGGTGTTGCTCGCGCTGGCCTTCTCCGTCACCGCTGTGGCGGTATTCATGCTGACCCCGGTGGTGTTTGGGTTGCTCGTCATCGCCGTGGCGCGAGAGGCGTTCGGATGGTGAAGCTCCCCGATCCTCGAGACTGCCGATGAGCATCATGACGCAACGTTTCAAGGCGGTGCCGGCAAGCCAGCAGTGCGGGCACGAGTTACGTGCGTGCGTCTGCGGCCACGATGGGTTTCATCATCGATACGGCACATGCGAGTTATGTGATTGCGCGCGATTCATGGCGGCGCGCTGTTCGCGTAGTAGCCGATGCCCGCATCACACAGAGCGCCTTGAACTTACCGCGCAGGTGACGAGTGAATATCTGACGCGCTGGAAGGCTCAGGACGACGCTGAGCGCCAGATTGATCCGACGCGCTGCGGCATCTACTTTATTCGGTGTCAGCAATTCATCAAGATCGGCAAGACCACCAACGTCGATAGACGGCTGGCCGCACACCAGATGTCTACGCCATTCGACCTTGAAGTCATCGGGTTTATTCCGTGCGTGTCGGCCGATTTAGATCAAATGGAGGGCGCGCATCATCGGCGCTTCAAGAGGTTCCACCACCGCGGCGAATGGTTCAGGGCGGCACCCACTCTTCTAGAATTTATCGCGCAATTACCTAAGGTCGTGAGGTCGTGACGCGCCTGGAACGTGACGGCCACTTAGAAGCGTTGATAGCCGAAATCAGCGCCATCATGCAGGAGCAGGACATCTCCCAGGCGGAACTGGCGCGGCGGATGAACGCGCACCCTGCCGCCGTCTGCAAGGTGTTAAAGCTCCAAGTCGACCCGCGGGCGTCGACGCTCGTCTCGATGCTGAAAGCCTTGAATCGCACGTTGGCCTTGCGGCCCGCACGCCACGATCAAGAGGGTGTAGACGATTAAGCGCACGCTTATTCATCTATAGTGACTACCTAATCAGTAGTAACTCTGCCATTCTAGGTTCATCCACAAACTGAATACCGGCGGCGAGAGGCGTGATGCCTAACGCTCCGTTGCGCCCCTGCTCGGCCAGCGGATGCAATGCGCTTGTCTCTACTGGTCGATGTGATCAGCACGGCGGACCCCGCAAGGCCTGGCAGCCCAGCCGGCACACCGTCCCTCGCCTCCGTGGTCGTGCCAATCAGCGTCGACGGGACGCCCTCTTCGCGCGCGAGCCACTCTGCCGGGAATGCACCAAGCAGGGCCGCGTGAGCATCGCCACCATCCGCGACCACATCATCCCGCTCGCAGAAGGGGGAACCGAAGGCGATCCTGCCAATGAGCAGCCGTTGTGCCGACCGTGTTCCGATGCGAAGACCAAACGGGAATCCGCTCGAGGGCTGAAAGCATGGTGACTGCCCAGACGGGTAGGGGGTCTCAAGACCTACGGCGGAACGCTCCGGACACCGCGCCCCAGTCGCGCGCAGATTTTCGGGGAATTTGAACATGGCGGGGAATGCCAACAGCGGACGGCGCCCGCAACCGACGAAGCTGACCATCCTTCGCGGGAACCCAAGTCGCAAAAAGCTCAACAAACATGAGCCTGTGCCACCGGCAGGAGAGGTGACAAAGCCGGTCGGATTGAGCGCGGGCGCGTCGGTGGTGTGGGACGAGCTTGCGCCGATCTGTTTAGCGATGGGCACGTTGACGCCGGCTGATGTGCGGGTGTTTGCCACGTTGTGCGAGTTGCAAAGCACGTTGCTCGTGGCGGTCGCCAGTAAGGACGGCCGACAGCTGGCCTCGATCGAGCAGGACGATGCCGATGACCAGACGAAGCTCACCATCGTGATTGATGCGGTGTTGAAGCTGGAACGGGAGACGGCGACGGCGTTACGTCCTTATTATTCTTTGTTCGGGTTGGAACCGGTGAGCCGGGCGCGTATCCAGGTGAAGAAGGACGACATGCCGGTGAGTAAGTGGGCCGGAGCGCTGCGATGAAGGCACCATCGCAGGCGGATCGGGCCGTTCGACTGATCAACCAGTTGACGCATACCAGCGGGCCATTCGCTGGTCAGCCGTTCAACCTGCGTCCGTGGCAGGAAAAGCAGATTGTTCGGCCGTTGTTCAAGCAGCGCAAGGACGGACTGCGGCAATACCGCACCTGTCTGCTGATGCTGCCGCGCAAGAACGGCAAATCCGAGCTGGCCGCGGCGCTGGCGGTGTACTTCCTGCTGTTCGACGGGGAAATCGGCGCGCAGGTCTATTCAGCGGCGGCGGACAAGGATCAGGCGGCGCTGGTGTTCAACGTCGCGGCGCAGATGATTCGCAATGATCCAGAGCTGGCGGCGGTGTGCGAAATCATCGATTCGCAGAAGCGGATCGTGCATCGCGCGAGCGGCAGTTTCTATCGGGCGATTTCGGCGGAAGCCTATAGCAAGCATGGGTTTAACGCCTCCGTCGTGATCTACGACGAACTCCACGCGGCACCGAACCGGGAACTGTGGGACGTGCTGTCGACGTCGCAGGGCGCACGGTCGCAACCGTTGATGATGGCGATTACGACCGCCGGCTACGATCGCCATTCGATCCTGTGGGAGCTCTACGCACACTCCAAGAAGGTGCAGGAGAATCCGGCACTCGATCCGACATTCCTGCCGATCCTGTTCGAAGCGCCCATCGGGGCGGATTGGACGAGCGAGAAGGTCTGGAAGGCGGCCAATCCCGCCCTCGGGGATTTCCGGTCGCTCGAGGAAATGCGTGCGGCCTGCCAGCGGGCCAAGGCCATCCCGGCGCAAGAGAACACCTTTCGGCGGTTGTATCTCAATCAATGGACGGAGCAGTCGGAACGCTGGTTAGACCTGTCGGCGTGGGACGCCTCGGCGGGCGTGGTGGATCTGGCGGATCTGCGCGGGCGGCCGTGCTATGCCGGGCTGGACCTGTCGAGCCGCACGGATCTGACGGCGTGCGTGCTGGTCTTCCCGGATGACGACGATGGGGTAACAGTGTTGCCGTTCTTCTTCGTGCCGGCTGAGAACGTGGCGCAGCGCGAACGGGCCGACCGCGTGCCGTATGCGCAGTGGATCAAGGACGGGCTCATCATCGCCACTCCAGGCAACGTCGTCGACCAGGGTTTCATCCGCGAAAAGATCAACGAGCTCGGCGAGCAGTATGGGATTCAGGAGTTGGCGTTCGATCCGTGGAACGCGACGAAGATCGCCACGGAATTGACGGGGGACGGCTTCCGCGTGGTCGAACTGCGGCAAGGATTCAGGTCGCTCAGTGAGCCGACCAAGCATCTTGGGGCGTTGGTGACGTCGAAGAAGCTGCGACACGGTAAGCATCCGGTGTTGCGGTGGATGGCCTCCAACATGGTGGTCCGCCAAGATCCCAACGGCAACATCGCCCCGGACAAGGCGAAGGCGACGGAACGCATCGACGGGATCGTGGCGCTGATTATGGGTCTGAGCCGGGCGATCGTGGCGGAACGGCCGCAGACAGCGGAGGTCTACGCATGGACGGTGTGAACAAAGAGCGGCTGATGACGTTTCAGCAAGTGGCGCAGTTTTATGCGGTGACGCCGCGGACGGTCAGGAATTGGGCCGAGAAGGGCGCGGTGACGGTGGTGCGGACGCCGAGCGGGGCACCGCGGGTGCCGGCGTCATCGGTGATTGCGGTGCAGGATAAACGCGAGGCAGAATCGCACCCATGAAGGTCTGGTTGGTGTGGGTGGGCGAATACTCCGACGCACGCGTCGTTGGCGTCTATTCGTCGCTGGAACTCGCGCAGGCGGCTGCACAGATGCACGATTCAGAGAATGTGATGTACGGCGAGCAGGGATGGATTGATAACGAGGACGGGTACGAAGTAGACGCGGCAGAGCGCCAAATCAGAGACGGCGTGTCCCGATGGTCGATGCGCGTGCGCGTGGACGATGGCGCAATCAGCTCGGTCTACCAAGAGGGACCAGGCACCGGCGAGCCGCCATCCGTGGAACTGTGGCCCGCTGTTCCGTCTGCGCCGTACGACAGGCTCTCATTGTCATGCGATGCGCGCGACAAGGAGCACGCGGTCAAGATCGCAGGCGATGAGCGGATCAAGTTTCTCGCGGTGCGAACTCTGAAAGAGTGAAACCAGCGGAAACGCTGGCGGGTAGTCCCTTCCTTTCCGTACGCGCTGAGTCCATCCTGAAGACTCAGCCCATTGGATCACTTCTACGACCGTCTTCCGGGATGGTGTGACTTCGCCGATCTGTACGCCGATCGCGTGGCCGCCGCCTCTGATGGCGCCCACTTCGTCGAAGTCGGCACCTACGCCGGCAAGTCTGCGGCCTGTATGGCGGTGGAAATCGCCAACAGCGGCAAGCGGATTCGCTTCGACGCCTGCGACACCTTCGAAGGCGTAGCCCGCTCTAACTTCCACTCCGATCGAGACTTCCTCGATCAAGAGTCCCGCCGCGACGAGGACGGCTCACTCGTCACGAACACGCGCGCGAATCTCGCGCCGGTCGCTGACTTCGTCAACATCCGCGTGGGGGAATCGCTGGCCCTCGCCAAGACCTACGCCGATGCCTCCCTCGATTTCGTCTTCTTGGACGATGACCACTCGACCGGCCATGTCCTGAAAGAACTGAATGCCTGGTGGCCGAAGGTCAAGCCGGGCGGGATGCTGGCCGGTCACGACATTCAATGGCCGAGTGTCGCCAAGGCGTTGAAGCCGTGGGGCCAGATGCGCGGCGTGGCGGTCAAGACCGTCTCGGCGACGTCGTGGTGCGTGGAAAAGCCTGCGGCCACCGTCTCTTTGCGGACGCCGGCCGGGCAGCGTAAGTGCCTCGTGGCGGTCTGCTCCAACGAGCGCAGCATCTACCGGCAAACGGCCGCAAGCCTGCTCAATATCGGCTGGGGCCAGCGTGTGACGGACGCGGCCAAGGCGCACGGCTTTACCGACGTGCAATTCACCTGGATCAGCCGGTATCTGCTGGTCAGTGATCTGCGCAACGAAGCCGTCCGCGTGGCGAAGGCGCAGGGCTGCACGCACATCCTGTTCCTCGATGCCGACATGATCTGGCCGACTGACGTGCTGTCGAAGATGCTGGCGCATCACGACAAGGGCATCGTCTCGGGCCTCTACTTCCTGAAGACGTGGCCGCACTGGCCGGTTGCCTTGACGCGCGAGCGCGTGAACCCGACGACCTTGCAGGTCGATTACGACTACGACAAGACCGTCCATCTCGGGACGACCCTGATGCCGGAATCGCTGGTTGGGATGGGCTGCACGATCGTCCCGATGTCGGTGTTCGACGCCATGCCGGCGCCGTGGTTTGAGTACGCCGAAGATGGCAACGGCGCGTGGACGATTACTGAGGATGTGTCCTTCTGCCAAAAGGCGCTGGCGCTCGGCTGCCCGATCTTCATCGATCCGACCGTGAAGTGTGGGCACGTCGGCCAGTTGGCGATTGCGGAGCCGTGGTACGAGCGCTCGCTGTACGAGATGGCGATGCTCAACGAACAACAGGCGGTGCCGGCATGAACTGGCGCAGCTGGTTCGGGTTGGGAAAGCGCGAATCGCGCGCCACGCTGGCCGAGCGGGACTTTTGGCTCCGGGATGCATGGACGAATGCCGTGGCCTCCGGGGTGACCGTGACGCCGGAGACGGCCATGCAGGTACCGGACGTCTTTGCGTGCGTCTCGGTGCTCGCGGAAGACGTGGGTCGCTGTCCGCTCAAGCTCCGGGTAAAGACAAACAACGGTGAATGGGAAGACGCGACGAGTCATCCGCTGTGGGAAATCCTGCACGACCTGCCGAACCCGGAGACGACGGCTGCGGAGTTTCGCGATTCACTGATGCGCGACTTGCTGCGGCACGAAAAGGCGTTCGCCGAAATCGTCCGCAAGCCGAACGGTGAAGTGAAGGCGCTGTGGCGCCTAGATCCCGAACGCATGACCGTGTCGCGCGATGCCATGAATGTCAAGCGATACAGCTATCGCATGGACGCCGGCAAGCCTATCGAATGGACCTTTGACCCGGATCGGCCGCCACTGCTCGAGCTGCGCCATCCCTCACCGATTCATCGCTGCCGGGATTTGATCGGCTTGGCGATCGCGCTCGACATGTACGCGAGCAAGTTCTTTGCGAACGGCGTTCGGATGTCGGGCATCCTGCATGTGCCGCCGCAGAAGCCTGAAGGGCGACAGGCGATTCGGGAAACACTCGAGGCGATGCACGGCGGCGTAAAAAACGCGCACAAGTTTGGCATCTTCGAGGGCGACACAAAATTCACGCCGCTGTCGACCACCAACGACGAAGCGCAATTCAACGAGACGCGCAAGCAGATCCGCACGATGATTGCCGGCTCGTTTCGTATGCCTCCTCACAAGATCGGGGATCTTGAGCGCGCGACGTTCAGCAACATCGAAGCGCAGGATCGCGACTACGTCAATAGCGGTCTCGATCGGTTTTTGGTGTTGCTGGAGCAGGCATACCGACGAGACGTGCTAACGACTCGTCAGTATCCGCGCTATCAAGCGATCTTCGACCGAGAGGCATTGATTCAATCTGACTTGCAGTCGCGTATGGAGGCGCTCGCCTCAGGACGGCAGAACGGCATTTATTCGGCGAATGACGTGCGGCGGAAGCTGCACGAGAACCCGATCCCGGCCGCCGAGGGCGGCAATCAGTACCACATGAACGGGAACATGATCCCGCTGACGGGCGCCACAGACAAGGCACCCGCGCAGCCGTTCGGTCAACCAGCGGCGGACGATGACGTCGCAGATCAGGTGATGTGATGGCTGAACAGGAACGACGCGCCCTTTCGATGCCCGTAGAAGTCCGACGCGAGGACGACAAGCCGCGCCTGTCGGGCTATGCGGCGGTCTTTGGCGATGTGACGGAGATCGCGGGTCTGTTCAAGGAACGGATCGCGCCTGGCGCGTTTGCCGATGCGGCGAAGCGTGACGACGTGCGGGCGCTGTTCAACCACGACGCCAACTTTGTGATCGGGCGGACGGCGGCGGGCACCCTGCGTCTGGTGGAAGACGAGCGAGGGCTTCGCTATGACGTCGATCCGCCCGATACGCAATGGGCGCGCGACCTGATGGTCAGCGTCCAGCGCGGTGACGTCAATCAGTCGTCCTTCGCGTTTGAAGTGACCGAGGAAGAGTGGGATTACGGCACGCGCGGGGAGATGCCGCTACGCACGATCAAGGCTGTCAAGCTCTATGACGTGTCGCCGGTGACGTACCCAGCATATGCGTCGACGACGGTATCAGCACGGAGCCGAGAGGCCGCGGCGCTGAGCGAAATTGCTGACACCGAATGGCGGACGCAGATCGAATTGTCGAGGGAACGATGCAGGTTAGCGGACGCAGCGAGCCGGTAACCGATCGTGTGACCGATCGACGATGGGAAGAGGTTCGATGCCGCACCTGTAAGCGGTTGCTGTGCAAGACCACGGTGAGCAGCCCCTTACGCGGCGCCGAGGCGATCGAAATCAAGTGTGCGAAATGTGACGCACTGAACTACCTGATGGGCCGCCCCGAAGGCAGCTAGTCAGACCGGAAGTCGGCCCAAGAGGCCGCATTCAGAGGCTCCGCGCGACAAGCCCCAACGCGCACGCCGGGGACATCCCGGCAGGAGCAGTCCAATGACACTCAGCGAACAGCGCGCCAAGATCGTGGCCGACTGGCGCGCCATGCTTGACGCGGCAGACGCGGAGAAGCGCGCCCTTTCACCGGAAGAACTCGAGAAGTCCCGCAAGATGGAAGCGGACATCGACGCCCTCAAGGCGACGATCGACGCCCGCGCCAAGGCCGACGCGGCCGATCGCGCGATCGTGCCCGACTCCCAGCGCGCGGTCGAAACCGCAGACAAGAAGGACAACGCCGAAGGCTATCGTCAGGCGTTCTGGCAGGCGATGCGCTCGGGCGTCGTCGGCGCCGAACTGCGCGATCACAAGGTCGGCACCGATTCGCTCGGTGGATACCTGGTGCCCGATGAGTTCCGCAAGGAACTGATCGTCGCGCTCGAGGAAGAGAACGTCATCCGCGGTCTGGCGACGGTGTTCACGACCACGTCGGGCGTGATGACCATCCCGGTCAACAGCGCGCACGGCTCGGCCTCGTGGAAGTCCGAAGAGAGCGCGTATTCAACGAGCGACGAAACCTTCGCCGAAGTCACGCTGAACGCCTACAAGGGCACGGCGCTGATCAAGGTGTCGGAGGAGTTGCTGAACGACTCGGCCTTCCCGGTGGAGTCGTTCATCGCTAGCGAGTTCGGCCGCCGCTTCGGCAAGCTCGAAGAGGAAGCCTTCATCTCGGGCGATGGCTCGGGCAAACCGACCGGCATCTTCAACGGCTCGGCGGTGGGCGCGACCGCGTCGGCGACCAACGCCATCACGGCCGACGAGATCATGGACGTCTATCACTCGCTGAAGCGTCCGTACCGCAGCAACGCCGTGTGGATCATGAAGGACTCCACGGTCAAGATGCTGCGCAAGCTCGTCACCGGCGTCTCCGGCGACAAGACCTATCTCTGGCAGCCCGGCCTTCAGGCCGGCGAACCGGACAAGCTGCTCGGTCGGCCCGTCGTGGTGTCCGAGTTCGCGCCGGCGGCGACCACGGGCCTCAAGCCGGTCGTCTTCGGTGATCCCCGCTACTACTACATCGGCGATCGCCAGGCGATGTCGATGCAGCGCTTGAACGAGCTCTACGCGGCCAACGGCCACGTCGGCTTCCGGCAGTTCCGCCGCACGGACGGCAAGCTGTCGCTGGCTGAGGCGGTCAAGCACCTGGTGATGGCGTAATGGCTCGCAACTTCCTGAGCCGTCAGAAGCTCATCAAGCTGAAGGACCATTCGGCGGCGGCGACGACGGATGTCACGTCCGACATCATCGACACCGCCGGCTACGAGGGCGTGGTCTTCTTCACGTCCTTCGGCACGGCGAACGCGACCAACACGATCAAGGTCCAGCAGAACACGTCCAACCAGACGACCGGGATGGCGGATCTGACGGGCACCTCGGTCGCCTCGGGCGCGAGCGACGAAGACGTGATCGTCGAGGTCCACCAGCCGCAGGAACGCTACCTGCAAGTGGTGGCCGCGCGCGGCGCGTCCTCCACGCTCGAATCGATCTGGGCCTGCCTCTACAACGGCACGCCGGGTGCGGCTGGCAACAGCGTCAGCGGCACGCAGATCGCGGAAGTCCACGCATCACCGGCAGAAGGCACGGCCTAGTGATGCGTCTGCGCCTCCTCACGTCGATTGTCAGTCCCGATGGGTCATGGGACGAGGGCGACGTGTATCTCTGTCACGACGAGGTCACGGCCCGGCGCTTAATCGCGTCGGGTCAGGCCGTGCCGTACGAGGTGGGAGGCGTCGAGTTGGCCGTGGGGGAGCCTGGTCCCGAGCGGTCTGTCAAACCTCGGGGCCGGAGGCGCACGCATGTTTGACGCCTCCGGTCACCCGATTCACTTCTCACTCGTCCGCACGACGGATGCCGCGGCCGAACCGATTTCGACGGCTGACATGAAGCTCGCGTTGCGGGTTGATGTCAGCACGGAAGACGCGCTGATTGACAGCTACGTCAAAGCGGCGCGTCAGAAGGTGGAGATCGATACCCGGCGGGCGCTGATCAACCAGACGTGGACCTTGACGCTCGACAAGGCACCGTCGAATCGGGCGCCAATCTGGTTGCCGATCGCGCCGGTGTCGGCCGTGACGAGCATCAAGAGTTTCAGCGTGGCCGACGTGGAATCAACGGTCGCGTCCACGGTCTATCGATTGGATACGGCCAGCCTGCCGGCGCGAATCGTGTTGAAGGATGGCCAGTCGTGGCCCTCGGATCTGCGTCCGGAAAACGCCCTGCAAGTGACCTTCACGGCGGGGTATGGCGCGGCCGGGTCGAACGTCACCGACGTCGGGCTGATTCAGGCGGTGCGGTTGCTGACGACTTACTGGTACGAGCAGCGCATCCCGGTTGGTGAGGCGATGGCGGAATTGCCGTTGGCCTACTGGTCCTTGATCAATCCGCTGGTGGTGCCATGCCTGTAATGGACGCCAGCGACCTGCTTGATCGCGTGGCGATTCAGCAGACCACGACGGTGGCGGATACCCAAGGCGGTCGGTCGTCTTCGCCGAGCACGTTAGCGACGGTGTGGGCGAATGTCCGCGCCTCACGTGCCTCGGAACAGCAGCAGGCCCAAGCGATCGGCTCGCATGTCGATTACACCGTGACGATCCGGTATCGGGCGGATGTGACACCGGCGATGACGCTGTCGTGGACGCCGTATACGGGGTCAGCGCGGACGTTGCAGATCGTGGGCGTGCATCCGGTGGATGGGCGGCGCGAGTTTCTGGCGCTGACGTGCCAGGAGGTCCGGTAAGTGGCCTACCTCGCCCTCGGCCCGGTGTCGGTGGCGGTGTATGCCGCCTTGAACGTCGCGGGACTGACGGCCTTGGTGGGCTCGCGGATCTACGACGACGTGCCGCGGAATCCGACGTTTCCGTTCGTCTGGTACGAGGTGCGCGAGCGGGATCAGCGCGGCTTCGGGACGGGCGGGTTTCCTGAAATCGAACTGCGCGTGCATGTGTTCTCGAACTACGAGGGCACGAAGGAAGCGCAATCGATCGGCCAGAAGGTAATCGAGTTGTTGCGCGATCAGGCGTTGTCGATCACCGGCTACACGCAGGCGGGGCTGGTGTTCTACGACGAGACGCAATTGCTGAGCGATCAGGTGATTGCCGGCGTGAAGGTGCGGGAGCTGGTGGCGTTCTTTCGGATCTACGCGAGCGAAGCATGAGCGAGACATCCGTGATCGTGAATCCGCAAGGCAAGCCGCTTCGCACGAAGCCGACGTCGACCTGTCCGCAGTGCGGCAAGGGCGAGGAATGCAAGCGTTCGGCGCAGACCTTCGGCGGTGAGCGCTGGCACTGCATCAACTGTGGGTATGACTACCCGGAAGGCGAGCCGTAAATGCCGAAGTATGGATCGTCGTCGATCTTCTACTTAGTCGGAGGTCGAAGTCTGCTCGGTGCCAAACCGAAGACGCTGAGCTACAAGATCACCGCCAAACACGAAGAGGCCACGGGACTCGGCGACACGGTGATGCTGTCGCTGCCGACCGGAATTTCGTCGGTGATGCTCGAGCAGGGCGGCGCGTTCTTCGATACCACGTCACTGCACGACGTGTTGCGTGATGTCGCCGACTCCGTGCAGGAAACGGCCGATGTGGTCTGCGCGGGCTTTGGTGGCGACACGCTCGGTCAGCCGTTCGTCGGCTTCGAAGGCGTCTACAAAGCGGAATACGACGTCCTCGCACAGATCGGCAATCTGACGAAGGCGAACACCAAATACATCTTCAACGGCGCGATCGATGACGGCGTGATCCTGCATCCGCTGGCGGCGCGCACCGTCGACACCACAGGCACCGGCGTTGACAACACGGCTTCCAGTGCCAATGGCGGCGCGGCCTACTTGCAAGTGACGGCATTCAGCGGCCTAACCAGCGCCGTGATCACCGTTGAGCATTCATCCGATGGGTCGACGTGGGCGACCAAAGGCACGTTTACCACCGTCACGGCGGGTCCGACAGCTGAGCGGATCGCGCTGGCAGGGACCATCAACCGACATACCCGCTACGTGCTGGATGTGACCGGGACCGGCAGCATCACGTTGTTCGTGGGATTGGCGCGCAACTAACAGTTCGATTCGAGGGAGTAACTCACTATGCCTGGAAAGTACGGAAGCAACAGCGTGACGGCCGCGTATGACGACGCGCAGAGCGGCACGGCGCGCACCATCACCAGTCTGCTGGTGTCCATCGGCGGCGTGAAGATCGTCGCCAAGAGCCAAACCACGACGGCCTACGGCGACACGGTGGAGAAGCAGTTGCCGACCGGCGTCAAGGAACTGCCCGACATCGACATCGAAGGCTGGTGGGATACCACGTCGACCACGGGATCGCACGCGGTCTTCGGATCGCCGGATACCGATCCGAACGGCGGCACGCGGACGCTCACGCTGGTCTTTGGTGACTCGAAGACCTGGACGTCGGAAGGCTACCTGAAAGAGTACGAAGTGCTCGCGCAGGTCGGCAATCTGACGAAGTTCAAGGCGAAGTGCTCGCAGGTGTCGGGCGCCTGGTCGTAACGGATGGGTTCACCGTTCGCATCACTCAGCGTCTCTGATCCGATTCCGCTGCCCTTCGATGAAGGGCAGTGGATACGGATTCGTAAACTGACGGGCCGCCAGCACGAAGAGGCGCAAGAGGCGCACCGTGTCGGGTTCGCGGCCGGCAATGCGCGGTCGTGGTCGCTGATCTTTCGCCGTTCGCTCGAGCACGGCGCCAGTGATGCCGAGATCCAGAAGGCGCTCGTAGACCCGTTGACCGGGTACGACCGAT